>Ga0308418_1000132_pt1 | contig 50087 bp, 55 predicted proteins | sample HotsprSampleR4cd_FD_203517 | JGI IMG/M metagenome (GOLD analysis project Ga0308418, IMG submission 203517) | Hot spring phototrophic mat microbial communities from Mushroom Spring, Yellowstone National Park, Wyoming, United States - 20090729_R4cd ... | reverse complement strand
ACCTAAGAAATCTCTTCAAGATGATTTAAAAAATCTTTCTACTGTAAGAGAGATCCTTAAGAAGTTAGAATCTTAAATATTTCTTCATACCTTTCCGAAGTTTTCTTTACTATTTCTTCAGGTAACTGAGGTGCTGGGGGTTTTTTATCCCATTTTATTGAAAGCAAATAGTCCCTTACAATCTGTTTATCATAACTGTCTTGAGATTTTCCAGGAGAATAATCTTTCATTGACCAGAATCGGGAAGAATCAGGTGTCAAAAGCTCATCAATTAGAATGATTTTACCATTATAAAAACCAAATTCCATTTTTGTATCAGCAATTATAATTCCTTTTTTCTCTGCAATCTCTGATGCCTTTTTATAAATAGCAATGGCAAAATTCCTTATTTTTTCAGCTGTTTCTTTACCAAGAATTTTTATGGTTTCTTCAAAACTGATATTTATATCGTGACCCTGGTCTGCCTTTGTGCTCGGAGTGAAAATTGGTTCTGGAAGCTTTTGAGATTCTTTAAGTCCGGAAGGAAGTTTAATCCCACAGACCATTCCTGTTTTTTGATAATCCTTCCATCCTGAGCCAGTTATATATCCACGAACTATACATTCCACAGGAAGTGGTGTTGCCTTTCTTACAAGCATACTTCTTCCTTCAAGAATGTCTTTATATTTTATTAAAGACTCAGGGAATTCTTCTATATTTGCTGAAACAACGTGATTTTCTATAATATCTTTTACCTGATTAAACCAAAACAAAGAAATCTGCGTTAATACCATCCCCTTGCCTGGAATTCCAGTTGGAAGTACAACATCAAAGGCAGAAACTCTATCTGTAGCAACAATAAGTAAATAATCATTAACTTCATAAATATCTCTTACCTTTCCTTTACGAAGGAATTTTACACCTTCAAAATTTGTTTCAAGTACAATTTTTTGCATATACTCTTCCTATGTTTTTAGTAAATTCATGCCTTGACCTAATTTTAAAGCATTTCTAATTGCATTTTTAACAAAATTTTTTGATGCTTTCAAGGCTTCCTTTGGATTATAGCCATTGCAAATAAAAGATAAAAAAGCCGAGGAAAAAGCACATCCAGTTCCATGAAATTGTCCTTTAATTTTTTCACCTTCTATCATTAGGAAGTCTCTTCCATCATATAAAAAATCGGGAACTTTATGATTAAAATGTCCACCCTTAATAATTACTATTTCTGTGCCCATTTTATGGATAATTTTTGAAGCCTCTATTACTTCATCAATAGAATTTATCTTAATTTCTGAGAGAGTCTCAGCCTCTAAAATATTGGCAGTTATAGCTTTTGATAGTGGAATTAATTTATCCTTCAGTTTTAAAAAAGCAGAATCTTCAATTAATTTTGTTCCTGTCGTTGAAATTATGACGGGATCAATTATCAAATTCGTAATTTTAAATTTTAATATATTTTCATATATACACTCAACAGCATCTTGAGTATAAATCATTCCTGTTTTAGCTCCGTAGGGTTTAATATCTTTAAGAAGAGTTTTAAATTGAATATCAATTAAATCATATGGTAAGGGATAAATATTTTCTATTTCAGTAGTATTTTGTGAAGTTAAAGCTGTTATTACGCTTACACCATAAACACCAAGAGCCTGAAAAACTTTTAAATCCATCTGAATACCTGCTCCAGAGGTAGGGTCTGAGCCACCTATTGTTAGAGTCACCTTCATTTTTTTCTATCAAGATTATTTATTAATTCGGCACCATATAAAAAAACTGCCCAGGCATAAAAAAGCCACATAAGAAGGGCAAGAAAAGTTGATACAGAGCCATAAAGAGTGCTGATTTTTATTATATTCGATACATAAAAGGTAAAAATATATTTTGCAAACTCAATAAAAATTGTAGTTATTAAAGTACCAATTAGAATGGGAACTGTTTTAATTTTTTTCTTGGGAAGAAATTTATAGAGACATCCTATTATCACGAAAACAAGAAAAAAGGTAATAACATATTTAACAAAGAATCTCATTGCTGTGCTTAGTTGTTCAATCATATGGGGTCTAATCAATTTAATTGCATAAGATAACCCGAAAGAAGCAGCGACTGCTATAATTATTAATAAAATTATAAAAAAGGACATTAAAAAGGAAACAAAAATATTTCGTTTTTTTGATATTTTAAAGATTTTATTCAGAGAAAACTCAATTGAGGTAAAAAGCTGTAATGAGAAAAAACCATATAAAAGTATAGAAATTTCACTAATACCCTTTAACATAAGCAATTTTTTTATTTCTGTCATCATTTGAAGTTCTATTGAAGGGAATAAATATACTAATTTATTGTAAACAAATCTTACGATTGTCTCTTCTTTAGTAAACGTTACTAATATATTCACAACAAACATACTTAAGGGAATAATTGAAAGAATTGAAAAAAAGGCAAGGGCAGCACTTAGATAAATACCCTCATCTTTGTAAAAATCTTTAAAACTCACAATTATCGATTTAGGAAGTTTAAGAATCATTTTATATTCAATAGATTTCTACCGTTATAGTATAAAATTTTATCCATTAAAGATTCAGATAGGCTTAGTTTTTTAAGGTTTTCTATCTCCAAGCCTTGATCAGCCCAGGGAGAGTCTGTTCCAAAAAGTATATAATCTGAAGGATGTCTAATAATAAAGTCTTTGATTTTATCATCTGTTAACCATCCAAAGGAGAAAGATATTTCCATGTATATTGGCTTTCCAATAATTAGCTTTTCCACCTCATCCCACTGTTTCCATCCACCAAGATGAGTTGTAATGAATTTAAATTCTGAAAACTTATTTAAAACATTCAAAATTCGCTCAGGAGAGGCAATATCCCATTCAGGGAAACTAATGTCATATCCGCAATGCATTACTATAAATAAATCATTTTCTATTAAGGATTCATAAATATAAAATGCTTTTTCATCATCTATAGAGAAATTCTGATAATAGGGATGCATTTTTATTCCAGGGAAACCTTCTTTTTTTACTATTTTTAAATGTTCTTTTAACTCTTTATCATCAGGATGGACTGATAAAAGAGGAATAATTCTTTCAGACCGAATTCTTTTACTCCATTTTAATATTGATTCAAACTGCTCTGGCTTTGTAGCAATATTACATAAAACAGATGTGGAAATACCATTTTTATCCATAGATTTTAAAAGTTCAGAAATTGTCCCATTAAGTATTGGTTTAACTATACAGTTTTCCTGAAGTTTTTGCATTGCTTTTTCGGCAATTTCATCGGGAAAGGCATGCGTATGAAAATCAATTATTTTCATAAAGGATATTTTATCTTAAAAATTTTAATTTATCAATTTATTTTTTAATAACACTATTTACATTCTGATGGAGCAAAAATAGGACATACTTCAGATGAATTCTGCTGAGGGATTACCTTAGTTAAAAGATATGTCTTTATATTGTCAGTTCCTATAATAAAATTTTTTTCTGAATATTCATTGCAGAATAATACGGGAACAGAATTTATTTTTAAACTTTTCAAAATTCCTCCAATTTCTTTAGCCTCTATGGTTTTCACTGAAATAGAAAATTGTTCACAAAATTTAATTACTTCCTTACAATGAGGGCAATCCTTAGAGTAAACTAAAACATATCTTGAAGATGGGAATTCATTGATTTGAGGGTTTACTATATAAATTATAAAAAATACTGCCGAAAAACAAACAAAGGCATATATAAGTTCCCTCCTTCCTTGTATAAATCTGTAAATAGTTGATATAAAAAGGAAGCTAAAAATTGTAAGACAGAAGACACAAAATTCCTTCAAGATAAAACTTTGAAATCCCAATAAGTAACCCTCAACAGTTAGAGAAATTATTAAAATTAAAGAATGGAAATAATCAGCTTTTTGTCCCTTTTTAAGAGAAAGGAAAAACAGAATAGTAAATAAAAAAATACCAAGAATAAGCAAAACAATATCTCCACCTTTTACAAAGCTTTCTATAATTCTACATCCTTCAGTCTGACAAAGACTTTTCCCTACAAGTTTAAAAATAAATTCCACAGTGGTAAGAGTCAAACCGGCAAAATATATTAAGCTAATGGTTCTTATCTTAAAAAATTTGAAAGCCATAATTTTAATTATGACATTAACTTTATATAAATTAATAGTTGATTTTTCATTTTGCTTTTGTGTATAATGGCTAAGCATGCATTTGTTCCAAAAAAAAGAACAAATAAAAAGAATTCTTGAGTCACTTCTTTTTATCTCCGATAAGCCCCTTTCTATAAAAATATTAAGCTCTCTTTTTAATATTCAAGATAAAGAAATTAAAGACATAATTGATGAACTTATTAATGAATATAAATCAAGAGAATCAGGAATTTTAATAGTTCAGATGGAAGACAATTATCAAATGGTGACTAATCCAGCTTATGCTGATTGGATAACTTTATTTAAAAATTTGACTCTTAATAATAAACTTTCTGAGCAAGCCCTTGAAACCCTTGCAATAATAGCTTATAAACAACCCATTACCAAAGCAGAAATAGAAAAAATAAGAGGTGTAAATTCTGATTATGCAATAAAAACTCTAATGGAAAAAAAACTGATAAAAATCATAGGGAAAAAAGAAGTGCCTGGCAGACCTTTTCTTTATGGGACAACAAAGGAATTTTTAAAAGTTTTTGGTATTTCAAGTTTAAATGAACTACCAGCAATAGATCTTCAAAAAATTAATGCTGCATAAGGAGGTGATTTATGATTAAAATACTTATTTTTATAATATCTTCAATAATCTTACCCTGCCTTGTTTTTGCTCAAACCTATACAGTAAAAAAAGGTGACAATATCTACAGGATTTCAAAAAAATTCAATGTTACAGTGGAAGATATTAAAAAAGCAAATAATTTAACAACTAATAAATTGCAAATAGGAATGAAACTTGAAATTCCCGAAAAAAACAGTAAAATTACAAAAAAGTCAAAGGAACTTAAAAATTCAATAGAACCTCAATATCACACCGTAAAAAAAGGCGAAAATTTATATAGAATTGCTAAAAAATACAATATATCAGTCGATGAACTTAAGAGACTAAATGTTTTAAACAGTAACAAATTAAGTCCAGGGCAGAAACTACTTGTAAAAGCTCCAGATAAGCCAAGGGAAAATTTGTCAATAAGAGAGAATGAAAAAGTTCCTGTTTTATCTAATGCTAAATTAGATATAGAAGAAAAAAAGGAGGAAATAGAGGAAATTAAAGCATCAGAAGATCTTTCCCAAATGAGCATAACAGAAAGATTACTTCTTTTTGCAAAGAAGATGCTTCATCTGCCATACAGATTTGGAGGAAATAGCTTTAGTGGTCTTGATTGCTCTTTTTTTGTTAAGAAAGTTTACTCAATGGTTGGAATTGATTTGCCAAGAAGTGCAAGAGAACAGTTTACAGTGGGAGTACCAGTTAAAAAAGATGAACTTCAACCTGGTGACCTTGTATTTTTCAGAACCTATGCAAAATTCCCTTCTCATGTAGGAATTTATCTTGGAGACAATCTATTCATTCATGCATCAACAAGGTCAAAAAAAGTAACGATTGATAGCCTTGAAACACACTACTACCTGAGTAGATACATTGGTGCAAAACGCATTCTTGGAATTGACAGAGAATCAATTGAAAAGGCTATAGAAGAAATTAAAAATCAGGAAGGTTAAGTAGAATAAATAATTTTACCCATATCACGGGTGTCATATCCACCAAGATATTGAACTGATTTTTTAAATTCTTCATCTTCTCTTATTACTTTTAAAAATGCCTGAAGTATTGGAAGTTCAAGGAATTCTTGAGGAATAAGTATATCATATCTTTCTTCTGTAACAGGAATAAAATCAAGCCCCAATGCTTGTGAAGCAGATAGAATTCCTAATCCAACATCAGCTCTTCCTGTAAGCACTGCTGAAGCTACTGCCATATGGGTGTATTCATCCCTTTCATAACCTTTTATAGCCTCAGGAGGTATCCCAAGCTCCTTTAAATGTTTATCAAGAAGAAGTCTTGTTCCTGAACCAGCCTGTCTGTTTATGAAAATCACATCTTCCCTTATAAGGTCTTCAAATCCTTTAATATTTTTTGGATTGCCTTTTTTCACAATAAAACCCTGAATCCGGTAGACAAGATTTATAAGTACAACTTTTTTATCTGGTAAAAGCTTTTTTATAAAAGGCACATTATACTGCCCGGTTTCCTCATCAAGGAGATGAGTTCCTGCCATGTGAGCTTCTCCCTTTTTGATTGCAATAAGTCCACCCATTGAACCAACATGTGCAGAAGATAGGGTTAGATGGGGATAATTTTTTCTTAAAAAGTTATACAAAACATCGAGTGTGTTGTCATGACTTCCAATACATACAACAGTGCTGTCAATCTCATCTTTACTACGCCATAAATTTACCACCACCTCAGTACCCTGTGAGAAACCTTCAGAACCTCTTGGAATAACAGTATACCCATCTGCTCTTACCACAGACATAATTAGTCCTGCTCCTCTTCCCATTGGTGTTGCTATGTATTTACTACCTACCCTTCCAACTTTTACTCTTACAAATTCATCAACTCCTATGGTTGATGAAATCTGTCTTGAAAGTATTGCTTTGAGTTGTTCTTCTTTCTTTGTTGATACACCAAGATAAAGTTCTATAATAGGCTTAACAAAAAGGTTAAAACATAAAAAGGTTGATACAGGATAACCAGGAATTCCTAAAACAGGTTTATTATTTATAAATCCTGAAATAAATGGTTTACCTGGCTTTATTGCAACACCATTTATAATAACTTCTCCAAGTTCATTTATAACTTTATATGTAAAATCCTCTTTTCCATATCCAGACCCTGCATTAAGTAAGACAACATCACATTCTTTTAAGGCATTTAATAGGGCATTCTTTATTGCCTTTTCTTCATCGGGTACTATTTGATAAATTTTTGGATAAGCTCCTACTTCAGTAACTAAACTGCCTAAAACAGCTGAATTATATTCTATGAGTTCTGGTGGGTTTGGCATCCTATCTTTAATTGTCTCAGCATCAATTAGTTCTGAACCTGTTGGAATAATTCCGATTATAGGTTTTTTTCGTACCTTTATTTCTGTTATACCACTTGCAAGCATTGCTCCAATATCTGCAGGTCGTACAACATGACTTTCAGGGATAATCAGCTCTGTTGCAACAATATCTTCTCCAATTGGTCTTACATCATTGTAAGGAGGCACAGATGCATAAATTTCAATAAATCCTTCTTTTATATTTACTTCCTCTACTGGTATTACTGCATCAAAATCATGAGGTAGTGGGTCTCCTGTTTCAATCCAATGAGTATCAACGCCGATTTTAAGTCTTATAGGTTCTTTTTCAGTAGCCTGAAAAGTATCACGGGCTCTAACAGCATATCCATCCATTGCAGCAGAATGAAAATAGGGAGATGAAAACTTAGCAGTAACTGCCTGAGCTGTAATTCTTCCTAAGGACTTTTTAACAGAAACTATCTCATCAGCAATTGGAACAGAAGCCTTTTCTTTAAAAAATCTTAAAAGTTTATCCTTTGCTTCATCAAGAGATAAAAGTTCATGAAAAAATTTCTTACTCATTGATCAATTATTCTCAATCCGATTATATTTGATGATCGCCTTATATATCCTCGCTTCTGTACAACTATATCAAGAGGAAGACTAATTATATCAATTAAAAAAGGGTCTTTATATTTTATATACTGTTCTTCTCTAAAACTCTTAATGTAGGTGTTACATTCAAGACAGAGCTCTGCTCTTATTTCTTCTTCATCAAGGAGTATCTCAATTCTTGTTGAGTTTTTATTAAAACAATAGGGACAGCATATCCTGAAAAAAGTTCCACCATGTTCACAGAGAGGACAAATTATTAACCTTTCATTGTTTTCAACAATCATTGAAAGGGATGAGTCTGTTCCACAGATTGGACATTTACCCGTATCCATAAATGATGCCTTTTCACCCTCTTTCCTCAAAAAAACAAAAAAAGGTTTACTTAGTATAAACAGCATTCTATCAATTTCTTCTCTTGAAAGCTCTTCACTTTGAATTTGAAGTGACCATAGACTTGCAGGCTCTTTAACAGGATTTTTACCACTTTTTAAAATTTCATCCTTCAAAAATGAAATTGATTCATAGGGGATTTGAAAAACAAAGGAAAAATTTTTAAGTACTATATCAATCAATTCTGTATCACTGTCAAGTTTTACCCTTTCTTTTTCTTTTTTGCATTGGTCAGTTAAAGTTTTAATTTTTTCATAAAGTTCAAGAGGACTTTGCAAATGAGGCTTTTCTTTTATTACATCTTCAATTTTCATAGCTCCTCCAATAAAATTTAAGGAATTTCCGGTGGTTTAATTTGTAAATCTTCCCCAGTAAGTGCCTCTACAAGAAAGGTTTTCAATGCTTTCTTTTCATATTCTGTCAAATTAAGAGGTTTCAATACTTTATTTCCCTCTCCTCCGCCTTTGTTAAAAAAGTCAATTACCTCATCAAGGCTCTTAAATATACCATTATGCATATATGGAGCTGTTTTTGCAACTTCTCGCAAGGTAGGTGTTTTAAAGGCTTTATAATCCTGTTTTTTCTTCGTTTTAAAATATCTGCCAAGGTCTTCTTTTACATTCATGTAATCAGGATACTTATTAATTTTAGCTACATAGCGCCTTGTAGTTATAAATTTAGGCTCATTCATATATTTTGGATTCTCTGGAACCATCAAAGCATGGAATCCCTGGTCACTCATATAAGCACCATAGTGACATTCTATACATTTCCCTTTTCCTGTAAAAATTTCCATTCCTCTTTTAGCCTCCTCACTTAATGCATTTTTATCTCCCTTTAAGTATCTATCAATTGGTGCATTCCTGGAAAAAAGAGTTCTTTCAAAAGCTGCAATAGCTTTGGCTATTAGTTTAATATTTAACTCCTGACCGAAAATTTTTTTAAAAGCTTCTCTATACTCAGGGACAATTCTGATTTCTTCCTCTAAAAATTCAAGATTCTGATTCATCTCAAAAGCTGACATTATTGGAAATTCTGCCTGCTCTTCAAGAGTTTTTGCTCTTCCATCCCAGAAAAGTGAGCTTGCATATGCAATATTTATTAAAGTAGGAGCATTTCTGAAATTTCTTGTTGTTGGATAACTTAAAGATATTTCAGCGGCATCTGTAAAAGCTTTTTCTGGATCATGGCAGGTTGCACAGCTTGTTGTTCCATCACCTGAAAGCCTTCTGTCAAAGAAAAGTTTTTTACCAAGCTCAACTTTTTCTTGTGTCATTGGATTATCCTTTGGAATAGGTGGTGGTGGTAGTGGTTCAAGCTTTTTTTTCTTTTTATCAGAGGCAAAACCATCAATATTTACAAGAGTAAAAATGATTAGAAAAACACTTAAAATGAAAATAATGTTACTTTTTCTTAGCATTTTGAAGCTCCTTTAAAATTATCTCCTTAAAATAATCATAATCTCTTACTCCTAAGACCTTTATTCCATTGATATAGAAAGCAGGCGTAACATAAAGGTCTAACTCTTTTGCAAGCTTTAAATCCCTTTCAATTATTGATGCTCCTTCTTGATTGTCTATTGCCTTTATGAATCTTTCCAGATCCAGATTAAGCTCCTTTGCATAGCCAATTAAAGATTCCCTGTCAAGTCTCGGTGAATTTTTTATTAATAACTCATGCATCTCAGCAAACTTACCCTGCTTCCATGCCTCCACTGCTGCCTCTGCTGCAATTCTTGCATAATCTCTGTAACGATAGGGGAAAAATTTAATAACAAGCTTAACTTTACCCTCTAATTCTTTTACCAATCCATCAATGGTCGGACCGACCTCTACACAATGGGGTCATTGATAATCAATAAATTCAATAATTGTAACAGGAGCATTTTCAGAACCAATGTATGGTGAATTCTCAATAGGTATAAAATATCTCTTTTCACTTGCTAAAACAGAAGAGCAAAAAAGAAATAATAAAAAAAAGATAAAACTTAATCTTCTCATAAAATCCTCCTTCCTTTAAATGCCCCCTGCAGGAATCGAACCTGCGACACCAGGTTTAGGAAACCTGTGCTCTATCCTACTGAGCTAAGGGGGCTTGAAAAAATTATACCAAATTGACCACAACTTAAACAAATTGATATAATTTTTAAAACTTATATAGGTTTAAATTTTATACAATTAAGGGAACAAAAATGATTCTTGTCAAAAATGCTATGGTAAATAATATTTATACCCTTTCAACAGAAAATACAATTTTTGAGCTTTTAGAATTGATGTCCCAAAGAGGAATAGGTAGTGTTATCATAACCAATGATAAAAAATTCCCATTACAAATACTTACGCTTAGAGACATCCCTAAAATTTTTAATTTATCATTGTCAACTAATAAAATAAGTGACCTACTTATTAAACTTAATAAAAAAAATTCAAAATTGATAACTATAAGAGCATCACAACATTTAATAACTGCGATGAATCTAATGAATAAACACAATATCAGTCATTTACCAGTCATTGATAAAAATAATCAATTAGTTGGAATAATTAGCATGAGAGATCTTTTAAAACATTTTCCAGGTGTGTTATTTATAGACCCTTTAACTGGCATTCACAATAGATTGTATTTAGATATTCTGAAATTGAAAATTGAAAAAAGCAAAATGAAAATATGCATTTTTATGATTGATATAGATAATTTTAAAAAAATAAATGATGAGCATGGACACTCAGTAGGTGACATTGTATTAAAAAATGTTGCTAAAACACTAAAATCTAATATCAAAGGATTCGATGAAGTAATAAGATATGGTGGCGAAGAATTTTTAGTTATTTTATACATATGTGATATAAATCAGATCTATAATATTGCAGAAAGATTAAGAAAAAAAGTAAAACAAATTAAAATACCAAAATATGAATCAATTCTTATAACTGTGAGTATTGGTGCGTACAGTTATGAACGCGGAGAGGATATAGATGAAGCAATAAAAAAAGCAGACATAGCAATGTATCAGGCAAAAAAAGCTGGCAAAGACAGAGTTTCAATATATGAAAATCAATAATATTTTCAATTTTGATATTAGTGCTGAAGACTTAACAGAAATTTTAAATAATATAGATCATAATCTTTCCTTAATAGATGAAGAATTTAATATTCTTTGGGCAAATAAGGCATATATAGATAGACTTGGTAGAAAATACAATCAAGTAATTGATAAAAAATGTTACTCCCTTTGGCATCATAGGGATAAAGTGTGCGAAAATTGTCCATGCGATAAGGCATTAAAAACTCATAAAGTAGAAACCAATGAAAGGATAACTGCAGAAGGAAGACATTATTTGCTAATTGCGATACCACTTAAATATAGTAAGAATAAGAAACAGATTTTTGGAATTGGAAGAGAAATAACAGAAACTAAGATAGCAAAAGAAAAATATAAAGAGGTCATTAAATCTCAAGCAATAAATTCTATTTTAGCCAACTTTATTCATCAACTAACAAATATATTAACTGGAATATACGGTTTTGCTCAATTACTTGAAAAAAACATCGAAGATGAGAAATTACAGAAATATTTATATAATTTAATAATTGCCTCTAAAAAAGGAATAAGTTTTGTAAATGCTTTAAAAAAACTAAAACCCACTATTTCAGATGAAGCTATCTTCGATTTAAATTATCTTTTAATATCATTAAAAAATATAATTAAAGAAATTTTAGGAGACGATATTATATTAGAGACATCTCTTTCCGAAATACCTCAAATGATTGAAGGGGATCCTTTACAAATAAAAGAGTTAATTATTGAAATAGTAAAAAATGCCAAAAATTCCATTCAAGGGAATGGTGTTGTATCAATATCTACTGAAAAAGTTAATTCAAAAGTATTACTTAAAATTAAAGATTCTGGGCAAGGAATGGATGAAAAAACACTCAAAAAATGTTTTGATCCTCTTTTTTCAACAGATCCTAAAAAATTTGGTTTAGGTTTAACAATTGTAAAAGGTATTGTAGAAACTCATAACGGTTATATAGAAATAAAAAGCAAAAAAGATTCTGGTACTACATTTAATATTTACTTTCCCTCTGTTACTTAACAACCAAAACAGGACACTTAGAGTATTCAACAACTTTTGAAGAAACACTTCCAATAAGAAATTTTTTTGTTCCGTGTTTTCCGTGGGAACCTGTAACAATTAAATCAACTTTCATTTTATGGGCTGTTTCAAGGATTTTTTCAGCGGGATCGCCCTGTCTTACAAGAAATTTAATCTCTATTGGTTTACCAGATAGAGATTTTCTAATTCTTTCCATTGTATCTTCTGTTTCTCTGGTTAAAACTTCAGTTATTCTTTGTCTGTCAGCATCGGAAAGTTCTGTAAGATAGAGCTCTGGGACAACAGCAAGCACAGTAAGAGATGAATTCATGCTTAAAGCGATCTCAAGTGCTTTTCTTAATGCCTTGTCTGAAGCTTTTGAGCCATCATGGGCTACTAAAATTCTCTGCATTTTTAATTCCTCCTTATATCTTTATGTCTTTTAAAAAATCTCTATATTCTTTATACCACTGCACTGTTTTACTTATTCCTTCTTCAATAGATACTTTTGGAATCCAACCAATGTATTGTTTTGCTTCTGTTATATCTGCCCATGTAGCAAAGATATCTGCTGGATGTCTTGGTTGCCATTGAATTTTTGCTTCTTTACCGAGAAATTTTTCAATTAGATTGATAACATAAATAAGTTCTACTGGATTGTCATTACCAAGATTTAAAATTTTGAACCCTTCAAGATTTAGACAGGATACTGTTGCTTCTGCAATGTCTTCAACAAAAGTGAAATCTCTTTTTTGTCTACCATCGCCATATACGGTGATTGGCTCACCAGAGTCTATTTTTTTTATAAATCTAAAAATACTCATATCAGGTCTACCAAGGGGACCATATACTGTAAAATATCTTGGAATTATTGTATTTATTCCATATAGATAATGATAACTATAGCAAAATAATTCAGCAGATTTCTTTGATGCTGGATAAGGTGCAAGGGGTTTATCAGTAAAATCAGAGACCTTAAAGGGAATCTTATCTGTATCTCCGTAGACACTTGAAGTTGATGCTAAAACAAAAACTTTTACATTAAAATCCTTAACATATTCAAGGAGATTGATTGTTCCCTTTACATTTGTGTCAAGATATCCCCATGGATTTTCTACAGATGCTCTTACTCCAGCTCTTGCAGCAAGATTTATGACTCCTTCTATTCTATGGGATTTAAAGATTTTTCTTAAAGTATCTAAGTCTTCAATATCTCCCTTGTAAAAAATAAAATTTTCATATTTTTTTAAAAAGTTCAATCTTAATTCTTTTATTTTTGGGTCATAGTAATCATTGATATTGTCAATTCCAATAACTATAAAATCTTTTTTTAAAAGCAAATCACATGTTGCCCATCCTATAAAACCAGCACTTCCTGTAACTAATATAGTCTGCATAGTTTTATATTTTAACATAAAAATTTACTTTCTTTGTTTTATTTTTATTTCCAAGGGAGTGTATTTAAAATCAAAAGTTTCTCTAAATAAATTCTCGATAAATTTTATATGATGTTGTTTAACTGCGGATTCATCATTTACAAAGGTCATAAAAGTAGGAGGTTTGATACCAACCTGTGTAATATAATAAAATCTTAATTCTTTTCCATGAGAAGAAAGAACTACATCCTTTAGCCTCTGACTAAAAAGCTTATTTAACTTTGATGTGAATAATCTTTTGTGATATTCTTCTAATATTTGATCAATAAGAGGAAATATTTTTGTAAGTCTTGTCTTATCCTCTCCAGAAACAGTTAAATAGGGAGCATAATCTACAAACCATAACTTGTGCTTTATTTCATTTTTAAAAAAATTTACCCTATTGTCTTTATCTTCATTAGGTATCAAATCCCACTTATTTATTAATAAAATCAATCCCTTTTTTTGTTCTGTCACTATTCCAGCAATTTTTTGATCTTGATTAACAATACCTTCATTTGCATCAATTACAAGGATTGCAATATCTGCTCTTTCTATGCTTCTTAAAGCCTTAAAATACGAAAGCTTTTCAACATAGGCTATTTGTGTTCTTTCATTTTTGTAGTAAGAAAGTCTCCTTATTCCTGCTGTATCGATAAATAAATATTTTTTCCCATAATAAGTGCATACTGCATCAACAGCATCTCTTGTTGTTCCAGGAATAGGACTTACTATCATCCTTTTTTTACCAAGTAAGGCATTGATAATTGTTGATTTACCCACATTGGGTCTGCCAACAATGGCGATTTTAGGCAAATTTTCTGTTTCAATTTTAATTTCGTAGTATTTGGGAATTTTTTCGAGAATTTTATCAATTAATTCTTCTATGCCATATCCTGTAATTGCAGAGATAGGTAAAAATTGGTCTGTTCCTATGGAATAAAATTCATATATTTTGTCAAGCTTTGAAGGGTTATCTATTTTATTAATTACCCATATAATATCTTTTCCAGTATTTCTAAGTCTTCTTGCTATCTCTATGTCAAAGGGAAGTAATCCCTCCTTTCCATCAAGAAGGTGAATGATAAGATCTGCCTCTGATATTGCCATATTAACCTGTTCAAGCATCTGTTTTTGAATAATATCCTCTGCCTTTTCATCAGGAAAAAATCCACCTGTATCAACAACGCTAAATTCTCTATCATCCCATTTTGCTAATCCATAATTTATATCTCTTGTTACACCTGGAAGTTTATCTGTAATAGCCTTAATTTTTTGATTAGATTTAATTAGTCTATTAAAAAGCGTTGATTTACCCACATTGGGTCTGCCAACAATAACTACTGTAAACATTTTTTCTCCTTTTTAAGTTTCTGAAAATTCTTTGGGTAAAGATATGCCAAGGGATTTTATTTTTTTGTATAGATTACTTCTTTCAATTCCGATAATTTCAGCTGTCTTTGTCATGTTCCAGTTATTTTCTTTAAGTTTTCGTATTAAAAAATCCCTTTCAAAGGCATCTTTTGCTTCTTTAAAAGTGTTATATTTAAAATAACTTTCCTCCTTTTTACTTTGTCCTATAATTCCGGTACTCTCAATATCAGAAAAAGTTATTACTTCATTAATCGTCATAATCATAAGTCTTTCTATAGCATTTCTTAATTCACGAATATTACCAGGCCAATCATAATTTTGAAGTATCTTCATTGCTTGTTGATCTACTGTTTTTACTTTCCATCCCTTTTCTTTGCTAAATTCATCAATAAAATATCTAATAAGTTCTGGTATATCTTCCTTTCTCTCTCTTAAAGGAGGAATATAAATAGGAACTACATTGAGTCGGTAATAGAGGTCTTCTCGAAAATTACCTTTTTTTATCTCTTTTATAAGGTCTTTATTAGTTGCAGAAATAATTCTTACATTTACTGTTATGTCTTTTGTGCCTCCTACTCTTTGAAACTTTTGCGTTTCAATTACTCTTAATAATTTTGCCTGTGTAAGTAACGACATATCGCCAATTTCATCAAGAAAAAGAGTTCCTCCGTTGGCAAGCTCGAATTTACCGATTTTTCTCTCTATGGCACCTGTAAAGGCTCCTTTTTCATGCCCGAATAGTTCACTTTCAATTAATTCCTGAGGAATTGCCGCACAATTTACCTCTACAAAAGGAGCACTTGCACGATTACTCAGTGAGTGAATTGCTCTTGCAACAATTTCTTTCCCTGTTCCGCTTTCACCTATTATTAAAACCCTTGAATCTCCCTTAGCAATAAGTTCAATCTGACTTTTTATTTTTTTCATTGCCGATGAAGAACCAACAAGTTCATATTTTTTATCTATACTGCTACGAAGCTTTATGTTCTCCCTTTCAAGCTTTTTAAATTGTAATGCCCTTTCTGTAGTTAATATAACTCTTTCCATTGAGAGAGGTTTTTCAAGAAAATCATAGGCACCAAGTTTTATAGCCTCCACAGCTATCTCTACATTGCCGTGTCCTGAAATCATAATTATGGGAATATCTGAATCTTTTTCTTTTATTATCTTTATTGCCTCAATTCCGCTCATTTTTGGAAGCCATACATCGAGAAAAATTAAATCTATTTCCTCTTTCTCAAGTATCTCTAAAGCAGTCTCTGCATCCTCTATTAAAAAAACATCGTATCCCTCATCTTCAAGAATACCCGAAAGGGTATCAAGAATTCCTTTTTCATCATCAACTATTAAAATTTTTCCTTTCAAGCAGGCACCTCTATTCTGAATATAGTTCCCTTTGGATAATTATCTTCAACAGTTATCTTTCCTCCATGTTCAGTTACAATTTTTCTTGCAATTGCAAGTCCAAGTCCTGTACCTTCTTTATTTCTTGAAAAATATGGTAAGAATAACTTTTCCTTTGTTTCATCATCAATTCCTTCTCCTGTATCAGCAATTTCGATAATAAGTTTATTATTTAGTTTAACAGATATTGTTATTTCACCCTTAGCATTCATAGCTTTTATAGCATTGTCAATTATGTTGATTAAAACTCTTTTAAATTCTTGGTAATCAAGTGGAACAGGTTTTACTGGTTCATTGAATATTATATTTATCTTAACATCTTTGTATCCCCTATAAAGTTCTGTAACTTCTTCTATAAGATTCAAAGGATTTGCTGGTTCCTTCTTTATTTCAGGAAGCCTCCCAAATCTCTGAAATGTATCAATCAGATTTTTAAGGGAATTTACTTCTGAGATTATTGTCTGAGTTGACTTTTCAAAAACTTTACTGAAATCTTCATCTTTATTTTTCCATTTCTTTATAAGTCTCTCTGTGGCAAGTTTTATTGGAGTAAGAGGATTTTTTATCTCATGGGCAAGCCTTCTTGCAACCTCTTCCCAGGCAATTGCCTGTTGAGCCTTTACTATTTCTGTAATATCATCAAAGACAACAAGAATTCCAGTAGCCCTGTCAAGATCATCTTCCCGTAAAGATATAATTCTTGCCTTGATTTTCTTCTTTACACCCTTTATTGTTATCTCAAGATCCCTTGTAATTTCAGTTATCCTTTCTCCAGAAATCTCCTTAATGAAACTTTTTAAATATTCGGATTCAATATTTTCCAAAAGTTTTGAATAATGCATATTTTTAGCTTGCTCATTAGAAATCTGAAGAATTTCCTCCCCTGCTTTGTTAATAGTTAATATATAACCTTCTAGATTAACAAATATTACACCCGATGTAATGTTTGAAAGAATTCTTTCAAGTAATAGATTTCTTTCTGATAAATCAACATAAGCTTTATCAAGTTTTTCTATCATATAATTAAAAGAATTAACGAGAATACCTATCTCATCTGAACTTTTAGTTTGAATCTTTACTTTAAGGTCTCCCTGCGAAACCCTTTGAGTGGCTTGGACAAGCTCCTTTAAGGGGTTTGTAATTTCTTGAGAAATCTTTAAAGATGCCCATAATGCAAGAAATATTATTATCAGGCTTAAAAAACTAAAAAACATTAAATAATTTGATTTTACAGGTTTCCTTAGTGAACCAACTTTCAAATATTCCTCATTATATGATTTAAGTTCCTCTACTTTTTTCGTAATGTGCAAAGGAATATTAATTTTTGCAACCATGATGCCACCTTTATATGGAATTGCTGCTAAAACCTGATCTCCTTCAGAAGAAGACAAAACTTGAGTTGATTTTTTACCTTCAAAGGCTTCTTTAAAAACTTCAGGCATATTATTAAATGGACTGTTTAATCTTTGAACTGTTATGCCTGTAGGAAGATTTTTTATTCTTCCATCTGCGTAATCTTCAAGGATACTCAAAAGTTTTTCTCTTTCAAAATCATAAAAGGACTTTACAGTTTCAACTGCATTGGAAATTACTTTTCTATTATACTTAGAAAATATTTTTTCAATAGAGCTTTCAAGAATGCCACTGAAGGTAACAAATAATAGAATAGAAGGAATCATTACTAAACCAACAAAAATAGTAACTATCTTTATTCTAAATCTATAGCCTGGTACCTCTCTATGTTTTTCAATATAAAGCCTAACAACACTTCTTATTACAAAAAAGGCAAGAGTTATTATGGCAATTATATTTATTACAAAAAGAGATACAATAATGAATCGTGTGGGAATCTTTTCAGGTGGAAGTCTTAAAAGGTATACCTCGAAACCTAAAACAATGAGAAGTAAAAATGTGAGAAAAACAGGGAAAAAATATTTTTTTACTTTATCATTCATGGTAGTCTAAAACTTTCTGATTCTTTAATTATTTTTTTTTCATACTTTGGTATAAAAAATAAAATATGTTCAAGAACTGATGGAAGTTTTTTTATGTTCGACTCCACAGTAACTTTTACATAATATTTGCCTTTTTGTAAATTGCTTATTTCTAAAAATTTTACAGGATTAATTTTTAAACCCCATTCTAAAGCATCCTGCCAATTTTTAAATTTTTTCTCTATTAAAATTTGTCCTTCTATACTCTTTACAATAAATTCCTCTTTAATTGGATCAGAGATAAATATTCTCTGGATTTGAACACCAGATATAAATTCATCGGGTATAATAGACCATTTTCTGTAAAAATCAATCAAGATGAAAAGATTCTTGCTGAGACCTTCCTTAAAATCATCAATAAACTCTTTTGAAGGAATAATACGCGTTGTTACTTCGATTGAGTTTTGCATTCTGTTAATGCTTATTTCCATATCTTCAATTGCAAAGGCATTGCTGAAGTTTATAAAAATTAGTAGCAAGAGTAAAAATAATTTAATTGGGAATCTCATAATGAATTTATTATATTACTTTTTGCTTTACTTTTTCTTGATGTCTGTGATAAAACTAATTAAAAATCTGGAGGTGTAAAAATGAGGAAATTATTTATCCTAATTAGTTCCTGTGTGATTTTATTTACTGGATGTGCAACAAAGGAATATGTTAAAGAGCAGACCGATCCTATTAATCAAAGACTTGAAAGAATTGAAAAACAACTTGAAAAAATGAATAATGATATCTCCTCTCTTCGAACAGATATAAAAAATGTTGATTCAAAGGTAGACTCTGTTAATTTGACAGCAAAGGAAGCATTAAAAAAGTCAGAAGATGCAGTAAAAGAGTCTAAGGCAGCTTCACTTCGTGCTGATGATGCAGCTCAGAAGGCACAGGCAGCAGCAGAAACTGTAAAAAAAGCCTTTGAATTACAACAAAAGAAATAAGTTTGACTTTTTAATTTAATAAATATTAAATTTTTTGATTGTGAAAAATCAGTTCATTCATTCTCTATGGATAGGACTTACTGCTGGTTGTTTTGGGGGGCTTGTTGGACTCGGAGGCGGAGTGGTTATGATTCCACTTATGGTAGCTATTCTTAAGATTACTCAGCACAAAGCTCACGGAACAAGCCTTTTTGCTTTGGTATTTACAGGAATCACAGGTGCGATTACTTACGGAATGAAAGGTTCTGTTGACGTTCTTGCTTCTTTAATTTTAGCTGTAACAGCAATCTTTACTGCCAGAGCAGGTGCTCGATTTGCCCACAGTTTACCAGAATGGAAACTTAAGAGATTCTTCGGAGGCTTTTTAATCTTCGCGGCTTTAATTCTTCTTACAAAACCCTATCTTGCTAATTTGTATCATTTTGAAATTGCAGGTATTGCAAAAATTTTTACACTTCTCATAATAGGTATTTTTGCTGGGTTTCTTGCAGGTATGATGGGCATAGGAGGCGGAACTGTGATGGTTCCTGCTTTAGTTATTATTTTGAATTATGGTCAACATATAGCTCAAGGAACATCACTGTTATGCATGGTTCCTGCTGGTGCAGTTGGTGCTTATACTCATTTAAAACTTGGTAATGTTATCAAAACACTTCTTCCTAGCTTGATTACTGGAATTATTGGCGGAACATACATCGGTTCTAATATTGCCCATGCTTTACCAGCGTCTTATTTAAGGGTAATATTTGCTTTAATTATAATATGGACTGGAATAAGATTTTTAAGAACGCCAAAACCTGTAAAATGATTTATAAAAGAGCTGTCTTTTTTATTATTTATATATATATATTTCAAATAAGCACAGCTTTTGCCCAAGAAGAACTCCCAAAAATTAAACTTAAAATTGGCAAACATGAAGAATTTTACAGATTAGTTTTTGTTTTTGATAATACAGAGATTTTACAGTCAACCAGTGTGAATATTTTAAAAGATAATAAAATTAAAGTCTCCTTATCTGAAGATTTCCAAATTGAATACAGAGATAAAGTTTTATCTGATAGTGAAAAATTACATGGAATAGATATTAAAAAAATTGATAAAAGTTTTATTTTTGAAATCCCTTCTTTAAGGGACATAAAAGTTTATAAATTGATTTCTCCTCCAAGATTAGTAGTTGATGCTTATGTAAATCAGATTATTGGAGATGAAAAATTGTTAAATGGTAAATTCTCAGTTATAATTGACCCTGGACATGGTGGAAAAGATAAAGGATTAGCCCAAAATAATGTTAGCGAAAAAGATATTGTATTGTTTATTTCGAAGAAAATCTCCTCCAAATTAGCTCAGAATGGTATAAAAAATATACTAACTCGTGTTAGAGATGAAGAAGTTTCCCTAAAAAAAAGAATCGAAATAGCTAATAATCAAAATCCCTCTATTTTTTTAAGTATTCATATCTCTCAGGAAAATTTATTCAGACTGTATTATTTTCCAAATGAAAAGACTCAGATAACCAAAAAATTAATATCAAATCTTAGGGAAAAAATTCTCAATAACTCTTCAGAACCTGTGGTAATTGAAGAAATACCTATATATTTAATTCATAAAATAAATTCACCTGCTTTATTAATTGAAATTCCCCAAAAAGCTTTACTTAAAGAGAAAAAATACTTAAATAAAATTGTTGATGTCCTATCTCAGAGTTTATTTGAAATAGGAAAAGTTAATGAAAAATTTACAAAAAATAAATAAAAAAATAATCTATATTTTAATTTTTGTTGTAATATTAGCTTCAACTATAATTGGATACTTTTTCCTTTTCAAAAAAGATGGAGAAAAAATAATTAATCAAGAAGAACAAACAAAGGAAATATTTAAATTAATATTGCCCCTAAATAATTCATTGATTATTAAAGAAATTTCTATAAAAAAGGAAAATGGTGAATTAAAAAAATTGGAAAAAGTTTTAGAAATTTTTTTCAATGAACTTCCCCAGCCAATGAATGAGACAAAAATTTATTCTATATTTCGTGATAAAGAAAACAAAATTTATTTAAACTTATCAGGCAATTTTGCAACATCAAGGGATGCTAAAAATGAATTTTATCTTATTAAAGGTTTATATTCAACAATAAAAACTAACTTTAATTGGATAACAGATGTTAAAATATTAATATCTAATGAAGAAAAAGAAACTCTCTCTGGTCACATACCAATTGAATCTTTAAAAGAATCTGTGGAGGCAAATTAAATGAAAGAAAATCCCATAGGAATTTTTGATTCAGGAGTTGGTGGTCTTACTGTTCTTAAAGAAATATCAAAATTAATCTCTACAGAAAATATAGTCTATTTAGGAGATACTGCTCGAGTTCCCTATGGAATTCGTTCAGCTGAGACAGTTGTTAAATATTCTATTGAATGTGCAGACTTTCTATTTAAAAAACAAATAAAAATGCTTGTTGTAGCCTGCAATACATCTTCATCTGTAAGCCTCCATGTTTTAAGGGAAAGATTTCCGATTCCAGTTATTGGAGTTATTGAACCAGGTGTCAGAGCAGCACTAAAAGTTACAAAAAATGGGAAAATTGGCATAATTGGAACAGAAGCAACTGTTCAAAGTGAATCTTATGCAAAAAAAATCAAATCATTAAACCCTAATATAGAGGTTATTTCAATAGCCTGTCCATTATTTGTACCTCTGGTTGAAGATGGTATTTTAGAGGGAACTATTGCTGAATTAGTAGTTGAGAGGTATCTTAAAGATATGAAAAATAGCGGAATTGATACCTTAATTCTTGGTTGTACTCATTATCCATTATTAAAAAAAACTATTCAGAAATATATGGAAGGAATAAATCTTGTTGATTCTGCACAGGAAATAGCACAAGAAGTAAGGACACTCCTTGCTCAGAGAGGGCTTCTTAATGAAAAATCTGATGGGCATTATAAAATCTTTTATGTAACCGATTCACCAGAAAGATTTAAAAAAATTGGGGAAATATTTTTAGATTATGAACTTAACAATATTTTTAAAGTATCTCTTTAGGAGGCAACATAATAATGAGACCTGATGGAAGAAAAAATGATGAAATTAGACCTGTAAGGATTGAAAAAAATTTCATAAAAAATGCAGATGGCTCAGTTTTAATTGAACTTGGAAACACCAGAGTAATATGTACTGCTTCAATAGAAAACAAAGTTCCACCCTTTTTAAAGGATCAGAAAAAGGGCTGGATCACTGCTGAATATGGAATGTTACCACGTTCAACGCCTGTAAGAATGCTTAGGGAGGCAACTGCTGGAAGAGTTGGAGGAAGAACTCATGAAATTCAGAGACTTATTGGAAGGTCATTAAGAGCAGTTGTTGACCTTGAAAAACTTGGGGAAAGAACAATATGGATTGATTGCGATGTTATTGAAGCTGATGGAGGCACAAGGACAGCTTCAATAACAGGTGGATATTTAGCTTTAAAGGAAGCTATAAAAAAAGCAATGAATGCTGGAATGATTACTGAATATCCAATTAAAGACCACATCGCAGCAATAAGCGTTGGAATAGTAACCGGTGAACCCCGTCTTGACCTCTGCTATCATGAAGACTCTCATGCAGAAGTTGATATGAATATAGTAATGACAGGATCTGGTAAATTTATAGAAATACAGGGAACAGCTGAAATAATGCCTTTTTCTAAGGAAAGTCTATTTCAGCTTATTGCTTTAGCAGAAAAAGGAATAAGAGAAATAATAGGAGTTATAAACAGTATTTATTGAGCATGTATCATGTATTAATACTGCATTTGGATGATACATACTTTTATCAAAGAAAATTAAGAAAAAGCGCAACAAGGGAAATAGACCTTCGTTTTCTCAAAGAGAAAAAAATTAATGTATCCATTAGATAAATTAAAATTTATGGAAAAAAGAATTCCAATTAATAAATCGTTAATAAATTTAATAGGCAAAGGCGATTATCATTACTTTTCATTCATTTTTTTAAAATTAATAAATGAACCCTTTGTGCTCTTAGTTATTGACAGCCATCTTGATATGAGATATTCTAAGGATAACTTCATAAGATGTGACTCTTGGATTTACAATACAGGACCTCTAAATAATCTTAGACAAATCTTTTACATTAACTCTTCAAATATTGATAATATACCTGTGATAATGATTCCAGTGTATATTATAAGCATAGATAAGGATATAATTGATAGGAAATATTTAAAAACGAATTGGACAAATGGAAATCTTTCAACAGATCAACTTTTTGAATTTTTATCAAAGATTCAGTCTAAAAATAAAATAATCGGAGTAGATATATGTGGAGAACCAGAATTTAATATACAAGAAATAAGAAAAAGTGAAGTAATCAATCTTTCCATAACTAATATTTTTCAGTCATTTAAACTTAAAAAATCTGCCTGATTTGATTATAAAAAAATTTTTATAGGAGTGAACAAAATTGGAAAAAATAATTATAGTAGGGCATGGAACTCCAAATGAAGATGCTAATAAACTTGCTGATTTAACAAAAGCTCTTGCAATAACTCTTAAAAAACAACCAGAAGATATAAAATATGCTTATATTAAGTATGGAAGTCCTTTAATTGAGGAATCTATAATAGAATGCATAAAAGAAAATGCAAAAAAAATTATAATCCATCCTCTTTTTCTTTTTTCAGGGTTCCATGTTAACTATGATATTCCTAAAATAATCAAAAAATTTAGAAAAAATTATCCTCACATTGAGATAATTTACACAAAACCATTAGGTCTTCATGAAAAATTACTTGAAATTATAAAAGAAAGAATTGATGAAATAAAACAAGACTCTTTCAAAAATGAGGCTAATTAAATTTCTAATTTTTTTATCTTACAATAAAAACTTCTTCCTGAAGGAGTACATGTTACGGGATTCCTTTCTAAATCATCAGTAAGGTTATTAAGATTCCAGTTATCATCAACTTCTCCCCATCCCCATGCTATTCTTACTACTCCTTCTGGAACAGCATCAGAAGTTTTAATTTTCATGGTCAGACTACCCCTTGGTGTTGTGATTTCAACTAAATCTTCCTCCTTTAAACCAAGTTTTTGAGCATCCTGAAAATTGATATCTACAAAGGGTTCTCTTTCAATGTTTCTTAATTCATCAACATGTCTGAATTGAGTATGGGTAAAACAACTTACTCTCTCTCCACTTATTCCTATAAAATCGTATCCCTCTTTCTCAAAAATGATTGTTTGTCCGTGAATTCCCCGCATAAAGGGAACAGGGTCAAATCCAGATTCATAAAGTCTTTCAGAGTATATTTCTACTTTTTTGGATGGTGTTTTAAAACCCTCTTGTTCAAATTTTCTGAATCTTGGTTTTTCATACCAGACTCCATTAGGATTATTTTTTAAATCTTCCAATTTCAATCCTGTTGGCTGTAACTGAAAATCAAGGGCATCCTCAACTGTATCCCAGGGAAAGTATTCCTTTAGTTCCAATGTCCTTGCAAGTTCAAAGATTATTTCAATATCAGATTTACTTTCACCAATTGGTTCAATAACCTTCTGTTGTAACATTATAAGACAGTTTCTTATATATGCTCTGTTAATCTGGGTTTTTTCAAAACAGCTTGATGCAGGCAAGACAACATGAGCATAATTACTTGTTTTGTTTAAAAACATATCAATCATTACAAGACATTCAAGTTTCTGTAAAGCCTTTCTTACTCTTCGTGAATCCATCATAGTTACTGCAGGATTAGCGGATTGAACAAGCAACATCTTAACTGGATAAGGGTCTTCATCAATTATGGCATCTATAAGACAGGACTGTCCATGAAGTCCCCATGTGGGATGAAATTTTTCAAAAAGAGGATATTTATACATAACTGACTTAATGTCTGATATTTTTTCTTTGAGTTGAATATTGCGAATTGGAATAGGTTGAGGAATAAAATCTCCGCCAGGGATATCAATGTTACCAGTAATGGCTCTTAATATGCAGATAGCCCTTGTTGCATCAAATACATTAAGTTGCATGTCAATACCATTTCCATCAATTATACAGGCTGGCTTTGTTTTTGCATATATCTTTGCTATTTCTTTAATTAAATCTCCATCTACCCATATCTGCTTAGATACTTTTTCAGCATCATAAAGGGAGACAATATCTTTTAAGGCTTCAAAGCCCATACAATAATTATTAACGAAATCTCTATCATAAAGTCTCTGTTTAATTATTTCATTTATAATAGCCATTGCAAGTAAACCATCATGGGCAGGTTTTATTCTTATCCAGATATCAGCTATTTCAGTAAAAAATGTTTTTACTGGATCTACCACTATCAATTTAGCTCCTCTTTCCTTAGCGAAAATTATTGCCTCTGCCATTTGAGGTAGTGTATTTCTATCATTTTTCCCCCAAATAATTATACATTTAGAATCCTTAACCTGTGGAATGGTAATAGCACCATAGGTATAGTTATGTGCCATCTCTCTGGCTACAAAGCAAACTGAACCATTTCCAACTGCATTTGGTGAACCAAAGGCACTCATGAGCCTTACTGCATAATCCCACGATGTTCCCCAGTCAGCTGCCATGCCTCTTAAAAGAGCAACTGATGAAGCACCATATTCCTTTTTTATTTTATTCATTTTGTAAGCTATAAAGGATAAGGCTTCCTGCCACGAAACCTCTTTAAATTCTTCATTTAATTTTTCTCTAAAAAGAGGTTTTTGAAGTCTTTGTTTTGAATAAATTATTTTCCTTACATTTGCAAGCTTAGAACAGAATATTGTTTTTTCAAAGGGAGTAATTCTTTTTGCTCCTGTAATTTCTCCTTGTTCAATATTAACTTCTACAGGACAGCAGGCTGAACAAAGTCTACAAATTGTTATTTTTTTCATATTTCACCTATCTTGAGGCTTTTACATATAAACTTCTGATAAATTCAAAATGATTTCTATGATTTCGTATTTTCCAGAAAATCTCTCCTCTGTGATTTATATTCCATGATGGATAAATTTGATTTTTTAAAATTTCAATAATATTTTCAATTCCGTAACCACTGTATTCACCCTCTTTTTTTCCTCCAAGCCAATCCTCAACTTTTGCTACTTCTTCATTCCATGAAAAGGGATCTGAAATAAGGAATTGAGCATTCTTAAAAGAAGAGACCCTATTTATCTCCTCAATATGCTTAAACGGTAAAGGAACTTTATCTATAACATTTAAAGAAAGCACACATCTAAAAACTTCTTTTTTAAAGGGAAGAGCCAATGCATCAGCAATAATGAAATCAATATTTTCTATCCTGTAATCATCGGGGAGTTTTATTTTAGCGGGTTTTGTAATGTATCCTTCTTCAATTAAATCAAAATTTAATTCCCTGTATTTCATCAATTCTCGTGCTGTCTTGACAAAAGAGAGTGAAAGGTCAATCCCTATCGAAAATTTACTTTTCTTTGCTAACTCAAAAACTGTTCTTCCAACAGCACTTCCTATATCAAGAGAAATTCCAATGACTGGATTAACTAAAGATGCCCATTGAGGATATGCAGGTATCCATTCTTCATCATTAAGCCAATCACCATAATGACTCCAAAGATAGGAAGATATAACCTTTGGATGCTCATATTTATTATATCTGCTTGGAGACCAATTAGGGTTAGGAGTAAGTATTGCTATACCATTTTCAATTCTGTATTTTGCACCACATTTATTACATATAAGATTACCTGAGACAATATCATTGGATTCATGAATATAATTCTTTAATTCCAAATAATTTTCCTCAGGCAAGCATGATGGACATATTAATATTTCTAACAGAAAATCCCGCACTGTTAATTATAAATTATTTTCCCCATTTTTTGCAATTGACTAATTTTCCATGTGCAATGTTTAGGGGTTGCTACTATATAGATTTCATATTACTTTTTTTCTAAATATTGTTATTTATATACTGAACCCATTAGAAAGTGGACAAAGGCAATCTGTAGAGGTTAAACTTTCTGCATATGCAGGGAGAAAATCCCTATAAAAAGGGAAAAATATTGCATAGAACTTTACAAATTGAAACCCTAAAAAGTGTCCACAAAAATAGAGGCTTCTCTCGGTATAAAAACAATAGCAGCCCTACTTTCACCATAGAGGTAAGACCTGTATATCACTGGACAGAAAAAAGAATCAAGGGACATCTGGTAGTATGTTTTCTTTCCTTTTTATTTATGAGGGTCTTAGAGACTGCATTAAACAAAGATGTATCAACAGAAAGAATAAAAGAAGCTTTAAGGAGCATAACACTGACAGGGTTTAACATAAATGGCAAGGAATACTATTTAAAAAACAAGATGGATAAAGTAGTAAAAGCTTTATTTAAAATATTGAAAGTAAATGAACCAGCCAATGTAACAGCCAAAGAAGAATTCAGAATATAAAAGATAAAAAATCATAAAGTTACCTTTTTGTTGTACAAAAATTTGCATTTTCAAAAAATAAAATTCAATATTTTCAATAACTTACAAAATTAAGTTGATAAACCAAGGACTTCTTCAAAATTAAGAATGTCCATGTACTGCCATTCTCTCCATGCAAGTACATAAATACCTTGTTTGGTTGCATACTTTATAACATTTTCTGGGAAGGTGATACTACCAAATATTACTATTAACTCTTTGCGATTGTGTTCGGGGAAAAATTCAAAAAATCTCTCGCTTTTCTTCTTTATTTCCTTTACATCTTCAACTCTTGGGGTTGAACGAGCCTCTATCATGAAAATTTTATCATCACAGCCTGCAATGGCATCTATTTCATAGTCTTCACCATTTTTTCTTCTGAAAATTCTTTGCCCTTCCATTGTAACTTCACATTGGAAGTATTTACTTAGAGTGGGTCTTAATGTAGGTGCTATAAGATCTTCAACAATGGTTCCCATTTTCTTTGCAAGGGCGCTCCATTCTTTATTTTTTCTGATGTTTTCTTCTTCCTGCCTTCTTTTGAATTCCAGCATTTCATCTTTAAAAGCTTTCATTTCATCTTTAAAAACTTTCATTTCATCTTTAAAAACTTTCATTTCATCTTTAAAAACTTTCATTTCTTCCTGAAATGCTTTTCTATCTCTTTCAGCTTCTTCAATGTATCTATCTATTTTGTTTTCAAGCCTTCTTAACGCAATATCATTGTTAACGATAAACTGTCCAAGAAGACTTTCAAGTGATTCAACTCTATATTCTAAGGTTTTCATTTTTAACCCCCAAAAATATTTCTTATCTTACTATATCAACTTTTAAATTTATTGTCAATTATATCCCTTAAATCATCTAAAACACATCTGTCGTTGTAATAGGCGGAGAAATTAATTGCTTTAGTGTTTGCCACATTAAATCCTCTTTTTAATAGCTCCTCATAAAGACAATCATAAAATTTTTTTTGATAAGCATAAGTTTTGTATTTTTGTCAATTAATTTTTCATCCAACATTTTTTTAAGTTCACCAATAAAATCAGGCATATTATTATAATTTCCTGCCTTTTAATTTTTTCAGAAGTTTTTTTACCCTCCAAATCCTTTTTTATAGGATAGAACATAGCATACATGAGAAAGAATCCATCCCTTTTAAAACTTTAAAGTAACTCTGCTTTTTTATGAGTTTTTTTCTAGTAGTCAATATCATAAATTGCTTTGATTATTGTACTGAAAAGAATTTCTGAACTTCGGTTGTTTTCAAAGTAAAAATAGGACATGTCATCTTTATTCTTGTATGCCGGTGGAGATTCACATACAAATAGATATTTTATATATTCTGGTCTGTATTTTAAGGATGCCTTTTTGTAAATCTCTATGTCTGCTTTAATTCTTAGGGGTTTAATGCCTCTAAGCTCTGTCCTGAGCGAAGGAACTATCTAATTGAAAAATCTCTCGGGGGAAAAAAGGATGAGATTCTTCGCTGACGCTCAGAATGACCCTTCTGTGTCATCCTGACCCTAAGCCGAAGCCCTGAACTTATGCAAATGGTCAGCGAAGCAAATCTCTAATTGAAAAACAACTTTGGTGAAAAAGAAGGGGATTCTTCGCTGATTTTTACTTGGAAAAGGATGAGATTCTTAACTCCGCTTGCGCTCCGTTCAGAATGACAGAAAAAAGGGGCAGAATGACACTTTCCCTGTCACTTTTTTTATTTGTCACCCTGAGGCGAAGCCGAAGGGTCTCCTCCCTTTTTGTCATTCCGAGCGGGTTCAATACCCCGAGAAATCTCTAAAAAAAAGAGTAGATTCTTCCTCTTCGCTTCGGCTCAGGGTCAGAATGACAAAAAAGAAACTCAGAATGAAAGAAAAAAAGAGCAGACGCTTTCCTGAGCAAAGCCCTGAGCCGAAGCCCTGAGCTTCTGCTAAGGGTCTGCGAAGGGTCAGTGAAGGGTCAGCGAAAGGACAGCGAAGGAACGACAAAATCACCCAAAAAGAGATTTCTATCGGCAATTTAAAGTTTTTAATTATGAAGTAAAGAAAGAATGATGAAATTGATTTAAAATTCAAAATGCATAAAATTAAAGACAAGAATATGTTTTTATGTATTATGAAAAACCTGTCTTAGCTTTTTAAATTCTTTAACGCAAGTTTATTCAATGCATTTATATATGCCTTTGCAGAAGCTACAATTATGTCTGTATCAGAACCGTGTCCACGAACAGTATGCCCTCCTTCTTCCAGAATTACAGTTACCTCGCCAAGAGCATCTGTTCCACCCGTGATTGCTTTGATTTCAAATTTATTAAGTTCAGCCTTTGAGTCTGTGAGCTCTGTTATGGCTTTATAAACTGCATCAACAGGACCATCTCCTGAAACTGAAATCTCTTTTTCCTCTCCATTTATTTTCATTCTAACTGTGGCAGTTGGCTTTTTCTTTGTTCCACTGCTTACTTCAAGGTCAACAAGCTGATAAACTTCTGTAATTCTTAATACTTCATCGGATACTAATGCTTCAATGTCTTCATTGAATATGTATTTTTTCTGGTCTGCAAGTCTTTTAAATCTTTCAAAGGCTCTGTTTATTTCTTCTTCAGTAAGGCTAAAGCCAAGCTCTTCAAGTCTTGTCTTAAAAGCATGTCTACCAGAATGTTTTCCAAGAACAATTTTTGAACTCGGGATTCCAATATCCTGAGGTCTCATGATTTCATAGGTTGTTCTCTCTTTGAGAACTCCATCCTGATGAATTCCTGCTTCATGGGCAAAGGCATTTGCTCCAACAATTGCTTTATTAGGCTGAACAACCATTCCAGTAATTTTGCTTACAAGTCTGCTTGTCCTGTAAAGCTCCTGAGTTACAATACCTGTGTCAGCTTTGAAAAAATCACCCCTTACTTTAAGCGCCATAACAATTTCTTCCATTGCAGCATTTCCAGCTCTTTCACCAATTCCATTAATTGTACATTCAACCTGACCTGCGCCTTTAAGTATTGCTGTAAGTGAATTTGCTACTGCAAGCCCAAGGTCATTATGGCAGTGTACACTTATTGTGGCTTTATCAATGTTTGGAACTTTGTTCATTAAATATTCAATAAGTTCTCCGTATTCCTGAGGTATTGTGTATCCCACAGTGTCAGGGATATTGACAGTTGTTGCTCCTGCTTTTATTACCTCTTCAGTTACTTTACAAAGATAATCCCAGTCTGAACGAGTCGCATCTTCTGCTGAAAATTCCACATCATCAGTGTATTGTTTTGCCTTTTTAACAGCCTTTACAGCTGCTTCAATCACTTGTTCTCTGTTCATACGGAGTTTATATTTTAAATGAATATCTGATGTAGCAATAAATGTATGGATTCTTTTTTGTTCTGCAGGTGCCAATGCTTCTGCAGACCTCTCAATATCCTCATCACGGGCTCTGCAAAGTCCAGCAACAACAATGCCTTTTACTTCCTTTGCAATCCTGTTTACTGCCTCAAAATCACCAGGTGAAGCAATTGGAAATCCTGCCTCTATGATGTCAACTCCGAGTTTTTTAAGTTGTCTTGCTACCTGTATTTTTTCATCAACATTCATTGATGCACCAGGAGACTGCTCTCCATCTCTCAGCGTTGTATCAAATATTTTTATCCTTCTCATCCTGCACCTCAGGTTTTTGTTTTCTTTTTTTGATTAAAATAATTATATTTTCAATTATACCCCAAAAAACATAAGTACTTGCAAGTATAAATATGGCAAAGGGTGGATGAATTACAATAAATAAAATTAAAAAAACGAAAAATAAAAGTATCCAAAAAGGCTTTTTTTCTTTAAAATCAACCTCTTTTAGTCCATGAAATTTAAGATTGCTGACCATTAGAAAAGATAAAACAAGAGTTAAAACAGGGAAAAACAAATTTTTCTCCGGAGTATAATTCAGAATTTCCTGACAAAAAATCACAGTAGATGCAAGCATTGTTGCAGCACCTGGGATTGGAAGTCCTTTGAAGGATTTTATTACTTCAACAACTATATTAAACCTTGCCAATCTTAAAGCTCCACAGGCAGCAAATAAAAAAGCTATGGCAAAACCGACTCTGCCAAAATCAAAAAGTGCCCATTTATAAATAAGAATTGCAGGCGCCACTCCAAAGGTAACAAGATCTGATAAAGAATCAAGTTCTATGCCAAATCGAGTTGTAGTTCTTGTTAGTCTTGCTACCCATCCATCAAGTCCATCAAATATATTCGCAATAATTATTGCCCATGCAGAGTGGATAAAATTCCCATTGATTGCTGCAACTATTCCATAAAAGCCAAAAAACATACCACAAAGGGTAAGGGCATTAGGAAGTATATAAACCCCTTTTTTAGGTTTTCTGTCAGGGTCTTTTATTTTTTTTATTTTTCTTACCTTTATCATTGTAAAGATGCAATTACTGTTGTCCCAGCTTTAACTTTATATCCAACATTTACCTGAATTTTAAAGGAAGAAGGAAGACAAATATCAACCCTTGAACTAAATTTAATCATACCAAATCTCTCACCTTTACTCAGGCTTTCTCCTTCTTTAACCCAGCAAACAGCTCTTCTGGCAATAAATCCAGCAACCTGTCTTACAATTATTTCACCATGTTGAGTTTGAATAGTTATCTTTATGTTTTCATTTTCTCTGTATGCCTTTTCTTTAAAGGCTGAAAAAAACTTACCCGGCGTATAAATAATCTCTTTAATATTTCCATCAAAAGGTATTCTGTTTACATGGACATCAAGGGGAGACATGAAAATGCTTATTTCAGTGTAATCCTTACCACAAAGTCCGCTATTTTGGGTAATTGAAATTATTTTCCCATCAGCAGGAGAAACTACTGCATGAGGGTCTGCTGGAGGAATTCTCTCAGGATCACGGAAAAAATAGAGAAAGAATAGGCTAACAATTACAAAAGCAACTGCTATTGGCTCAAGCCATAGTAAGTAGAAAAAAGAGCTTAAAAATAAAGCTCCTACTATGTAAGGTAGACCTTCTTTTCTAATCATGCCTTTGATTTATCAACAAGTTTTGAAGTCTTAAGCCAGGGCATCATTGCTCTTAACTTCTCTCCAACCTTTTCAATTGGATGTTCTTCACCTTTCTTTGTTAAGGCATTAAAGGTGGGTTTACCAACTTTACATTCAAGTATCCATTCCTTTGCAAACTGTCCACTTTGAATCTCATCAAGAATTTTCTTCATCTCAGTCTTTACAGATTCATTGATAATTCTTGGACCACGAGTCAGGTCTCCATACTGAGCAGTATTACTTATTGAATAACGCATAGTTGATATTCCACCCTCGTAAATTAAATCAGCAATAAGTTTTACTTCATGAAGGCATTCAAAATAGGCAAGTTCAGGAGGATATCCTGCTTCAACAAGAGTTTCATAGGCAGCTGTAATAAGAGCAGTTAAACCACCACAAAGAACAACCTGTTCACCAAAAAGATCTGTTTCTGTTTCATATTTAAATGTTGTTTCAATAATTCCTGCTCTTCCTCCACCAATTCCAACTGCATATGCAAGGGCAACATCTTTTGTAATTCCTGATGGATCCTGATATACTGCCATTAGGCACGGTACACCCATTCCCTTGAGATATTCACTTCTTACAAGATGTCCCGGTCCCTTTGGTGCAACCATGAAGACATTTATATCTTCTGAAGGAACAATTTGTCCAAAATGAATATTAAATCCGTGGGCAAAGGCAAGGAAAGCACCTTTTTTGATATTTGGCTCTATTTCTGTTTTGTATAGGTCTGGTTGTAGTTCATCGGGAGTTAAAATCATAATAACATCTGCTATTTTTGAGGCTTCAGAAACAGTCATAACAGTAAGTCCAGCACTTTCTGCTTTTTGCCAGCTTTTACCTTTTCTGAGTCCTACAAAAACATCAAAACCACTGTCTTTTAAATTATTTGCATGGGCATATCCCTGGCTTCCATATCCTATTATTGTGATTTTTTTACCTTTAAGAATTTCCGTGTTTACATCAAAATCGTAATAAATCTTCATTCTACCATCCTCCTAAAATTTATTAAAAATTAAAATTTAACAATTATAACACATGCATTTAATCATTATCTAATACGACTTATTCTCCCCGATAGAGAAGTACTGTATTGAGAGATTTTAGGTACTTTTTATTTATTTTGATTTTATGTTAATATTTTTTTAAGCCTTCTTGGGAGGAAAAAATATGATTGTGCAATTTAGTATAGTTCCATTAGGAGTTGGGATAAGTGTTAGTAATTATGTAGCAAAGGTCATAAAGATTGTCGATGAAAGTGGACTTCCTTATAAGCTTCACGCAATGGGAACAATTGTAGAAGGAGATTGGGAAGAAGTAATGAATCTTATAAAAAAATGTAGAGATACTTTGATGGATGACACAGAAAGGGTTTTAATAGAAATAAAAATTGATGATAGAAAAGGTGCTACAGGAAGAATTGAGGGGAAAGTAAGATCTGTTGAAGAAAAAGTTGGAAAAATTGTAAGAAAATGAATCCTGAAAAAATATATGTTGCAATAGATTTTAAATCATCCTTTACGGCAGTAGTTTCCTATGCAATCTGGCTTGCAAAAACATTTAATTGTAAAAATATTTGTCTTTTTCATATTATGGAATACACTCTTACTCCACCTGCCTATTTAATGCCTTACATTAATCAAGAAAAAAATAAAATTAAGAAAAAATTAAATACATTAGCTGAAGAACTAAAGAAATATGAAATAAATACTGAAAATAAAGTTGTTTTTGGAAGACTTATTGAAAGTATAAAGGAAGTTATAAAAGATAAAAAAGCTTGTTTAGTAATGGGTTTTAAAACACATATTACAAGGCCTTCCACTTCTGAAAGAATTCTTAAGGGACTTACAATCCCTGTTTTGGTTGTCAAAGTAATAGATTTTAAGGAAATTAATCCCGAAGCTATAAATATAAAAAAGGTCTTATGTCCTATTGATTTTTCCCCCTATTCTTTGAGAGCTTTAGAGGCTGCCAAAGAAGTATCAGATAAACTTCATGCTGAATTAAAAGTTATAAATGTGATACCTGAACAAAAGGTAAAAGGAATAATTGAAGAACCCTCAGAAGTTGAAAAGTATTTATTGTATCTAAAAGAAGAAGCCGTTGAAAAAATTAAAAAAATAGATGAAACTCTCCAATATGAAGTTATCTCAGGTATTCCTTCAGAGGAAATCATTAAAAAATCTAAGGATACAGATTTGATTGTAATAGGCTCAAAGGGAAGATCATATACGCAAGAAATAATAATTGGAAGTGTTGCCGAAAGTGTTATAAAAAATTCAACTAAACCTATTTTGATTATTCCTTAAAGATAATTTATAATACAACATGCATGGGAAAGTTATCTCAATAAACATTAGTGAAAACAAGGGGACAACAAAAAAAACCGTAAAAGAAGCCTATGTTATTGAAAACTATGGGATTAAAGGAGATGCCCATGCAGGTTCCCATTGGCACAGACAGATAAGCCTTCTTAGTATTGAAAGCATTGAGAAGATGAAAGAAAAAGGGATGCTCCTTAATTATGGAGATTTTGCTGAAAATATTACCACTGAAGGCATTGATTTGTTAAGTCTTCCCTTAGGAGTCAAATTACAGATTGGAGAGTGCATCTTAGAGATTACTCAGCATGGTAAAAAATGCCACAGTAAATGTGAAATCTTTAAAACTGTGGGTGACTGTATAATGCCTCGTGAAGGAGTTTTTGCAAAAGTTTTAAAGGGAGGCAAAATTAAGGTTGGAGATAGCATAACCATACTATGAAATACAAAGTTGCCATAATAACAGTGTCAGACAAAGGTTCAAAGGGAGAACGGGAGGACTTAAGTGGAAAAGTAATTGAAGAAATGGTCTCCTCATGGGCAGAGATTGTATCATACAAAATTGTTCCCGATGAAAAGGAAGAGATAAAACAGGCAATTTTGGAGGTAACATCGGAAGCTGATTTAATTCTTACAAATGGCGGAACAGGCCTTCATCCAAGAGATGTTACTCCTGATGCTACTCGTGAAGTTATTGAAAGGGAAATTCCAGGTATTGCAGAGGCAATACGATCAGAAGGATATAAAAAAACAAAAACAGCAATACTTTCAAGAGCTATTGCAGGAGTTAAAGGAAAAACTTTAATAATAAATCTTCCGGGGAGTCCTAAAGCAGTAAAAGAATCTTTAGAAGTAGTAATAGATGCACTCCCCCATGCCTTAGATAAAATCAAGGGAGACCCCACTGAGTGTGGTAGATGAATAATATAACTGTTTCTACTGCTTTTATAGGTGGTTTTTTAAGTTTTTTTTCTCCCTGTGTTCTTCCTCTTCTTCCTGTTTACATTTCTCTTATTACAGGACTTTCTACAACTGAGATATTTCAAGGAGGATCTAAACTTCGTATTTTATTTTATACATTAATATTTATTGCAGGATTTTCAACTGTTTATCTTGCAATGGGTGCTGGAATTTCTTTAATTGGCAATATTTTTTTTGATTATCAAAGTCTTTGGAGAATTATAGGGGGTCTTTTTTTAATTATATTTGGTTTTCTTTTAATAGGATTAATTAAAAGCGGTTTTTTTATGCAAGAGTTTAGAATAAATATAAAGTTTCAGAAGTTTAGTTCTCCTGTAGGAGCTTTTTTTATTGGTATTGGATTTGCTGCTGGGTGGTCACCTTGTATAGGACCAATCTTGGGAAGTATTCTAATTTATTCAACCATAAATAACAGTATTTTAGATGGAATGAAAATGCTTGGAGCTTACTCTTTAGGACTTGCTATCCCCTTTTTAATCTCTTCATTAGCAATTGATTCAGCAATGAGATATCTCAAAAAATATATGAAAATATTTCAATTTATCAATTATTTTTTGGGTGGAGTATTGATAATCTTAGGCATTCTAATGATTTTCGGACTAACCTTTTAATTTAAAATATGCATTCAGCCTATAAAATTAAAATTTCAATTAATTTTAATAATTTAAAGGAACTAAAAAGACTATGTGACTGTTTTTTAAATACCGATAGATGGTCAGGAAATGTTTTGCTGATGATAATTGATGCAGCTTTTACATCTGTAGGGCTAAATTATTTTCAGGTTGTTTTGCCAAAGATTAAGGAGTTTAAAAAAGAATTTGTTAGAAGTGGTAAAATTACAGGTCTTTCATCTTTTTGTCATTTTGACTATAAAAAAGCATTCTACATATGGAAAAATGAACGCTCCTGGCAGGTAGCAAAAGAGATTGCTCAATATCTTTCAACACTATCAAAGGATGATAAAAATTCACTTAGAATATGGGCAAAAAATGCATCTATTGATAAATGGGAAAATGATCCGATTGGAAAAATCAAAGGTGTAGGTTTAATTACATATCAATATCTGAGAATGATGGGAGGAGTGGATACAGTTATGCCAGACAAGATTGTGAAAAAAGTTATCAATAGAATTCTCGTAGAAATTGGCGAGATTCCAGTAAATGATAATTTGAAATTTATTAAAACTGTTGAAAAAATTGCAAAAATTACAGGTTACAAACCCATAGAACTATGTTTAATGACATGGTTTATAGAAAATCCTGAAAGAATTTCAGACATGCCTTAATTTTTAAGTCTTTTTGCAACTATATATGCCTGTCCAAGAGATATACAGGCATCATTACTTGGAACATTAAGATGAATCAGGGGTTTTAATCCAATTTTTTTCAATGCTTTAATGCTTTCCTTAATTAGATAAGCATTCTGAAAAACTCCGCCACTTAAGCCAACCTGGTCAAATCCGTATTTTTCTTTGAAGTAAAGGCTTAGTTGCATTATTACTTTTATAATTGTGTTGTGAAATTTCCATGATATAGTGGCAACAGCCTCACCATTTAAGAGGTCATCAATAATTTGCTTTGTCATAGCAGTATAATCAACTGTTATTTGTCTTCTGCCATTATCTATTATTTGTTCTCCGTCGTTCTCTATCATTTTTTCTCTGTCATATTCTATTATTTTTTCACTATCATTCTGAGACACTCTCTCTTTGTCATTCTGAGCGGAGCGAAGAATCCCCTCTTTTTCCATGTCATTCTGAGCGGAGCGAAGAATCCCCTCCTTTAAAGATTCCTCGGGACATTCAGTCCCTCGGAATGACAAAAAAGAGTCATTCTGATGCACTCTCTGTTTGTCATTCTGAGGGAGCGTAAGCGACCGAAGAATCTCATCCTTGTTATCCTTCTCTATAAAACTAAAATCATAACAAGCTTTTTCAGAAAACTCCCTTTCCCTATCTATTAAACTTTCAAGAGCGATTGCTGCCTCTGCTTCAAAAGTATTGTAATGACAAACTCCAATAAGTGAGGAGACTCCATCAAAAAGTCTTCCAAGACCAGATGAAAGAGGACTAAACTGCACTAACTTTTTTAATTTAAGTATTTGTTTAATTTTTTCATCAGATAAAGCCTTAGTAAGAGGCAATTTTTTTATCAATTCTAAATCCTCACCAAAGGCATCATCAATTAAGGAAAGCGCTATTCTTGAACATTCCTTAATGGCATTTTCTCCACCTGGTAAACTTATGGGTTTAAAATGGGCAAGTCTTTCAAAGTTCTCCACTGTGCAATATAAAAATTCACTTCCCCAGATGGTTCCATCTGTGCCATATCCTGTTCCGTCAAAGGCTATTCCAAAAAGTTCTTCAAGTCCATATTCAGCCATAACAGAGGCAATATGACAGTAATGATGTTGTAGGGCAAAACTTTGAAGCTCCCTCTTTTGAGCATGCTCTTTTGCCCATTGAGTTGAATAATACAAGGGATGAAGGTCATGACCTAAGGCAATGGGTTCAATTCTGTAAACTGATTTTAGATTTTTTAAAACCTCTTCATAAAACTGAAGGGTCTCCAGATTCTCCATATCCCCAATGTGTTGACTCATTATTGCATAGTTTGATTTTATTAAAGTGAAGGTATTTTTAAGGTCAGCACCAGCACCTAAAACCTCGGGTAATTCTTCTTTAAGAGAAATTGACTTTGGAACAAATCCTCTTGCTCTTCTAATAAAATAGATTTTCCCATTTAGTTCCCTTACAACTGAATCATCTACCCGCATGAATATTTCTCTGTTATGAAGCAAAAAGGCATCGGCAACATTGTAAAGTTTTTCCACTGCCTCTTCATTCTTTGTAATTATAGGTTCCTCTGAAATATTTCCACTTGTCATAACAAGTGCCTCAAAATGGGTAGATGTTCGTTTTATGTCATTCTGTGGGAGCTTAAACGACCGAAGAATCTCCACCTTTCCTATGTCATTCTGACGAAGAATTTCCTCCTTTCTTATGTCATTCTGAGCGTAAAAGAAGAATCTCCTCCTTATTTTAAGAGATTCTTCAGAGCATTGATCTCCTCGGAATGACAAAATGGTGTCCTCTGGATAATAAAACAACAAATAATGTAATGGCGTATAGGGAAGCATAAAACCAAGATAAGAATTATTTGGTGCAAGCATGTAAGGAAGAGAACAATCAATTTTTTTTCTAAGCAAAACAATAGGTCTCATAGGAGAAGTTAAAATTTTTTTCTCCTCTTCTGAAACAAAGCAAAATTTTTCTATTGCTTCAATGTTTGGTGACATTACTGCAAAGGGTTTATTACTTCTTTTCTTTCTTTTTCTTAAATTTTCAATACCTTCTGGATTTTTTGCATCACAGCATAGATGAAAGCCACCAAGTCCTTTAATTGCAAGAATTTTACCTTCTTTTATAAGTCTGATTGCCTCTTTAATTGGATTTTCAATCTCTTTTGCTCCTTTATCAGTTTTTACTAAAAGACTCACCTGAGGACCACATATAGGGCATGCATTTGGTTGTGCATGAAATCTTCTGTTTGAAGGGTCTTTGTATTCTCTCATGCATTCTGGACACATTTTGAATTCCGCCATTGTTGTGTTTGGTCTATCATAGGGAACTTTAAGAGTAATTGTATAACGGGGACCGCAGTTTGTACAGTTTATGAAGGGATAGAGATATCTCCTGTCTGATGGATCAAAAAGTTCTCTTAGGCAGTCTTCACAAATGGATACATCTTCTGAAACATGTGTAAATCCTGCATCATCAATACTTTCAATAATCTCAAAATCTTTGTAATTATTTAAAGGAAGTTCTTTCGTATATATGGAATATATTTTTGCAAGAGGAGGTGGCTCATTCTTTAATTTTTCAATGAATTCTGATACTTTTTCACCTTCTACTTCAATTGTTACACCCTTTGATGTGTTTGTGACAAATCCCTTAAGATTAAGTTTTTTTGCAAGATTATAAACAAAGGGTCGAAAACCAACTCCCTGAACAACACCTTTAACTTGTATGTGAAGGCGTTTCATTAATTTAGAATAACATTAACTCTCTTACTGGTGAAAAACTTTTTCTGTGAATTGGCGAAGGACCGAATTTTCTTAATGCTGATAAGTGCTCCTTTGTAGCATATCCCTTATGTTTATGAAATCCATAATTGGAATATACTTTATGGCAATCACACATTATTCTGTCTCTTGTAACTTTTGCTATTATACTTGCTGCTGCAATTACTGCGCTTTTTTGATCGCCTTTGATTATACTTTTTTGGGGAACTTTTATATCTGGTAATGCAACCGCATCTATTAAAAGAATATCTACTTGTTTACCAAGCTTTTTAAAGGCTTGAATCATTGCAAGACGAGTTGCTTCAAGAATATTAATTCTGTCAATTACATTTACATCAACAATTCCTATTCCAAAATGGGCATTTTTGATTATTTCTTCAAAAAGGCTTTCTCTTTCTTCTGAAGATAATTCCTTAGAATCCCTTATACCTTCAATGAAGACATCATCCCTAAAACTAACACAAGCTGAAACTACAGGACCTGCAAGGCATCCTCTTCCTGCCTCATCTATTCCAGCAATGACAGAATAACCTTCTTGTCTGAATTTATTATCAAAGGCAAAATAGGAATCAACTGGCCTATAATTATCCGAAATCAAAGGGTTTAAGCCTTTAATAATTTGTTTTTTCCTTAACCTTTGCCTCTTTACCCTTCTTTGTTCGTAAGTAGTAGAGTTTTGCTCTTCTTACATCTCCTCTTCTTACTACCTCTATTTTGTCAATAATTGGGCTATGAAGAGGAAATACTCTCTCAACTCCAACACCAAAGGTGATTTTTCTTACTGTAAAGGTTTCTCTTAACCCACCGCCTCTTCTGGCAATAACAATTCCCTCAAAAACCTGAATTCTTTCCTTATCACCCTCTTTAACCTTTACATGAACTTTTATAGTATCTCCCGGTTTAAAATCGGGAATATCAGATTTTTTAAATCTCTCCTCTATTGATTTAATTATTAACTGGTTCATTTTCTCCCTCCAGAATTTTTCCATTTATTTCAGAGCAAAGCTCTTTTAATATTCTCATTTCATCATTAGACAAATTTTTTAATAAATCAGGTCTTTGAATTAAAGTTTTTCTTATTGCCTCAGTTTTTCTCCACAACTCAATTTTTTTATGATTTCCGCTTAAAAGAACTTCTGGAACTTTCATGCCTTTAAATTCTTCTGGTCTTGTATAGTGTGGATAATCTAAAAATCCTTTCATAAATGAATCCTCTTTTGCTGATAGCTCATCTCCTAATGCTCCTGGAATTAATCTTACAATACTTTCTATTATAACCAATGCTGCAAGCTCACCACCACTTAAAACATAATCACCAATTGAAATTTCATCATATATAAAAGACTTAACCCTCTCATCAATCCCTTCATATCTACCACAGATTAGAACTAATTCCTTTTCATCTAAATAAAAATCCTGAGCCATTCTTTGATTAAATCTTCTACCCTGTGGAGAAAGTAAAATAAACTTTTTGGGGGTTTCATTACTTTTGAGGCTCGTTATTGCATTATAAAAAGGCTCTATCTGCATAACCATTCCAGCTCCGCCACCATAAGGGTAATCATCTACTTTTCTGTGTTTATCTGATGTATAATCTCGCAAATTATGTATTTTCACTTCTGCCAATCCTTTCTTTAATGCCTTACCAAGCACCCCATGCTTTAAATAACATTCAATTAACTCTGGAAATATAGTTAAAACTTCAAATTTTTTCATAAAATAAAAGGGCGTGCATACACGCCCTTTATTGTCATTTCAATGATAGGACTATTCTAAAATTTCAAGGACACATCTTTTGCCAACTTTTGTTCCTGCAGCACCCAAGATAGTCCTCATAGCCCTTGCAGTTTTTCCCTGCTTTCCAATTACCTTTCCAAGATCACTTGGAGCAACTCTGAGTTCATAAACAGTGGTTTTCTCCCCCTCAATTTCTGTTACCTTAACCTCCTCTGGTTTGTCCACCAGTGACTTAGCCATTGTCTCAATGAGTGTCTTCATGCTCATGTTCTAACCTCCGTGCAAAAGAGTAGTAAATACCCAAATGGGTATGTAAAGCAGAAACTCGTTCAATTAACTTCTTAACCGTATCAGATGGCTGTGCGCCCTTTTCTAACCAGTATTTAACTCTATCCATTTTTAAGTTAATTTCTGCTGGTTCTGTTTTAGGATTATATATTCCTACAATCTCAATAAAAGGTCCATTTCTACGAGCTTTTGCATCAGCAATGACAACTCTGTAAAAAGGCTTCTTTTTTGCTCCCAATCTCATTAATCTTATTCTAACCAATTTTACCCTCCAAAAATTTTAATCCTATAACTATTAAGTATATTATATCATATCCATTAAATTCAACTGCCTATTAATCCCTTGTGGTTACTATTTTTAAATGTTGGTAAAAAATGGGACAGTCCCCTTTTTTTCTTTTGGTAATAATTACTAATTATAAGGTTGTTCCAAAAGCTGAAAAAGAATGGCAATTTTTGATATACTTAAGAATGACTTACTGAGAGAGGAGGTGAAAAAATGGTTGATAAGGAAAGACTTGAAGAGGAAATAAAACAAATTGCCTATGAAATTTATGTTAAAAGTGGCTGTATTCCCGGAAGAGATCTTGAAAACTGGCTTGAAGCTGAAAGAATTGTTTTTGAAAAATATGGGCTTATTCTATCAGAAGAATCTGAAGAAAAAACAGAAAAGAAAAAAACTAAGAGAGTATGCAAAAGAGGTTCCTCTACCAAAAGAGGAAGTAAAGAAAAAGGAAAAAAATAATGAAAGAAGCTTTATTCTATGAAAAACTCTCCGATGGAAAGGTAAAATGCGGACTTTGTAATCATCATTGTATAATCTCTCCAGATGCAAGAGGAATTTGTGGAGTAAGAGAAAACAAAGATGGCAAACTTTATAGTCTTGTATATGGCAAAGTAATTGCCAACAATATTGATCCAATTGAAAAAAAACCTCTTTTCCATTTTTATCCCGGTTCTGCTTCTTACTCAATTGCTACAATAGGATGTAATTTTAAATGCCTTCATTGCCAAAACTATACCATATCTCAATATCCAAAGCTTTATAAGGATATTCCAGGAGAAGATTTTTCTGCTGAAGATATAGTAAAAGAAGCAAGGGCAAGCGGTTGTATGAGTATATCTTATACCTATACAGAACCAACTATTTTTCTTGAATTTGCATATGATTGCATGGTTTTAGCCCATAAAGAAAGAATTAAGAATATATTTGTAAGTAATGGTTACATCTCTGAAGAAGCTCTTCGTTTCATTGCACCATATCTCGATGGAATAAATGTAGATCTTAAAGGAGACGATGAATTTTATAAAAAAATCTGTGGTGCAAGGTTAGAACCTGTAATGAAAAACATAGCACTTCTAAGAGAACTTGGAGTATGGGTGGAAGTAACTACTTTAGTAATACCTGAACTAAACAGTTCAGAGGATTTTTTAAGAAAAACTGCTCAATTTCTTGTTTCTGTAGATCCTGCGATACCATGGCATGTAACTCAATTTTATCCAACCTATCAACTGACAAATAAACCAAGAACACCTGTAGAGGTCTTAAAGAGAGCAAGACAAATTGGTTTTGAAGAAGGATTGAAATTTGTTTATACTGGAAATGTTCCAGGTGAAGGAGGAGAAAATACATATTGCCCTAACTGTAAAAATCTTGTTATTGAAAGATTTGGATATTTTATTAACAAAATAAATTTAAAGGGTGCCCGCTGTAATAACTGCGGAAACCCTATAGAAGGAGTTGGACTACCTTAAAGTTTATAATTAATTTTTCTTAAAAATTCCTTTCTGCGCTGACGGTCATCTTCTTTTTCTACTCCTTTCGGAGATGAACCGTCTATTACGCCTATTATTCCCCTTCCCTGTTCTGTCTCTGCAACTACGACTTCAAGAGGATTTGCTGTTGCACAATAAATATTACATACTTCCTGACACATTTTAATTGCATTTAAAATGCTTATTGGAAAAGCACCTTTTATTAGAATACAAAACACATGTCCTGCACCAATATTTAAAAGATTTTGTATACATAACCCTTTGAGTTCTTCATCGTTTCCCTCTGAACGAATCAAGCAGGGACCTGAAGCTTCTGTAAAAGCAACAGCAAACTTAGCATGAGGTATATGGGTTGCAAGTATCTCATACAAATCTTCAGCTGTTTTTATAAAGTGAGTCTGTCCAATAATAATATTACAACCATCTGGAATATTAACTTTTACACTTTTAATTTCCATAATGCACCTCCAGATAATATGTGATATCATTAATTATAACGAAAAATTGAATATTTAGCTAATATTCTTTTATCCAAAAATCGATAGCAATATTCTGATAATCAATGAAAGAATTATAGCTAACAAAATAGTTAAAATACTTACTATAAGAGTTTATTTAGTTCCCAATTCTCTTATTAATGCACCAATTGTACCTATGCAGGGAATGTAGAAGATTGTAAAGATTGTAAAAATAATCAACTGTGTATTTGTCATAACTTTGCTTAAATCTGTTGTATCCATAGCCTGAAAGAGCATTATCATTGAAAGCTCTTTTCTTAAAATACCAAAAAGAAGTGTTAACCCTGTTTGCTCTGGTAGTCCTAAAATCCAGCTAACCAACGGAGAAAAAGCTAAATTAATCATTACGTCAATTTTAAAATACTCTAAGAAACTTAAAATTATGCTACTAATAATTAAAAATGGCCAGGCAACTAAAATAAAATCCTTTAATCTAAGCCATGTTTTCATAAGGACATTTTTAAAAGTTGGAATCCTTAATGGAGGAATTTCCATAATTAATCCAGGTCTAATCTCCGGAATAAATTTTGTCAATATAGCTCCCAGTATCATAATTACAAATAGATTAAAAATGTATAATCCAGCTGCTGCTATGCCACCAATGTAAGCTCCTACAAGTCCAAATATTACAGTGGTTCTTGCTGCACAGGGTATCAGAACAGAGAGAGTTGCCGTAATAAAACGGTCTCTTGGTGATTCAAGTATTCTTGTTGCCATAACACCAGGAACATTACACCCATAGGAGATAATGAAAGGAAGAACACTTTTACCATGCAATCCAATACGATGCATTAATGTATCCATTAAAAAAGCCATTCTTGGAAGATATCCGATATCTTCTAAAATTGTAAGCCCTATAAAAAAAGGTATTAAATAAGGTATGGCAACACCAAGACCTCCAGAAAATCCTTCTAACAATCCTTTTAGGATAAAAAAGGTTAGAGAATCTTCTTTCACAATACCTGGCAATTGCTGAATAAAAGAATCAAAAATTGAAATTAACGGATCTTCAATTAATTTTCCTATCTCAAAAACTACAAAAAAAATTCCAAATAAAATTAAAAATAATAGTGGATAGCCAAGGTATCTATTGGTAAGTAAATCATCAATTTTTTCTCTTGTCGATTTTAAAGGTTCACCTATTTTAGTCACTGCTTCAAAAATATTCATCGTTAAGGCGTGTCTTTCAGAAGATATTACGGTATCCGTGTGACGACCATGAGAGGATTTTATTTTTTCTCTTATTTCCCTAACTTTATTTAAAACTTCAGGATATTTTTTAATTTCTTCAGTTAATTCTTCATCTCCTTCTAATAGTTTGACAGCTATATACCTTTTGGGAATTTTTAAAAAATTTTCCTTTGGAATTATTTTTTCAATTTCTTCAATTTTTTCTTCTATATCCTTATGAAATGATTGTATTTTAGGAATTAATCTTTTATAATGAGCCTCCTTAGCAGAAATAAATATTTTATCAAGTCCTATTCCTTTATTTGCAACAGTTTCAATAACTGGAACACCAAAAATTTTAGAAAGTTTATTTAAATCAATTTCCATTCCCTTTCTTCTTGCTTCATCAATCATATTTAGACAGATAACCATCGGAACTTGTAATTCTGTAAGTTGTAAAGTCAATTCAAGACTTCTTGATAGTGTTGATGCATCAATTACATTTACTACCACATCTGTTTGTCCAGAAAGAATATATTTTCTTGATTCTAATTCAGCTTTATCAATTGCTGTAAGGGAATAAATACCTGGCAAATCAACGATTTCGAAGGTCTCATCTCCAACAGTTACTTTACTGACTGTGTAATGAACTGTTTGTCCGGGGAAATTAGCTGTTATTGTTTTATATCCAGCGAGCCCATTGAATATGGTGCTTTTCCCTGCATTGGGTTGCCCAACAAAGGCTATTCTCATTCAACTTCCTCAACTTCAATCCTTGATGCTACTCCTTTCCCCAATGCTACATCATAACCGTTTACTTCTAAAAGAACTGGACCACCCAAAAAAGAACTTTTCTTTATAGTAACAATATCACCTATATGAATACCCAAACACTGAAGATGTTGTCTAATTCCTTTACCCCCCGAAATTTTTAAAATTTTTACCTTTTTCCCATTATCTATATTAAGCAATGTTTTCATTATGCCCTCACATTAAAAAACTATTGTTAATAATAAAACATTTTAATAATCTTGTGCAATAAAAGAGCATTTTAAATTTGTCTTACTGCTGTGTTTTCCAATCTTTTATTCCAGTTTGCTCATGGATTTTTAAAAAATCAGCTATTGAGTATTTCATCTCTTCGTTTTAAATAACCGATCTTTCTTTGATAATTTTAGAAAATGCTTTGTAATTCTGAGTAGATCTCTTCATAGACTCTTGTTTATATTTATAGATTACACCAATATGGAGTTGAGTTTTGAAAGTATGATAAAGTTCTAATTCATCTAAAAACTGCATTGATAAATAAGCTCGGAAATAGAATTTTGGGATTAAATTATTTTAATTAGTTAGATGGTAGAATTTGTAAGGACATACAATCCTGAATATGCGCAACAGATAGAGATGAAGAAGGAGAATTATTTAGCATTTTTAAAATATCCAGAAGAGATAAGAAGGCATATATACACAACAAATATAGTGGAATCAATAAATTCAGGGATAGAATTAAGGAGGTTGTTTTATAATGTCTTACACAATTTTAGAGAGAAGCCTGAGCGCTGCGAAGGATATCCACAAGAGACCCTTCGGCTTCGCCTCAGGGGGACAAAGTAATGGAGTCATCCTGATCCTCCTTTTTTTGTCATTCTGACCCTGAGCGAAGCGAAGGGAAAGAATCTCATCCTCCTATTTGTCATTTCTTCGCTTTGCAGAAAAGCGTCTGAGGGAGCATAGGCGACCGAAGAATCCCTTTAGTCTATTTGTCATTCTGAACGAAGCAATAGCGAAGTGAAGAATCTCATCCTTTTAAATGAGTTCCTTCGCTTTGTCAGGACAACGCCTCGAGGTATCGAGTTCCTCATAATGACAAAAAAGAAATAAATTCATTTGGCTTATGCCTCAGGACGAAACCTCAGACAAATTTTTTTCCCACTGCCAGGCTGTTTTTATGATAAATTCAAGGTCATCGTACTGAGGTTTCCAGTTTAATTTCTCTTTAATCTTTGATGAATCTGCAACAAGCTTGGGTGGATCTCCTGGTCTTCTGTCTGCCTCTATCACTTTAAAATCAATTCCTGTAACTTTTTTAACAGCAGAAATCACTTCTCTTACAGAGTAACCATGACCATATCCACAGTTAAAAACATCACTTTGTCCATTATCTAAGAGATAATTTAAAGAAATTAAATGAGCATCAATAAGGTCAGATACATGAATATAATCCCTGATACATGTTTCATCAGGTGTTGGATAATCTGTTCCATAAATTTCAATATAAGGAATTTCTCCTTTGGCTGCCTTTAATGCCCTTGTTATTAAATGGGTTGATTCTCTGTATGCCTGTCCGATTTTTCCTTCAGGGTCTGCACCTGCTACATTAAAATATCTTAATGAAACATATCTTAATCCATAAGCATATGAAATATCCTGAAGAATTTGCTCAACCATTGCTTTTGACCTTCCATATGGATTTATTGGATTAAGCGGAGCTGTTTCTTTAACAGGCACTTTATCAGGAATTCCATAGACTGCAGCAGTTGAAGAAAATATAAAGTTTTTAATGTCTAATTCAATGAGATTTTTAAGCAAATTGAGTGTATTTTCAGTATTGTTTTTATAGTATTTAATGGGATTCTGGACGCTTTCGGGAACAATTATTGAAGCTGCAAAATGAATAACTGCATGAGGATTAAAATTTTTCAGGATTTCTTTTACTTTAGCTGGGTCAGAAATGTCAACGACTTTAAGCTCACCGTAAAGGACTGCCCATTTATTTCCATTTGAGAGGTTGTCAATTGTGAGCACTTCATACCCAAGCTCACCAAGTCTTTTTACACAATGACTTCCAATATATCCAGCACCACCTGTTACAAGTATTCTCATAGTTAACTATTATAACACACTAAATTCTGGCTATGGATTGGGAGTATAATAAGAATTATGTCCATTAATGGATTTTTTAGTTAGTGGATAAAGTAAGGCTTAAATAGGATAACATAGGAAAATGAAAAAAAGAAAATTAAAAAAGGAGAATTTGGACAAAATGGGGGATTTGAATTAGACAAGGTTTTAGATGAAATCCCAAAGATTGACTGGGACTGCTTAATAAGAAAGACAACTATTTTAATTACAAGAAATATCCTGAGCAGGTTCGGAAATATATTTACACAACCAATGTAATAGAAAACATAAATAGCAGGATAGAACTAATAAGAGCAAATACAGGAGGGTATTTTCAATAAATAAAGAAAGCATAGGTAGCTATATATGTAACAGTAAGCAGGATAGAAAAGAATAAATGGAAAGAAGCGCTTCCTTTGGTTAAATCTGCTTTATATGAATTGAAGCAAATTTTCGTGAAAAAATTTTATGGACAGACACAATTCTCTTGACAAGTGTAAGCTTTTTTGGCTACAAGGTTCATTTTGAACTCCCTCAGGGAGCATTTCCTATCCCTGTTAGTGTAAAAGTTACAGAGGGTAATAAATGGGATGGCATTATCTTGTAGAACTTACAGAGTCTGCTTGTAAACACCTTTCTGCTAAAGGAAAAAATATAAAAGAAGTTTCCGCAGATGCTGGATATGACAGTGTAAACACTGCTAAATATCTTCTTCAGAAAAACATTACACCAATTATTGCTTAAAACCCCAGAAGCAGGAAAAACTCTATAAATACAGGTCAGGTTACAATTACTGCTCAGGGTAAACTGCTTTGCCCTGCAGGAATTGAACTTTGTTACTGAGGCAGAGAGCATAAAATATGTATGCAGACTGATAGCATCTGTAAAGCTTAAAAGAGAGCTTTTGCCTGTATAGAGAATGAAAAAGTATTTTATAGAGATTTAAAAGAAGGGATTTTATTGAGCTTATGTGGGTAATAAATTGATTCTTTATTAAAATAAAGACAAAAATAGGGTGAAATGAAGAATTATGAACTGATAAATTTTTACTTAAGCCTTTTAAAATTTTCTCAACCCTGCTTATATACATAAATTTCTCCTGTTATTGAACAGCCTTATAGGTCTATTGAGTGAACAATATAGGTTAAATGGATGGTTGCCTTCTTTGTCAATTCTGAGGAAACAATTCTTTTTTGAAGAGATTATTTTTGAGGAATGTCGTTAGGTTGACACTACCAATGCGAAAACATTGAATTGAAATTAAATATTTATTTTTGTTATGATTATTTTATGAAAAGCTATATTGAAGCAATAGATAATCTTCCAGATGAGTTTAGATGGCCTCTTGTTAAAGCCTTTGAAATTTTCAGAGAAGAAATAGCAGACACAGTAAAGAAGGCTGATTTTGATGAGCTTAAAGCAATTGTAGCAGACCTTGCAGAAGCACAAAAGAGAACAGAGCAAAGAGTTGCAGAGCTTGCAGAGGCGCAGAAGAAGGCAGAGGAACGGCTAACAAGGCTTGAAATAACAGTTCAGGAACTTATTGAGGCACA
>Ga0308418_1000122_pt1 | contig 52200 bp, 50 predicted proteins | sample HotsprSampleR4cd_FD_203517 | JGI IMG/M metagenome (GOLD analysis project Ga0308418, IMG submission 203517) | Hot spring phototrophic mat microbial communities from Mushroom Spring, Yellowstone National Park, Wyoming, United States - 20090729_R4cd ... | reverse complement strand
CCGCCTGGGCAAGTGTCTTGGCTATCGCCTTTCCGATCCCCGAACCGGCGCCGGTAATGCCACTGACTTTGAGTTGTAATTCTTTGCTCATCCCAACCTCACAATGCAATCTGGTTAAATATCCTCCGAAAAGGAACGATAATAATCAATAACGTGTATTCGGGATAATGGGAGGAGCTATTTTAAAAGTTATTGACATTCATAAAAGTATGTTAAGATAAGTGCATGATATGGCGACCGAAAATATTTACACGAGAACAACAAGCTGAAAGGCGAGCAGAAGCAATGCGCCTGCTGGAAGCCGGAGAGATGAAGCAAGTTGAGATAGCGCGTTACCTGGGTGTCACGGAAGCAGCGGTCAGCAAGTGGAAGAAACAGCTTGCCGAGGGAGGACCGGAAGCGCTGAGAATGCGGAAATCTTCGGGCAGACCGGCGAAGTTGGATCAGAACGCCAAACAGAAGCTGCTGCAGGAACTGGAAAAAGGTGTGCTGGCAGCCGGCTTTGCGACGGAACAATGGACACAAGCCCATGTGAAGAAGGTCATTGAACGTGAATTTGGCGTAAGCTACCATCAGAATTCCATCAGTCGATTATTGACCGAGCTGGGCTGGAGTGTGCAAAAGCCGGAAGGGCGCGCGCTAGAAAGGGATGAAGAATTGATCCGCGCTTGGCTAAGCAAGGATTGGCCCAGGATAAAAAAAGCGCGGCGGCTCGGCGCCGAAATCGTATTTGAAGATGAATTTGGGCTTTCTTACACCGAACCGGTCGGTTTCACCTGGGCGCCAAAAGGCCACACACCGAGATTGAAGCGCATTACCAAATTCCGCCGGGAAACATCCACGATGGTTGGTTTGACGATTTCGGGCAAGATATACAAACGACATTTCGATGGCTCGATCAACGCCGAAAAGATGATCATCGGGTTGGAGCACTTCCGGCGGTATATCCAACGTCCCTTCATTCTGATCTGGGATCAATCTCGGACCCATAAAGCCAAAATCGTGAACGCGTTTCTGCAAAAGCATCCTGAAATTCATAGTGAACACTTACACGCCTATGCCCCGGAACTCAATCCAGAAGAGTATTGTCATGGCAACGTAAAGAGACGCATGAAAAATGCCGTTTACCAAAACAAGGCAGAAATTCGTAGCGCACTGGATCAAGGTTTCTCCCGACTGCGCAAGCGACCAGACATCTTGCTCGGTTTCTTTCATCATGCAGGCCTTAAACTTAATCAACTTTGGTGAACCTCAATAGTAAACATATATCACTACAAAACAAGTTAAAACCTGAGAAGGCCCTCATTGGATAGTTTACTCGAAATCTTCTGTAATGTCGATGATTTTTGCAAAGCATCTCTGCCCCACTGGGAGCCTTATCTGCTTGTCAGCGGGATAAAACAGCGCCAACGCGATCGTTCCTTGTCGAGCGGTGAAAAACTGACCATCTTGATTGCTTTCCAACAAATCCACTATAGAAACTTCAAAGCCTATTACACTGAACACGTTTTGAAATATTGCCGAGCGGAGTTTCCCAAGTTGGTCAGCTATACCAGTTTTGTAGAGTACATCCCGTCCGTTTTTGTTCCGCTGGTCATATACTTGCACAGTTGATATCTGGGAAAGTGTACGGGCATCTCGTTCATCGATTCCACCGCTTTAGTGGTCTGTAGCAACCAACGTATTCACGCTCACAGGGTTTTACCGGGTTGACACAACACGGTCAAGCCTCGACTGGCTGGTTTTTTTGGGTTTCAAATGGCATCCAGTCGTCAAAGAAGGGGACGGAATCTTGTCTTTATCACGCTTAAGAATCTAGATGACTGTAAACTGATCCCGCACCTGGCCAAAAAAGTATTCGGGGAGTTCTTTTGATACAAAACCAAAACATGATACATATTCAGCCAGATGTTTAGATTATGCATTGGCCAGATTGATTTTCACATCAACAATAATCCATCCCATCTCAACTAGAACACTTTTACAAGGCTGAGCGCCGCTTGGATTTCCTTACTTTGGCTGTCAAAACTTACCTAAAATATCAGGCTCAATTAACTTTCGTAGAGATTGAATGGCAAGGATTTCATCTTCGCCTTCAGCAGTCAACTCGATTTCATGATCTTTTTCCACACCAAGCGATAGCACACTAAGAATGCTTTTGGCATCCACAGCATTTGATGACTTGGTCACATTCCGCACAGAGATTTTGGCTTTGAAATTCGAAGCCGTTTTGACAAATTCAGAGGCCGGTCGGGCATGAAGCCCTACATCGCTAGTAACATTCAACTTGATCTTCAGCATTTTGTCCCTTATAAACTAGAGTTTTTTGAATTATGCTTAATGCTTCGGTAGGTTCCTTTGCTTTCGCTAACGCTTCTATCATACTGCCACTTTGGATCAAAGTAACAAGTTGTTGAATCACACCTACTTGTTTTTCACGTTCCTTAATGGCGAGCAAAAATATTACGTGTACGTCAAGGGTTTCCGAATTATCTGTACCCATTTGGGCAAAGCGAACAGGTGAATTCAATATGCCAATGCAAATTGCAGAACGATTGATATGATCAGGATCTGCGTGAGGAAGAGCCACCGCTAACGGCTGAGTAGGCAAGCCGGTTGGAAAAGTTTGTTCTCGTTTCCAAACATCCTCCGCAAATTCCGGTGAGACATGCCCGGTATTTACCAATACACCAGTAATTTTGTCGATTGCCTCACGGGAGTCCTTTACTTCAAGGTTGACTAAAATATGTTCGCTTGTCAGTAGATCACTGAGGTAAGTCTGCATACATCATCCAATCATAATGCTGATCGTAGAGCTGCAATATTTTCCTTGATTTTATTTTGCGAAAATATAGCGCGGCCGACAACAACAGTTTGTGCTCCAGATTTCACAACTTCGGATAGGTTTTCTGGTGTAACACCTCCATCAACTACCCATTCAACTCCTCCTAACTGCTGCCTACCATATCTGACTTTTTCCAACACTTCCGGTAAAAACGGAGAATCTGGCACTTCAGGTTCAGTCGTAAGAATAACCACAAAAGACAAATACGGAAAAAGATATTTTAAGTCTGGAAGCGGGGTAGAAGGGTTAAACGCAAGCCCCGCGTGAGCCCCCAACGATGTAATATATCTAAGTACACGCCTTGGATAAGGACAAGCTTCATAATGTACAGAGATACGATTTGCACCGAAAGCTGTCAAGTGTGGCAGCATCCACTCAGGATTGACCATCATTAAGTGAATATCAAACGGCAATTTCGTTAAGCGCCGTAAATCAGGAATGATCTTTGTTCCTAGAGTCATCGCCTGAACAAATAATCCATCTTCGATATCGAAATGAATATAGTCCACGCCTCCTTTCTCCAGTTCGTCTATTACTTTGCTGAGGCATTCCATCGGCGCAGAGGCCAGTGAAGCGGAAATCCGAACACTCATTTTATCAATTCTAATAACACGACTTTCACTTTTGAAAACCTAACGCTCGTATTACAAGCAAGGTGATAATTTTTCTTTCGGTGTTAGAATTCAGCAAGTTTCCTCAAATATTGCTCTTATAGTTTATGGGATGTGAATCGCTTGAGATAGTTTACATATCATGTTGCAATTTTCGACTTCTCAAATCCAAAAGAAGCCTTTTCCCAAGTTCTCAAGAAATTCTTCTATTAGTGATTATCCTCGAGTTAAATCCAATTCAGGAGTAAATGATCTGATAACAGTTTCCAAAAGTTGAATTGTGTATACAATATCTACTTCATGGCACATTTGAGTAGGTGCGTGACTATAACGATTCGGAACTGACAATCCAGCAATTACGTAACCCTTATCGCCTAAATATAACTGAAATGCAGGATCAGTGATTACACCAACAATGACTTCTCTCTGCAAAGGGATATTTTCCATTCTTGCAATTTCCTCAATGAAACGACGCAATTTTGGCGATGAAAATAATCCAGCGAGAGTTCCCCGCCCATGAAAATCCATCATCTTAATGGCAGGACCCTTGCGCATAGCAACTGGATGAAGATGTTTGTCAACCAATGTATCGGTTGAAATCGTGATATCCAGAGACAGAATAGCATGTGGTTTTGTCGCTGTAACGGTCGGCAGCGAGCCACGAATGCTAAACTCCTCAAGCACGGTGAAGGAAAAGATTATAGTACATGGAGGACGTTCTTTGGAAAAAACCTTTAATACCTCCAGTAAAATAAATACGCCAACGCGATTATCAAGCGCCTTTGAGCAGATCATACCGTCCCCAAAGCGGTGAAAGTTCGGGTGATAAGTCACCGGATCACCTACCTGAATACCAGCTTTCTCCACCGCTTCGCGGCTAGAAAGCCCGATATCTATAAACATTTCATGCACATTCGGAACCCTGTATTTCTCGTCTGGCGAAGTAATATGATGAGATTTTGTTCCAATATACCCAGTAATCAAATGACCATCATCCGTCATCACGTCCACCCTTTGCCCCAACAAGGATTTTTCTGGTATACCACCAACGCGTTCAAAGAGAAGAAAACCATCGCTTGTAATGTTCCTTATAATCAAGCCCAGTTCATCCATATGCGCCTGCACCATCAGCCGATACTCTGGGTACTGGATGCCTTTTATAATCCCTACGACATTGCCTAGATTGTCCACATTCACTTCATCCACCATCGGGCAGATTGTGTCGCGGATAAATGCAGTCATAAAATCTTCGCGCCCAGAAACAGCATGTATAGCGCATATCCGTTCTAGCAATGTCCAATCGTATTGTTTCATGTGGGCCTCCATGTTCTTTATCAGTCTAGAATAATTTCTTGTAAGGAGAAGGGATTTTGAGTCAAATCCCTTCTCTGTGGAACATGGTAAAACTAGCCTCCGAATATCAGCCTGTTAATGGTAGTCAGAACCCAAGCAATCCAATTTCCACCGGAAAGACCAGTGATCTGGACAGCATCTTCGGGAATAGTATATCCAATCTCTCTAGCAATTTGAGTTAGTAAAGGAGCAAAGGCACTTGAAATGTATAGCACCATTACCATAATAATAGTGCCATATAAAATTGAGCGGAAAAAATTGCCTCTAGTCAATGGCGGGACCATGGCGATGAAGAATGCAGTCGCTGCAAGATCTGCAGCAGGCAATGTACTGTTCCCTGGTAAGATGGCTGCAAGCAACAGCGTGATCGGAATTAAGATGATACCGGCAGCAATGGTAATGGGGTGACCGATCAAAATGGCGGAATCCAAACCGATGTAGAAGTCACGACCTGCAAAGCGCTTTTGCATAAAGGCACGAGCAGCTTCTGATAGAGGCGTAAGGCCTTCCATAAAAATTGCGATGATTCGCGGAATGAGTAGCATTACTGCTGCCATCTGCACTGCCAACGTCAGGATCTTGGTACTAAACCCATAAGCGATTAAACCAAAGAGTAAACCAAGAATGGCGCCCATGATGATTGGCTGCCCGAACACGCCAAGGCGTTTTTGCATCCCTTCAGAGTCCCAATAAATATCGCGTAAACCGGGAATTTTCTCAACGATCCAATTGAGCGCTTTAATAATTGGCACACTGGTGATTGCCCAGCCTTGAGGAATAGATACGCCTGGGATCTTGAAGAACTCCTGCACATCCTTTGCTGCCCAATCAGCAATCAACAGGGAAACGATTGCATGAATACCAGCTGCAATCAGACCCAATATCAAGTTACCACCAGTCACAAGGTAGACTAGTGAGCCAGTAAAGGCGTAGTGCCAATAATTCCACATGTCAACATTAAGTGTCTTAGTCAACCTTAACACCAGCATAATAAGGTTGATCGCAAGGGCAACAATGAAGACCAGCGAGCCAACGGCAGTTCCAAAAGCGATGGCAGCGGCCACACCCCAGCCAACATCTAGGGCAGTAAGTTGGATGCCTGTCGCTTTAACCAACGCAGATGTTGCCGGTCCAAGCGCATCGAATAACAAAGTGATCACTAGGCCAAGACCAATAAAGCCTACGCCAACAGTGATAGCTGAGATGAATGCACGGCCGACCTTTTGTCCGAGTATCAGACTTAGGACAAAGATAATTATAGGCAACATGACTGGTGAGCCAAGGCCTGTTAAGAAGTCAAAAATTGATTTGATCGTTTCCATTTTATCATCTCCTTATAAATCAAAAAAGTAATCATGAATTGGTTGAGAAAATTATCTAACTGTTAATAATTGTTCTATCTTATCGATCACCTCCTTCACTCCGATTCCAGTAAGAAATGGAATTCCATCCACTATCGGGATATCAATATCGTATGGTACTTGAGCAGTGGCCACCACAAGGTCGGCATCCTGCACAAGTGATGGCACCTCAGGCACACGGCATTGAATCGTGTGGATTTTGAAACCGCGTTCTTCCAATAGTTCTTTCACCTTAATAGCAACATGAGTGGAGGTAGCAATGGCTGTGCCGCACGCTACAACAATCTTGAATACTCTTTTAGCAGACGAGCTATTTGTCATGAATTGGCTCCCTCGTACAGATTCCGAAATGTGGTTTCGAACATCCAGATATCATATTCATATACATCGTCGAAAGGTGGTGGAACAACAGATAGCAATTGGAATTTTCTGGTTTCAAACTGATCTTTGAATTTGTTCATAACATTTCCGTGGTGTCCAAACTGTGAATGGACAATAATTACTTCGATTCCTTGTACATCTTTCAATGCATCTAGAATGTCCTCCGTTTCAGAAGTAACTGATTCCGGTTCACAAATAGATAAAGTGCATCTACCTTCTGATACCGCAGCCACATCCACGCGAAGCTTTTTCCCTCCTACATCCAAGTGTGGGAGAATGTAAATGTTCTGATCACCACGTTTTTGCATGGCGCGCACCATATAAAAACGGAGAATATGGCGTAGATGAGCTTCCTCATTTGCCGGTTTTGGAATGGCGCTTCGAAAAATCATATAGGTTTCCGTTTGATCGACGCTAACTCTGGTTTGAGCGTCTAATTTAATTTCCATAGAATTCTCCTTTCCTAGATGAACCCTATTTAATTTCAATGGTTCACCTGACAAGCACGCTCTATCGTTAATCAGCATTCGTGACCTTCACCCCTTGGAAAGAGTCTGAAGGTTCTCTTAAACCAAATAGAAGCTACTTATATAATCAAGTTATAAATCAAAAAAACACAAATGAGTGTAAACAGAAATCGATTACGATTATTTTGATAGCCATCGTGCCGCTGTCGATACCAAGCAGCGAATGTTGCCTCATGAATCACCTTCTCCACAAACAATCACTTCAACATCCATTTTTCTAAGCCGTATCACCCATTCTGGATCAGCTTCCTCATCGGTAATCAAGGTATTAATCATATTAATTGGCGCAATGGCGGTGAAGGCAATTCGCCCGAATTTGCTGGCATCGGCAACCAGAATGACCCGCTTGGCGTTCTTGATCATGACCTGTTTGACAAGCGTGTCTTCCAGGTTGTATTCGGTCAAGCCAGCTTCTAAATCCACCCCGGCGGCGCCAAGAAATAGTTTGTCCACATAGAAATCGCGCAAAGCACGCTCTGCCAGGTGCCCGACCATGGAAAGTTCCGTTGGCCGTACAATCCCGCCGGTCAGGATGAGACGAATGTTCGGATTTTCGGCTAATAAGGTGGCAATTTGTAAGCACGGGGTGATTACGGTCAGATTTTGCTTATCCACCAATTGACGGGCAATCTCATAAGTGGTTGTGCCAACATCGAGGATAATGCTATCCCCATTTTCAATCAGCGCTACCGCGGCTTTAGCAATTTGCTGTTTGGCGCTCAGGTTTTCGACCGCTCGCGCCACAAACGGAGGTTCATAGCTGCGCCCCCGATCCAAGACCGCACCGCCATGAACGCGCCGAAGCAGTCCCCGGCGCTCCAGAGCATCCAGATCGCGGCGGATGGTCATCTCGGATACGCCAAAGCGCTCAACCATCTCATTTACCGTGATCGAACCGCGCGCCTCCAGGGTTTCAAGGATGATCTGATGGCGCTCTTCGGATAGGTAACCACTCATGGCTGTTTCCTATGTTTGGAATTGTTTATATATTATAATAAATCTGTTTGTTTGTCAAGTTAATGTGGTTTTTTATTGATTTATATTAACATTTTCACAATCTTATTATTGACATTTGAACAAAATTTTTATACAATTCAATCAAATTCTATCGCAATCAACCTTCTATCTCTTGGCAAAAGGAGCCCACCCATGTCATGGCTTGAAGAACTCTTTGGCACTTCCAAACCGATTATCGCCATGTGCCATTTGATTGCTTTACCCGGCGATCCCTCCTTCGATCCCCAAAAAGGAATGGATTACGTCATCGAGCGCGCCGCGGCCGATCTCAAAGCGCTACAAGACGGCGGCGTCGATGCGGTGATGTTCTCCAACGAAGCCAGCATCCCCTACATGACCAAAACCGAACGCATTACCGCGGTTGCCATGGCGCGCATCATTGGCGAATTAAAGAGCCAGATTCGCGTTCCTTTTGGAGTTAACGTGCTGTGGGATGCAGAAGCGTCCGTTGACTTAGCCATCGCCACCGGAGCAAAGTTTATCCGCGAAATTTTTAGCGGTGTTTATGGATCGGATTTCGGTTTGTGGAACACCAACGCCGGCGCAACGCTGCGCCATCTCCATCGACTAGGAGGCAAGGAGATAAAGTTGCTTTTCAACATTGTCCCAGAAGCTGCAGCTTACCTCGGCGGGCGAGATATTGCCGATATTGCCCGTTCTACGGTTTTCAATTGTCAACCAGATGCTTTGCTGGTTTCAGGTTTGACCGCCGGGGTGGAAGCATCAACCACCGTGCTCCAACGGGTCAAAGAAGCGGTAACAGACACTCCTGTGTTTGCCAACACCGGCGTGCGCCTGGAGAATATCGACCTTCAGCTAAAGATCGCCGACGGGGCTGTTGTCGGCACGACCTTCAAGCGGGATGGGTATATTTGGAACGAAGTGGATGGAGAACGCGTGCGCGCTTTTATGAACAAAGTACGCCAAATTCGGCAGCAGTAGCACATGCAACGCCGCAAGTCGCTCAACAGAGCAGGGTAAACATCCACCTCATCCTTCACCGATCTCAGCCAGAAAACTGCGCGCCAGTTCACGCACCTGAATGGCGTTGCAACATTTTAACGCTTGCTGCGCCAGGGAACGTGCTGCACTGCAATCGATCTTCCTTAAATTGGCTTTCTGCTGCGGCAGGATATTGGGGTTCATACTCAACTCATCCGTCTCCAAACCCACCAGGATCGGCAACGCTTCGGTTTCACCCGCCACTTCCCCGCACACAGCCACCCGCTTTCCCCGTCCATGAGCTGCCTCGATGACTTGTTGAATCTGGCGCAAAATTGCCGGGTGCAGAGCATCGTCATAGGCACTTAGGGCAGGATTGCCGCGCTCTGCTGCAAGGGTATATTGCGTGAGATCGTTCGTGCCCACACTGAAAAACTCCACTTGCCCGGCAAACTGAGGCGCAAGGATCACCGCGGCGGGCGTTTCAACCATGATACCGATGGGGATCGGATAGCGATGAGGCACACCCTCCAGGGAGAGCTCTTCGTGCGCTTGAACCAGGAATTGCTTAACCTGCTCGAATTCCTCAAGGGTTGCGATCATCGGTAGCAATAGATGAATTGGATATTTTTCGGCGACGCGCAAAATTGCTCGGATTTGGGTTAAAAACAGCTCCGGGTAGCGCAGGCTCACCCGGATACCGCGCAAGCCCAGGTAAGGGTTGGCTTCAGCCGGCAGAGAGAGGTAAGCCGGCAATTTATCCCCGCCAACATCCAGGGTGCGCACAACCACCACATGGGGTTTGAGGGCTTCGGCAAGCTGACGATAGACCTGAACCTGTTCCAGCTCCGAGGGTGGGTCAGAGCGATTTTGATATAAAAATTCGGTGCGCAAAACGCCAATACCCTCTGCGCCGCTCTCGGCGGCAAGACGACCTTCAACCAGACTGCTAACATTTGCCAGCATTTCAATATGAAAGCCATCCCTGGTTTGAGCAGGTTGTTGAGCCTTTTGCAAGAGGTTGCGGCGAGCGCGTTTCCACTGCTGAGCCTTCTCTTCCATTTCTGCTCTCAATTCAGGCGTTGGCCTCAGCCAAAGCCTGCCGCTAGCGCCATCCATCCCGACCCAATCGCCATCGCTCAAACCCAGTGCATAGACATCCACACCCCCAATCGCAGGGATCCCCAAACCACGCAACAAAATCGCGCTGTGAGAGGTAGCGCCCCCTCCAGTCAAAATCACACCGCGCACCATTTGCGGATCAAGCTCGGCAACCTGATTGGGAGTTAACGCCTCAGCGGCTAAGATGGCAGCCTCCGTAAGGTGAATTTTCTCTCCTTCGTTCCTGCTAAGACGTGCCAAAACCAGCCTGGAGATATCCAGAATATCCAAAGCGCGCTGGCGTAAATAAGGGTCAGCAGCCTGCTGGAGAGAATTTGCAATTTGCTCACAAGCCTCTTTCCAGGCCTGAAAGGCGCTCACTTTGCTCTCCAGAAGAAGTCGGCGAGCGCGTTCCATTAAGTGGGGATCACGCAAGAAGAGTTGTTGGGCCTGAAAAATCGCCGCTCGGTCCTCTCCAAGCCGACCTTTGAGACGCTCATAGCGCACTTGCAGGTCGCCCTCCACCTGCTGAAGTGCCGTTTGCAGACGTTGCCATTCTTCATCCGGAGAGAGGGCGGAAATAAAGCCAGACTCAACCAGAGAAGGTCGCCAAAAGACCAGCCGAGCCACAGCAGTACCCTCCGCAATCGGAATCGCGTCAAGCGTGTTCTGCTCTTGCTCAGTTTGGCCGGGCAATTCAGTCCTTGCTACCCCTAAAGACAGCGAGGGCCTCTCTTCGGTAGTCGCTTTGCTCCACCCGGCGATTAAGGTTTGCAAGGCTTTCAGGACGTCCGCAGCTTGCCGGCCGCAGGCCGTGATCTGCAAGCGTTGTCCTTGAGATGCCTCAAGGGCAAGCAAGGCGTTCAAGCTCACAGCTTCTACAGCTTCTGTGTGACGGTCAAGGTTGGCAATCCAGACCTGAGCCTCATACTGGGCAACCGTCTGAATCAGTTGGGTAGCTGGTCGGGCATGAAGGCCATGCGGGTTCTCCAGAGACAAAACAATTGAAAGTCTCTCTCCCTGAGTCGATTCGACATTGAAAGTCTGCGATGAGTAGGGAGTTTCGAGTGAGAACCCAAGCTGGGACTGCTTGGGAAGCAACGCCCGTTGGGCTTCTTCGCAAATCCGCGTCAAATCATTGGTCAGAGTTAATTGGGCTGCCGCGGCAAGTGCCCCTTCGACCAGCGCCGCCGGGCAAAGGCACACCTTCTGACGTTCTTCTTCGCTCATAAAATCCAGAGCAAGTTCAGCGCTCAAAACCGCGCTGCCAAGGTCCATAAGCACCAGCACCCCGGCCTCGGAAAATACCGAACGAATGGCTTCGACAATTTCGAACGCGTCCGTGCCAACCTCTTGATGATCCTTCCCAACACCTGCGGCAATGGCAATTGCGGCTTCGGCAGGCGCAACCTGACGAATCAGTTGCACCAGTCCTTCTGCTATTTTACGGCTATGCGAAACCACTACCAAACCAATCAAGGATTTTTGCGCTCCTCAAAAAACTTCTTAGCTGCTCTCCGACCAGGTGTCTGCAGCCGCCTGGAGCAGGTAATAGGCGGAAGTTGCACCGGGGTCTTGATGACCGACACTCCGTTCGCCCAGATAGCTCGCCCGCCCTTTCCTAGCAACGCGGGGAATCGTGTCTTTCATTCCTTGCTCAGCCGCCCGGGCAGCTATCTCAAGGGCTTCCGGAAAAGCTGTGCCATTTGCCAGCGAATTGCGCAGCGCAACCACAGCCGGCCCCAAAGCATCCAGCATGGTCTTATCGCCGGGTTCTGCTTTGCCTCGTTGTTGCACTCCCTGCACGGCCGCCTCCAACGCCATCGCCCATTCCTCAGCCGAAACGTCTGCCTTGCCGGCCAGTTTCGTCCCCATCTGCAGAAAAAACGTACCATAGAGAGGCCCGGCCGCGCCCCCGACGGTTGAAATCAGCGTCATAGCAACCATTTTGAGTAACGCCCCACAATCGGTTGGGTTCTCCTGAGCTAACTTCTGCAACACAGCCTGAAAGCCGCGATCCATATTTGCCCCATGGTCGGCATCCCCGATAGCGGCATCCAGCTCGACTAAATAATCCCGCTTGGCAGCAATCACTTGGGCACAGCGTTCAATCCAATGTAAGAAATCGGCTGTCGTCAACATCTTCTCTTTGTCCCTGATAATGGTTGAGAGGTTATCTGCAGATTAGTTAGGAAAATGTTCATTCAGCGGCTCCCGATTTTTGGCGGTTACTTTCCGTTCACCACAGCCGGTAAGAACAAGTCATGGAGTGAAACGGCAGCATCGCCCTCAATAACGAAATGCGCTACAGTTAAGGGTGGCACCTGATAAGTGAAGGCATTATTTTGAATTTGCTTGAGGTCAAAGAGAGGGCGGATGGCAGCACTGCTCTGATCAAATCCCCAACCCCGAACGCGCTGGTACTGAAGCGGGCTGCGAATCACAAAATTACCTGCAATGGACTGGCTGAGATGGCGGTTGATGACAATGAGATGCAAACGGGTGATATCCAGATTGTGGATAGCGGCATAAACCGGCGCAAATTCCACGTTGCTGGTTGTTGCCTGAACGCTAATATTCCCAAAGGCAAGGCCATTGCCATCAGCATTGCGGTACAGCCGATAGGCGGCCCAAACATAGTCTGAGTTCTCCTCCAGCGGATAAAACGAAGCAAAATAGACACCATACTTGCCAAAAATCCCCAACACATCGGCTATGGCCACCCCGCCGGAGATGTGATTTTCGGCTCCAAAGCTAAACTCCGTAATTGCCAGTTTGGTGTCGGTATAATAAGTTTGAATCGAGAATTGCAATCGCGGCAAAAGAGGCAAATACGCCTTATACCAGGTTCCAATCCAGGAGTCTTCCGTATAGTCCTTGTCCCAAAACGAGCGTGGGGCCTGCATCCTGGCCTGCTGAACACAGGCATTGCCGACGCCACTGCCGACGATACGCGTGCCGCAACCTTGCGCCTCCGGATACCAGTGAACATCAAACACGTCCAGCAAGCGCCTGCCGCTCTGTTGCGAGCGAACGCGCATCTGATCCAGATAAAGATCAACAAACCAATCGTAAGTTGAGCTATGTTGTCCCCAATCCGGCGCATCTTGTAGAGTCTTCATTCCCCAAAAGCCGTAATGCACCGGAGCAAAAATCTCTGCCTGCGGGTCTACCGCCTTGACAGCTTGTGCCAGATCGGCGCTTTTCTGGATCAATTCTGCCACGGTCGTCTTGCCAGGGTGCAGGCGTGGATGGGTGTGCCCCCACAAATCCGGCTCATTATCCAGAGAGTAACCGCGCCGCACCTGAGCTTCAGCAGCCGGCCCATAGGTTTTGACCAGATGATCAACCAGCTCATCAACATACACCACCTGGTCATTCAGGTTGGGTGGGTAACTAAAAGGGGCGTCTTTCTGATACTTCAGCTCTCTCCAGCGGGCCGATGGCGCTGTTTCACCTGACAACACCGCACCATTTTTATCGGCTGCCACATACCCCGCCATGGGCAGGGTGAGGAGCACATATTTGCCGTTTTTCGCGGCAACGCGGTTAATGAAGGTGTGCAAAGCCGCCGCGGGTTGATTCCAGTCACTGCAAGACAATGCCCAACATAAAAAGTCATCGCTGGAGTGATTCCAATCATTGCCGGCATTGGAGGCGTTATTCTCCCAGTTATAGCCTGTCCAGCGATTGCCGCCCAGGCGTGCCGAAACCATAATGCCAGAATCACTGGGTAGGCGATTGCTGCTGTAAATCCAGGGGCTGATGTGTTTGCGCTCCTTTTCAACATCAATGTTAAAAGTCACGGCTAGATTCGCAGTTCCCTGGATGGTTTGGCGAACGGGCGCAGGCTGTTCCCCCTGCACGGTAGAGAAAGCCCAGGAAGTTGAACTCAAGCCTGTAGCAAGCACTACAAGCAAAACCGACCACAAAGAAAGCCAGGCTTGCCACTTCATGTTATCTCCTTTCCGTTATTTGCCTTGAAGTCATCCCCATTTCAGCGCTGGGGTTCTTACCGGCGCATCCCAAAAGCGCTGCAGTTCCTCATCCATCTTCAGCACGGTGATGGAGCAGCCCGCCATCTCCAGGCTGGTGATATAGGGGCCAATCAAGTTCCGCACTACTTTTAACCCATGTTGCTCGGCAATCCGATGTGCCTGGCGATAAGCAATGTACAACTCGATCAGCGGTGTGCCACCCATGCTGTTCACAAAGAGCAAGATCTCATCGCCGGCTTTAAAGGGGATATCGCTCAGGATAGGCTCCATTAACATCTCAACGATTTCATCGGCGCTTTTGAGCGGCAGACGTGTCCGACCAGGCTCCCCATGAATGCCAATGCCGATTTCCATCTGATCATCGGGCAAGTCAAAAGTTGGTTTACCGACATGGGGTACCGTACAGGAAGTCAATGCCATTCCCATACTGCGCCCCCAGCCATTCACCTTGCGGCACAGGTCGGCTAATTGGGCAAGGGGATAGCCGGCTTCGGCTGCACCGCCACAAATCTTCTCGGCCAATACAGTTGTCCCAACCCCCCGCCGTCCAGCCGTATACAGGCTGTTCTCGACCGCCACATCATCATCGATGATGACGCTTTGCACTTCGATTCCTTCTGCCATCGCCAGATCAGCCGCCATCTCAAAGTTCATCACATCTCCGGTGTAATTCTTGACGATGAACAGGACGCCCTTGCCACTATGGACGACCTTTGCAGCTTCCAGCATCTGGTCAGGAGTTGGTGAAGTGAAAACTGCTCCGGGACAGGCAGCATCTAACATGCCATAGCCTACAAAACCGCCGTGCATGGGTTCGTGTCCTGAGCCTCCCCCTGAGATAATCGCCACTTTCCCCGGCCGGGGAGAATCGGCGCGGTAGATAAAATTGGGGTCGAAATGAACCTTGACCAGGTCCGCGTGGGCTAAGGCAATTCCCTCCAGTTCCTCGCGCACCACATTCTCAGGATGATTGATTAATTTTTTCATCGAAAGCCTCCGGAAGATACCCAAGGGATGTTTCTGGTATTATAACCTGAGACTGTTTTGTTCCTCATGAAAGGCATTCCAGATAGATTAATTGTAACAACCTATTACCGCAAGGAGTGTTGATGATCTGTTGAGAAAACCGTCCACGAATGAACCACGAATAAACGAATGACAGCACTATTCGTGAAAAATTCGTAGACGGTGGGCCCTGCTAAGTAAAACCTGTTGTAGGTAATAACAATTAATTTGTTATAATCCGCTTCGCCTTGAGACAAGGACATTTTGTGTTAGGAGTGTAATGGTGTATCCAATTCCACCTGAAATCGAGCGAGTTCTCGTCACCCAAGAGCAAATCGAACAACGGGTTGCTGAACTCGCCCAGCAAATCAATCAGGATTATGCATCCGTTGAACGACTGTATATTATCGGCATCTTAAAGGGCGCTTTTATATTTCTTGCAGATCTCACCCGTCACCTGACCATCCCCCATGCGGTGGACTTCATGGCTCTCTCCAGTTATGGAAAAACGACCGTATCGGGAGCGGTGCGAATCATCATGGATGTGCGTGAACCACTCGAAGGACAGCACGTCTTGATTGTCGAGGATATTGTTGACTCCGGCCATACCTTGAACTATCTCACCCACCTCATCAACAACCGCAAACCAGCTTCTTTACGCACCTGTGTCCTGGTACGCAAACAACGCAATGGTATCGATGTCACCATAGACTACCTCGGTTTTACCATTCCCGATGTGTGGGTGGTCGGTTATGGCTTGGATTACGCTGACCGTTTTCGCACCTTACCCTACGTGGCAGAACTCAAGCGGGAAGTTTACAGCGCGAAATAAGGGATGGTATGGCTGAATTAGAACACATTAATAGCGATGCGTTCGAGAACCAGGTGCTCAAGGCGACCGCTTCGATCTTGGTGGATTTTACAGCGGTTTGGTGTGCACCCTGTAAAATGTTAGAACCCATCCTCAAAGACCTTGCCGACCTATGGGCTGGTCAGGTGCGTATACTCAAAGTGGATGTGGATCAAAATCCCGAACTTGCCATGCAATATAACGTGATGGGTGTGCCAACCTTGATTTTGTTTCAAGGCGGTAAAGTGGTAGAACGTCTGAGCGGTTATCAACCAAAAGATCGCTTGATTAAGGTACTTCAACCCCACCTTACTGCACCGCCCCATCGGTAACCGTTTGGTTCGATTCACGCATCCTCATTCGATAAGGAACTAACGAACCGAGAAATCCATCTGTTTGGGATAGGCAAAAAAACATCCCGAAGACAATTAACTACCATACGCTCTATTTGGCTGGGTGGACCGTCCGCGAAGTTCTTGCGAATGCACGAATAGCGCTCTCATTCGTTCATTCGTAGCCCATTCGCGGACGGTTTTCTCAGCAAATTAACAGCCCAGCCTTTGGTGGCAGGTAATTATGAAGAAACTCAAAAAATCACCCGCAGACAATTTCAAAAAAACAGATTTTATGATAGAATAATTGTTGCAAATATTTGCAGCTACAGAGTTTTGCAATGTCTCATTGCCATACCACCATCCATTCCCTGCGTCAGTTGGGGTTTCGCATCACACCGCAGCGCGAGATCATCATCGAAACCCTTGCCCACAGCGATGCGCATTTATCGGCTGAAGAACTCCACCAACGTCTGCAACCGCGCAGTAAAACCATCAACTTAGCCACCGTCTATCGCACCCTGGATTTACTGGTTGAACAAGGGTATGCCACCCGCCTGGTAGGCAAGGAGGGCAAATTCCTCTATGCCACCCGTCAACACAGCCGTCACCTGCATTTGATTTGCCGAAAATGTGGCCGCACCTACCCGGCCGAGTACGAAGGCTTGCAACCGTTTTTGGAGCACTTAAAGAAAACTTATGGCTTTGAAGTAGAGGTGGAACACCTCACCTTCAGTGGGCTCTGCCACGATTGTTCGCAATCCATTTAGCTGAATCAAAAGGAGGTCAAAATGGTCTTTTCTCCAACTCCCATGCACATTCCCGATGGTTTCCTCTCCACCGGGGTTTCGCTCATCTTGTGGATTGTTAGTATTGCTGTGATTGCCTACTCCCTCAAGCGAGTCGGGAACGAACTGGGTGAACGACAAGTGCCGTTCATGGGCGTTCTGGCTGCAGCAATCTTTGCCGCACAGATGTTGAACTTCACCGTCGTCGGGGGCACATCGGGACACCTGCTTGGAGCGGCTCTGGCAACGATCCTACTCGGTCCCTGGGCAGCGGTGATCGTCATGACCAGTGTAGTAGCTATTCAAGCCTTGATCTTTCAAGACGGCGGCCTAGTTGTCTTGGGAGCAAACTTATTCAACATGGCGATTGTTGGCGTTGCCGTTGCCTACATGGTCTATCGAACCATCTACCGAATGAGCGGGGGAAGACAGTGGGGCATCTTTGTGGGTGGATTTATCGCCGCCTGGGCTTCCATTGAGCTGGCGGCGCTGGCTTGTGCGTTCCAATTAGCCGCCTCTGGCACCTCTCCAGCCAATGTTGCCATCCCTGCGATGGGCAGCATTCACGCCCTGATCGGAATTGGGGAGGGATTAATTACACTAGGCGCACTGGCATTCCTCTTTGCGACTCGCCGTGATTTGATCACCGCTGGCGATAGCTCGGCAAAACAAGGCACATTGGTGTGGGGTGTAGGATTGGCAATCGCTCTCCTATTAGCTGTCTTTTCTCCCCTTGCCTCAGCCTATCCCGATGGTCTGGAATGGGTCGCTGAGGAACACGGCTTCATCGAGACCGCTCAAGGGCCGCTCTATGAGATCATCCCTGACTATGTATTTCCAGGCGTTTCCAACGAAGCCCTGGCAACCATCCTGGCTGGAATCATTGGCACGCTAATCGTCTTTGGGGTGGCTTTGGCGATTGGCTACGCCCGCCGCAAACGCCAGGCAGCCTGACCCAAACAAATTTCACCCCCCAACTCAGGTTCTCTCAACGTATAATTCGCTGAGAGAGCCTGAGTTCTTGCTTTTGAGTTGAATCGATTATGCACGTCCATTTTCTCGACCCCTATCAACCTCGCCAAAGCCTCATTCACGCCATGGACGGACGAGTGAAGCTCGTCTTAGCGGTTGCTTTTATTCTGACCACCTCTCTAACACCAGTTGGCGCTTGGGCAGCCTATATCTTACTGTTTGCATTATTGATCTCTGCTGAACTCTTGAGCGAACTGTCGATCAAATTTTTTCTCCGCCGGGCGTTTTTCGCCCTGCCTTTTGTCCTGGCCGCCTTGCCCTTACCATTTTCTGTGCCAGGAAACATTCTAGCTAAATTCTCCGTGGGGGGGATTGCTCTGCGCATCTCAAGCGAAGGTTTGATCCGCTTGCTTAGCATTGCCCTCAAGTCATGGCTTTCGGTTCAGGTGGCTATTTTGCTGACCGTTTCAACGCCTTTTCCAGAACTCCTGCAAGCCATGCGGGCTTTAAAACTGCCACGCTTATTGGTGGCTGTGTTTGGATTGATGTGGCGATACCTGTTTGTCCTTGTCGATGAAGCCTTGCGACTGATGCGAGCGCGGTCGGCGCGGAGCAGTCAACACCCTCTGAGCAATTACCGCACCGGTCGCACTGTGGTCTGGCGGGCGCAGGTGACCGGCAGCATGGCCGGGAGTCTTTTCTTGCGCGCCTTTGAACGCTCTGACCGCATCTATCTGGCAATGCTGGCGCGTGGCTATGATGGAGAGGTTCGCTTAAAACCTCTCTCTCCTCTCACGCGAGCGCAATGGCTATCTTTGCTGAGCGGGATTGCCTTATTTTTGCTGATCCTGGCTTTCGGTCAACTTTTGCTTCTGTTGAGGTAAATCGTGCATCACTCGATTGAGGTCCGCAATCTTTCTTTTCGCTACCCCGATGGTCATCCGGCTCTGGATCAGGTCAACCTCATCATTTCCCCAGGCGAAAAAGCAGCCCTGGTAGGGCCGAATGGAGCCGGCAAATCCACCCTGCTCCTGCACTTGAACGGCATCTTGCAAGGAGATGGAGAGGTGCGTGTTTGTGGATTGGATTTAAGCGACAGAAAAAACCTCCCCAAGGTGCGCGGGATGGTAGGACTGGTCTTTCAAAACCCCGACGACCAACTCTTCTCCCCTACAGTGTATGACGATGTCGCCTTTGGGCCGCTCTATCAGGGTTTACCGCTAGACGAGGTCGAACGGCGCGTTCAGATAGCTTTGCAAGCGGTTCACATGGAGGCGTATGCCAAACGCGTTTCGCATCATTTGAGTGTAGGAGAAAAAAAACGCATTGCCATTGCCACAGTGCTTTCGATGCAACCTGAGGTGCTGGTTCTGGATGAACCAACTGCCGGCTTAGATCCGCGCGCCAGGCGAAATCTGATTCACCTGTTGGCTGAGCTAAACATGACCATGCTGATCTCCACTCACGACATGCATCTCGTCCAAGAACTGTTCCCGCGCATGATTATCATGGATCAAGGGCGCATCATTGCCGACGGCAAAACCGATCACTTGCTGCAAGACGTTGCTCTGCTCGAAGCCCATGGGTTGGAAGCGCCAACGAGATAAATTTATCCTTGGCAGAATGGAGCAGCAGGTTCGTCAAGGCAAGTAATCGATCAGCAAAGCCAAGATCGGACAACCGATTTGGCGAACTTCCTCTTGACAAATTTAGAGATATCAGGTATTGTTTGCCTGAACAATTGAACGGGGAGCTTGGGTAAGCCAGGCTGAGAGGAGGACCGTAGTCCTCGACCCGCAGAACCTGATCCGGATAATGCCGGCGTAGGGAGTGCGCAAAATATTACGTCGTTCTTAAACACCCTCTCCGGCAGAGGGTGTTTTATTTTCTCAATTCATAACGGAGGTCTCAGATGAACGCCAATGATTCCAACCAACAAGCTGCTCTTGAGCTGATTGAGCAAACACGCCTTCAGCTCACCCCGATAATGGATCAAATTACCCATCATCGCTTCTTAGATGCACTAGATGCGAAACAAATCCCCCTTACCACCTTACAAACGTTTGCTGCCCAACAATACCATATCGTCACCAGCGGCCTACGCAACATTGCCATCATTGTGAGTAGATATGGTCACTTACCCAGCCGTACGATACTCAATGAGTTTCTGCAAGCCGAATTTGTCGTGCGCGAGCGAATCGCCGCCTTTGCAGAGGCAGTGGGACTCTCCAGAGATCAGTTACCACAAACCCCGAAACTGGCAAAAGCGACAGCGTTCAGCCATTTCATTGCCTATGTCTGCCTGTATGGTTGCGACGCTGACCTGATCTTGGCCTTTCGCTTCGATGCGGAAGTATGGATTCAAAATAGTCTGCGAGTTTACCGAGCCTTGCGTTCAAAATACAAACTCACGTCTGATCAAGCTCATTTTTTCAAAATTTATCAAAACTATGAAGAAACTGATGCGAGGGTCAGCCCATACATTCAGGCTGCTCTTGAGCGGGGCGAGTCAGCTGCCCAAATGCAAGAAACTGCCCGCTTGCTGCTTGAATATGAATTGAGTTTTTGGGACGCTATGGCAGAAACAGCCGGCCTGTAGTAACCCCTGATACTGGATGGCGGAGCAAAACATCCGCCATCTCGATCAGGTTTGCTTGCCGGGGCAAAGGCGGGAAGGGCAAACACTTTCGTTCGCGCTTCTCGTTAGATATTAACCACCCTCCTTTTCAGCTCTGTGGCATGGGCTGGCGATAGCTTGCGGTCGGTATTTGGGTTTATAATCGAGCTCACCTAATCCCCGATTGGAGAACTTAACCATGACCGCCTCACCATCCGACCTGATTCTCGTCCTGATAACTGCCCCTTCGCCCGAGGTCGCCGAGCAGTTGGCACGTCAACTGTTACAAGAGCGCCTGGCTGCGTGCGTCAATCTTATCCGCAACGTGCATTCCCTGTACTGGTGGCAAGGTGAAATTCAGTCTGATTCAGAAACCTTGTTGATGGTCAAAACCCGCCGTCAGGGTTTTGAAGAGCGCTTTATCCCCTTTGTAAAATCCCATCACCCCTACCAGGTGGCAGAAATCCTCGCTTTGCCCATCTTAACGGGGAACACCGAGTATTTGGAATGGGTAGTGCAGGAGACTCAACCGAAATCCGCCTAGCCTTGGAGGTTCTCTTGACGAATACCTTTGATCAGATCATCCCGCGTCGCGCCACAAACAGTTTGAAGTGGGATACTTATCCCGAAGATGTCTTGCCGATGTGGGTTGCCGACATGGATTTTCGTTCGCCGCAGGCTGTCATTGACGCCTTGCATCAGGCGGTCGAACATGGCATTTTCGGCTACCCCAGCGGCTTGCATAACGAATCCAATCAACGCAGCGAGTTGCGCCAAGTTTTGGTGGAAAGAATGGCACGCCTCTATGACTGGCAAATCCAACCCGAAGAGCTTTACTTTTTGCCCGGCGTGGTTGTTGGATTTAATCTGGTTGCGCACGCTTTGGGAGGAGCTGGTAGCAGTCTCATTGTGCAACCGCCAGTTTATCCGCCGATTTTAAGCGCAGCAGCCAATGCCGCCATGTGTCGCGTTGACAATCCCCTGATTCCGCACTCGAATGAAGCAGGGATTTTGCATTATGAAATCGATTTCGACCATTTCGAGCACATTATCGGCGATGATACCCGCTTGTTTCTTCTCTGTAATCCACACAACCCAACCGGGCGGGTCTTTACCCGCTCAGAACTCGAGCGCCTGGCAGAGATTTGTCTGCGTCATGGCGTGACAATTTGCTCAGATGAAATTCATGGCGATCTGATCTTTGCGCCCAACCGGCATATTCCCATTGCCTCCCTTGACCCTGAAATTGCGCAGAATACGATTACCTTGATGGCGCCTAGCAAAACCTTCAACATGCCCGGATTACAGTTTTCCTTTGCCATCGTCCCAAACCGGGAGTGGCGGAAACGCTTAGAAGCAGCCAGTCAAGGCTTAACCAGTTGGATCAACGCCTTGGGATGGGTAGCAGCGCTGGCAGCCTATCGCGAAGGTGAGAGTTGGCTGAAGGAAGTATTGCAATATCTACAAGCAAACCGAAATTTTCTCCTGCAATGGATCCAGGAACATCTCCCCCAGGTGCCACATACCTGTCCAGAAGGCACTTATCTAGCGTGGCTGGATTGCCGTCCTCTAAGCCTACCCAGTGACCCCTATAGCTTTTTCCTCAAAGAGGCAAAAGTTGCCTTTAATGATGGAAAAGCTTTTGGAAAAGAAGGGGAAGGCTTTATCCGTTGGAACTTTGCCTGCCCGCGTCCTGTCCTTGAAGAAGCCTGTAATCGCCTTGTCCAGGCATTCGCACGGATTGCCGAACGCTAAACGCTACTCGTAGCGCAACGCTTCCACTGGCTCCAGGCTGGCAGCGCGGTTGGCCGGGTATAACCCGAAGAACAACCCAACTGCGGTCGAAAAGAGGGTTGCCAGTAAAATGGTGTCCAAACCGATGGCTGGGTTGATGTCCGCATTGTTAGCGGCTGCAATTTGCCCAACCACGTAAGAAATCAACCAGCCCAGGCCAATGCCCACCAGCCCACCAAACAAGCTGAGGACAATCGACTCGGTCAGAAATTGCACCAGAATATCGATTCGCCGCGCTCCCAACGCCTTGCGCAAGCCGATTTCGCGCGTTCTCTCGGTTACCGAAACCAGCATGATGTTCATAATGCCAATCCCACCCACCAGAAGCGAGATGGCTGCAATGCCGCCCAGAAAGATGGTCAGGATATTTGTAATGGTGCGCGCCGTATCCAGAAAATCCTGTTGGGTCAGGATGGTAAAATCATCAGCGCCAATTTCTGTCTTATGGCGATAGCGTAAAATCTGGGCAATTTCTTCGGCGGCTTGTGGCACCGCTTGCGCACTTATAGCCTGCACCATGAGCAGATCGACCTGATCGGGTGTGCTCCGTCGAATTAAGCGTGCCTGAGCCGTAGTAAAGGGGACCAGGACGCGATCATCCTGGTTGGAGAACGAAGAACCGCCTTTCGATTCCAAAACGCCCATGACGCGAAACGGTTGCCCTTCGATGCGCACCGTCTCGCCTACCAGGCCCTCTTTCCGTCCAAAGAGTTTTTTGGCCACATCTGGACCGAGCAAGGCCACCGACGAACGCCCCAGAATATGCTCTTCGGCGATAAACTCGCCTTCTGTGACGCGGTAGTTACGCACTTCGGCAAAGGAAGGTGTGACTCCCTCAATTGAAGTGACCACGCTTTCGCCGTTATAGCTGACCTTGCCGTTGCCCATCAACATTGGAGCAACATTCGCTACGGACGGCGCCTGAAATGGGTCGTTGATGGCATTGGCATCCCCTAAAGTAAGCGGTTTGGGATTTCGTACGTCTTCGTTGCCACCTCGAAAGACAAACAACAAATTCGTGCCAATGCCCTGAATCGAACCAGTGATCGAATTTTCCGCCCCGCGACCGATGGAGATCATGGCAATCACTGCTGCAACCCCAATCACGATGCCAAGGATGGTCAAACCCGAACGCAATTTGTTACTGGCTAAACTTTCTAAGGCTTCAAAAAACGAGGCAGCTAAATTCATGGCACATCCTCCACTTTGCCATCTCTAATATGAATAATCCGTTGCGCATGAGCAGCCACATCTGGATCGTGAGTCACGATGAGCAAGGTAACGCCCCGTTCCTGATTGAGATTCAAAAGCAGACGGATGATCTCCTCGCCCGACTTGCTATCGAGGTTACCGGTCGGTTCATCTGCCAGGACAATCGCCGGATTGTTCACCAGGGCACGGGCGATGGCAACGCGTTGTTGTTGTCCACCCGATAATTCATTCGGACGGTGATAGAGGCGGTCTTCTAGACCCACTGCGATCAGCGCCTGCTTGGCGCGTTCACGGCGATTGCCATTGCCGCCCGCATAGCGGAGGGGCAACTCAACATTAGCTAAAGCAGTGGCGCGTGGCAACAGGTTAAAGCTCTGAAAGACAAAGCCTACTTTCTGATTGCGGATGCGCGCCAGCTCATCGTCCTTAAGATCAGAAACGCGTTTCCCATCTAAAATATACTCACCAGAAGTCGGTCGGTCGAGGCATCCAATGATATTCATCAGGGTAGATTTTCCCGATCCAGAGGGGCCCATGATTGCCACAACTTCGCCCCGTTTCACCTGCATCGAGAGGCCACGCAGGGCGTGCACCTCCACATCACCCATCTTATAGACTTTGGTCAAATTTTGGGCATCGATCACGATCTCAGATTCGTTCATCACTTAACCTTAGCCTTAGCGATTGTTGTTAACCCACGGAGGAGGTCCGTTTTGCTCGAAAACAGTCGGCGGATTGAGAATTACTTCATCTCCGACCCTAAGCTCCCCCTCAATTACCTCACTGTAGGTTTCGGAGGAGGCGCCAAGGGTAATTGGCACCGCAACATGTTGCCCATCGCGCAAAACATAGACAATGCGTTTTCCACCACTTAAACGCACGGCGCGATTCGGCACTAACAGGACATCGGAAAGCTGGTTGACAACAATATTGACTGCCGCGGTCATGCCCGGTTTAACGTCTTGATCGGCATTGGTCAACTCTATGGTTACGATGAAATCAACCACTCCCTGGGTAACTGTACCGACGGGCGAAACTTCTTTGACCTTTCCCTGATAGGTTTTATTCAAAATAGCGTCAAAAACCAGGCTGGCATCTTGCCCGACGCGGATGCGATTGACATCCACTTCAGAGATGCGCACATCCACTAAGAGACTGGCGAGGTCGTCAATGCGGATGGCAACACTGCCGGGGGAAACCTGATCGCCCGCTTTGATTTTTACTTCAGTAATCGTGCCGCTAAATGGAGCAGTCAGGTGAGCTAAATTCAAGGTAGCCTGAGCAGCCGCGATGCGCGCTTCAATGGCAGCAATATCCTCCGCAGATGGGCCATCTTTCCATTTTTCGTAATCCTGACGTGCTTTTTCTAAGTTCGAAATCGCCACCTGAAGGTTGTACTCCAGCTCCACGCGACGCACGGCTGCGTTGTAGTCACTCTGAGCGGTGTCCAACTTTTCTTTCAATTCTTTCCGCAAAGGATCTTCCAAAGGGCGGTTCTTGACCGCCTCGAAGGCCTGTCGGGCTGCATCCAGGTTCGCTTTCATTTTGTCCAACGCCTCAATAGCGTCCATACCCGCCTGATTGCTCGGTACGGTAAAGTTATCCAAACGATATTGGGCATCGCGAACAGCATCGGCATAGCGCGCAATGGCTTGCATGGCATTGGTCTTTGCCGTGTCAGCATTGGTGTAGAGGTCATCTAGAGCTTTCTTTGCTTCGGTCAACTCTGCTTGAGCGAGGATGATCGTTTGGGGCAGGGACTCGCGCTTTAATGTTGCCAGTTCCTGTCCCTCGCTTACCCTGTCGCCTACTTGAACCAGGACAAAGTCCACCGTGCCGCTGGTCTGCCAGGTCAGAACTGCCGTCTGATTGGCGTGAACCGTCCCCGTTCCCCCAACCGTAGCAATCAACTCGCCGCGGGCAACAATTTCTGTCTGATAGATAGCCAGACGAGACGCCTGGCGACTCATTTGCCACTGGCGGAAGCCAAACCCGCCGCCAATCACGACCAAGATCAAGATTAAGATGGATATCCAGCGTTTCATCATTGAGATCATCCTTTATTTTTTCAATGATATGTTGTCTCTCTGACCTTATCCTTCGATTTACACGTAAAGCATAATAAAAAATCTACCTGATTCTAATCCCGTTTTTTATCGGTTTCACCCGATCAAGGGATTTCTTACAGAGTTCTTACACTGTCAGAGTTCCTGCTCATAAAGGAATCTAAGCGAAGCTTAACCACCTCCTTATGCGAACACAAATAAACGCAAAAAAATCGAACTTAGAGAACCATGAATGAACGCAAATGAACGTAAAATAAAATAAACCGTAACAACCTACCATCACAAGTAGTGTTGATGATTTGCTGAGATAACCGTCCACGAATGGACCACGAATAAACGAATGACAGCACTATTCGTGCATTCGTGAAATATTCGTGGACGGTCTACCCTGCAAAGTAGAGCCTGTTGTAGGTAATTACAATAAACCAACGAAGAGAACCGCAAATGCACACCAATTAACGCGAAATCTTGGAACTTGGGGAGAACCACGAATGAACACGAATGAACGCGAAATGATATTGAAGGAGGAGGTATATGCAATTGTCGGCGCAGCTATGGAAGTCTCCAATGAATTGGGAGCCGGTTTTCTGCAGGCAGTCTATCAGGAAGCGCTGGATCTGGAGTTGAACATGAGAGGCGTGCCGTATCAGGCTCAGGTACCACTACAAATTGCTTACAAAGGGCATATATTGTCGAAAGAATATGTGCCGGACTTCATCTGCTTTGATCAGATCATTGTAGAGATAAAGGCGCTCAAACATCTTACAACCATTGAAGAGGCACAGCTCTTGAATTACTTAAAGGCGACCAGGAGACCGGTTGGCCTTTTGCTGAATTTCGGAAGCCCAAAACTGGAATGGAAAAGAATGGTCTTGACTCATCCGTCCATTCGCATATCGGAAGGAACCGCGAATGAACGCGAATGAACACAAATAATGCTCCTTTCTCCTATTCGCGTCTATTCGCGTTTATTCGCGGATTGGAAGGAACCGCGAATGAACACGAATGAACGCAAATAATGATCCTTTCTCCTATTCGCGTCTATTCGCGTTTATTCGCGGATTAGAAGAAACCGCGAATGAACGCAAATGAACACAAATAATGACCCCTTTCTCCTATTCGCGTCTATTCGCGTTCATTCGCGTCTATTCGCAGACGACGATAATTCAGCGCCGCGAAGCAAGCTGCCCCGATCACGCCGGCCTGATCCCCCAACGTTCCCAGCACCAGCTCCACTTGCTCAACCGGCATTACCCGCACCAGGCGACGCATGGTCTGTTGCATGGGTTCCAGCAATAGATCCCCTGCTCGCGCCACACCGCCGGTCAGCACAATCCGTTGGGGGCTGAGGGTAACGCACAACATCGCTGCTGCTCTGCCAAGCGCCTGTCCAGCGCGTTCAAAAATCTCCGTTGCAATCGGGTCGCCTTCCTGGGCAGCCTGGGCAATCAGTGCAGCGGTAATCCGATTGTAATCCCCTTCACAAAGCTCAGCAATGCGGGTAGCAAGCCCTTGGGCAACCATTTTGACGCCCAGCGAAGCAATCGCCGGCCCAGAGGCATAGACTTCCAGGCAGCCATAATTGCCGCATCCACAACGCGGTCCATTCGGGTCCAGAACGATATGCCCTAACTCTCCAGCACTGCCGCTCAAACCAAGGTGCAATTGACCGTTGATCACCAGCCCGCCCCCCACCCCGGTGCCTAACGCCAAAACAACCATGGTCTCCACCCCCTGCCCAGCTCCGAAACGCCACTCGCCATAAGTGATCGCCCGTACGTCATTGATGATGGTAGTTGGGATTGAAGTCAAGCGTTGTATAGTAGCGCACACCGGGACATGCGGCCAGTTACCGGCAAAATTGGTCAGGAAGAGCGTTTCTCCCTTCTCCAAATCCAGTAAACCCGGCGCGCCAATTCCGATCCCCTGCACCTCGCCGGTGATATGACCACTTTCCTCAATCACTTGCTTGATCAACGCTGACATGCGTTGCATCACCGCCTCAGGCCCCTGACGGGCTAAGGTTGCTGTCGCTTTTTGGAGAAGAACCTTGCCGTTCTCCACGTCCACAAGGGCAGCTCTCAGGTTCGTGCCACCTAAATCACATCCGACAAACAGCTCCATGCTACACCTCAAACCCATTACTCTGAGCTTCACTTTAACCAAAATCGAGTGGATTGTCAATGAGATTTTCGTCCGAATGAGAAAGCAACCTCTCTTGACAATTTCATCTGAAACCGTATAATATGGTTAAGGATTTCCTTAATCGTGAACGACATCTGCTCATTGCATACTTACCCACAGATCGAAGCGCTGGCAGACCCTCAGCGTCTTGCCATCCTGCAACACCTAATGGCAAAGCCTGCCACCCTCACCCAATTAGCTGCCCAACTGGATCACTCCCCAGCCTGGGTACGTCATCACCTCAAACGCCTCGAAGCGGTCGGTTTGGTAGAGTTTATCGAGACGCGCAAAAAAGGGCGTCAGACCGAGCGTTACTATCGCGCCGTTGCCGGCGCCTTCTTAATCCAACAGATGGTGCTCCCCAGATGTGAAAAACCCCTTTTAGTCTTTTCGGGCAGCGATGACCTTGCCTGGGAGATTCTCGCCCGTCATCTAGAAAGTCATTTTCACATCCTCACGTTGCCAGTCGGGTCACTTAACGGGTTGGTCAATTTGCGACAGGGTTTTTGTCAGGTAGCCGGCTGCCATATCCTTGATGATCAAAGTGGAGAATATAACCTTCCCACGATTCGCCATCTCTTCCCCGATCGGGCAGCCACCGTCATCACACTCGCCCATCGCAACCAAGGAATGATCGTTTCACCAGGCAACCCCAAAGCTATTTATTCCCTCTCCGATCTTGCCCGCCCCGATGTCCACCTAATCAACCGCAACCGCGGTTCTGGCACGCGCCTGTGGTTCGACTGGCAGCTTCGCCAGCTTGGGCTTGTCCCCGCGCAGATTCAGGGCTATGGGCGGGAGGTTTTCACACATCGCCAATGTGCTCTGGCAGTCAAGAACCACCAAGCCGATGTTGCCCTGGGTGTTGAAGCGGCTGCTCGTCAGGAGGGTTTAGATTTTATCCCCCTGTTTCAAGAACGGTACGATCTGACCTTCTTCTCGGAATTCGAGCCAGATTATCTGCCTTTACTAGATACCCTCACCAGCGCACGCTTTCGGCAGGCGCTCCGCGCTTTGCCAGGCTACGATTCCAGCGAAAGCGGAAGATGTCAGACCCTATGATCACCTCACCTCAACGCCAACAATCTCTCAGTTTCATCCTCACCTTCTGCCTGATGATCAACAGCTTAAGCGCTTGCTCTGCCTTGCCCTCAGCTTCCTCTGCGGAGCACCCGACTCTGATCCTGGCAACCACAACATCCCTTCAAGACAACGGGTTGCTGGACATCCTCGTGCCACGCTTTGAAGAGCAAAGCGGCCTAACCGTCAAAACGATTGCGGTTGGTAGCGGACAAGCGCTGAAACTGGGCAGCGAGGGCAATGCCGATATCCTGCTGACCCATGACCCCGAAGAGGAAATCTCCTTTATGCAAAACGGTTATGGCGTCGAACGGATCCCCCTGATGGCAAATCAGTTTGTTTTGGTTGGCCCGTCATCCGATCCTGCTCAGATAAAAGGCTCATCGATTATTGTCGCCCTGCAAAAGATTGCTCAAACTCAAGCCACCTTTCTCTCGCGTGGCGATCAATCGGGAACGCATAAAATCGAAAAAGCGCTTTGGGTAAAAGCCGGGGTGCAACCCGCTCAAGAACCCTGGTACCTCGAAAGCGGCCAGGGGATGGCAGCCACCCTGACAATTGCCTCCGAAAAAGGCGCCTACACGCTTACCGACCGGGCAACGTTCCTGGTCACGCGCGCTCAACAAAACCTCGTTGTTCTCATTGAAGGAGATCCGGAATTGCTGAACGTTTACCACATCATCCTCGTCAACCCCCAAAGGTTTCCAAAGGTCAATTTCACTGCGGCAAAAGCTTTTGCCCAGTTTCTCACTTCACCGCAAACGAAGGACTTAATCCGCCAATTCGGGCAAGCAGAATACGGTGAACCACTTTTTACTCTCTATCGCGAACCATAAGACCATGTTTAACCCAGAAGTCTTCCAGATTACGCTGTTGTCCCTCCAGATTTCCGGACTGGCTACCTTGCTCAGTTTGCTCATTGGTTTACCCTTTGGCACCCTTTTAGCCCTGAGCAATTTCCGCGGCCGTTCGCTCCTGCTCAGCCTGGTGAACACCGGCATGGGGTTGCCGCCGGTTGTGGTTGGTTTATTTGTTGCCATGTTGCTCTGGCGCTCAGGGCCTCTCGGCATGCTGAACCTGATCTACACCCCAACGGCGATTGTCATTGCTCAGGTGATTATCGCTGCGCCGGTGGTCAGCGGCTTAACCACTGCTGCCTTGCAATCGCTCGATCCCCGCTACCGCCTGCAACTGCTCGGTTTGGGCGCTTCTCGCTGGCAAATGATTTGGGAGTTGTGGCGGGAGGCGCGCTTACCCCTCCTGGCGGCGCTGATGGCTGGTTTTGGCGCAGTGATTTCCGAGATTGGCGCCAGTATGATGGTCGGCGGCAACATCCGCTTCCAGACGCGCGTGCTGACTACTGCCATTGTGCTGGAAACCGGCAAAGGCAACTTTGGCATGGCAAGCGGCCTGGCGATTCTGCTCCTGGTGATCACCTTTTTGATCAATTGGATGCTCACCCACCTGCAACAAAAAGGCGTCCGGGTATGAAAACCCTGATCGAACTGCACGATCTCACCCTTCGTCGCGCCAATCAAAAAGTGCTTTCGATTCCTTCTCTTTCCATTTATGAAGGAGAGGTCCTAGCCGTTGTGGGACCCAACGGAGCTGGCAAATCGACCTTCCTACTCACTCTGGCCGGCTTGCTTTCCCCCATAGGAGGCTGGATGACCTTTGCGGGCCGGCAGTTGGAACAGTGGAAAGACCTCGAGTATCGCCGTCAGGTTGCTCTCGTCTTGCAAGAACCGCTGTTATTCGACCGCTCGGTTCTGGACAATCTGCTGGTTGGACTGCGTTTCCGAAAACTTCCTCGCCCGCAGGCCGTTGAACGGGCAATGGACTGGTTGAATCGCTTCGGTGTTGCCCATCTGGCACACCGCCCGGCGCGATCCTTATCGGGTGGTGAAGCTCAACGTGTCAGTCTAGCGCGAGCCTTCGTTTTAGCACCCCGATTGTTGTTACTCGACGAGCCATTCGCTGCCCTTGATCCTCCCACTCGAACAGAACTCTACCAGGAACTTTCGGTTATCCTGCGCCAAAACCATCAAACTTCCGTCTTTGTCACCCATCACCTTAGAGAAGCCGCTTTTTTAGGAGATCGGATTGCGGTGTTCAGCGAAGCAACCTTGAAACAAGTTGGCACTCTAGATCAAATCTGCCATCATCCAGCCGATGCAGCCGTTGCGGAATTCGTGCGTCATATCTCGGTGGAAGGGTTCAGTTAAAGTGAAAAAGACCGTAACAACCTACCATCACAAGTCGTTTTGATAATTTGCTGAGAAAACCGACCACGAATTGACCCCGAATAAACGAATGGAAGCGCTGTTCGTGCATTCGGGAAAACTTCGTGGACGGTCTGCCCTGCCAAGTAGAGCCTATGGTAGATAATGACTAAAGACCACCGATTGAGGAAGAAACTTGCCTCGCCGACAACAGATGCGGTGAGGTATACTTAGGCTGTTCAATCTCAACTTGTGGAGCAACGAATGACTCGCTTTATTCTGGTCCGTCATGGTCAAACAGAATGGAATCGCAACGAGCGCTTTCGCGGCCGGGCCGACGTGCCACTCAACCAGAACGGACTGAAGCAAGCGGAAGCAACCGGACTGCGCATTGCCAAAGAATGGCAAGTCGATGCAGTCTATGCCAGCCCGCTCTCTCGGGCAGTACGCACAGCCGAAGCCATTGCGGTTCATTTTTCCTTGCCAGTTCAACCTCATCCAGACTTGATCGATATCGACTATGGGGAATGGCAAGGACTAACGCCAGACGAAGTTGCTGGGCGATGGAAAAGTGAACTCGATCGCTGGTTTCAGCAGCCTCATTTGTGCCAGATACCTGGGGGCGAAAGCCTGGAAGACCTCCGCCAGCGCGGCCTGCAAGCCATTCGCAATCTGGCAAAGCAACATAGCGGTCAGACGATTGTCGTCGTCGGGCACACGGTCATCAATCGCGTCATTCTGTTGGCAATTCTGGGGTTGGGCAACAACCGTTTCTGGCATTTGCGTCAGGATACCTGCGCCATCAATATCTTCGAAGAAGAAAACGAGGATTTCACCCTGGTCTCCTTAAACGACACCTGTCACTTGCGCGCTCAGAATCAGGGGTAAAGCAGGCTTTCAGTGGTGAAAGAAACCTTTTGCAGTGCTATCCCTTCAAGAAAACGATGAGTTGCCTCATTTCCGCTATTGTCAAGGGCAGCTAATCTGGCTACAATACCATCATGGATTGGAATTATTATGGCAATGCTGCGGCCGTTGCCCTTTTGCGTTCCCATGTGGCTACAGGGTCATTACGCCAGGCCTATTTATTCAGCGGTCCAGGCGGGGTTGGACGGCGCACGCTCGCCCTGCGCTTTGCTCAGGCTGTAAACTGCCAAAACCCACCCCAAGCCGGTGCGTATTGCGGTGTCTGCCGGGCCTGTAAACTGATCGCCGAAATGCGTCACCCTGACCTGGAAATCGTTGCCGCCGAACAGCGCGAGGGGGTCTTGCGCGTCGAACAAATTCGCGAGCTTCAGCACCACCTGTCCTTAGCGCCTTACGAAGGGCATTATCGCATTGCTCTGCTGCTGCGCTTCGAGGAAGCAAACCTGAACGCTCAAAACGCCCTGCTGAAGACGCTTGAAGAACCACCTCCTAAGGTGCTCATTTTACTCACCGCTGAAGATAGTGAAAGCCTTTTGCCTACCATTGTTTCCCGCTGCGAAAACGTGCGCCTGCGCCCTATGGCAACCCAGGCGCTTGCTCAAACCCTCCTAGAGAAGCAAGCTGCCGAAGCCTCCCTCGCTGCTCAAATTGCACGCCTGGCGGCTGGACGACCAGGCATAGCCATCCACCTGCTCCATCACCCGCAAGAGCGCCAGAAACTCTATCAGATGATTACCGATCACTTGCACTTATTGAGTTCCTCGGTTCTGGATCGCTTTGCTTTAGCCGAACGATTTGCCAGAGAGATGACCAAAGCCGAGCTCGTCCCCATGCTCGAAAGCTGGCTTTCTTTCTGGCGGGATGTAATCCTCTCCGCCTATTCCGATCAGCAATCTCTTACCTACGCCGACTTTTCCGAAGCGGCCGCGGTCATTGCAGCTCAAGTTGGAAAGGAACAATGCCTTGAGGTACTCAGACAATTGCGCCAGACTCTGGAATATCTGCAGGGCAACGTCAATCTTCGCTTAGCCCTGGAGGTGCTCTTTCTTAACCTGCCTCGCTTACCCCTTTCCCAATCCTCAATGCAATCTGCTTTGGAAGCGACTCAAAGGCAATAAAACACGGTTGCAATTTAGGCAGGTCAGAGTATAATTTGATATATTCTTTGGTGCTTTCCTTGCATCTCTAGAGGAGAGAAATCCACCAAGTGATCCCTATCCCCTGTCACGCGTGGAGAAAGCCCGCCAATGGAAGAAGAACGTTACACCAAGATGATCTTCACCTCGAGCGAATGGCTCTACATCATTGCCTCCTTGGGTCTATCAACCAGCTTAATGCTTGCTAACCCTTACAAAGGTTTCACCAAAGAAGCCTTACAACAGGAGATTCTGCGCGGGCGACGCGGTTTAGAAGAAAAACGGATGCTCGAGCGCACGGTGAATCAAGGGTGGGAACTGGACGGGCGCATCACTGCCTTAATGAACGTTATCGCCAAAGCCGATTACACAATCTCGATTCTCACCCTTTCTGCCCCGGCGTCTTTCAACCAAATCACCTACTTCTTCATGAAAAACCAGGCGATCTTGATGAATCAAGAGAGTCGCTATTACCACATCGGTATTTATCAAGGGGAGAAAGCCGTTCTAAATGTCTTATTAACCCTCCTGGGCGTGGCGCAACAACTCTCCCAAAACCTTAGCTCAATCCGTTTGCCAACTGCCAATCTTCCCAATCTCATCCTGACCATCTGGCGCGATCCAGAAAAAGCCGAAGCCCATCTGCGGCAAGCAGGCCTAACCGAACAAGAAGCCAAAACCAGCGCCGGCATCGTGAGCAAAAGCGAAAGGGTTTCCGTCTTGACTCCAGAATTTAAGGAACAACCGATTACTCCTCTACGCAGGAGCTTTTTATTAAGCGGCAAGACCTTTCTTTTTTGGGGAGAAGCTGAGACGCCCACCAGCGATTTCATTCAACTCGACCCCTTACCCTTTTCTCACACCGCAATCACCAAAGCTCCCGACTTCGACGAAACCATCATCTTTGATCCAAGCACGCCGAATGTCACGGCAAATATCATCCGGCTGCTCAAGCGCGGCGAGTTCAAAGTCGTAAAGCCCTCCCAGGAAGACACGCTCCTCTAAAAGATACTTATCCTCCCCTAATCCACGCCTCCTTGACACCCGATTCGCGCAAATGGTATGATGGAAGCATGTATTTACGCGGCAGCAATTGGAGCGTTCGACGGCGACCCAGACGCCGATCCAACCCTTTCTTAATCGCCGTCCTGCTTGGGATGATCGGAGTTGCGTTGTATTTTAATCAGGTGGTCGTTCCGGCTACTCCACCCCTGTTTATCCCCACTCCCACCCCAACCCGCAGCCCAGAGTCCTACCTGAACGAAGCTGAACAATTGTTTCAAGAAGGACGGCTTCTACAAGCCATCAATGCCTATAAAGAAGCCCTGATTGTTGATCCCTACAATACCTCTACCTACGTCACCTTAGCCCGTTTACAGGTGTTTGCCGGGCAAAACGAAGAAGCCATCACCAACGCCCAAAATGCCTTGCTAAAAAACCCGAACAATGCGCTGGCTCACGCTGTGTTGGGATGGGCGCAAGGTTTCACTGGCGATTACCTCTCTGCCGAGGCCTCACTCAAACGCGCCCTCGAACTGGACCCCAATAATGCTCTTGCTCACGCCTACTACGCCGAAGTGCTAATCAACAAGGGCCAATTTGATGATCTGGATAAAGCCATCGAGGAGTCACGAATCGCCATGCAGTTAGACTCCACCTTGCTGGAAACGCGCCGGGCGCGCGGCATTGTCCTCCTATACACCGGTCGGGAAAACATCGACGCCGCAATAAATGAATTTAAAGCTGCCATTGCCATCAATCCCAAGATCGCCGATTTACACCTGTATCTCGGTTATGCTTATCGCGTCAAAGGCGAAAACGATCTTGCCGTCGAAGAACTACTGGCTGCCTATTCGCTCAATCCCAATGATTGGACGCCTTTAGCCGAAATCTCTCTGGCATATGCCAACATCGGTCAATACGGCAAAGCCTCTCAATACGCCGAGCAAGCCGTGAAAGTCGAGCCAACTAATCCAAAATTGCACGGCACGTTAGGCATTATGTACTACCGTAACGGTGAAATTTCCAAAGCAGTTAGAGAATTGGAACTTGCGGTTCGAGGGGGCACGCTGGAAGATGGCACGGTTGTACAAGGCATGCCGCTCGATTATGGTACTGTCGCCCAGGTTTACTGGTTCTACGGATTTGCCCTAGCACGAACCAATCGCTGCGAGGAAGCGGTGCAGGTATTTCAAGCCTTGATCAACGGCGTACCGGATGACCCCTTAGCGGTCGAGAATGCCAACGCCGGCATCCAGTTGTGTCTGGAACAAAGCGCCAAATCCACCCCAGCGCCGACACCAACGGCGACTCCTGAATAGAGCCCATTATGGTCGATGAACTCCTTCAACGCAAACCAATCTTCCGCGCAAGAAAAGCAGCGGTCAATCCCTACCGCATCCTGTTCCTGATCGTTTTAATCCTTGCCTCGATCCAGGTCTGGCGCGGCGTTCAACAAGGAGCAATCAAACCGGCTTTTTATCCCACCCCCACGCCAACCCGCAGCGCAGCTTCCTATATCGAGGAAGCCGAAGCCTACTTCCTGGCAGGGAAAATCTACGATCCAGACCCCGCCCCACCCGCTGCCCCTCGACCTGACGCCATTGACACCTATCAACGCGCCCTAGCCGTCGATCCCAACAACGCCGAAGCATGGGCACGCCTGGCGCGCATTCAGACCTACTCCTCAGCCCTGCTCAGCAACGATCCAGCCCGCCTGCAACGCCTTACCGAAGCGCGTCAATCCATTGACCGCGCCGTTGAGTTAGCCCCGGATAACAGCACCGTGCGCGCCATTCGCGCTTTTGTCCTCGACTGGTATGCCACCAACCCTTTAGTCGGAGCGGAAGAGCGGCAGGGCTTGCTTGCCGAAGCCCAAACCGAAGCCCTGCAAGCCTTTCAACTCGATCAGAACAATGCCCTGGCGCTGGCATTCTATGCTGAAGTACTGCTCGATCAACTCAACTGGAGTCAAGCGGAACAATATGCCGCCCAGGCTGTGCAACTTGACCCCGATTCGATGGATGCCCACCGCGTCTATGGCACGGTTTTAGAATCCACTGCCCAATACAATCGCGCCATCCAGGAGTATCTCGAAGCCGCCCGCCTCAATCCCAACCTGACCTTTCTTTATATTTATATTGGGCGAAATTATCTGCGCCTCAAACTCTACGACCGAGCCCTGGAATTTTTTGCCCGCGCCGCCAACATCAATGCCCAACTCGGCGTCAAAGACCCCTTACCGAACCTTGAAATCGCCAAGACCTATACCCAGCAAGGCGAATTTTTCATCGCCGCCCGCAATGCCGAAAAGGCGCTCAGCCTTGACCCAACCACTGCTAATACCTATGGACAATTAGGAATCATCATGATTCGGGCGCGCAACTTTGAAGGAGCTCTGCCGGTGTTGAAATGCGCCGTGCGCGGCTGCACGGCAGAGGAAAACGAAGCTGCCCAAAACCTGGTCAACGAAGGCTTGCTCGAATCGAGCGTCGCCGTGCAGGGTTTACCGCTCACCAACCTGACCGTGGCGTACTATTATGTCGAATATGGCACGGTGTTGGCTTTTCTCAGCCGTCCCAACCAGAATTACTGCCCCGAAGCGCGTCAGGTTCTCAATGAAGTGAAAGCCTTGTTCTCTTATGACCCGATCATCATGAGCATCGTTGCCGATAGTGAGGGCATCTGCAATCGCCTGGAGAGCGGTCAGATGTATTCCATTACTGCGACTCCTTAGGTCACCCCAACCTATGAAATCGAAACCACACCCACCCCCACGCCTTAAAGTCGAGAGGACGAACGATCCGCACAGGAGCTACTGCTCTCCTGCCAATCCATGCATCTGACGATAGCGTTGACGCAGACAATCAATCGGCTGCATCCTTCCCTCAGCATCCCGAAAATACCAGTGCTGCCAGCCATTGCAGGGGCTGCCGTCCATCAGGGATTTGCCCAGACTGTGGATCGACCCTTCTACCCCGTTTTCCAGGCGCAGTTTTCCATCGGGCTTCACCGTAGCGTTCCTGGAAGGATCGGCTTGAAAATATAAGCGCTGGCCAGGTTGGATCAAACCTGCTTCCAGCAGACGCGAAAATTCAACCCGCGGCCTCAGACGTCTGGTGTCTTCTACCGCAAAGGTTTGCTCGTCAAACGGCTCCGGCATGACCTGTTCAATCCGCTGCCAGGCAAACCGAATATAATTTGGATCTGCCTCGATGCCCAGCCAGTGACGATGAAGTTTTTTAGCAACCACCGCGGTTGTGCCGCTCCCCAAGAACGGATCTAACACGATATCCCCTGGCTTGCTTGAGGCGAGGATCACCCGATATAGCAACGCTTCTGGTTTTTGAGTGGCGTGGGCTTTCTTGCCGTTGATCTTGATCCGCTCCTTGCCCGTACAGAGGGGGATGACCCAGTCACTGCGCATTTGCAGGCCGTCGTTGAGAGATTTCATCGCATGATGATTGAATGTGTATTTTGCCCCTTTGAATTTGCTTGCCCAGATCAAGGTTTCATGTGCATTGGTAAAGCGCACCCCGCGAAAGTTGGGCATGGGGTTGCTTTTGATCCAGATCACATCGTTGAGAATCCAAAATCCTAAATCCTGCATCAGCTTGCCGAGGCGAAAGATGTTGTGATAGGTGCCGATAACCCAAAGCGTGCCGCTATCCTTCAACACCCGCCGACAGGCGCTCAGCCAACGCTCACAGAATTGGTCATAAGCCTGGAAACTCTCGAAGCGATCCCATTCCTCGGCGACGCCTTCCACTCTGGTCATATTCGGCCGCCATAAGGGCTGGCGCAACTGCAAGTTGTAGGGGGGGTCGGCAAAGATCAAATCCACCGATTTTTCGGGCAAAGCGCTCAAGAGCTCCACGCAATCCCCTTGCAGAATTTGATCGAGTGGAAATTCCGAAAAAGCAGACTTTTCCGATGCCATGGTTGGTAATTTTACCCGACTTATGGGTTTTAATGCGCTCCGCTACTCACAGAAAATAGATAAACATGCTACAAAAGGGCGACCTTGATTTTCTAACTGATCAAAGTAAAGCGCTCGGCTGGGTTGCCGCAGATCGGGCAACGTTCGCTGGGTTTACCAACTTCAATCTAATCGCACACTGGCCAGAGGTCATTTGATTTGCCTGGCTTTCGCCGGCAAACGCAGTTTTCAAGTCATCAATCGTTTGTGTCATAACGATCTCCGCATGGATGAATGGGTGTGTCCCCTGTCAGAATAACCAATTGCCCTTTGAATTGTATCACGGAGACTGGCTCGACCCAACCGAAACCTGCTGAAGGTGAATGAGAGATTTAGCAACTGTCTACCATGATGAGTTACAGAGAACACCATAAGAAGTCCCTCCACGAGCGGGAAAGAAAGGTATGACGGCACTAAACTTGCATTCGGGTAATCTTTGTGGAGGGTTTACCATCACCTATAAAGGCTATGGTAGTTATTAACAAGTTTGCTAACAATCTACCATCAAAAGTAGTGTTAATCATTTATTGAGAAAACCATCCACGAATCAAATATGAGCTATTAATTGAAGCGCTATTCGTGCATTGGTGAAAAATTTGTGAACATTCTGCCCTACCAAGTAGAGCCTATAATAAGTAATTATCAAATTTGTCAGTTATTTTGATCTAAGGTTTAAGTATAATGAACATCAATTCCATGAGTCATGAATCCGTTTTAGGCCTCATCAATAATACAGCCCTTTTGCTTGCGCTTGCTTTGCTCTACGAAATCCTTCCCCTGCGCAAAAAAAGCTCTTCCGTTCTCCAACAACTTGCCACGGGTGGGTTGATCGGCGGAATAGCCGTTGCCATCATGTTAACGCCCTGGCAGTTCACTCCCGGGATCATTTTCGACACTCGCTCTGTCCTGCTCAGCCTGAGCGGGTTGTACTTTGGCTTGCTTCCCACCTTAACAGCCACCCTAATCGCCGCTCTCTTTCGCCTTTCACTCGGAGGTGCGGGGGCGTTCACAGGCGTTGGGTCAATTATCATCTCCGCCGCCTTGGGTTATCTCTGGCGGATTTCCTTGCGCAGGAATCAGCGTTCTAACCCACACGGGTACGAGTTGTATGCCTTTGGCTGGGTGGTGCATCTCGCCATTCTGGTCTGGTTTCTCACCCTCCCCGGTGGACTTGCCTTCCCCGTCCTACGCGCCGTCTCCCTGCCAATCTTAACAATTTATCCACTTGCCACCCTCCTGCTGGGCTTACTCTTCAACCTCTCCAACGAACGGCAGCGGATAGAACGGGCGCTCACAGAGAAAGAAGCGCTGTTCTCAGCCGCTTTTCAAACAACTCCCTTGCCCATGACCATCAGCCGCTTAAAAGACGGCGTCATCCTCGATGTCAATCGCAGTTTCTGCCAGGTTTTCGGCATTACCCCCGAGGAAGTGATTGGGAGAACCTTCTCAGATATCGGTCGGGAATTGAATGCTGAAGCCATCCAAGAAATCTCTCGCCTGATCCGAAGTCAGGGAGGGGTTGAAAACTTTCCCCTTCAAGTACGTCTGAAAAACGGGCAAGTTCTTCAGATGCTCTATTCCGCTGTCACAGCGACAGTTCAAAATGAACCCTGCCTGATCAATGTCGGGACAGATGTGACAGAACTGTTCGAAAAACAGAACGCCCTCGAACAGCGCTTGAAAGAGTTACAAGTCTTAAATGCCGTGGCAGTGGAGACCGTTAGGGCAACTGACGAAGATGAACTGATTAAGCAGATCACCTACATCCTTGGCAGCGAACTTTATCGAGAACACTGTGGCATCCTGCTGCTCGATCGAGACTCGGCGGTGCTTCGCCCTCACCCCTCATATTTCATTAACCCACCCATCCCAATCTCCCCAATTTCGCTTGGCAAAGGAGCAGCCAGTCAGGCAGTCCAACAGGGTGAAGCGATTCTTGTTTCAGCTACGCCAGCGGAACCTTCCGATGTCGCAATCACCCCCACCAGCCGCTCGCTGCTCGCTGTGCCACTTCGCACCTGCCTTGAAACGCTAGGAGCAATCAACGTGGAAAGCAGTCAGGTCAACGCCTTCAGCGAAGCCGACCGGCAACTGCTGACCACGGTCGCCGATCAACTTGCCGGCGCTATCGAGCGCCTGCGCGCCCAGCAACGCGCAGCTCATCAGCGACGCATTGCCGAAGCACTCGCTTCCACAGCCATTGCCCTCAATGCCCATCTCGACCTGGAGAGCGTTTTCAAACAACTGCTGCGCAATGTGCGCCAGGTCATCCCCTGTGATGCCGCTAACATTACCCTGCTCGAGGGGGATGAGACGCGGGTCGCTTACCTGGAAGGCTATGAAACCTACGGCGATGTAGATTGGACTCGTCAGAGCCGTCTCAACCTCTCTGCAACGCCCAATTATCGGGAAATGATCCGCACCAAAGCACCTCTGCTTATCCCCGATACCCATGCTTCCCCCTTCTGGCGGGTTTTCCCAGAAGGAGAATGGATTGCCTCTTATCTATCGGCCCCGATTTGTGTGGAAGGAGAGGTCCTCGGCTTTCTCAACCTCGACCATCATCAGGCGCACTTTTTCAGCGGCGAGCAGGCCCAGATTTTAGGCGCCTTTGCTGAACATGCTGCCATCGCCATTCGCAACGCCCGCATGTTCGATGAACTCAAGCACCGCCTGAGCGAGCTTGAGGCGATCAACCGGGTCTCACTCTCCCTGCGCGCCGCCCAAACTCCGCAAGAATTGTTACCGCTCTTGCTGGATGAAGCTCTCAATGTGCTGCAAACCTCCTGCGGTGCAATCTGGCTAGTGGATAAAGATTACCAACTTGTGCGGCGCGTTGTGGCGCGGGGCTGGATGAACGAAATTGAGTTCGCCGAAGTAGCCATTGGGGAGGGAGTTGTTGGCAAGGTTATTAAGGAGAGCAATCCGCAATTTTTTGCAGATTTCGCGGCAGTAGCTTTTGAGCGATCCAGGCAGAACACCGGCATTCCCCCCGGCTGGGGAGGCGCCTGTTTCCCGATTGCAAGCGCCAGTGAGGTCATCGGTATCCTGTGTATCGGTCTTCCCCCCTCCCGCTCCTTATCCGAGCAAGATACCCGTATTCTATCCACATTAGCAGAGATTGCTGCCGTTGCATTGCAACGCTCGCAGTTGTTAGCCGACCTGCAACATCAGATGGAGCGATTAGCCTCTCTGCGCGAAATTGACTATGCCATCAGCGTCAACACCGACTTCTATCCCATGGCAGAAGTAATCCTGCACCAAACCAGACAGCACCTGGGGGTGGATGCCGTCCAAATCTGGGCAGTTGAGCCAGGCCTTTCGCGTCTGGAATTTCTTCTTGCCGAAGGTTTGAGAAAAAACCCTCCCGCCAAGACCTTGTATCCGATTGGGGAAGGTTTGCCCGGCACGGTGGCGTTGACCTTACATCCCTTAGCCATTAGCGATCTGCAACAATGGTCAGCCGTAAATTCGGCCGTGGAATGCCAGAGCTATCTCGAAGAAGGATTTCTGGCATATATCGGGTTGCCCATCGTGGTCAAAGGACGCTTAGGGGGTGTCATCGAGCTTTGTCAGCGCAGCCCACTGACAAGTCTGGCAGCCCAGGAGCCGCAATGGCTCAGCTTTGCCAAGACCATTGCCAGCCAAACCGCTCTGGCAATGGAAAACGCCCAATTGTTCCGCGAACTGAACAACACCCTGATGCAACTCTCCCTATCGTATGACGAGACCCTTGAAGGGTGGGCAAAGGCTGTGGAATTGCGCGATCGGGAAACAGCCGGGCATAGTGACCGGGTCACGGAGTGGACTTTAAAGCTCGCTCTTGCCCTGGGGGTCGAAAAAGAGCAACTGATCCACGTCCGCCGCGGCGCCATTTTGCATGACATTGGAAAGATTGGCGTTCCCGATACAATTTTGTTAAAAGAAGGTGCCCTAACGCCCGAAGAATGGCAAATCATTCGCCAACACCCTGTTTTTGCTTATGAGGTACTACGGAGCATTCGCTTTCTGCAACCTGCGCTTGATATCCCCTACTGCCATCACGAAAAGTGGGATGGCAGCGGATACCCCCGCGGTCTGAAAGGTGAGGAAATTCCGCTGGCAGCCCGCATCTTTGCGGTGGTGGATGTCTGGGATGCACTCACGTCCGATCGGCCTTACCGCAAAGCCTGGAGCCCGGCAGAAGCCAGAGAATATCTGCAGTCCCAGGCGGGCAAACATTTTGACCCCCGCGTGGTAGACGTCTTTTTACAACTTCTCGAGCAGGAATCATTGGCAGCTAGCAAAAAACCCTAATATGGAGTGCTGAAGTCGTACTTCAGAAGGCGGAAGCATGGCTTTCGCACTCTAAATGCTTGATTTCTCTGGTACAATCTCATTGGCAACCCCAAAAGTCAGATTGGATTGATAAAGGCAAACGACAAGAACACATGCGTTTCTCTATAAATCCATTCCCATCAGTAGAACCCTATGGACTTTAAGCTGCATGCCCCTTTCCGGCCAACCGGCGATCAACCCGAAGCGATTGAAAAACTGGTCGAAGGCGTTCAACGCGGCTATCGCCACCAGGTTTTGCTCGGCGCCACCGGCACGGGCAAGACCTACACCATCGCCGCAGTCATCGAACGCCTCAATAAACCGGCTCTGGTGATGGCACACAACAAAACCCTGGCAGCCCAACTCTACGCTGAATTCAAAGAGTTCTTTCCCGAGAACGCGGTGGAGTACTTTGTCTCATACTACGATTATTATCAACCCGAAGCGTATGTGCCCAAACACGATTTGTATATCGAAAAAGACGCCGATATCAACGAAGAAATTGAACGTCTGCGCCTGGCAGCCACCACTGCCCTGATGACCCGCCGCGATGTGATCATTGTCGCTTCTGTCTCCTGCATCTACGGCATTGGCAGTCCGGAAGCCTATGGACGGGTAGTTATCAATCTGGAAAGCGGACATATTTTCCGCCGCAATGCCCTGCTGCGCATGTTGGTGGAAGGACAGTACGAACGGAACGATCTCGAATTGCGCCCCGGCACCTTTCGGCTGCGCGGCGACACTCTGGAAATTATCCCTGCCTACCAGGAAAAACATGGCTATCGCATCACCTTCTTCGGCGATGAGGTCGAACGCATTGTAGCGTTTGATCCCCTCAGCGGTGAAATCCGCCGTCAGCTCTCTTCGGTTGCTATTTACCCGGCCAAACATTTCATCACCGATAAAGACAAGCTGGAGCAAGCCATCCAGGACATCAAAGCTGAACTGGAAGAACGCCTAGCGGAATTAAAACGCCAGGAGCGCCTGCTGGAAGCTCAACGTCTCGAACAACGCACCCTCTATGATCTCGAAATGTTGCGGGAAGTGGGTTATTGCTCCGGTATCGAAAACTACTCTCGCCATCTTGACCAACGCCCGGCCGGCTCACCCCCCTGGACCTTGATGGATTACATCCCCAGCGACTACCTGCTGATCATCGATGAATCGCATATGACCATCCCGCAAATCCGTGGCATGTATCACGGAGACCGCTCGCGCAAAACAACCCTGGTGGAGTACGGCTTTCGCCTGCCTTCCGCGCTGGACAATCGTCCGCTCACCTTTGAAGAGTTCGAACAACGCATGGGATATACCATCTACACCTCAGCAACACCCGGACCGTATGAGCTACAACGCGCCGATCAGGTGGTCGAACAAATCATCCGCCCAACCGGTCTGGTTGATCCAGAAGTCGAAGTTCGCCCGATTGCTGGACAGGTAGATGATCTGGTAGGGGAAATTCGCAAGCGGGTCGAAAAAGGACAACGGGCGCTGGTGACCACCCTCACCAAGCGCATGGCAGAGAAACTCTCAGATTATCTTATGGAGTTGGGCATAAAAGTTCACTATCTGCATTCGGAGATCGATACCCTCGAACGGGTAGGCATCCTGCGCGATCTGCGCCTCGGCGTATTTGAGGTCGTCGTGGGCATCAATTTGTTGCGCGAGGGTTTAGACCTGCCCGAAGTCTCGCTGGTGGCGATTTTAGATGCCGACAAGGAAGGCTTTTTACGCTCCGAAACGGCTTTAATTCAAACGATTGGGCGGGCAGCTCGTCATGTGGAAGGCAAGGTGATCATGTACGCCGATCGCATCACCGATTCCATGCGCCGCGCCATTGACGAAACCAACCGCCGCCGGGCGAAACAAATGGCTTACAATCAAGAACATGGCATCATCCCGGTCAGTATCGTCAAAGCCGTGCGCGACCTCACCGATCGGGTTGCTGTGCATAGTGCCGCAGAACCAAAACCAGGCTATACATATACAACCCGTAGGGTACAAAGCACCGAAAAAGCTGATTTACGCAAGCTGATTCAAGAGTTAGAGAAGCAAATGAAAGAGGCAGCGAAGAATCTGGAATTTGAAAAAGCCGCTGTTTTACGGGATGAAATTTTCGAACTGCGCGCCATTTTAGCTGAAGAAAGCAATCTCAAACCCTGGGAGAAAGTCCGTTTATTAGCCGGGGAGGAATAGGTTTCTCCTCCTTCACCCACGAAAATCTTTCCGTCCATTTGGGTGAGCTGTTCCGCTGTCACCCCTTTCCCTCCAAGCGCATCTAAGGTTCAGAAGCACTTGATGAGCTTCTGTTTTGGAATAACCATCTTTGGCTTAAATGGAGCTACTCAGGAGGAAGCATGTCACCATCCTTAGGTTTTCAATGTACACTGCCTGATGCATACGAGCAAGCCCTGGAAAAAGTCATTCAGGCGCTAAAAGCAGAAGGATTTGGAGTTCTCACCACGATTGATGTTCAAAAAACAATGAAAGAGAAACTCAATGCCGACTTTCGCAAGTATGTTATTCTAGGGGTTTGCAACCCACCCTTGGCGCACCAAGCCCTGACCGCCCGCCCGGAGATCGGCTTGTTATTACCCTGTAACGTCATCGTTTACGAGGAAGGCGACCAGACAATCGTCAGCATCATTGACCCGCTTTCGATGATGAACTTTCTCCAGGACCCGAATTTAGATGGCGTTGCGCAGGAAGCCTATCGCCGCCTGCAGCGGGTTGCTGCAACCCTAGAGAACTCGCCCGCCGCGTAACACCCTATCCACACAGGTTGCGCTGATTAGGATGCCATCACCCCCAACCCCTCTCCCAGGACGGGAGAGGGGAGAAGACCCTCACCCCCAGCCCCTCTCCCAGGGCGGGAGAGGGGAGAAGAGCCTCACTCCCAGCCCCTCTCCCAGGGCAGGAGAGGGGAGTAAGCCCTCACCCCCAACCCCTCTCACAGGACGGGAGAGGGGAGAAGACCCTCACCCCCAGCCCCTCTCACAGGGCAGGAGAGGGGAGTAAGCCCTCACCCCCAACCCCTCTCCCAGGACGGGAGAGGGGAGTTTGATGGGTTATGGATGAGGGAGAACGGCAAGGCAGTATGGCTATCGGAGGGCGAGGGGAGTTGCCAGAACCTGTCACCCGTTTTCAAATTGACGTTAAAATTAAGTGAGACACACTGTATTATACCCTTAGGAGGTCTTCCATGAGTGAGTACCCCATCATGCCCGGCGCAGAGCCATTTTTTTACGAAGGGAATGAAATCGGCGTTCTGATTTCTCACGGATTTACCGGCACTACTCAAAGTGTGCGCTTCCTCGGTCAGTATCTGGCCGAGAAAGGTGGTTATACGGTGATTGGACCGCGTCTAAAAGGTCATGGCACGCACCCCGATGAGATGGCGAACAGCACTGCCGAAGATTGGATTCGCTCCATCGAAGAAGCGCTGGAAACTCTTCAGGCGCGCTGCAAAAAGCTCTTCATCACCGGTTTGTCCATGGGCGGTACCTTATCCCTCTACATGGCTGGGATGTATCCAGAAACCTTCAGCGGCACCGCCCCAATTAATGGAGCCATCTTTTTGAAAAATCCCGACTTCGCCCGTCTGGCATTTGGGCGTAACCTGCCCAGTGAAGTGCCGGGTGTTGGCTCGGATATCAAACAGCCCGGCATGACTGAACTGGTGTACCCGGTGGTGCCCGTTCCGGCCGTCCGTCAGATTTATGCGCTCATGGGCGTCACGCGCGACCTGCTTGGCGCCGTCCGCTGTCCGGCGCTGATCTTCCAATCCAGAGACGACCATGTCGTGCATCCAGATAACGCCCCCTTCATTTACGAAAACATTGCTTCAACCGATAAGGAGCTGATCTGGCTCGAAAACTCTTACCATGTCGCTACGCTGGATTACGACAAAGAACTCATTGCGGAAAAAATTCTGGCCTTTATTCGGCGATTGGTCTGAGGTGATAAAATGCCATCCCGATGGACTATGCCCATTGGGATGGCTTAAGGATAGGCTCATTTCTGGTAATTACCTCCAAAAGGCTCCATTTGGCAGGACAGACCCTCCACGAATTTTTCACGTCTGCTCAAATAGCGCTCTCATTCGTTTATTCGTGGTCAATTCGTGGACGGTTTTCTCAGCAAATTATCGACACGATTTGTGATGGTAGGTTGTAACCCATTCTGAAATAATTAGTCTTTACCAGAGAGCATCCTGACCACCTGAGCAATAGCTGGCGGGCCGCCAACGTTGCCTGGGAAGACAACATAGACCATGCCCGGCCAGCGGCTACCCGCCCCGGCCTGCCAGACCGGCACGCCTGGCAGAATCTGCCCCAGCACGCGCGCGCGTGCGATCTCCAGTGCCTTCGTTGCCACATCAGATGAGGTGATGCCTCCTTTGGCAATGATCCAGGCTGGCTTGACCGTCAGGCGCCGCACGATCTCGACCAGGGACTGAGAGACAACCTGACCAATCTGCAACGACGTGGCGGCATCTGCGCCGGTGATCAATTGACGGCTGGTGTAGATCAAAGCTTCTCTACCTTTAAGGAGCACCTCATCTGCGAGATGCACCACTCGGGCGATTTCCGCTTGGCGTTCGCTCTCAGTCAGCAACTTTGGCACGGCAACTTCCAGGCTGGTCACATTTGGTAAGGCTTGTACAGCAGCGATTTGCTCGCTGCTCTTCCGAATATAGGAACCAGCGACAATCAAGCCGCCGTTCCGGGCTTCGTCGAATTCAAAATCGGCGGCTTGCAAAAGCGGAAAGGCATCCATTCCTCCCCGCACGCGCACGAAAGAAGCTGCCGTACGGTAAATAAAGCGCTTCCCGGCTTCCTCGGCAGCCAGTAATCCGGCTACAAAGACTTCCATATCTCGATAGCTGGCAGCGTTAACCACACAGACTTGTGCATTTTGCAAGCCCATTAATTCCTGCTGCACCGCTGCAGGTCCAGCTTGACGGATGGTATCCAGACGAATGGAGGCCACCTGAGCGGGTGAAATTCGTCCCCCACTCTTTTCGGCAACCCACTCTTTTAAGTTGGACGAGCGATAACCAAAGGTAGCGTCTCTGGCGTATTCCGTTTCTGCAGCCGGGACAAGAAATTCTCCCTCGGCAACGTAATGGATGTCGTTGATAGTGAACCGCCCACCCTCTTCAAAGAAGGGGATTACCAGCACACCATCAAAACCTCCCCCTAACTCATCCATTAAGACCTCTGTCTCAAGTGGAAAATGCCCACGCAAGGTCGAGTCACTTCGACTGACAATCACAAAAGACCGTTGGGTCTGCTCGCTGGCTTGCCTGAGATGACGGGCAATTTCGCGATTCATGGCTTCCACCTGAGGGGGCAAAAAACTGCGCGAGTTGGTCAGGATGTACACCATCTCATCCTCCTCAGACAGGACCTGGCTCAACGAGGCGACATCCCAGCCGGTCAACACCGTGATATTGCGCACAGTTTGGGTGCCGGTCGGGTCGTCATCCAGGACGATAATTTTGCGTTTCGACTCTTTCACCAGGCGCTGAATTTCGGGTAACAAACCATGCGGGTAATCGGGGGGTAAACTTTGGAAAAGTGCAGTTTTGGAGACCTTCATTTTCAAATCCTTAAGTATAGGATGAATAGCCTGAGGTTGAGAGGCTTGTGGTAGACGATCAAATTCACGAGCGAGTTTATCCGCAACGACCAGAGATCGTCAAGGCAAATCAGAAACTTCTCTGCTCATTGTGAGCGGAAATTCCTCGATCTTTCCACAGCCCTCTTATCCGCCTCCAATCGATTGAAAAAGATGGATTTCATCGCCCTCCTGCAAAACCCGCCCAGGATCGCGTTCGATCTGTCCGTTGATAGAACACCCGACCGGAGATTGGATCCCCAGGTGAGCGTGCAAGTCAGCTAAACAACTGCCTTCAGGAAGCTCGATCGTTAAACGCCCGCGCGTGGCTTTGGCAAGCCGTTCCCTCAACATGCCGTATAACACGACGTTGACTCTCATGTTTCGGTCGTTCAGAGCGTAGGGATCAGTTGCGCCAACCTTTCCACCGCCAGGCGCGGGCTGGAAAGAATGGGAACGCGACGGGACTCAGCCGGCAGAGTCTCAATCACTCTTGCCATCGAAGCCTGCGCCAGGACGACCACATCCACCTGGGGCGCCAGTTCCTGCAATCCCGCTGAGACCAACTGGTCGTGGCGGGCTGGGTCGCCGCTAACCACAGCCTGAAAAGCCCCTTCGCAAAGCTTTGAGACCACCTGGATCGATTTTCCCTGACGAGCAGCAACGCTGGAGATCAGATCGGCAGTCGGTTTAAGGGTGGTCGGCAGGGTAGCGGCTACACCGATAGTCGCTCCGCTTTGAACGGCCAGCTCTGCCATCGGTTCATCTACCCGCAATACCGGAATCCTGACAAACGGACGGCTTGCTTCGACCGCTGGGCCTACCGATGAGCAGGTTACCATCACCACATCCGCGCCGGCTTCTTCAGCCGAGATCACCAGGCGCAACAAACGGCGCATGGTTTGAGGCGTCAATTGGTTGGCGCGGATGGTGTTCTGTAATAAGCTCTCATCGACGATATGAAAGAGGTCAATACCTGGCAACAACTCATCGCTTAGCGCCTTGAAGGTCGCCGTTAAGCCCGCCACTGTATGTAGATAAGCTAACCGTTTTCCCATGAGAACTCCTCCTATACTGTGCGTAAAATGCGTTCTTTGCCGGTTGGCTTGGGCCAGCGCTCAGCAACCGAACGATCGAGCTCGGCCAGTTTCTCCACCGAAAAATCGGGCGATTGACAAAGGGCAAAAACTTCGCTTTCAAGGTCGTCAATTTTTTGAGCAACTTCTGCCAATTCCAATAACGGGATTTCAGGTGGAATCAACAGCACCCCATGCATATCACCAACTAGCAGGTCGCCCGGTTTGACCACCAGGCCAGCGACGCGGACACTCCCACCGTAATCGATAAACGCCCCATAACCATGGGTGGGCAGCACATGGGTGGAGAAAAAGTGAAAATTCAATTTGCGCACCCCATCCAAATCGCGGGCAGCCCCTTCGGTCACCATCCCGACACAGCCCAACGCTTTGTGCACATTGGCATTCCACTCCCCCCACATCGCCCCGCGGGGCGGATTGTCAATATCCTGCACTACAGCCACTTTTGGGCCGGGTTGGGCGGCGATCCAGCGCCAGTAGTCTGGCTCAACGATGCCAGGGCGCACTTCGCTGGGGGGTTGATCGGTGCTCACGCGGGCCGTGACCGCATAACCAACCATCAAAGGCAAATGCGGATAATGACAGCGCAGGCGTGAATCGCAAAATCCCTCGTTGGAAGGGATGACCCCAAAGGTCTCGATGGCATTTGCTAGTGTCGGCACGGTAAATTTGCGAATTGCATCCAATTCTTCTGGTGTATGTCGTGCTGTTTGCATTCTTGTCACCTCACTCAGAAAATTCCTGCAACCTCCTTGTTAGAGTTTTTTCTAACAAGCAGAGTCGCCGTTCATCGTCTTCCAGATTGCTTCAAGGAAGAAATAATCTCCCCATATTGTACTCTCATCCACTCCCACGCCGGCAGGCAAGTGGTAAATCGCATGACGTAAAATCCCTTCCCAGCCCTCCTCGGCAGCCAGAAACTGATCCGAACACAGGGTAGATAAGATACGCCACGCCGTATCCCGATAGACTTTTGCCCGCAACGTGTCCGTTGTACAGGCTGCCAGACTCAGCAAGCCACTGGCAGCAATGGCCGCAGCCGAACTCTCATAGGGGTAAGCAGGGTTGGGTTCATCCCAATCGTTCGGCGGGATACCGTGTTCCGGCGTTTGAAGCAGATAATAATCGGCCAAACCCTGAGCGGTGCTTAAAAATTGCGGCTCGAGGGTATAGCGATAGGCGAGGGTAAACCCATACAACGCCCAACAGTGACCGCGTGCCCAGGTCGAATCGTCTCGCCAGCCCTGTTGAGTCTGGTAACGCAGAAATTGACCCCTTTCTGGATCGAAGATACCTTCATGGGCAGTGCTGAAATCACCCCGAACCAGGTAGCGCCGTGTGGTCAGGCAATGCTGGCGAGCAATTTCCAGCAACCGCTTGTCTTCGCTCCAGCGCGCCGCCTCAAAGATGAGGGGCACATTCATCATGATGTCGATATAACAACTATGCGCCCCTTGAAAGGAGCACAAGTACCCGCCCGCAACCTGAAAACGCTCGGCAAGAGTCCTTCCCGCTTCAATAAGAACTTGCCGCGCCGCTTCAGACCCCTCCAATTCGTGCCAACGCCCGTAGGTTGGCAGAAATAAGAAACCCAGATCATGCACATTGCGATCATGCTTGCGCGGCTCAATCAACCTGCTGTAATACTCTGCCAATAGCCGAAAGCGGTCCTCCCTGTTCAGCAGAAACATCAACCATAGAGCTCCGCCCAAAAAGCCTTCACACCAGTTCGTCCAACCGGCTTGTTGCACACGCCATTTGCCGTTTTCCGTGAAGGAGGGGGTCAGGTCGGGGTAAGTATTCACCAGGTGAGTCAATTTCTGGATGGCGACCTGAATGGCGCGTTGATAGAGAGGTGGGATGCTTGTCATCGTCTCCATTCCTCCCCTATTCCCTTTTGAGCCCGGATGGAGGTGCGTGCCTCCCCTCTCCCCCTGGGAGAGGGGCCGGGGGTGAGGGCTTCCTTCCATTGCTTTCTGACATTCCTCATCGCTATTGCCATTGTCCCTCATCCCCTACCCTTCTCCCTAAGGGAGAAGGGAGTCGAACTCCCCTCTCCCCATGGGAGAGGGGTTGGGGGTGAGGGCCTGCTCCCCTCTCCCCATGGGAGAGGGGCCGGGGGTGAGGGCCTGCTCCCCTCTCCCCATGGGAGAGGGGCCGGGGGTGAGGGAAATCTCGCGGGTGAGGGTCATCCCTCAACCCATTCCAACCCCAGGGATGCCAGCTTCTCGCGGCTGGGATTGCCGGTCTTGGCATCCCACCCTGCTAACTGGTAATAGGTCTCTTTCATAAAGTTAAACTCTTCGGGTTTGTAATACACACCCGCGGTTGGTCCGGTGCCTTTCAAGGGTTGGAAAAACTTCTTGGTCAACTTATCGTCATCAGCCGTAAAACCTTCCCGAGCGTTAAAGGCACGCATCAGGTTAATCCGCCGCTCACCCACTTGCAGAAATTCTTCCAGAGTCATATCCCAACCAGTGGCAGCGTTGATCATTTCCACCGTTTCCAGGGGGCTATATAGCTGCCAGCCAACGCCAAATACGAAGCTGCACAAGGCGAAGGTATCCAGGGCTGAAAAGACCTTTTGGGTCGTGAACGCCATGCGTACCTTTTCGGCGGTGATGCTGCCCGGCTCCTGCAAATTGGTCAATCCCAACTGGGCCATGTTGCGCTGCGCCATCTCGTCGGCGTTACCCTCCTCGTAGAAAGGATCATGTTCAGAAGACATGTGATCGGCACCAAAAGGATTGACGGCGTAGATTAAGCCCAAACTGCGCTTGAATTGCGGCATATGGGCTGGCATCTCTTGACCTTTCACGGTTATGAGATAATCTTCGGCATTCTTGCCAATGATCTTGGCTGCCC
>Ga0308418_1000120_pt1 | contig 52705 bp, 47 predicted proteins | sample HotsprSampleR4cd_FD_203517 | JGI IMG/M metagenome (GOLD analysis project Ga0308418, IMG submission 203517) | Hot spring phototrophic mat microbial communities from Mushroom Spring, Yellowstone National Park, Wyoming, United States - 20090729_R4cd ... | reverse complement strand
CGTGTCGATCACGACAAAAGCAGTTATAATCCAATAGGCGTCCATCGGCTCCTCCTGGCGATGATGGTGGTTGGGCAACCGCGATCGTGCCAGAGGTGTCGGTGGTCGTCAACTAGCAATCAAGGTAACATCTCTTCGTACTGCCGAGGTAGGGCCTGACAGAATAACTCTGTGATTGCTTCGATGAATGATGTTGTCAATCCTGTATTGCAGCAGGTAACGGAATCGCCAATATCTGTGTCATCACTATCGGTACCAATCGTACCAACCGCAGTGCGGGGTAAGGGCAGTAGCTTACCCCTACGATTACCAAATGACCTGCGTACCGCTCTTTGTCATTAGCTTTTGGCCTGCATCTACCCTGCGTAAGCGCACGATGGTCTGTTCCGCTAGCTTCCCCTTTCTCCTCTCGCAAGTATCCCCTTGTAAGCCCCTCTGTAAGACCCTCGCAAGCCCCCTCCTGTAAGCTCCCCACAAGCCCTTACATCTTGCAAAGCAGGGGGAAAGCTACAACCCGAGTTAACTCGCCCCCCCCCTATAAGATAAGCCCCCCGCTTACAGGGGCAGGGGGTGGCTTAATGTGTGCTAGCCGACCACTGCACCGGCGGGCCAGAGGCCCGCGTACCCAGGTACGCGCGGGGGCGGGGATCATCGACCGTAGGGCGTCGGCCCAGAGGCCCGCGTACCCTAGCACTCGCGGGGGGCGCGATCATCGACCGTAGGGCGTCGGCCCAGAGGCCCGCGTACCCAGGTACTCACGGGGGGCGCGATCATCGACCGTAGGGCATCGACCCAGAGGCCCGCGTACCCAGGTACTCACGGGGGGCGCGATCATCGACCGTGGGGTGTCGGCCCAGAGGCCCGCGTACCCTAGCACTCGCGGGGGGCGCGATCATCGACCGTGGGGTGTCAGCCCAGAGGCCCGCGTACCCTAGCACTCGCAGGGGGCGGGAATCATCGGTAGTAAGGATGGGATCATCCATCGTCAGTGTACCTGCGCTGGTGCATCGGTGAACCGAAGCAGAGAACGCTGCCCCCTCTCTGATCCACGGTTCCGCTTGCTGGTACAAGATCTTCATCTACCCCAGTAAACACTCAATATAGACGAGTTGTCAAACTTTATCGGCGCTGGTATGCTAGGCAGCAGGATCACCTTGCAGATAAAAGCGAATCGCTATGGGTACAATATCTTCGCCATCAGCACTCACCGGCTTACGTCTCCTGGCCGACGAGACGCGATGGAAACTGATCACAATGCTGCGGGACAGTGATCGACCGGTTCATGAATTAGTAGCAGGCATCGGGCTGGCACAGAACCTGGTTTCATACCACCTGAACATCTTGCGCCAGGCCGGATTTATCAATATGCACCGCAGTGATGTAGACAAGCGCATTATCTACTATAGCCTCAATCTATTGGCGTTTACCGATTTGCTTGAGCAGATTGGGTACGAATTAGCGCTACCAAACACATTACCGCCTCGTTTACCGTCGATTAAAGTTGCATTTCTATGCCGGGCCAACAGTGCCCGTTCGCAAATGGCCGAGGCGTGGTTACGAGTACTAAGCGGAGGTCAAGTTCAGGCGATGAGTGCCGGTACGTCGCCGCAGCCGATTCATCCGCTGGCGGTTGCAGTGATGAAAGAGGTCGGCATAGCGATTGATCAGCAGATCGCCAAATCAATCAACGCCATTATCGATCAGCGACCTGATCTCATTGTGACAGTATGCGACATTGCTCGCGAGGAGTGTCCGGTGTGGCCAGAACCAGTACGTCATATCCACTGGAGTATTGCCGATCCAGCAGCAGTAATCGATAGTTATGAACAACAGTACGCAGCCTTCATAGTTGCACGTGATGAATTGCGGGAACGGATTCGTGGCTTGTTAGCGATCCTGCCACGTTGGTTTGCCTAAAACACCTTCCTTCGCGCCGAAAGAGAGCTGGTTGAGCACCCGCCGCTGCCTAAGCAATCAGAGTATGAGCAAGAACCTACCAGACTACTCTGGCAACTGCCCGATTGACGAGCGCAATTGCCCCAGTTCAGCGCACACCAGCACCACCTCATCACCATGACGTAACCATGGCCCACTGTCACCGTGAATATCGAGTAGACACCCACCAGCAGCCACTCCGCTCACGATAATTTCCCCTGGCTGTAGCCAGGTATCCTGGCTGGCAAAAGCTATCAGTTCAGCGAACGTAAAACGCATCAAGCCGGTATGATAATAGCCAACTTCACGACCATTGATCATCAGACGTAACGTCAACAACAAACGGCCATCATCGTCACGGTAGTATTCGAGTTCATCGGGAGTTACCAGCCACGGCCCAAGCGAGGTCGCAAAATCACGCGGACGACGTGCGTTCAGCAGCGGATCACGAACCGTCCAGGCATTCACCAACAGATACCCGGCGATATACGCATCAGCCTCTTCAGGCGCAATATCACGGCCCAAACGACCAATGACACACCCTAACGCCATCCCACAGTCGAGTGGCGCCATCGTTGACAATTCGATCCGTTCATCGGGGCCGAAAATGGCAGTATGTCCGGCAAAACGGAATGCAGGCTGATGGCGATCACCGACCCAATACCCTGCCGCCTGACGTAATGCTGCGGTTCGATCATCAACGAACGCATCAAATTCGCGCAAGGCAATAACTTGAGGTAACGGTGCCACAATGCGCACCTGAGTAACGGGTAAAATCAACGCCGTATCACCGATGGTTAACCCACCGTGCCAATCGAAATCGCCGGCTGTGGCTGTATCGTCACTACCCATCAGATTGACCACAGCCTGCACAATATCAGCGGCAGTCGCCAGATTAACCTCTGGGTGATCATCGCGTAGCAAAGTGAGCATATCCCAGGATACATCAGAGGTATCCTCGTTCACCAACGGAGCAGCAGCAGCCAGATCAATAATTGTGTCGCCGAGTAGGACGCCCGCACGGGCAGGGCTTCCATCAGGTGGAATAAAACTGACAAGACGCACGGCATCCCCTCTTATCAAATTGCAATGAACGCCGGTATGCCTTATATCATAACCTGGATTGTGCTGTGTGAAGGCAAGAAAATAGGAAAGAGAATGGTCGTTCTAAAGCAGCACACAGGGCATACGGATGCACGCAGCTTCCCGTTGCGATGAACGTTCGCAGCCAACTCCTACAGCACGCCATTCTTACCATGCGGTTTCCCCATACCACGCCCATCCTTGTAGAGTCCTCCTGAGAGCGTGATCAGAAACTCGTGGGTTTGATCAGCCTCTCAGTAGGGGCATCGACTGAAGAGGCGAGCAACGAAGCGCCTCATCAAACACCTGGGTTTGTGATGAGGCGCGACCATGGTATCGCCAGCATGGTGCGGGGAACAATGGCGGGCAACGTCAGCGTCTCTTCGCCGCGATGGAACCGGGTGGCACCGGGTTCAGCGCCGGTGCTGCGGAGCACGCCTGGCACCCCTCACCTTCCCCCTAGCCCCCTTCCTCTCCCACAAGCAACGAGGAAGGGGGAATGTACGGGGCTGGCACCCCTCCCCCTGGCACCCTTCCCCTCTCACAAGCGGCGAGGAAGGGGAAATGTGGAGAAGCTGGCACGAAAGCATGTTGGCACACCCTCACGTCATAGCGCACGGGTACGGGACGTGCCCAATAATAAGACGGGCGTGTGCCCCACACCATTGCATGATGTGGACGAGTAGCCGGTAATATCTGGGGCAACCGGCGCCAGTCAGCAGACGGCATGGGAGTGCCAGAGACGTGCACGAGCAACACGACTAAAAACGGCCAACATTGAAAAGCCCCACACGCCTACCACAGGATGTATGGTCAGGACACATGACTGCGTGCTCTGTCACCCTCTCAGGCGAGCGTCGCGATAACGCTGTGCAGCATGCGGGCAAAAATGCACACATCTACGCAACGATTTGCAGGTTTCTGATCTAGGCAAACTGTGCAAAGCATGCTAAGATATTGCATATAAACAACTCTTGTACACGGCAATCAAAAACAAACGGAGTACTATCATTATGGAGTTTGAACTGACCAAACAACGCACTCTGAGTCGCCTGGATCAGTACATTCTGTTCTACTGGCTCATCTCATTGTTGATCGGCATCCCACTCCTGGGTGATTGGCTAAGGAGCTGGAACGTACCGCTAACCCTCGCGAATCCCTGGTTTGTCGTGTTTTTGCTGGTCAGCTTCGCTTTTAGTCAGGTACTATACGTGATGGTCGCACGCCACGATGGCCGACCCTTTTTGATGGGGCCTACCATCATCTTCAGCATCGGTAACGGCGTCATCGAAACATTGGCATTTGCTACTGTCTATCGCCTGGGAGACTGGATTGGCAACGGTCTGGCAGCTCTGTTCTGGCCTGCCATGGTAGGACCACTAGGCTTTGCGGTTGGCTTTACCGCATTTGTGATATACGGTGGTGTGATTCACGGATTATTCTGGCTGCCATACCTCCCCCCTCACCTCGACGACTCGCCGCGCTCAATGCGGATTCGCAAGCTACGACCACTTGCCGAGATGGCATTGGTGTTGGGCTGGAGTCTGTGCCTCTATCTTTACCAAGACATTTGGACGGTTATTTTTATTCATATTCTGGTTGATCTCGGCCTTATGTTACGTGTGCGACCGCCGGTCTTTCTGATAGCAAGCCGTCAGAGTATGACCGAGTAGCGACTAGCGAGTACGTTCGCGAGTAAGCCGTAGACGCACAGTTGCGCCTAGCCAGAAATCTTCTTCGCCAACAGGCGTCGGAGTATGTGGACGGAGTCTTCTCCGTACCGGGCCGGTGAACACGCCAGAGTGACTGGCAAGATCAACGATCTGCACATTCGTCTCTCCGGCGATCAGGTGGGCGTGCCGCAGCGCGATGTCTGCGCCGAAGACAAGCAGGTGGCAGGCGGGATCGCTGCCTACGGTGAACATCCCGCTGGGGATAGCAACCGTTCGTTCGCCCTGCTCATCGCACAGATGCACATACCAGGTTGGTGCAGGTGCTGATACCGATGTCGGTATTGCGCTGGCCCGCCAACGTTTGACGAGCCGCACGCCCAGTAATCCGGCCACAACTAGCCCAACCAGGAACAATTCGCCCAACCACGACAGCTCGGTTGGGGGCGTCATCATGAGGGCAGCCTGCTGACCACAACCATAAATCGTTACCATCCTGGGTAACGATCCCGCGAATTGCGCTCGCCAGCGTGGATGCTCCAACGCGGTGAGCCGTTGGGGCCGTTGCAGAGCCCCATCTTTCGTCCAGATATACAGGTCTTGCGGCGGATAAGGACACTGCACCAGCAATGCCCATCCGGTTGAGGAGAGCTGTTCAACGCCGAGAATGAGGGGTGATGGCGGCGATAGAGGTACCGGAGGCGTTGTCGTAGCGGCTAGCAAAACCGGCCAGACAACGATCAGCGTAAGCATGGCGATCGGTGGGATTCGACGATTCATAGGCTCTCCTCACACGGTTGTGCTTTCAATATATAAACCGTATGAGAAGGCAAAAAGTTACACGATTCTGACAGAGTTTTGATGGACAGTTTGCATCAGTAGACTCCCAACTGCTGTGCGTGCTGATCCGTCTCGCTACCGTCGGCAGGGTCAGGTTCGGACGATCGTCATGCGTGAAACCGATCATCACCGTTACACGGTTCCATTGCCGCCCAGCCGTCGATACTCTTCGGGTGAAAGCCCAACCTCCTTGCGGAACACACGACTGAAATAGCTACTGCTGGAAAAACCCACTTCCAGAGCAATGTTGGTAATGCTTTTGTCACTCTCAACGAGAAGCCGACGCGCCTGCAAAACCCGATACCGGTTGAGATATTCTACCGGCGTTGTACCCAGCTCCTGCCGAAAACAGTGGGTCAGATAGTCTTCACTCATCCCGACATAGTGTGCAATATCCTGGCGAGTAATCGGATGAGCATAATAGCTATGGATATAAGCCATTGCTTTCCGAACCAGGATTTGTGCCTGATCGCTCAGACGACGTCGACGTTCGAGGGCGGTCTGCAAATGGGCGAGGGTTTCACTCGCACTGAACATACCTTTACTGAGCACGGTGGTAACCCCTTGACTGAGACGCGCCATGTCTTCCTCGGTAAGGGTGCGCCCGGTAATGACAATGACCGGAATCTCGCGCAACTGTGAATGTTCACGCATCATCTGCAACAAGGTAAAGCCATCCATCTCCGGCATCATCAAATCCAGCAACACCAGATGAACCGCTTGTTGGTGAAGGATGTTCAGAGCTTCACGTCCAGAACGCGCACACAATACCCGATGTAGTGCACCGTGCGACTGCACGATGCGGGCATGGAGTTCGAGCGTATCGGGATCATCGTCAACCACAAGCACGGTATAGGTGGTAGCCGCAGGATCGGTATTGAGCCAGTACTGATCAAGCACGCGCGTTAAATCGGCCAATTCAATCGGCTTGGTGAGATAATTCAACTCGATGATTGCACCGTGGTGTTCGCTCATTCCATAACATAGCAACGGCAGATTACGTGTAGCAGGATTGGCTTTGAGAACGCGAACCGTTTGCCACCATACCTGATCACCTTCAGTAGCATTGAGAACAACGGCACTGTAATTTCGTGCCGAAAGTTCGCTTAACCAGGCCGCACTTTCTTCAACGGAGAAGAAGTGCACAATAAAACCACGTTTTTCCAGATAGTGTTGAAGACGTTCATCGTTCCGTTTGGAAAGCAACAACACATGTGGTCGGACTGAGACAGACGACGGTTGACGACGTGGTTTCCCGATAGGTCGGGCAATTGTTGGAAGACGGAAGAAAAACGTTGATCCTTCACCTTCGATACCACTCGAATGCACACCGATGGTTCCACCGTGGAGCGCGACCAGTCGTTTACAGATTGCCAATCCCAAGCCGATACCGCTGTAGCCACGCTCGATACTGCGCTCTGAACGCTGAAACTCATCAAAAATATGAGCCTGCTCGGCTGCCGAAAGACCAAGCCCGGTGTCACGCACCGAAATGGTCACGGCATCGGCTTCGGTCGTCACCGAAAGACTAACACTCCCCTGACTCGTGAATTTAATCGCATTGACCACCAGATTCAGCGCGATCTGATGTAAGCGTGTGCGATCACCCCACACCCACGGCCCTGCGGCTGGAATGGCATCATGCCAGACGAGATGTTTATCGGCGGCCATTTGCCGACCGATATCGGCTACGGCGCGCATAACCTCACCGACATCAACAACCTCATAAACCAAACGTAACTGACCAGCATCACTACTGGTTAGATCAAGGACATCACCGATCAAGCGACTGAGATGGCGGGCATGGGCATGAATCCGCTTTAGATCATGACGAACCTGCGTCGGCAATTGCTGAACGCCTTCAGCACTCTCACGTAACAGCAAATCACTCATCCCGACGATGAGATTGAGCGGTGTTTGCAATTCATGGCTTACCATTGAAAGAAACCGGCTCTTGAGCCGATTCGCTTCTTCAGCCAGACGGCGTCCTTCGTTAGCCGTGCGATGGAGCTGTGCCGCATTCAGTGCAGCACTGATCTGCTGTACAATAGTGCCATAGAGATCAAGCTGTGCACAGTCAAACACCACAAAACCGGCCTCACCATCAACCCTAGGTAATGGGATCAGAGTAAGACGAAATGGCTCTCTGCTATCCAACCATTGTGCAGGGGGAAAAGTACGGCTCCGAATACGGATGACCGGCTGTTGCGGCATTGTAATCGCCCGCAACCGACACCACGCCACTGGATCATCGCGTTCTGTTTCAAAAAAACCGATCCACAGCAATGGTATCTGTAATTCAGGTAAATACCTTGCCAGGATGTCGTAAATATCGCTCTCGGCCAGAGCAGTCAGTAAACGCGCCGTAAGACGACCAACCCGGTTGCTGATTTGTTGTTGGCCATAACGGTAATGCCAGTGTTGAAAACGCATTGCCGAACTTATGGTGATACGGGCTTCATCGAGCAGCTTCTGTGCCCGCTCATGAAGGGAAGCATTGAGCAAACGGGGGTATACATCGCGTAGAAACGAAATCGCTAACTGCCAGTCGTGAGCATCAGCACCGGTTAAGGCCACCTGTTGCAGCAGCCGGGCAAGAGTTGCGCGAAACCGGTCAGGATCGGCAGATTGAACACTTGCAAGGAATGATTCGAGCAATTGCTGGCAGAAATGCGTAAGCTCCTCACGAGTAAAGCCATGCAACCGTTGACCGAGCAGCTCAGTCATTGATAGAATAACCGACGCCTGCACATTGGCATACGCCAGTGCATCAACCTGGAGAGTAATCATTTCCAGGGTATCGGCCAACACTGCATTCTGACTACACCCGCACGACTCACGAATGATCAGCCGGGTTGGTACCTGTATCAATGTCGGCAAAAGTTCGCGGTCGCGGATATGACGTACCATAAGTTCCAGCGCCTGATAGCCCAGCTTGAACAACGGTATCTGTACTGAGGTCAATGCTGGCTCGGCCAATAGGGCTTCAGGTCGATCATCAAAACCGATGATGACAACGTCATCCGGTATCCGTTTTCCATGGTCGCGGAGAGCGGCCATCGCACCGAGTGCCGATTCATCGTTACTCGCCAGAACAGCCGTAAACGGCACATGAGTGGCAAGCAACCGTTTCATGGCACTGTAGCCACCAGAGAACACATGATTCCCAAAAACGATCAGGCGTGGATCAACTTCGATACCAAATCGGGCCATTCCATCCTGAAAAGCGCGCAGCCGATCCCCTGTGTCACCTTCCAGATCGTGTTGGCTACCGGCAATAAAGGCAATCTGCCGATGACCATGCTCGATAAGATGGTGCAGAGCCTGTTGAATACCGGCAGTATTATCGGCAACAATGGTTGGCCCCACTTCCCCTGAACCGACAAAGATGATCGGATGGCCAGCCGCACGGATCGCCTGCACCATCTGCGAACGTTCTGGCCGTTGGAGGGGGTTGATAACAATCAACCCATGGGTATTCCATGGCCCAACCGGAACAAAATTCGTTCCCTCAGCAACCGCAAACCAGGCCGGTTGTGGTGGGTCGTCAATCTGTGCCGATGGCCCCATTCCGCAGGCCAATAGCAAGTTACAACCCATGTCGTGCGCTGCCTGACGAATACCGAGATAGATTGGACTCAGGTAGCTCATCGTCAAGGCAGTACCGTAAAATTGCCAACCGGCGATAACACCGATGGTTGGGCGACGCGAGCGATGCACCATTGCGCGAGTTTTTTGCATAGGCTTCTTGAATGCTACGTGCCGATATATTCTATGATAATACAGTTTCGCATCATCGGTAGATAAGTGCATGACGGTATCAACATACTTGGATACAATAGATGGTGTTTGAGACGAACCAGCAATAAGGATGAACCCATGGAACTTCCTCTTCACATCATTGAAGCCGTTGTTGCCCAGGCCCTGGCCGAAGACATTGGCCACGGCGACCTCACCACCCAAACGGCTATTCCGGCAGCCGTTCAGAGTACAGCACATATCGTCACCCGTGAAGCTGGCGTGGTAGCCGGTTTGCCGGTTGTGATCGCCGTCTTTCACCAACTCGATCCCAGGCTTAAAGTACTGTTACATGTCGATGACGGTGCAACGGTCGCTGCGGGAACCAAACTGGCAACTGTTGTCGGCTCCGCACGCAGCATTCTTAGCGGGGAACGGGTCGCGCTCAATCTGTTACAGCGCCTAAGTGGGATTGCGACCATGACCGCTCAATACGTAGCGGCGGTAGCCAACACCAAGGCAAAGATTCTCGATACGCGCAAGACAACACCCGGCTTGCGCGCCCTGGAAAAATATGCAGTGCGGGTTGGTGGTGGCTACAACCATCGGTTTGGCCTGTACGATGGCGTGATGCTCAAAGATAATCATCTGGCTATCCTGGCCGCGCAGGGTATTGATCTGGTTAGTGCGATCAAGCAGGTGCGACAGCACCTTGGGCCAATGGTACAGATCGAGGTTGAGGTGGAAAGTGTTGACGCGGCAATCGCGGCTGCTGAAGCCGGCGCCGACCTGATTTTGCTCGATAATATGCCCCTCGACCAGCTACGTCTGGCTGTGCAAGCCATTGCCGGACGTGCCAAAACTGAAGCCAGCGGTGGTGTCACCTTGCAAACGGTACGGGCAATCGCCGAGACGGGTGTTGACTATATTTCAGTTGGGGCGCTTACCCATTCGGTACGTGCCCTCGATATTGGTCTCGATTGTGAGGGGTGATCAACGTTTCACGGAACTCCGATCAGGGCCACCGCATCGATTTCACTCCAACTACCATCACGTTGCTCCAACGTGATACGTGCGCTCGTTACACGGGTCAGTGTCTGGTCGAAGGTGATTGTCTGGATAAACGGACACTCTGGCGCTGCTGTCGGTTCAGCCCGATAAACAGTCTGAGCCGTACCCTGCTCGTCAATCACTTCGACTAGCGTCACATAGCCGGGCTGATGATTCTGGTAGATAACCAGACCGGTGGCAAATACCGGCTGCGCAAAGCTCACCGTGAGTATCTCGCGACTATCAGGAGTGGCCGGTGCCCAGGCATTCGGGCTATCCTGACAACCGCCAACATCAGGTGGGCCAACAACCCCGGCAGGATCGTAATCAGGAGCGTAAAAGCTACTCGCAGTAGCAGTCGTCGCCCACTGCTGCGTTGTCTCGCCAGTTGGGAGACTAGTCGTCGGTGCGAGTGCTACCACCGTTGCCAGCGCCGCTGCATCGGTTTGCAAGCGAAAGGCCGAAATGGCACTGTACTCACCACTATTGTCACTGACCCAGACAACACCTCCAGGTGCAGCTACGATACCGTTAGGCAGACTGATCTCGCCGGGGTTGGGAATGCTACCGGCAGTAGCCGGTTGCCCGCCACGAGCAACAATCGTACCATCAGGCGATAACCGTAGGATGGTACCAGCATACGTGGCAAGGTAGAGATAACCGGCACGATCGAGATCGATCACCGGCCCCGCCAGGAGTGTTGGATCAGCGGGATCACCTAGCCGGGCCAGGACAATGCCATCAGGTGCAAGTTTAATGATGGTACCGGCAAAGCTCTCGGCCAGATAGATCATGCCATTCGGATCAACCACCAGATCGGACGGCGCCACATCGTTCGGTAACGTTATTCGTTCGATGAAACGTCCTTCACCGGTGAAACGTACAATACTGCTCACAGCCAATCCATCGTCACCGAGACGTGTATCGAGCGCATAGACACTGCCGTCGGCAGCGACAGCAATCCGTTGCGGCGCCGAGAGACCAAACTGTTCGGGAGCATTCCCATGACCACCCCAACGCCCAAGTAGCGTCCCCGTTGACGTAAACCGGACAATTGCATTTCGTCCGTAATCAGCCACATACAGATCACCATCAGGGCCGAGTGCAACATCGTAGGCATCGAGCAGCTCATCGGCGCCAAACGTAGTACGTAACGTACCATCAGGCGCAAATACCCAAACACCCTGCCCACTCTCGGCCAGGTAGATGGTCCCATCGGGTGCCGCAGCCAGACCACGAGCCGCGATGAACCGACTGTTGGGAGGACCACTGCGACCACCAAGCCGTAACACAAAACCGGGTGGCCCTGAACGAACAATCTGCGGCTGCGCAGCCATAACCAGCGGAGTTGGTGTTGGTGTTGCTAGCGCCAACATTTCAATAGAGGCCAAGACCTGCTCAATCGTCGCTTGTTCGGCCATCCAGCGCGTGAGTGCCGCCTGAGCCAGAATGCGCAAAATCCGCGTCTCATCAACCAGTACGATGAGACGCCCATGGCCGTTCGGGCCACTGAGATCGGCAACCACACCTTGCGCACGGCCAATCTGTACCGATTGTGTCGGTGAGATTGTATAACCCGCCGACTGAATAGCACTGCTCGCCAGCTCAAATACCGTCTCTGGATGAGCGGTTCCATATTGAGCGGTGAATATGGCTACCGGTATGGTATCGATCAGCAACAGCGGTGCATCAATAACTGTTGCATCAAGCGCTGCTGTTGTCGCAGCAATCCGTAACGCCTGACCTTCCAGCCGGCTCTGCCAGCCTGCCGGTAAACGGAGCCGCAGACCAAGCTCAGCAACGGTCAGGTCTTGTTCCAGAATGATCGCCGTCGGACTAGACGGCAGCGAGGTTGGCGTCGGCGCTGGCGGTGCAGTACAGGACACGAAGACACCAGCCAGCAGGATAATAGCGAATAGATAGCACCGCATGCGATCCCTTCTGTCATCAGACCGTAAACGAAGTTGATTGAATAAACCGGCTTTCGTCTTTATCATAGCAAATGCACGCTATCCGATTCTTCAACCCACCGTCTTGTGCCTATCGTACAACAAACCACCGGCACAACCTCTGGCAAACAAATAGCGCACCGGCAGAGATATTTCCTGTGCTCACGATATGACAACATTGCAAGCACCATACCTATTTCATTAACGCTAAGGTTATACCTTTTCGTTATACTAATCGTAGCTCGCTGCGCCGTGCCGTTTGGTGAAGTGCAATATCAATTCTGACAGGCTCCGTTATGAATGGTGCAACTTTGTACAACATCGGTTTTGTCCTTGAACAGGCGCTCGGTCACGTGACCCATGCCAAAAACCTTCAGGCGAACATCAGTCACGATCCCGATGTGCGACCACATTGGGCACTGATTCCTTTCGAGACCTACGGCCTTGCAGCGCGCATTCCCATTTACAAGAGTAACTGGACAGTGCGCGCCGGTTTACGAGCACGACGCTCGTTACGTCAACTGGTTGGAAAAACGACCATTGACGCCCTGTTTTTTCATACCCAGGTACCGGCAGTACTGGCCGCCGATTGGTTACGTCGTTACCCCAGTATCGTCTCACTCGATGCCACACCCTTACAATATGATCAACTTGGCCCTTATTACCAGCACGAATCGGGGCCGGCATGGCTAGAACGGCTAAAATGGCACCTAAACCGACGCTGCTTTAACCTGGCCCGCCATCTCGTGACCTGGAGTCAATGGGCAAAAGAGGGCTTAATCGAAGGATACGGGGTACCGCCTGATAAGATTACCGTCATTCCCCCTGGCGTCAACGTACACGAATGGCAGCGTCCAACACCGCGTAGCCATCATGAAGGGCCGGTAAAAATTCTGTTCGTCGGTGCCAACCTCGAACGAAAAGGTGGTTTTCTGCTCCTCGAAGCCTTTCGTGCACTACGTCCACTCGGAGTTGAACTCCATCTGGTCACCAAAGATAACGTCCCGCCCGAACCTGGTGTCTTCGTCTACCACGGCATGCAACCAAACAGTGCGCCTCTGAAAGCCCTCTACCACCAGGCCGACATCTTTGCGTTACCCACCTTCGGCGATTGTCTGCCGATGGTACTTTCTGAAGCCGCCGCTGCCGGATTACCGGCAGTGAGCACGCGCATTGCAGCCATTCCTGAAATTGTGCGCGACGGAGAGACCGGGCTGCTCACGCCGGTCGGTGATGTACAGGCGCTCACAGAAGCACTTCGGCGTTTGATTATGCGCCCCGAAGAACGTTTACACTTTGGCGAACAGGCAAGCAAACATGTGAGCCGAGCGTATGATGCTCGCCACAATGCCGGTCGCCTGCTTGAATTGATTAAAGGTGAAGTTGATCTGGCGCGTATGCAAGAGAGGATCGCGGCGTGAATCAAGTCTTGCTGACCGTTTCTGGCGTTATTCCACCCGATCTCGAACAACAAATTGCTACCGGTAAACGACCACGGGCCGACTACCTGGAACTGGCACGCCACTTTGGGGCCGACATCATTGATTATCGAGTGGCCCGCCAAACCGCTGGGCCGATTGGTCGCTTCTTCGAGCGACTGGGTGGACCAAATCTCCTACTGGCATGGGCGTGTTTTACACGCCGCCACTGTTATCAAGCTTTTTTTACCGACGGTGAACAGGTTGGATTACCCCTGGCTGCACTCCTCAAGTTTTTCAGCCCCAATCGTCGCCCCCGCCATCTGATGATCGTGCACATCCTGTCGGTGCCCAAAAAGATGGTCTTTCTCGACCGCTTCGGCGTACAGAGCCACATTGACCGTTTTATCGTCTATTCGACGTGGCAGCAGCGGTTTATCACCGAACGTTGGGGCATACCGATTCAGCGCGTACCGTTTACACCGTTTATGGTGGACGACCAGTTTTTCCACCCCCGTTACGCTCCACCACGTCCCACGCCACGACCGCAAATCTGTGCAGTCGGGTTAGAACGACGTGACTATCCAACCCTTCTCCGTGCAGTAGTCGGCCTCGACGCTGATGTGGTTATCGCAGCAGCCAGCCCCTGGTCGAAACAACGTGATTCGACTCAGAATCAACCGATCCCGCCGAATGTCCGGGTACAGAAATTCAGCCAGTACGACCTGCGCCAACTCTACAGCGATAGCCGCTTCCTGGTCATGCCACTTGAACCGGTTGAGTTTCAGGCTGGTGTGACCGCTATCCTTGAAGCGATGGCGATGGAACGTGCAGTGATCTGCACAGCTACACCCGGCCAGACCGACATCGTCGCAGAGGGCAAGACCGGCCTCTACGTACCTCCGCACGACCCGACAGCATTACGAACAGCGATCGAGCAACTTCTCGCCGATCCGGAAACAGCAGTACGTATGGGAAAAACTGGACGCCGCCTGGTTGAAGAGAGCATGAACCTCGACCACTACGCGGTTCGTCTGAGCAATATACTGTACGAGACGTTAACTGAGACCAGTGCCGAACCGCAGCCGATCAAGGACAAGGAGCAGCTATGATGGGGTTGATATGGTGGTTCATCATCGTTGGCTATTGGCTTGTGGGTGGCATACTGGCCTTCATCGTGGCTTATCTGCTCATCCTGACCGGCGCCGCCTTCTTCGCCCGCCGTACAACACCGGTGCGGGCGAACCCTACCACTCGCTTCGTCATCATGATCCCGGCCCACAACGAAGAGCGGCTGCTCCCCGATCTGCTCACGAATCTCAATCAGCTCGACTATCCGCGTGAACTCTACACCGTACACGTCGTAGCAGATAATTGCACAGACCGTACTGCGGCAGTAGCCAAAGCCCACGGCGCCATTGTACACGAACGGTTTGATCAAACACTGCGCGGTAAGGGGTACGCCCTCGAATGGTTATTGCAGCAGATATGGGATCGCAATGAGCCACACGATGCCGTGGTCATCCTCGACGCCGATTCGGTCGTCTCTACCAACTTTCTGCGCGTGATGGACACCCGACTGGCGCGAGGTGAACGGGTCATCCAGGCATACTATGCCGTGCGCCAACCAGAAGGCGCCTGGAGTGCCGGCATTCGTGCGGTTGCCCTCATCGTCTTGCACTACCTGCGCCCGCTCGGTCGCATGGTGCTGGGTGGATCGACCGGGCTAAAGGGCAACGGCATGGTCTTCGCCGCCGATATTCTACGGCGTCATCGCTGGACGGCCTCGTTAACGGAAGACATTGAATATCATATGCGGCTCATTCTGTCCGGCGAGCGCGCAATGTTCGCTCCTGATGCCATCGTCTGGGCTGAGATGCCCGATAGCCTGAGAACCGCACAGACACAAAACGAACGCTGGGAACGAGGACGAATGGAGATGATTCGCCACTACGTTCCACATCTGCTCCGCGAAGGGCTGCGACGACGGAGCTTCTTGCTGATCGATGCCGCTATCGAGCAACTGATTCCACCTTTCTCGGTAGTAACCGGTCTCAGCATCCTGGTACTGTTCATCGCACTGATACTGCGTGATCCGTCCGCCCTGGCGATGGCTAGTTTCATCCTGGTAGGACAAATTATCTACATCCTCAGCGGATTGTTCCTGGTCAGAGCGCCGTGGCCGATCTACCGTTCGTTACTCTTCACCCCCTTCTTCATCATCTGGAAACTGTGGCTGTATGTGCGACTGTTGCTTGGGATCAAGCCGCATGATTGGATCCGTACTGCCCGTAATCGCGCACCGAAGTCGTAGGGCATAACCGAATAACCGTCTCACGGTGTAACGGATGCAACCCATCGATGGATGTAGGTAGGAGCATAGCGCTGCTGTCCTCTAAAGCGCTGGGCCTCCACCGATCTGCTCCTGCGACAGGATAGGTTGAATCGGCGCTCTGTACCCCTCGCCGTGGACACCGGTAGAGACAACGCCTCGCTCCTCCTCGTGAATTTCGCGAATCGTATTTCATCCATCGCCGAGGTTCATCCGTCGTGATGTCATGATGGATTATTTGGATAGGCTCTCAGGTGTGTGGCTAGAGTCCATCAGTTAACGAATCGTTCCCACCGGTCTTGTTTCCCTGACTATGGCTGATCGCGCACAAGCCATTCGATCTGATCAACATAATATTTCGGCACCAGATCACTGCTCGTCTTGAGGTAAAAACCGGTCACATAGGTATATTCCGGTTCGTAGATTAAATCATCGAGCCAGACATATATTTCAGCCCATTCCCCGGCAGCAATCGCCCGATTAAGACCGAGAAAGTAGAGCCGGGTCTCTGGAAACAATGGCTCAGTACTATTGGTCACCCGCCCTTCTAGCGTCACCGAATCGTCATTGGGTAGCCAGTAGGGCACACGATTGCTCCCTACGACCGAGATCGTCATGGCGTCATTGGCAATCGGTGTATCACCACCGCTGAGCCGTAAGCGCAAGGCTGCCACCTGATCGCGCCGTAGTACAAGCCCGCTATCAGGCGTAATGGTAAAGAACAAAACACCGGTACTCTCGCCAGGCGTCACTGCAATCGCATACCGACCCAGCGCCACAACGTTGGTCTGGGTCAGCGTCAGACTGGCAAGCAATGCACTGTTGGTAATACTCCAACCAGCACTGAGCGCATCGCGGTACACTGGTACAACCTGCAACTTGCTGATGTCATTGGTAGTACCACTCACAGCGGTTGGCGTCACCGGCGACCGAGTAGGCAATGGTGTACGGGTTGGCGGTGGGATGAAGGGCGTAGCCGTAGGTCGATCTTGAAAAAAGGGCGCAATGGTTGGCGTCGGTGCAGTGGTAGGTGGAGCGTTGATATTCAAACGGCGACCACAGCCGGTCAAGAGCAAGATAAGGCACAGAATGTAGATTATCCGCATATACATACGATGGTTATCCTAAGTATCACAGGTATTAGCTATGATTGCAACGAGCTTATTGCGCAGGAAACTGTTGACAATCGGTTCGGTAAGCGTCTAATTCCAGATGCTTATGGAGGGCATTCAGCGACATTTGATTGGCTTGCGAGCAAAACGCTTGCGGTGGAAGTTGGTACTCTATCACAAAGACAGGCTTTCCCGACTGAACGAAGGGAAGAAGTTTATCACACTCCTGAAAAGTGAAGCACTCTTCATTGAACAGCCAGTCGAAGTAGGGTAACAAATCAGGGATTTGTGCGAGGTCATTTTTTAAGCCAATGGCAAGGCCAGACGCATGAGCGGCCTGAGCAAGAAAGATATTGTAAGCAAGCTGATCGTCATACGTCAACGGAAAACCTGTATCGTTTACATAACCATTCACATTGTCCGGATCAACACCATCGCAACCCTTCTGCACCGCCAGCTCGAGTCGCGCTTCCATTATAGGGGCAAGAACGTCGAGACGACGAATATCAAGCCATCGCTCCCCTGGCCATCCCACCATCTCTTTGCCTAAGATTTCGGATGGAAATTGGGAAGCATCGGGTCGCCAATCCTCATAAGAACCTGCACTAAAATAGCACATTACGAAAATACCACGTTGGTGTAGTGTTTCTATAATATCAGATGGTGTATCAAATAAATCCAGATTGAACATCTCTACGTTCTCATCAACATCGATCGCACCGGTGTATTGAATTTGCCAGGAAACTTTTAACGGCAGCATCCGATGCCTGATGCCCATTGCTGTGGATGACAGGTCAGAACTGCCGCCTGACAATGGCGTCACAAGAGGTACTTCAGATACACAACTCGACAACATCATCCCAGCCAACACGAAACCCACGACGAGCGCGTATCGCATGTCTAGTGCCTCCCAGGAATCTCACCGTTCTTGTCTTCAATTACAACGATAAATACAACCTTCCTGTAATCGATGGCTAACGACTGCTCAATCTCATCACCGTTGAGCTGTGGTTCGGCTCCCAAACGACTCATGACTTCACTGCAAAAAGGTGATCTTCTCACCACAGAGACCACGGAGATCACAGAGACTAAAGATAATTTTATCTTTCATTGAACATATCCTTTTATTCACAAATCTTAAACGCTCTGCGTGCTCCGTGGTAAGTTTTTGCAGTGGACTCACTCATACGAAAAATGCACAAAAGGCTAAACCCTATTCTGTTCTACCGGCTCAGCCTGAAAGACACGCCAGGGCCAGGCTGGTGCAGGACGTACAGCCGCGATCTGAGGCAGAGCGTTGATCACGCCCATCATTGTGCCGACAAAGACCATACTCCCGCCTTCCCACGACATATCAACGTAAGCGTAGACAAAGTGAGTAAAAATGTAGAGAGTAGCAGTCAACGCAAAGACTCGTAGTTGACCATGCGGCATCAAACGTACCATACGGGCGCCGTAGAGCATCGTCAGTGCCAGCAAAAGGATCAAGGCATAAAATCCGATCACGCCAATCTTCATCCAGACCCACATGATCGAGTTATGCGTGATATACTCCCACCACTCGAATACACTGATGTCGGGAAGGGGAACGAGGAGATGAAACTTGTTTCCAAAGCCAATCCCGGTCAGCGGTGCATTGCGAATAGTAAACATAATGTTAATGTTTTCCAGATCGCGATAAATGTTTGATGCTGCGTCGCGGGCACTGGGCTGACCGATAACTGACCGGACTGCTCTTGCAAGCATCCCCAGCGGTCCCTGATTGTTCCAGAAGACCACCAGGTAAGCTGCAAAACCGAGCGCACTGGTTGGCGCAATAATGTAGAAGAGGCGTCGCTTCTCGATATAGAGCAGCAGAACGATTAAACCAAGGGCCATACCGAGCGTAAGAAAACCGGCCCGACGAAAATTAGCGATCAGACTAAACAGGACAAACGGTGCCATCAGTGGCATTAAGAAGCGTCGAATCGCACTATCGCGGTAAAGCCAGGCTGCAACCAGTAAGACGAAAAAGAAGTTGAAGTGAATGGACATCGCGTGCTCGGCGATCCGTTCTACCCCTTCCAGATCCCACTTCAAAACGTCATGCACGTACCAGACGCCGGCGACCCCTTTGGCAAACAATGCAATTGTCGCCACCCAGAAGAGTGTATTCAGTTGTGCACGATTCTCTATTAGATTCCCGGCCAGCAACAACATCAGCGGCAGATAAAAGATTGATCGCACTTCCCATAGTGCAATTACTCGATTGCCCCCATTCGCCAGGCCGTACACCAAGCCAATAGCATTAAATACCAAAAAGATTGCCGCCGGCCAGAACAGAGGACCAAAATGAATGCGCAAGCGACGCTCGCTCGCCGCACGAACAAGCCAGACCACCAAGGTCCAGATGATCGTTAGTTCCTGCGGACTAAACGAGAACGAGTCGGATACAAACATGATCGATTCGCGACTCGACAGATTTTTGGTGAAGGGATACCACGGATGGAGGGAACGATCTCCAAACAGGGTTAGGCCGAGGATCGCATACACACCAAAGCGAGGCTGGATTGCCGTTGCGATCAGAACGCCGCCAAAGATGAGAAACGATAATACCGTCTCAGGGCTCATACGGCGGCGCAGGAGTACCAGTATGACCCCGCTCAGGACACAAACCACCAGGAAGAGGATCCACCAGCGGCGTTCATTACGCCGGGCAACCGTCATGACATCAGGATAACGCGGAATAAGAAGATCAAGCATAGAAGTATCCACCGGTTACGCGACTTGCTCACCGGTCAAATCAGGTTAAAGAAGTAGTACCCCGCAACCACCAGCGCACTCAAACCGATCATGATTATCACCAGATCACGCAGACGCCAGTGTGGGGTAAGGATACCGATGAACAGGCACAACACCAAAAAAGCAACGAAGAACTTCATAGCTACTCCTGAGGGATCAGGCGCAGAATCCAGCGTGGAGTGGCAATCTGAGCCTGGTTGAGAATAACCCCCAACACCGGCACATGCTTTATATCATTGAGTGCACGTTGAACTTCGGTAACTGGGGTTACTCCCTGCCGCACCACCAGCGCACAGGCCTGGGCCAAGGCCGCTAACGCCAGCGTATCGCTGGTCTCGATCACCGTCGGTAAATCGAACAACACGTGGTCGAACTGCTCATCCAGCGTTTCAACAAGTGTTCGTAGCTCATTGCCACGTGCGAGCAATGGCCGCTGATTGGCCGGCGCCGATCCGGCCGGCAACAGACAGAGACCATCATAATTTGTCGCTAGTAACGCTTCAGCGAGGGTTGCCTGACCACGCAACACCTCAGCAACGCCAGGCAGAGCGGGGATTGGACGCGGAGCAGGCGGTGGTTCACGACGTCGGCTTCCTTTTGGTTGCGCTGGCGGTGGATTAAGCACACTCAACATACCCGGTGCAAGCCAGTTCAGCTCCACGACACAAACCCGCTTACCGGTATCGTGAGCCAGCGTCACGGCCGTGGCCAACGTGATATAACTTACACCTTCGCCTCGCAATGCAGCAGTAAACCCGATCCGACTCGGCAAACGCTGCTCAACGATCAGGTCAGTTAACATCCGCCGGATCTGGGCGATCTGCTCACCGGCGAAGGAGCGGCGCAGATTACCGTCAGCCGTCTCGATGGTTAATGCCAACTCTGTTGGCATCTCATGGGTCTGTTTTTTCCGCAATCTAAACATAGGATCGCCTCACATATCAGGCTGCACCGTGTGAGCCAAAGATTATCTTTGCCAGTAATGAAGTGAAACGCCATGCGACCATCTGATAAACAGCAGCACCGTTACACTTGCGGTTGCAGTGAAGGCTGATCTGCTTCGACAGCAGTAGTCACAGGTGTCGGACTCGGCATCTCAGCGCTTGCTGGGATGAATGCCAGCAATGGCACGCCAAGACCGTTCTGGACATCAATTGGGAAGCGAAGACTGCGATCGAGAAACGCGCCCCCACCGATCAGGCTAGCCGATAAGAATACGCCGATTGCGACAAAGATGATCATGTTCTTAATAAAGCCGGTCAGCGAAAACTCGGCCCGCAATGGAATTTCAGGCTGATCGATAATCTGGTACGTCTGGCGGATCAGACTCTCATTCTTTACCAACGCCAGCCGGGCACTCTCTTCATTCTCTTGGGCAGCACTGAGCCGTTCTTCAGCGCGAGCCAATGCCGCCTTCAACTGATCGAGCTGGAACTGTTCGCCGGGCGGACGATCACCGCGTACCGGTTCAGGATTTGCGCTCAGAAAATCGATCAGTGCCTGACGGGCAGCATCAACATCGGCCTGGTATGGTGCGATCAGCTCTTCAAAAAACTTCTGCGCCGCCATACTCTCTTGAAAATCGTTGTTCATCTTCCACTTTAGATACGTGTCCATCGTCGCCGTGACCATCTGGTACGACAGCTCCGGATCATCGGTTGTGGCCCGAATCTCAACGAGCTTGTCGCCTATTACATTCACGCTAATGGTCTCACGGAAGAAGGTGAACGTTTCCCATACAACGTCTGGGCCGCCAGCCATCAACGGTTCGAGCTTGGTCTGCTGAATTGCCGAGCGCACGAAGGCGTTGGTGGCCAGTAATTCCTGGATTTCATTGGTCGTCGCCTGCGCCGGTGTGACCCACCACGAAACATCACTTTTCGATGAAGTCAGTGATGCCAGCAGACTCTCTTTCTCCACATAAATCTTACCGCTCGAAAGATATTCTGGCGGCGACAAGAGAATGTACCCAACCCCGATTGCGATAGCGAGCATAAACGGGGCGAGACTAAGCAGAGGCCGACGGAAGAAACTTTCCAGGAGCCGCAGAATGATTAACCGTACCATGCCATAAACCTCTTTGCATTGAAATGTCAGCACATGACGTGCCACCTTTTCTACCTACATCATACCAGTAATCACCTTTTGAGAGGTGAACGGAAGCTGTTCAATTCTTCATTCATCACATGAGGAGCCTTACGAAGGTGAGGGCGGTATAGTGCATCAATATGATATATTTTTATACACATCACTCTGCCAACGCAGACTACGGTACCGAAGAGTCAGTTAACAATTTCGTTAGTCTGATCCTAATCATATAGCATTCAGTGAACCAATCTGGCACAATGAACACAACTTTATTATCATTGTTATCGATTGAAGGACTTGTCGATGCAGAAACACACCTCACCCAAGCTCTTACGGATTCTCTACGAAGAACTCGCTGCGGCGCAACCGCGTATGTGGTTAATCAGTGGCCTGATTCGCCTTTTGCCGCGCTACACAGCTTCCCGTGTGCGTCCGCTGTTGCTCCGCCTGGCCGGTTTTCACATTGGCCGCAGTACTATCATTATGGGACCGCTACGCCTGCACGGCTTCGGTCCGATTCACAAGCGACTCCGTATTGGTTCGTACTGCATCATTAATACCGACTGCTTTCTCGATCTAAACGATCAGATCACGATTGCCGATCACGTTGGGATTGGTCACGAAGTTATGATACTTACCACTTCCCACCAGATGGGCGGGGCAAATCATCGGGCCGGCCCATTAACAACTGCTCCGGTCACGATTGAAACAGGAGCCTGGATCGGCGCACGAGTATTAATTCTGCCAGGTGTTCAGATTGGCGCCGGGAGTGTGGTGGCTGCTGGGAGTGTTGTCACACGACCAGTACCGGCCAATACGATGGTTGGTGGTATACCGGCCAGACCAATCCGTTCTCTGGCAGAGTAGGCATAATCCGACATCACGGCTATAGATTGCTCTTCGTGGGAACGAACAAGTTATCGCCTGCGATACACCTTCCTTATCTTCAAAGCGAGAGAGAAGTGAGTGGAGGAAAGGTGCAGTGCATTCAGGCACTGCACCACGATGCGTTGCAGAACATTGTCAGACAATAGCTCAGACCGGGTTACTCACGACAGGACGTCGGCCAGCGGCCCGCGCTCCCAGGGAAGACGCGCATGTTCAGACACCCTATCCTGAAGCATGATTAAAAAACCTGGACGTTTGATCTGGTTCTACAATGGCATTTCAAACGACTGATGGGAACCGTTGGCAGGCAGAGCATGCATCGCACCTCCGCGATGGCAGAGTTGTTCAATGTGTTCCGTACCCGTGCTGCGGAGTACGCCTGGCGGCCCTCGCCTTCCCCCTGGCCCCCTTCCTCTCCCCATGGGGGAGAGGAAGGGGGGAACATTGGGGCTGGAGAGAAAGAACGTTGGCAACCTCTCACGCAATGGTTGCACAGGTATGGTACGCGCCCAATGAGAAATCTAGGTTTTTGATCAGGCTCTTATAGCGTCTACCCGGCGCTGCCCCGCGACACAACCGGTACCCAGATGCGGTACGGTGAAAAGATGGTAATCGTCGCACCACTCTCCTCTTCTTCTTTCGGATCACCATTATTATTAGGATCGGGATCAAGACCGGGATTTGAAATATCCGTGACAATGACGTTCCCTGAACGTGCCGTAATATTCACATAATTGGAAAAGACAATTGGACCCGTAGGCGGCTTAAGCCAGATCACCAACCGTAGACGAGCAGTCTGACCGGCGGCCAGGCTCTGATTAGCGGCCAGTAATTCACGGTCGGTTCGACCATCAAAATTGGGATTAATGGCCAATGCAGTGAAGCCACTTCCGCTGACAACGCTTAATTCAACCAGTTCCCAGGTCTCAGCACCGGCAAAGACGGTCGCCAGATCATCGGTAGCCTGTAGCTCGGTGACCGGATCGGCGCCCAAATTACGGATCGTGATCAGGTACTCTAAACGGTAGCCATCCTGATCGTTGCGCCGTTCTTCAACAGCCGGAAACACATATTTGGCAGCACCAACCCCACTCACGCACTGCTTGAGGTTAATCTGGGTCATAGCGAAATCATCACCGAAGGTGTTGTTGGTTAGACTATCGATCTGGAGTGTAACACTGGTAACACCGTTACCAGTGGTAAAGGCATATTGAATGGGAACCCACCGATCTGGCGTTTTCGACACGACGGTCGTACCAACCGACGTACCATTCACCCGCAGTTCAATGACCGGATCGGCTGCACCATTTGCACTCTTCACCGGATCGAGCAGATTGTCAAAGTAGGCAAAGAAGTTGTAGGTTGTGTTAGGCGCTACTGTAACGACTTGTGTCCACAGGTTAACGCGACCGCCACCAGCGCTGTAATTATCAGCACTCGGATTAGAATAGAAGTAGGTATTGGTAGCCGGAACATCACGCTGGACATCACCCGGAAACGGACGCCCGAAAATGTAAGGTTTTGCCTCGAAGGGAGGATACACAACACTCCCGTTTTGGATAGAGAAGCCACCGCCATTATTGTCATCAGGATACACTCCTGGCCCGCGATTGATGAGCGCCGAAGTGAAACCGGTTGTTCCCTGGGAAAAATCACCATTCTGGACCAGATTGTCTCCTCCGACTACCGTGTTTGCCGGACAGCCGCCAGGACCAATGTTCTGAATGGCAGCACTGGCCGGTTTGAATGGCAGCATGCTTCCCCATACGGTGATAATGACGAGTAAGAATGTGAGTCGTCTGGTCATGTCAACCCCCTTCAGGAAGAAATGTGAGTAAGGTCACAGAGTATGGTGGAAAGGTATAAGGACGATCAGAACGGTGTGCGGTCGGGGTCTCTTCACGAGCGAACGATACCGTCTCGGCCAACAGATCAGAAGCACCTACAACCATCACCTGGACTTGCCAATTTCCCGCCGGTAACCCAACAGTACCTGTAATCGACTGAGCGGTCTTATTGATTGTCAGCACTGACAGTCGCCCATCAGTATGACGTCCGGCGTACACACTTAAGGTTGTAACCGGATCGAGGGTTGTCTTCGTGGTCAAGAGTTCATCACCGAATCTACTCCAAAGCATTAGTGCGTAGTATTGGGGATGAGGTTCAAAGGTATCGGCATGAAGAAGACCATAATCGGTATCATTAGCCGCACGACCATTTGCCAGATCCCATTGATTGGCAATCGCCACGCCATGCACTGCCATCTGCCCAATCGTATCGGCCACAAAGAGCAGATTAACGGCCCGTCGCATAAGTTGGGAGTTATCTGCATCCTGAAACGAAATCATGTTGTACTCGGTCACAGCAATCGGTACCTGGCGGCCTAAATGACGCTCAAAAGCCGAGCGCAGCCCTGCCGTGATCGTTGCCCAACCGCGTTGCGGTTGTTGCAGCGCACCCGCCGGATTTTCAGGCGGTTGAAAGTAGGGATAGTAATGGACAACGTAGAAATCAAGTCGATCACCGGCACCAGCGATCACGCGATTGCCCCAATCGCTCCATTCATCGGGCTTTTCGACACCGACCGCACCGATTTGAATAGTGGGATCAACGGCCTTCATCGCCTCGTAGAAAGCAAGATAACCGTCATAAGCAATACCATTGACGATGGCGCCGCGCAGGTACTCATCGGGGTCGCACGTCCAGACATCTTCCCAACCCCATTCTGAACAATTCGGACCAACATCGCGTTTCGCTCCGTAAACCTCGTTGCCAACTTCCCAGTATCGAACCGGAAAGGGATCGGGATTGCCCGCTTCGGCACGCAGGCGTGCCCAATGTCCTACTGTTTTCCAGTCACGCCCCCGCACATCAATACCTATCATTCGCTCATCATCAACCGTACCGTTAAAGAACGCAACGAGTGCTGCTGCTTCCTGGGCAGAACCATTGATTGAAACTGTCCAGATAATCTCGGCATTAACGGCACGCGCAAAGCGGAGAAAATCTGATGGCTTCGCTGCCCATGGCCAGTAACATCCATCGCCCCCGGCCTCACAATCGGCCCAGGCATAGGCATTACTCCAGCTTCCCCCTGGCATCCGCAACAGACTCAGCCCGAGATCGGCAGTACGCTGAATGAAGGTTTCATTATCCAGCCGGTATGGATTCAGCCAGGCAGGAACGTTAGTCCCTAACAGACGGCGGTCAAATGGTAGCGCGGTGGTCGGATCAATCACAATGAGATGGTCAGACACGGCAGAAGCAGTAGGAGCGACGTTCACCGGAGCCGGTGTCGGTGTTTCGGGCGCAGGAGTTGATACAGCAGGTGTTGGTGCTGCGCTTGGCGCGTTGCAGCCTGTCAAAATAGAGATGAGCATCATGAAAAGCAAGAAACGATAAAACATCATTGAAAACCTCTTGAAGCTGTTGCGATAATACGAACGATCGCAATCAGCATACTACACCGGTGCAACATATCATGCCATTGCAAGTTGAAAAATGGATGTTAGCCGTAGTCAATCACGTAGACAGCGTTATAACGTGTTCTGAGCAGTAAAAAGGCAAACGCACGATTGTTGCAGATAACGTTTTTGTCAATTGAGCGGATAGAGATGATGACAGTTTCCACGCTCGAGCACGTTAGTAGAAGAAGATTAAGCAGGGCGCAGCGCTGCTACGCTCGTACATCCATCGATGTATTCCATCCGTTGGACTGTGAGACGATGTGCGGATAAGCACTTAGTTGAAACGGAGTTTCCAGCGTCTTTAGAACCTTACCTGGATGCGCTGGGTACGCGGGCCTCTGGCCCGCATGGTGAGTACCGCGCCAGAAATCACCTTTCGTTGTTATCGTTACTACCTGGTAGAGATAGATTAGGGGCCTATCCGAAATATCCTGTCGCAGAATGAAGATCGATCGGGGACAGCGGCGCTGTCCCGTCTATCCATATGATGGATTCCATCCGTTGAACCATGAGGCGGGGATTCGGATAGGCACTGAGTGAGCAACCACCCATCGTATGTCTGTGCGTATATATATGGATATACCTGCGTTTATCTCTATAAGGACGATTTCGCGAGTGACATATTCTTCACGCTTTTTCAAATCACTGTAAGGATTTTGTTCGCACGATCGTGTATAGTGTTAGCGAATGTAGACTCAGAGAGGTGATTTCCATGAGCACTCCGAAATCGAGCCAGACGAATCCTGATGTGAAAAGTCAACGCATGGTTGCTATCTTTGCCGAACGCCGCTTTCAGCGTACCCGCGCCAATCAACGTCTACGTTTAGCCTTATCGTGGTGGGTCATACGTACCAAGCTGATGTCGAGCCTCAAGCGCGTGTTAGATGTTACAGTGGCAATTATTGCTATCATTTTAACCGCGCCGATTATGCTGATCACCGCAATCCTCATCAAACTCGAATCGCCGGGGCCGGTCATCTTTAAGCAGGTACGGGTTGGCAAGGATGGTGAACATTTTTATTGCTACAAATTCCGCTCGATGTACGTCGATGCTGAACAACGGCTGCGTGAACTACAAGCTAAAAATGAAGCCGATGGGCCGGTCTTTAAGATGAAACGCGATCCCCGTGTGACACGGGTGGGTCGGGTTATTCGCAAGCTGAGCATCGACGAACTCCCCCAGCTCTTCAACGTATTGAAAGGTGAGATGAGCCTGGTAGGTCCACGCCCTGCCTTGCCCAGTGAGGTAGCCAAATATACCTACGAGCAGATTGGACGGCTCCATGCCATTCCCGGTATCACCGGCTTACAACAGGTATCTGGGCGTAGTGATCTTGATTTTAAGCGCTGGGTCGAACTCGATTTGCAATACATTGCTGAACAAAGTATCTGGAAGGATATTGAAATTTTGTTACGTACCATCCCGGCAGTCATCCTCGGTCGTGGTGCATACTGAGAGAATACGATCATGCGTAAACTTTTGGTGATACTGGGTGTGCCGATCGACAATCTGACAATGGCTGAAGCGCTGGATCGGTGTGATGAGTTTATCGCCGAAGGACGGGCTACCGGTCGTCTCCATCAGATTGCGACAGTGAATGCCGATTTCGTTGTTAATGCGCTGCACGATCCGGAGCTACGTCGTATTTTGCAAGAGGCCGATATGGCAACTGCCGATGGCATGCCATTGGTCTGGGCTTCGCGACTGTTGGGTGGGCCGTTGCCCGGTCGTGTTACCGGCGCCGATATGGTACCGGCGCTGGCTGAACGAGCTGCTCAGCGTGGTTATTCCATCTTCTTTCTCGGCGCTCGCGAGGGTGTTGCGGCGAAAGCTGCGGCGATCTTACAAGAACGTTATCCAGGTCTGCGCGTTGCCGGTGTGTTATCGCCGCCACCTAGCTCGGTACTGGAAATGGATCGCTCGGTGGTTGAAACTGTCAAGGCAGCCAACCCTGATATTTTGTTGGTCGCATTCGGTAACCCCAAGCAAGAGAAATGGATTCGGATGTACGCCCACGAGTTGCGTGTACCGATAGCGATTGGGGTTGGCGGGACATTCGATATGATTGTCGGTGTCACCAAACGAGCACCACTCTGGATGCAACGCATTGGTTTAGAGTGGGTGTATCGCCTGATTCAGGAACCGCGTCGGTTGTGGAAGCGATACGTCCATGATTTTGTGTATTTCGGCTATTTCTTCTTCCGCCAATGGTGGGCCATGCAACGAGGAAGCGCACTGAGCATGGTTCCGATCGCGTCTAAGGCGGAACCGGCAGATGCCGCTCCGCCGCCACCGCCACCTCCATTCCCGTGGCCGGTGCTGACTGTCGGGAATCGGCTTGATGTCAGCAATCTCGACCCATTTACCCAAGAAGCCTATCGCCTGCTGGCTACTCATCAGTATGTAATTCTCGACCTGAGCATGACCCAGTTCCTCGACAGTTCAGCCCTGGGCGCACTGGTAGGATTAGCCAAACGTGCGCGCTCGAACGGTGGCGAAATCTTCTTGTTGAATGTGCAAGAACCGATTTTACGCCTCCTTGATTTGCTGAAACTGGATCGGTTCTTTGAACAATTCCCCGATCTTACAGCAATCACCCAACGGATCGAGCAGTCAAAACCGGTCTCCACCACGTCGTCTACAACAATTCACGGCTGGACGATCTTTCCCGCCCCGCGTTTGTTCGATGCAGCAACGGCAGACTCCTTTCTCAGTCAAGCTAGCGAGGCCATCAAACAGGGTAAACTGCTCGTCATCGACTGCACCGGAACGACATTTATGGCTAGCGCCGGGATGGCTGCTCTCGTCAAACTCGACCGTCTGGCCCGCGAACAAAATAGCGCACTGCGCATTGCCGGTTGTAACCACGACGTGCTACGGACGCTCCAGTTGGTACGTCTCGATCAGGTCCTATCGATCTTTCCCGATGTAACAGCCGCAACAACGGCGCCACTGCACAAGAACCATGTGACTGCTGAAGGAGACTGAGGCGATGACCATTGCCTTTCTCATCGCAACTGCTGAAGATCGCCGGTTACCACCATTAACCGATGTCCTGCCCGATGTTTTATTGCCGATTGTCGACCGACCGGTCATGGCGACTACGATTGAAATTCTGGCCCGTGCCGGTATCAAGCGCATTCTTGTCGCATTACACGAACAGACTGCACCGATTACCGCAACGTTTGGCAGCGGGAAACGTTGGGGGGTTGAGATTGAATATGTATCGTTGAATGAGGCCTGGGCTGATGGTGGGGCACTACGCTGGGCGACGCCGTTGATTCAGGAAACGTGTCTGGTATTACCGGGAAATGCGATCATCGACCTCTCGATTGAGGCAGCGCTCGATCATCATCAGCGTCATGGTGCTATGCTGACAGTGATCACCCATGCTCCCCATACGCATCAGCACACGCCATACGCTGTTGTTGATGCCCAAGGACAGATCAGCGCGGTAGTTTCCCAACCCGACTCAACGGAGGCCGTGGCGCTAACTGATGCCTACATTGTTGAGCCGTCGCTCCTCGAACAGATTCCCCTCCGCAATCGCTATTGCATTGCCACCGACCTGATTCCTCATCTCATTGCCCAACACATACCGGTTCACAACTTTACCTTCAGTGGCTACTGGAATCCGCTCACCACACTGGCCGATTATTACGCCGCTCAGCAGGTGTTCCTGTACAGCGCCTACCGCACTACCGATCCCACGGTTACAGAGGGGCCAGGCGAAACAGTACGCTACCCTTCAATTAGCGGGCGTAAAATTGCACCAGGTATTTGGGTCGGCCGTAACGACTCGATTCATCCCAGTGTTCGGATTGCCCCACCGCTGTACATCGGCGATAACTGCTGGATCGGGCGTGATGCCGAACTGGGACCGGGCACGATCATCGGCTCCGGCTGCATGATCGATGATGAAGCCACGGTCACTGCCAGTACGATCTGGGCCGACACGTATGTTGGTCAACTGGTCAACATCAACCAGCGTATCGTTTACCCTGGGGTCATCGTTGATCCGATCACTGCCGAGCAGACAGTCATCGTCGATGCGTTCTTGATCGGACGGGTATCGGCGGTAACGGCTAGTGTTAGTAGGGTTGCTGGTCTCCTTAACCGGATAGGAGCACTGGTATTGTTGATTCTGCTAAGCCCCCTACTCATACTCACCGGAATCCTGGCTACCATTGCCAGTGGTGGGCGCCCCCTCATCGGGTTACCGCGAATTGGCGAGCGTATACTGCTATCGAACGGTCAAACAACATTACGGCCATTAACCCTCTGGCATTGGCGCACACGCCACGCTGACGGACGCTACCTGTGGTTTGGGAGATGGCTGGAAGCGTATGAATTTCACCGTTTGCCAGAGTTATTCAACGTACTGCGTGGTGATCTCCAACTCGTAGGGGTCAAACCACTCACACCCAACGAAGCGGCCCTCTTGCAGGAAGAATGGCAACAACGACGCCACGAGGTTCCCCCTGGTGTCACAGGGTTGTGGTACATTCAGGATTCCTCTGGCAATCTCGATGCCGTTGTCATTGCCGATGTATACTATAGTGCAACCCGATCGTGGCGAAGCGACCTCAGCCTATTGATACGTACACCGTTAGCCTGGTTGCGCCGGATCAGGCAAAACAACAATCCTGTCGGTCAATCATTGAGTGTTGATCTTTCGCCGCCATCCGGGGGGTAAGGGAAGCTGCTGTAAGCAATCACCTACTGCTTACACTAGAGGAGGTTTTTAATTATGGAAATGAAGCCACGAACAGTTGGGAATGTGGCTGTGCTCGCAATCGAAGGACGGTTTGATGCCAATACAGCTCCTACGGTTCAACAATGGCTGGAACAGGCAACTGCCATGCCTGGGGCGCGGGTGCTGGTTGATCTTTCAGCAACGACCTTTGTTGATTCAACAGCGCTGGCAACGCTGGTATCGGCAATGAAGCGCTGTCAACAAGGCCAGGGCGCATTTGCCCTGTGCGGACTGCGCCGTCCGGTTTTGATGATTTTTGAATTAACCCGGCTTGACAAAGCCTTCAACATCTTTGTTGACGCCGATCATGCTTTAGCTGTCTTGAATTCCTGAGAAACCAACCATGCTGGTCTCGGTACTAAGCTCACAATATCCTCGCTTTCAGGCACTTGCTGAGGCATGGCTGGCCCATGGCGCGCAGACCTTCGGCATCTACGAGCACGGTCGGCCGTTAGCCTGCTGGCCGGCGGGACAGCGTCTCCTCACACCTGATCTAACGGCTGCTATCTATCGTTACGATGAAATAGTTGGTGAGTTGCGCCTGACCGGTTTGCGTAACGAAGCAGCTCGACAACGGCTCCAGGCTGAAGCCGCATTGATCAGCTATATTGTGCAGCTTGAATATGAGTTGCAATGCATGACCGCCGATCTGGTGACCAGTCAGGATCAGCAGTTGGCGCTGTATCGCTTAACCCAAGCCATGCGTGATCTGGTAACCATCCGCGAAACGTTGCAAGCGGTTGTGAGTGAGGCATTACGGATGCTGAAGGGCAAGGCGGCTTTTGCTACATATATGTCCACAAATGGGAGTGAGCCGTTGGTTGTACACTCTCCTGATTGTCCATTGAGTCATGAGACTATCTGGCGCTTGTACTGGCAGCTCCAAACTGAAGATCGCCCACTGCTCATCAGAAAAGAAGAAAGTGACACGCGATGGCCGCCGGGTATCAGAAATCTCCTATTGTTACCGATTCGGGTACGTGGCACGATCATGGCTTGCCTCGGTATTCTTGATCGGGTTGAAGGATTCGGGACACCAGAGCTGAAATTGGGACGAGCGATTGCCGACCATACCAGCGCCCAGATCGAACGCATCTTGCTCTACCAGGAGATGATCGAGCAGACCCGGTTACGCAGTGAAATGGATTTGGCACGACGGGTACAAACTGATCTCTTACCGCGCACCTTACCCATCGTCTCAGGATTGGATATCTACGCCTGCTCACGTCCGGCGCTCCAGGTTGGCGGTGATTTTTTTGATTTCATTCAGACACCCAACCATCCATTTATCTTTACGATTGGCGATCTCAGCGGAAAAGGCGTATCGGCAGCATTACTGATGTCGATGACGCGCACTGCCCTGCATAGCAAAGCTCAGTTCATGCCGTCACCAACACCGGCATCTGTGATGCGCCAGTCGAACGAAGACCTTTACAACGACTTTACACGGATCGGTGTCTTTGCAACAGTCTTCGTTGGTATGTACGATGACCGGAATCGTGAAATTGTCTATGCCAACGCCGGCCATGCACCAGTGATCTATCGCCCAGCCAACGGCAGCGCAACCTTGCTGTTAGCCGACAACACCGCGATAGGTATCCTGCCCGTCAATAATTTTCAAAACCGTCATCTGGCAATGAAGCCGGGTGATCTCCTTGTCGTCGCGACTGATGGCTTCCATGAGGCGCGCAACAGTGAAGACGAAATGTTTGGGATAGATCGTTTATTGCATGCAGTAGACACGCTGGCCGAACAATCAGCACAGACAATCGCTGATGGGCTATTTCATGCAATTGATCAGTTTAGCGCCGGTCATCCGCAAGACGATGATCAAACCATTATCGTGATCAAAGGAGCCGCAACGTGAGCCTGCAACACAGTGAAGTGATCCGGCTCGATCTGCCGGCCCGCCATGCCTATCTACATTTGCTGAGTGAAACGATAGCCGAATTATTACGGCAGGCAGGTGCATCGAATGAAACTTTGGTCTACAATATACAATTGGCGGCGCATGAAGTCTGTACAAATATTGTCAGCCATGCCTATCGCAATCGTCAGCGTAATGAAGACCGAATTAACGTGACTCTTACGTTCCATCCACAACCACCTTGCCTGGAAATTGAGTTGCATGATAACGGCGAGACGTTTGATCCAGAACTGGTGCCACAACCAAATCTCAGCGAAGCCCAGATACACGGCTATGGTCTCTTCTTAATTCGCCACTTGATGGATCGCGTAATCTATACAGCGCGTTCCGATGGAAACTACTGGCACCTAGTGAAGTATCTGGAACCCGGGAGACCACAATTATGACAACGATTATGATTGTTGATGATTATGCACCCACGCATCGACTTATGAGCTTTGTGCTTGAACAACACGGCTATACGGTTATTACCGCCATCGACGGTGAACAAGCGTTAAGCCGTCTTTATACCCATACTGTTGATCTGGTTGTGACTGATCTCACCATGCCTCGTATGGACGGCATTGAGCTGGTTCGAGCAATCCGGGCCGATGAACGTTATACTCGCTTGCCGATCATTATGATTACCGGTACTGTCAAAGAACAAGACGAGGTAAAGGCAGCAGGTGTTGGGGTAAATGCCTTCCTCACCAAGCCGGTCGATTCGGATGACCTGGTCAACGAAGTTGATCGCTTGCTCCATCAGGAGTCCTCACGGTATGGAACGTAGCTTCGGCATATTCGATGGCGTGAGACTAGGAAACTTATCACCTAGAACGATAGAAAACAGCACGTGACGTTCTCGTTAACTCCAGATAGCCATACTTTCAGCGAAGTGTTAACTTCCAGGCGTACACTGCCTCCGTCAATACGGGTACCGAGCAGGTGGGCAGCAAATGTATGAATACGCCAACAGTTGATATTGTCATCTCAACGTATGGACGTGGTACGGCTATAGATGCTACCATCGCCAGTCTCCGTCAGAATACTTATCCCCACTTCACGCTCTGGGTGCTCGATCAGAGTGAAGATGACACGACCGAGCAATGTGTACGAACTCATGCTGAAACTGACGACCGGATTCGATACGTTCGACGGCCAGTCCGCGGTATCTCGGCAACCCGCAATGCTGGTGCAGCAATGGGCAATGCACCGTACATTCTGTTTACCAATGATGATTGTGTCCTTGATTCCAACTGGATCAGTGCCCTGATCACAGAGTTGCAGAACGAGCAAATCTGGCTGGCTTTCGGCGCTGTCTTGCCGGGGCCACATTTGCCGAATACTGATGAAATTGTATTAGGCACCTGTGATGGTTCTCGCCGAATATTTCACCACAACCGATTCAATTTAGGATTTGGTCATGGTCATAATATGGGTGCACGCCGTGAAGCCTTTGAGCGGCTCGGTGGTTTTGATGAACTGATCGGTGCCGGTGCGCCGCTCGGTGCCTGGGAGGAGCGTGATTTGGGGTATCGCGCCTTGAAGGCCGGAGGTACGATTGTCTTCACACCACACGCGATTGCATACCATCACCACTGGCAGAGCTGGCACAGCGCTCGCCGCAGCTTTCGCGCCTACGGCATCGGTGCTGGCGCAGTTGCAGGCAAATATATGCGCTGCGGCGATCTCGGTGGAATAGTGATCTTGACTGAGTGGTTGTTTAGTCAGGGATTACGCCAGATTGCTTCAGGCATCTTCAAATGGCATCGTCGCGATAAAGTTTTGCTCGGTCTTGATCAGCTTTATTACCCGTTCGTTGGTTTACGCAAAAGCCTTGACTATCAAATTGATCGGGGAACGTGTTGTTATATCGCACCATACCGACTGAGTAACACCGATCGATCACACAAGGGAGTCGTACCGTGACTAGCGAGGTCTCGACCAATACACCGCCACCTTCACCAATCAGTGGGGCACGTATAGCGCGCAATGCTGGCGCTATGATGGCTGCTCAACTGTTGACCTGGGCAATGGCTTTCGTGGTTGCAATTTTTCAACCACGCATCCTGGGGCCATTAGCAATCGGACAGCTTTCGATTGCCTTCTCCATCTGGATGATTGTCGGTGTATTGATCACCTTCGGTATGGATACCTACCTGACCAAAGCAGTTGCCCGTGAGCCACAACGCACCGGTGTGCTGGTCGGTACCAGTTTGGTAGTACGGATCGGTCTGTGGCTCCTTGGATGTCTAGCTGTATTTGGCTACGACCTGTTTGCCGTCAATGCCGATCCTACGCAAACCGCATTGATCTGGATCATCGGATTGATGACCCTCTTTTCGGTGTTGAGTGGCGGCCTCATCGCTACTCTCAATGGTCTCGAACAGGTTCATTATGTATCGCTGGTCACTGTTTTGAGCAAAATGGTGTTGACGGTTGTGAGCCTTGCCCTCCTGTTTGCCGGGTTCAATGTGATCTGGATCGGATGGGCGAACGTGCTGGCAGCGCTGGTTGCCTTCTTGGGTGATGCCTTTTTTCTCTTCCGCCAACACCGACCACGCTGGAGTATTGATCTGGCAGCCGCTGGCCTGATGCTCAATGTATCAAAACAGTATCTGGTTACTGCACTAACACTGATGGTCTATCAGCAGATTGACCGTTTATTCATCGCTCTGTTCGCCTCTACTGAAGCGGTTGGCTGGTACGGCACAGCCGTTAACCTCTTCGGAACACTCATGTTCTTTCCGATGGCAATTGGAACAGTCATTTTCCCCACGCTGACCCGTCGCTTTGCGGCCGGTCAAGAGCATCTGGCAATGGCCGCACGGCCGATTTTTAATATTATGCTGGCGCTGAGCATACCGATTGGACTAGGATTAGTTGCGATTGCCGAACCGGTTGCGTTGTTGCTGTACGGTGAAGCCTTCCGCCCCACCGGCGTCGTCCTGGCAGTGTTGGGGATCGTTTTGATCTGTACGTATCTTAATACCGTTCTGAGCCAGTTGTTGATTGCAGCCGATCGCACTGCGGCGCTCAATATCATTATGATTGCCGCCACGGTTGCAACGCTTCCTCTCGATGCAATCCTGGTACCTTGGACCAATCGAGTGTTTGCGAATGGCGCATTAGGTGGTGCCCTGGCTTACACGATTACCGAATTGGGCATCTTGATCGCAGCCATTAAAGTGCTGCCAAAAGGAACGCTCGGTGCCCAGAACTGGCGCGTGGGGGTGCTCACCGGTCTAGCCGGAGCTGGGATGCTGCTTGCCATCTGGTGGCTACGCGAGTCGACGTTCTTCTTCCTGGCCGTACCGTTAGGCGCAGCCGTGTATATCGGTCTGGTGTTGGCGTTTCGTTCCTTGCCTGACGACGATCTGACAATCATCAAAGAGGCGCTGAGTAAGTTGATTGCCCGCTTGCCCTTTATAGGTCGTAAGTTGAAACCAGCTCAACCTGAAGCGTAAGACTACCCCTGAATAAACATTCGCCTGTACCATCTTCAGGGGTTGTGCTGCAATGTGCGCCTGACTCCCCTGACATTCTTTTGCTTACCGTGTGGTAGAGAAAGAGAGGTTTTGCCACGCCAGGCAACAGTTTACCCTACACACCGCAAGTCGCACATCGGAGGCTTTTGCGGCTAGGGCAATAGCGTGGGTAAAGAGCATCACCAGCAAATGTGTGATGTTCGTCGGTTTCATTCCGTTTGTGAGCAATTCGGTCATCGTATCTAACCCGAAGCTGAGCACGTTGCACAAATCTTGGCGACGGTACGAAGTGAACTTCAGCGGCTACTCGCTGTCAGCCAACACTCGCCAGAAAGCGCCAACCATCACCACACGACCGAGCATTGTGCCGACAAACAAGACCGCCAAGTCTTTTATCAGGAGTGGCCCTAAATGTAGCAACGTACCGGTCATCGCCTGACCCAATACCCCACCAATCAATGCAGCGATCAACGTTCCCAATCCGGTGAGGAGGCTGAAGATCGCCACGGCAACCCCGCGTTGAGCAGCCGGTGCTCGTGCCATAAGCAGATTACTCAATCCTTGGTTGACGCCCGGCCAGAAGACTCCGGAAAAGATCGCAGTCAACCAGAGGGGCACAATATTTTCTGGCGTCGAGAGAACCCATCCCAATGGGAGCGGAACCGTCCCCAACACACAAGCAGTGACAACCCGTCGGTAGCCATAGCGATCCATCAACCACCCGACAAGAGGTGAAAAAATGAGGGCAACCGCACTGGTTACGATACCGGTCAAGGCCAGCAGCGAGAAATCAAGCTGGAGGGTTGTCAAACCGTAGGCGTTAAAGAATGGGGCAGCAACCCCGGTCACCAATGCCCAACCAGTAGCCAGGATGGCAAAATGCCGAAATGTAGCTTCACGAAGTGGATCAAAAAGGAACGAACCAATACCGCGCCAGTGTACCGGAGCGAGTGGAGGTTCGGGCTGACGAGCAATCAGCAGCGCTGCACCAAAGGCGGCCAATACGGCAATCCCGAAGATCACGGCATACCCTTGTGCGGCGGCGCCTTGAACACGAAAATAATCCAGGATCAACCCCGCACCGTAGATGCTCACCATCGCACTGATTCCCGCCACGGTATTGCGCAAGCCGAAATAGCGCCCTCGTCGATCTGGAGGTACCAGATCGATCATCCAGCTCAGCCAGGCATTACCGGCCATCCCGTTTAGCCCATACGAACAGCCCAAGGCGATGAAGAACACCGCAAGCTGCCACTCTGTTGGCCAACCGGTAAACGGCAGACAAAGTAGCAACGCCCAAATTGAACGGCCTGCCAGCGCCGAAAAGAGCACAATTGCCCGCCGATTTGCGAAACGTGCTTCGAGGTATGCGCTGAGAAACTGCATCAATTGACCGATAAACGGCAAAGCCCCCAGCAGACCAATTTGAAAATTGTTGGCTCCCAACAAAAGGGCAAATCCACTCAGGAAAACACTCCCACCAATTGCACCGGTAATGCTGATGTGGATATTCGCAACCGCTCCTTCCCAGATCGACAGAAGCAAACCTCGCTGCACTTCGGAGGGTAATAGTGGTTGGGGTGATACGGTAGTCTGTGTGGTCTCGGCGGACGCAACCTGCACACCAGAGGTCGCTGTCACGATTGTAGGATTGGTGCCGGTCATACATGAAACCTCATTTCACAAAAGGCTGCTGCCAACAGGCATTCAGCAATGAAAGCACAACGACGATATGCGACAGCTCATCCCTGTCAGAACGATATGCTATAATCGGCTTGCAGGTCTATACTGAAAAACTGGCAACTAGTATGAGCGCCGGGAGAAATTAACATGAACGTCATCGATCTCCTTTTTGTTGTGCTCTTCTTCGGCGCATTGGCCGTAGGATTCTTTCAGGGCACGATCCGATTAATCATTGTTATTCTCGCATTCTACCTCGGCACCGTGTTGGCCAGTCTCTACTATCAAAGTCTGGCCGACATCTTCGTTCGCGAACTGGGTGGGCAGCGTTTCGTCAGTCAGTATGTCGCCTTTGCTCTCATCCATCTGTTCAGTTTTATTGTGCTGACATGGGTTGGTGTATATAGCTTTCGTTATGTACATACACCACACCATCTTGAAATGGTAGACCGTATCATCGGTACGGCATTGGGGGTGATTATCGGCGGCATGATTCTGGGATTATCGGCAGTACTCCTCTGGAATCTGTTTATTGTACGTGGTTTTGCTAATATTGATTACCCAATTACGCGATGGTTAGGAGGACAAATCGGCGCATCACTGATGTTACGCTTCTTCGCTAACGCTATCTTGCCCAGCCTGTATGAAATCATCGATCCATTCTTGCCGGACGCAGCACGCATCATTTTTCAAGTTCAATGATCCACCTGTAGCCCGATGGCAGACATCCGTTATCGGATTAGTCTGGAAGCGGAACAACATTTTACAGGTACGAGTGTTGGTATGTCGATCCCGGAATCTACGCTCATCACACTTGAATTCGACGTTATTCGCAGTCGTCTAGCGCAATATACCGCTTTTTCAGCCTCGCGTGAACTGGCCTTAAGTCTGACTCCAGCCACCGATCTGGCTGAAGTCCGCCGACGGCAGGCGCTTACGGCCGAGGCCCGCTTGTTGCTGGAAGAGTGGCCGGAGTTGAGCATCGGTGGTGCCCGCGATGTGCGACGGGCAGCGCTCCATGCTGCCCGCGGCGGTATTCTTGACGGAACGACCCTCCGTGAGGTGGCAACAACCTTGCAGAGTGCGGCGTTCGTCCGTCAACGGTTGAGTCGCCTCGATGCACGCTTTCCCCTCTTGATCGATCTGGCTCATACTCTACCGCCATTGCCGGCTTTGATTGACGCCATTGAGCGAGCAATCGACGAGGATGGTCAGGTTGTGGATAGCGCCAGCCCTACCCTTGCCCGGTTACGCCAGGAAGTCCGCGTCGCTTTTAACCGCCTGCAAGAACGGCTGCAAAGTATGATCCATTCCAGTGCCCTGGCCGGTGCGCTTCAGGAACCAATTATTACGGTACGCAATGGTCGATATGTGATTCCGGTGAAGGCCAGCCATCGCCGTGAAGTGCGCGGCCTGGTACACGATCAGTCGGGGTCGGGGGCTACGCTCTACATCGAGCCGCTAGCTATTGTTGAATTGAATAACCGCTGGCGTGAATTGCAGTCGGCTGAAGCCGAGGAGGTGCAGCGTATCCTGGCGACTTTATCAGAGCAGGTTGGTGCAGCAGCCAGTTTGATTAGTAGCACGATTGATACGCTGGCAAAGATTGATCTGGCTTTTGCATTGGCTCGTTATGCGATTGCTACGAACAGTACCGCCCCACAGATCGTAGACTGGCGACCCGATAACCCACCATCTACCGAGCCACCATTGTACCTGACTGGCGCCCGCCATCCATTGCTCCCCCCTGAGAAGGTCGTACCAATCAATCTCTGGTTGGGAGGCGAGTTCTCACTGTTGCTGATCACCGGCCCTAATACCGGTGGGAAAACCGTGGCACTGAAGACAACCGGCTTGCTGGCGCTGATGGCACAAGCCGGTATGCAGCTACCTGCGGCGCAACCGTCGCGTTTGCCGGTCTTTCAATACATTTTTGCCGACATTGGCGACGAGCAGAGCATCGAACAGAGTCTGAGTACCTTCTCGTCGCATATGGCAAATATCATTCGTGTGCTGAATACACTGGCAAACGCTCAACAGGAACCGGTCATCAGCGACGATCATAAACTATTCGCGCATCATCGACCGGCAGCACTGGTACTCTTCGACGAGCTAGGCGCCGGTACCGATCCGGTTGAGGGTGCTGCCCTGGCGCGAGCGATCATTGGCCGCCTGCTCGAATTGGGGGTGTTGGGCATTGCGACCACGCATTACGCTGAATTAAAGGCATTTGCGTATGCTACGCCGGGTGTTCAGAACGCATCGGTTGAGTTTGATGTCGAAACCCTGGCGCCCACCTATCGCTTGAATATCGGCATCCCTGGTCGTTCAAACGCGCTGGCAATTGCAGCACGGTTAGGGCTAGACCCGGTACTCATTGAACAGGCCCGGTCATACATTGACCGCAAAGAGGCACAGGTTGAAGACTTGCTGGCCGGGATTCAGCGTGAACGGGCTGCTACTGCTGCTGAACTGCAACGCGCTGAAGAGCTACGGATCGACGCCGAGCGCTATCGTGATCGGTTGGCTGCTGAACAACAGGCCTTTGCTGCCGAACGCGAAGCGGCACTCGCTGCTGTACGTCAAGAGATTGAAGCTGAACTGCGCGAGGTACGACAGCAATTACGGCGGTTACGCGAAGAGTTCCGTACCGTAAACCTGTCACGTCAGTGGCTGGAAGAGGCAGAGAAACGGCTGGCGGCTACGGCTGAGCAGGCGCAGAAGGCGATAGATCACCTGCGTCAGCAGGCAACGCCAGTAGCGCCACCACTAACCGAACGACCACTTCGCGTTGGCGATGTAGTCCATGTCACTTCAATCGGGCTAAGCGGCGAGATCGTTGCCATCGACGAGGAAGACAATACGGCTACCGTGCAGGTAGGCGGCTTCCGCATGACCGTCAACTGCAACGAATTGAAACCTGCCAAGGGACAGTCTGCAACTGATCAACGCTTTACGCCATCGCAGCGAGACGTTCAGCTTCCCGTGCCGACCGACGTATCGATGACCTTTGACATACGAGGCTGGCGGGCGTCGGAAGTAAGCACCCGCCTAGATCGCTATCTCAACGACGCTTATCTCGCCGGTCTGCATCAAGTCCGTTTGATTCACGGCAAAGGTACCGGCGCCTTACGACAGGTTGTACGTGAACTTCTTGCCAGCCATCCGCTGGTGGCCTCGTTTAGCAGCGGTGGTCGCGACGGTGGCGATGGCATAACGATTGCGACCCTGGTTGATTAGAAACGAACCTCACCGAACAGCGGTTTGTACAGATTGAGACGCCGTGGCATAGTCGTTCATCGGCGTCTTATTGTGCATCCAAGCGCAGCGCAACCCAGTTCAAAGTCACCGCTTGAATCAAAAACACCGGTTCAGCACCGGTGTCATAGTGGTGGGCCCCGTGGGACTCGAACCCACAACCGATTGATTAAGAGTCAACTGCTCTGCCAATTGAGCTAGAGGCCCGCTGAAAATATACAACAACCCTGGCAAATTGTCAAACCGGTCACTTGTCGTAATGAGCGGGATTTTGTACAATGGCCGTGTCTCACAATGAGCCGGGTAAATAATCCTATGCCAAACGATCGCTATTACCAGGAATATGGTCCTATCTATCGCCGCCGGGTCAGGCAAGGTCTCACCTCTGCTGATGAAGAACGAACTCCGGAAGCGCCACGCCGACCGCGAACGCGCCGACCGCTACGTCATCGGCGACGTACACCGCTATGGGTCTGGTTTGTGATCGTTGGGTTTTGCTTCGTCGGGTTTCCCCTCGGCATGATCTACGCGATTGATGTCATATACCCTGAGACCATCTTGCCGGGGGTTTCGATACGGGGTGAACCGGTCGGCGGCTATTCGCGGGCCGATCTCATTATCGAATTACGCCGGCGCTACCGTGCGTTTGAACAGCGACCGGTCACGCTTACGTTTCGTGATCGAAGCTGGCAATCAACCCTCACCGATTTGGGAGTTACATTCGATATCGAACAGCTCGTGAATAACGCTTTTACCCTTGGACGCAGCGGCGATCCGTTTACTCGTGCGTATGAACTCTGGCTGCTCTGGCGCGAAGGTGTCGATCTGACACCCCGCCTGACGGTCGATCTCGCCCAGACTCAGCGTTATTTACTAGGTCTGGCTCCGCACATTGAGCAGATACCGACCGATGCTGTCCTCAGCCTGGCCGATGCCCGCGTCGTTGGTCAACCCAGTCGGCCTGGCACGCAACTGTTGGTCGATGCCACAGCAAATGATGTGCTGCTGGCAATCCGGCAATTGCAGCCCCAGACCGTCGTGATGCGTACTCGTCAGCTCACGCCTCTGATTGATGACACCGATCTGGTGATTGCCCAACAGATTGCCACACAGTTACTGCGCAGCCCTCTCGAACTAAAGGTAGCAGACCAAACGATCATCTGGACACCAGAACGTCTGGCTGAATTACTCCAGGCGACTCCCATTGAGGGTCGGTTGGCGATTCAGGTACATTCCGAACGCCTGAACCGTGCGGTGGAAGGATTAGCGCAAGTTATCGATTCCGGAACGGCTGAACCACGACTGCGTTTCAGCGATGGACGACTGCGCATTGTTGCTGAAGGACAGGCCGGACGACGGCTGCGCCAGGCTGAGGCGGTAACGGCAATCACCAACCTTCTTACGCAACCATCACCGATCACGCGCACGCTTGTCTTACCGATTGAACAGATCGAACCCCACATTACCGCCGAAACGCTCGATAGTCTTGGCATTGTCGAACTGGTTGCTGAAGGACGCAGCAGTTTTGCCGGTTCAGCACCGTATCGAATTACCAACATTCGCGCCGGCGCCGCCCGTATGAATGGTGTGCTCATTGCACCAGGTGAAGAATTTTCTTTCAATCGCCAGTTAGGCGAAGTGAACGCGGAAAATGGTTTTGTCGAGGGTTACGCGATTATCGGCAATCGAACCCAACTCGAATGGGGCGGGGGAGTATGTCAGGTAAGTACAACCGTGTTCCGGGCCGCCTTCTGGGCCGGCCTTCCGATTACCGAACGTCACGCGCATTCGTTCTACATCAGTTGGTACGACCGCTTTGGTCTCGGCCCTAACGGCGATGGTCAGGGTCTCGATGCGGCTATATTCACCGGCGTACAAGACCTCAAGTTCGTGAACGACACTGGTCACTGGCTGTTGATGCAGACCAGTATTGACGAGCAAGCGCAGGTATTGGTCGTCCAACTGTACGGCACTCGTCCCAAGCGAGAGGTGCGGATCGAAGGCCCAATAATTACCAACGAGGTACGTGCTCCGAGCGAGCCGGTGTATATCGATGATCCTTCGTTACCACGCAGTACCTTGCACCAGACTGATGTCGCACGGAGTGGCCGTGATATTTCTATCTATCGCATCGTGACCGATACCAATGGTCAAGAGCGACGTGAGTTATTCTTTACCCGCTTTCGACCCTGGCCCAATATCTTTGTTCGTGGCACGAGATGAAGAGCAGCAACTGTGATGAATCCTTCTACCGTACAACTTAACAGGAGCAGCCATAACTTGCCAGTTCTTGTGATGATGGCGCGCCGGCCTGAAGCCGGGCGGGTCAAAACCCGTTTGTGCCCACCACTGACAGCAGAGCAGGCGGCGATGCTTTATACGGCCTTCTTGCACGATCTGGTTGAATTGTTACGTCGTATACCGGCAGTGCACCTTCTTATTGCGTACACCCCAGACACGGCTGGCGATTATTTTGCTGCACTTGCCCCCGACATTGCCCGCCGTCCTCAGCGTGGTATCGATCTGAGCGCAAGGCTCGCTACTATCACTACCGATCTCTTCGACGAAGGCGCGCCGGCAGTCGTCGTCATTGGAAGCGATAGCCCGGCACTCCCGGCGGCATCCATCGAAGAGGCCTGTGCCGCCTTGACGAACGGCGCCGATCTGGTGTTAGGGCCAGCCGATGATGGTGGCTACTATCTGGTGGGCTTACGTCAATCAATGCCGGTCTTGTTCACCAACGTTGTTATGAGCACAGCCACGGTATTGCACGATACGCTGGTGATCGCCGAACAACTTGGTCTGCGTACCACCCTGCTTGCTCGGTGGTACGATGTTGATACATTTGCCGATCTCAAACGGCTATACGACGATCCGGCGCCATTGCCGCATACACGCCCCTTGCTCAACCGGATTTTCGGGACATGAGAAGAACATTGCCGTGCCACGACGCACAAGGTTGCTGGTACACTTGCCCATCCTGACCAAGACGACCACAACCTGAACGAACGCTATCGCAACGGCGCCAGATCAAAGCGTATTCGCGGTATCGGTCGCTGCCACTCCGAGATACTTTCGCCAATAACCCGACCACCCATCCGCAGGTAGAAACCCACGGCATTCGGATCAGCATCCAGTTCCATCTGGGTTACACCATGAGCATGACATTGAGCAATAGCGTGCTCAAATAACGCTCGTCCTATTCCGCGACCGATCCACGATGGAATAACCCAGAGGTCTTCAAGGATCGCAGGTGAACGATCTGTAAGCAACCGATACCATCCAATCGCTTGCTGAACGTTATACGCTACATAGACCGGTGAATGAGCAATGTCCATCGGTGAGATAATCGGTGAAGCTGCCCATGCGGCGATAAGGTGTTCGGGATACCCCCAGTAACTTTTTGCTGCTACCGCAATAAACTTGAGCGTCGCAGCATCGTGCGGTTGCGCACGAACAATTTCAATCGCTGACATAATATTCAGAATCTGGTTGTATAAACCCGGCTGTGCAGATTATACCAGAACACTCCTTCCATACCAGAGACTGCGAGCCTATCCAAAACATTTCTGAGAGCACTGCAAAAACTCACCACGGAGCACACAGCGTACACAGAGCGTGCAAGGTTTATGAATAAAGAGCGCATGGAAGAAAAATGTTCACAACCCTCTGTTCAATGAACGATAACATTATCTTTCGTCTCTGCGATCTCCGTGGTCTCTGTGGTGGAAAGATCACCTTTTTGCAGTGGAGTCATCTCTGTTTCGAGAGACGAAGGTCATCCTTTACCCGTACTCATTGGAACGCAGTAGGGCTGAGGTATGCCAATGGCTGAAAGGCCAATGTGATGCCCGTTGTACACACCATGGTCGCCGACAAATGACAAACCAATGATTGACTTGTCAAAATCACGAACAAACGCGATAATGCTCGAAAAGAGGCAAAGCAAAGGAACACTCGATTATGTCATCACCCAAACCAGAATCCGGGCCGCACATTGGCGAATTCATTGCAATGATGGCGCTTATGACATCATTGGTTGCCCTCTCCATCGACTTAATGCTTCCCGCCCTAGCCGATATTGGCACCGACCTCGGTTCGCCACACGCAAACGCCAACCAACTGGTGGTCACAATGGTGTTTGCAGGATTAGCGATTGGTCAACTGGTATATGGCCCGCTTTCAGATAGCACCGGGCGCAAACCGGCGATCTACCTGGGGTATGCTGTCTTTGGGCTAGGTTCGTTACTAACGATTCTGGCGGTCAATTTCCCCATGATGTTAGCCGGGCGTCTCCTGCAAGGATTGGGGGCGGCCGGGCCGCGAGGTGTTTCTATCGCACTGATCCGCGACCGCTTTGCCGGGCGAGAAATGGCACGGGTGATGTCATTTATGATGGTCGTATTCATCGTGGTACCAATCATTGCCCCGGCATTGGGACAGGCCATCCTACTCGTTGCCGCGTGGCGAACCATCTTCGTCTTTCTGCTAGGGATAGGAGTTGTATCACTGATCTGGTTTGGGATACGGCAGCCAGAGACCCTCGCACCGCAGCGAAGGGCTCCGTTGTCGGTGAGGCGGATGAGTCGTGCCTTGCACGAAGTCATCCGCAATCCTACTGTCCTCGGTTATACGCTGATGGCTGGAACAGTAGCAGCTATGCTTCAGGCTTACCTCGCCTCAGCACAGCAGATATTTCAAATCCAGTATGCACTGGGGCCACTCTTTCCACTATTCTTTGCCATCAATGCCCTGGCAATAGGTCTGGCCTCGTTCGTCAATGGGCGGCTGGTAATGCGATACGGAATGCACCTGCTGGTAAAGATGGCGCTCTTTGCACTGTGTGGACTGACTATTCTTTTTGCCGGCACAACACTGGTAACCAACGGACAGCCGGAGCTGTGGATGTTGATGGCGTATCTCATCCCATGCTTTTTCTGTATGGGGATTCTTTTCGGCAACATGAACGCCCTGGCGATGGAACCGCTCGGCCATATTGCCGGTGTTGGCGCAGCCGTTGTGAGTTCGCTTTCCACCTTTGTCGCTATTGCACTGAGCGCAGTTATCGGTCAATCGTACAATGGCACTACAACACCGCTAGCGGTCGGCTTTGCTATTCTGAGCCTCATGGCGTTAGGCCTGATGCATTGGAACGAAGGAATGCAACATGCTCCTACCCCCGACTCTGAACCAATGGAACCTTGACAGCCGCGCCGTTCTGTGGTATATTCTACATGTTAGAGAAATACAGCATGCTCTCCCCCTGCATCAGTATCATCCACCGCAGTGAGTGCAAACTGTTTGTACTCATACATTGATATTCACATAGCACGGTCTATAGACATACATTCGCTGTAACCTCTTCCGTGTTCAAGATGGACAGGAGTTTGCAGCGTTTTCATTGCTCTACTGTGAAGAGGAGCCATCTCCCCGTATCCCCTCTACTTTCCAGTAGTGGAATGAAGAGCGTTGAACACCCGCTTGCACCGGCACAATGACGGCCATTACTGCCACGAAACGCCTACCATCAGTGATGGTTGCCTCTTATTTCATTCGTCTATGGAAGCAACCAAGCCAGTTGCGCGGAACATCATCGCTCGCAGAACTGATATGTATAAAACTATTGACATTGCTGTGCAAAGATGGTATGATAACTGTGCAAAGCATTAACAAACCAGAGATAGGAGAATCTCATGATTAAAGTAGGACGGCGCTGCCACATTGAAGGTGTAACCCCTGAGCAAGTATTTACTACACTTTCTGATCCATCCCTGATCGGCCAAATTTTGCCACGTGTTCAGAAGACCGAGCTACACGACCGTGACGATGTTGCCCGTCATGCAAAGCTTGTCACCCATATGTCGATGGGTGGCCTGTTCGGAACCATTCGCTGCGAAGGCGACTTAACGTGGCAAGATAACCGCGAGATCGTGTTTACCGTTCGCACACCTCTGCCTGTTGAGACACGCTGGGTAATCAGTCCGGCAATCAACGGTACAGACGTTCAGGTGGTGATGGGCATTGATCTGAAACCACTGCTCGGTGCTATGGCCTCATTTGTACCTGAAAAGACTGTAGCAGACATGTTAGGTTCCGATCTTGAAACAGCACTGCGTGGTGTTGCCAAACAGACGCGGCAGACAGTTTTAGCACGCGCCGCTGCGTAATCATTGTAACTCCCTATCTCTGGTATAATCGCAGAGTACCTGCTCATAGGTGCTCTGCGATCTTTTTTATACCGCTCCGGCAGATGGGTCGGGGGAGACTATGATTGACCTTATGCAGATTGGGCTTGGGTTCGTGCTCAGCATTGTGATCGGCGGGATTGCTTTTGCCCGGCGTTCGTTGAGTGAAAGTGGCTGGTTGGGTGCGATACTGGTTGGAACACTCACGTTTGGGTTTGGCGGTTGGCCCTGGGGTCTGACCCTCATCGTCTTCTTCGTCAGCAGCAGTATCCTCTCACACTACAAGGAATCGATTAAAGAACGCCGCGCAGCAGAAAAGTTTGCTAAAGGTGGACGGCGCGACTTTTTTCAGACAGTTGCCAACGGCGGTCTGGGTGCGCTGTGTGCCGTTGCGTATGCGTTGGGAAATCAGCCTCCAGCTCTCCTGGCAGCGTTTGTCGGGCTGATGGCAACCGTAACCGCTGACACCTGGGCGACCGAGCTAGGGGTGTTAAGCCCGCATCAGCCACGCCTGATTACGACTCGCCAACCTGTTCCACCAGGTACGTCAGGTGGAGTGACACTCATGGGTACGACCGCAGCCGCAGCAGGTGGATTGTTGATTGGGATAACGATGTTTCTGTTCAGTTGGCTAATGTTACCCGGCGGCTCCCTTCCCTGGTGGATGATTGTGGCAGGATTACTCGGTGGATTGGGCGGCGCACTGTTTGACAGTCTGCTCGGCGCAACGGTACAGGCGATTTATGTCTACCCCGACGGGCGTGAGACCGAACGTCGGATCGCCCGCGATGGAACACCTAATCGCTTCCTTCGCGGCTGGCGCTGGATGGATAACGATCTGGTCAACCTGATTAGCTCAATCGGCGGCGCTGTTATTGCGATAGGCATTGCCGCCCTGGCAGGTGTGCTCTGAACCGGCACTTATGTTCTTCAGCCATTTGCAACGATGGTTGCCCGGCATCTGAACAACAGGGACGGATTCTAAACCCGTCCCTATTATTGCACTCAGCGGCTCCGCCGTAACAAAACCAGCCCGGCAACGATCAATAACAGTGGGAAGAGCAGCGATAGGTTAACACCCAACTGTTCCAGCAAGATAATACCACCTACCCCTATCAAGATCATACCGAGTAAACTCCAATTACGACGGCGTGATGGCGGTGGTGAAAGCTGAACCGTCTCGCCGGTGGCCGGCCCACCAATCGGCTGCCCAGTAAGCGGGTCAAAGCGATACGAGGGATTAGGCGCATACCCAACACGCGCCTGACCGCTCACTTGACTCTGATCAACAAAGACCTCCTGGTTTACCGGCATCGCACCAGCAGCAGTCGGTGTGGCCGGAGTAGATGGTGTGTCCTTCGGCATAATCAACCATAAGACCAGGTAGATTGGCAGGCTAATCCCATTAATGAAAAAGACTAGCACAAAGATCAGGCGAACAATCACCGGATCAACCGCAAAGTAGCGCGCTAATCCGCCACAAACGCCCCCAATCATACGATCAGTGCTGCTACGTGTAAGTCGAGTCTGCATGTATCGGCTCCTTCTAGCCAGGTCATAACGAGTATGTTTATTCATTCTGTCAATTTGACGAAAGTTCTACCAATTGGTTGCAGCTCTGACTGTTATCAAATCTGAAAATGGCGTGGCCGCGCCTATGGCATCACGTCTCTTGCATCCGCCAGTTAAAGGCTTGCACGATTCGCAGGTGCTAAATGCACTTATGCCAATGCAGTTACTCAGCACTTGGTAGCATCATACTGACTGCGGCGCACACCAATCCCTTTTGTTCACCGCCTTCCTCGCACTGACGCCTGCGTTTGGTGAGTGGAACATGGGTTTCACCGCTAAAATGCGTGGCTAGAACGATGGTAACCTGAACAAGGTGAGAGTGCTGTAGACTGCTGAAGCGTAGCTTCAGCAGCCCAAAGAGCGATCCGCTTGCCGACAATTCGGTCACGCAGCACGCAGCAACATCCATGCCAACTGCGGGAAGGAGTTTGGCACTACCATCACCGCTACACAGATTGATCCCGCCCTTGTGATTGCATCCTGGCCCGAATCTGCATCAGCGCATCACGATAGACCGGGAACGTATCGTGCCACAACACCATGCGTACCAGCGTCGGCGTCTGATGTGTTTGCAAATCATCAATGATCGCACGTAATACCAGCGGTGCAGCTCGATCAACCGGAAAGCCATAAATACCGGTTGCGATACTGGGAAAAGCAATACTTTGCAGACCATACTGACGAGCCAGAGCCAGACTTGAGCGGTAAGCACTGATTAACAATCGATCGGCCTCTTCTGGCGGATAGTGTTGAAAGATCGGCCCGACCGCGTGAATAATGTAGCGGGCCTTAAGCGCAAATCCTGGTGTGATCCGGGCTTGCCCGGTTGGACACGGCGCCACCGCAGCGCAGGCCTGTTGTAGCTCAACAGGACCGGCAGCACGGAAAATAGCGCCGCACACACCACCACCCTGTAGCAACTGCTCATTCGCTGCATTCACAATCACATCAACATGCTGGGTCACAATATCGCCCGCGACTAATTCGAGCCGTGAGTGACCGATTGATAATTCTACCGTGTCGTTCATACCCTTCCTCCTTCCCACACGTCTCCATCTCTCTTACCCCGAAGCGTGTGGAAGATTAGAACCCGCTCCTACCGTGCGCCGACGACACTGATCGGCGCACCAACGAGTGGCCTGGCCGCAGACCACGGTCGAAACAGGAAACTGCTGCTCCTACCCACATTTCTCTTCCACCTTCTCTCCTCACCGCTGCCGGATAGTTTGACACAATTTTACCCATGAGCCTTACGATCCTGGTATAATAGTTTTACAAGGTGCGTCAAATATGTTAGGATTCAAGCAAACACATTCACGAACACAGGAGGAGAGAACTATCGAGACCGGAATGATTGCTCGCCGCATCGTCGAGCTGGTCGAAGACAAGCAGGCACACGATATTATCCTGCTTGACATTCGCTCGCAGACAACGATTGCCGATTATTTTATCATCTGCACCGCCGATAACGACCGACAAATGCGCGCGATCATCGACCACGTTGACGAGAAGATTGCAATTGAGCACGGGTTAAACCCGCGGATGGAAGGCAGTGCTGACACTGGCTGGGTTGTGCTCGACTACCGCGATATTGTGGTACACATTTTTAGCCAGTACCAGCGTGAATACTACCGGTTAGAGCGTCTCTGGAGCAAAGCGATACCGGTGGTTGTAGTACAGTGAGGAAACGTATGGGCAAGGAGACTGCACGACGCAGAGCAGCGTCGCGGCGTAAACGGTTTGTTCTGTTCGCCAGTGGGGCAGCGCTTGGTAGTGCAATAGGCCTGCTCGTCGGTTCAGTACTGACGTTCTGGATCGGTGAAGGTGCTGCCCGCGCCATTCAGCGCGGCCTGCGTCGGCTAGGCGGCGATGATGGACGACCGCATTTCGACCTGCTAATGCAGTAAGGCATACTGAAATGGGTAACGATGAGGTTGCCGGCAGGGGATGCTCTCCGTTTGTCTGGGCATAGAGGCAACTCTGGCGTTGTTGTGCGCCAGAGTTGTTTGTATTCACGAAAGGCAGCGGTATGGATCTGGTAGGAAAAGTTGCGATTGTTACCGGTGGCACCGGCGGCTTAGGCGTTGCGGTAGTAGAGCGTCTGCTGACGGCTGGTGCTACTGTGATAATCCCCTACGTGCATCAAGATGCCTTTCAACGTCTGGCAACCCGATTGCCAACGGTGATTGGCGTCCAGCTCGAACTCACCGACGAAACGGCAACACGCTCTACATATACGACGATTGCCAATGCTCATGGCGGCATTGATATTCTGGTAAACGCCGCTGGTGGCTTTGCCGGTGGTGAGCCGGTACATCAGACCTCATGGGAACTCTGGCAATCACAGATTGACATTAATCTGAAAACGGCCGTTATTTCGTGTGCGGCAGCCATCCCACATCTGATCGCTCGCGGTGGCGGCGCCATCGTTAACGTCAGCAGTCGCACCGCCACGCAAGCTGGTGCCAACCTGGCTGCTTATGCCGCAGCGAAGCGGGCCGTTTTGCAATTAACTGAAGCCCTGGCAGTTGAGCTACGTCCGCACAATATCACGGTCAACGCTGTCTTACCAAGCGTGATCGACACACCGGCTAATCGAGCGGCGATGCCGAAAGCAAATTATGAGGTGTGGGTCAAACCCGCCGAGATTGCCGATGTGATCCATTTTCTGGTTAGCCCTGCCGCCAGAATTATTAGCGGAGCGGCGATACCGGTGTATGGGCGGGCGTAGGGGAAGATTGACAGTTTACGACACCTTCTCCTACAATCAGCCATAGCCGTGTTGCCCAACAACTACGGCATCAGCCCGTCGGTATAAAGAAGGGAATGATTATGTCAATAGACGTTCAGAGTCTGCTCCGCGAACTTAACGATCTTCGTCATCGTTACGCAATGCTTGTGCGGGCACTACGTCTAATGATTTACGACTATGATGTCGCCACCGGCAACATTACCTGGAGTGGTGAAACAGAACACGTGTGTGGACGCTCGATCAACGAGCTTGATGGAGGAATTGCGCAATGGGAAGCGCTCATCCATCCCGAAGATCGTGAACGGGCCGTTCGCTTGCTAGGCGAAGCAGAGGCCAGTTTGAGTGAATACGATATTGAGTATCGCTTTGCCCATAAGAACGGTTCGTATGTCTGGATTCTTGACCGTGGCTACTTTCTGGCCGGGCCTGACGGTAAGGCGGCCCGGATGGTCGGGATGATGCAGAACATCAGCGATATTAAGGCGATTGAGTTTGAGCGCCTTCAGATGCAGGAAGAGATTATTGCTGCCCAAGAGCGGGCATTACGTGAGCTGAGCACGCCGTTGGTGCCGATTAGCGATCAGGCGGTAGCGTTGCCACTAGTGGGATCAATTGATCAACGCCGCGCCGGGATAATTATTGAGACGTTGCTAGAAGGAGTGGCACATCGCGGGGCCGAGATGGTCATTATCGACATTACCGGTGTGGCGACAGTTGACACCTTTATCGCTGATGCGCTGATTCGGGCAGCACGGG
>Ga0308418_1000117_pt1 | contig 53213 bp, 37 predicted proteins | sample HotsprSampleR4cd_FD_203517 | JGI IMG/M metagenome (GOLD analysis project Ga0308418, IMG submission 203517) | Hot spring phototrophic mat microbial communities from Mushroom Spring, Yellowstone National Park, Wyoming, United States - 20090729_R4cd ... | reverse complement strand
TTTCAACCGTTTGTAAATAAACGCGATGTAAAAGACGGAAAAGACGAAGACCTGACCGCAGAACCCGAAATGATAAAAGCCTTTCGCGATACCTGGGAGCTCGGCATACACTCTTACCTCACCTACCTGCGCGACCGGCTGCTGCTGGCGCGAGAGTTGTTAGCAGAGAGCGGTTCGTGTTTTGTGCAGATTAGTGATAAGAACGTCCACCACGTGCGCGAGCTGATGGATGAGGTGTTCGGTGCGGATAATTTTGTAAGACAGATCGTCTTCGCCAAGACCGGCAGTATGGTCTCCAATGAGCTGGGCCGCACAAGCGACTATCTACTTTGGTACGCTAAAGACAAAGAACAAATAAAGTATCGTCAGCTATACTCTAAAAAGCTACCTGATGCTTTCTACAGTAATGTAGAGCTAGCCGATAGCAGCGTACGAAAGATCACGCACGCTGAAATGGTTGATCCGTCGCTGTTGCCAGCAGGGGCGAGAGTCTTCCGGCTCGTGAGCCTGGAGAGTGCAGGACCATCAGGTGAGGATACCCCACTTGAATTCGAGGGAGAGAAGTTCCGCCCAAGTAAGAACGGACACTGGAAGTTAACCTATCCCGACGGCATGGAAGCATTGAAGAAGACAGGTCGGATAGTCAGGGATGGGAATAAACTAAGGTGGAAATATTACATTGACGACTATCCTTTGAAAGTCCTGTCCGAGGTCTGGAGCGACACTGCTGGTTTTAATCCCGACCAAAGATACGTAGTAGAGACGCGCACTAAAGTTGTCGAGCGCTGTATTTTGATGACTACTGACCCAGGCGATCTGGTGTTCGACCCGACCTGCGGCAGCGGCACTACCGCTTATGTTGCCGAGCAATGGGGCAGGCGCTGGATCACCTGCGATACTTCCCGTGTAGCCATCACATTAGCCAAGCAACGCTTGATGACTGCGGTATTTGATTATTACCAACTGGCACATCCTAACGAAGGTGTAGGCAGTGGCTTTAAATACAAAACCGTGCCGCATGTAACGCTTAAAAGCATTGCCAACAATCCGGAAATAGATGAGATATACAAAAAAATGCATCCGGCGATAGAAGCGGCGCTGGCGAAGCTGAATGCGGCACTGAAAGGCAGTTCCATTCGGTTTGAGGTAACCACCGGCGGGCGGGCGGGGCAGATGGTAGATTTTGCTGCACCGGATAGCCAAACCTTTACTATGCCCAGCGGTCAGGTGGTTCAGGTCAATCAGCTGCTCGAGTGGGAAGTACCTTTTGAATGCCCCGATACATGGCCCGAAACAGCCCGAAAGGCATTGGAAGCATTTCATAAAGCACGCAGAAACATGCAGGAAAAAATGGATGAAGCGATAGCCAAATATGCCCCACAGGAAACCCTCTACGACCAGCCATTTATAGACAGTAAAAAATTGCGGGTAACAGGTCCGTTTACCGTAGAAGCCGTCCCTGCACCGGTCGCCAAATCGTTTGAAGAAGTAGATGCAGATACGCAAATGGAGGCTGATAGGTCCATTACCAGAAGTGGAGAAACCTTACGGCAAGAAGAGTGGCGAAATGAATTACTGCGCACTGGTGTAAGAGCCAAAGGCGGTAAACGGATTGAATTTACACGAGTAGAGCCATTAAGCGGCACACGGTTTTTACAAGCAGAAGCCGAAACCAAAGAAGATAACCCCAAACGGGTGGTTATTTGCTTTGGTCCTGAACATGCCCCTTTGGAACAACGCATGGTAGAACTGGCTTTGGAAGAAGCAAGAATGCTAAAACCCAAACCTGAAATTGTTTTGTTCTGTGCTTTCCATTTTGACCCCGAAGCCCGCAAAGACATAGAAGAAACCAATTGGCCGGGCATTACGCTTTTAGAAGCACAAATGAATGCTGACTTGCTTACAGACGATTTGAAAAAGAAACGCAGCAGTAATGAAAGTTTTTGGCTCATTGGTCAGCCCGATGTACAAATCACCGAAATTACATCGGGAGAGAACAAAGGCAAATACGTTGTGGAAGTTCATGGTTTTGATTATTATAATCCAAAAACCGGCACGGTAGAAAGCGGAGGCAAAAACGATATTGCCATGTGGATGCTCGACCATGATTATGACGGAAGAAGTTTATTTCCATCACAAGTGTTTTTCCCTATGGCAGGAGCCAAAGAAGGTTGGGCAACTTTAGCCAAAAACTTGAAAGCCGAAATTGACGAAGAAAAAATTGAAGCATTTCGTGGTACAGTATCATTGCCGTTCACGCCCGGGAAAAATGTAGCCGTCAAAATCATTGACGCAAGAGGAATTGAAAGTTTAAAAATTATCAGACTATAATCCGCTATGAAGAACATAAAAAAGCTGATAATTAATTCTCCTTACGAAGAACCGCAACGTTATTGGGAATATATCAGAGAAAAAAAAGAATTTATATTACAGGAAGGTCGCAGGCCTGCAGGATATGTGGTTGCTTCTGAAAATTCACGTTCCTTTGACGACCCCGGCGTGTTTATTCCTATACCATTGGTCAATGCAATACGTCCGAGAGTAAAAAAGTGGCGAGAAGCTGGTTATCCCGGAGTTACAAGTATTACCAAAAGGCTTTTGCAGCATTGGCAAGACCCCGAAGAACGCAAAGACCGCAGGTTTTTCTTTTGCCAGCTGGAAGCCATTGAAACGCTGATTTGGCTAACCGAAGCACCGGAAGCCGAGAAAATAGGTATTGAAATTCCGAGCGATGGCGGTGAGTTCAGCCGTTGGTGTAATAAAATGGCAACAGGAACAGGCAAGACCATTGTGATGAGTATGATCATTGCGTGGAATGTATTGAACAAAGTCGCAAATGGAAAAGACACTCGGTTTTCAAAGAATGTTTTAATCGTTGCACCGGGCTTAACGGTTCGCAATCGTCTTTCGGTTCTCAATCCAACCGACCCACAAAATTATTACGAGGCGTTCAACATAGTGCCTTCGGGTTTAATGGACGCTTTACGACAAGGGAAAATAAAAATCATCAACTGGCATGCTTTAGCTTGGCAAACCGAAGAAAAGATTGCCAAGAAAAAATCGGTTGACAAACGCGGGGCTAAAAGTGATGAGGCCTATGTAAAAGAAGTATTGGGCGACATAGCAAATGCTTCAAACATCATTGTAATCAACGACGAAGCACACCACGCATGGCGTATTCCAGCCGAGAGCAAAATTAAAGGAGTTAAGAAAGAAGATATAGAAGAAAGCACCGTTTGGGTAGGTGGACTTGACCGCATACACAGGGCAAGAGGTATTTTACGTTGTTTTGATTTGTCGGCTACTCCTTTTGCCCCAAGCGGGAAAAAAGCAAGTGAAGAAGCTTTGTTTCCATGGATTGTTTCCGACTTCGGTTTGAATGATGCCATTGAATCCGGTCTGGTCAAAACACCAAGAGTTGTAATTCGTGACGATGGAAGTGTAGATAGAGAGTTGCGTTCAAGATTATATCACATCTACATGGACGAAACGGTGAAAGATGACCTCAATCAAAAAGTTGATAAATCTGTTCCCCTTCCTGATTTGATTAAAAACGCCTATCTGCTTTTAGGGAAGGATTGGAAAGCAACTAAAGACGAGTGGGAGAAAGCAGGTTATAAAATTCCTCCTGTAATGATTACAGTGGCAAACAATACATTTACATCGGCACGTATAAAGTACTCGTTTGATAAAGATGCTTTTAATCTTTCTGTAGCAGGCCTGGGTGATTTGTGTAATCCTGAGAAAACTTTACTTATTGATAGCAATGTCTTACAGAAAGCTGAAGCCGAAACAGAAGAAATTGAAATAGAAGAAGTAGTAGAAACCGAAGATAATTCGGAAGATACACCAAAAGAAAAAAAACTCACCAAGAAACAGCAAGCGGAATTACTGAGAAGAACAGTTGATACTGTCGGGAAAATCGGAGAACCCGGAGAGCAAATTCAAAATGTGATTTCTGTTGGGATGCTCAGCGAAGGTTGGGATGCTAAAACCGTAACGCACATTATGGGTTTACGGGCATTCAGCAGTCAATTATTGTGTGAGCAAGTTGTTGGAAGAGGTTTGCGAAGGATGTCTTATGAGGTTGGCGAAGATGGTTTGTTTGAACCTGAATATGTAAACATATTTGGTATTCCGTTTACATTCTTGCCCCATGAAGGCGGACAAGATGGCCCACCACCACCGCCACCAAAACCAAAGACAGAAATAAAACCTGTTAAGGAAAAAGCAGAGCATGAGATCAGTTTCCCGAATGTGGTGAGAATAGACCACGTCTATAAGCCCAAATTGACGTTGGATTTGGAGAAAGTGAAATCATTAGAACTTGACCCATACGACTCAATAACAGAGGCAGAATTAGCTGCGATTATTGCAGGCAAACCCAATCCTGCGGCACTTTCTGAAATCGACCTGAAAGAAATTGCAGAGAAATTCAGACTGCAATCCATCATCTTCCGAATGGCATCAACCATATACAATTCTGAGAAAAAGCCTGACTGGAAAGGAAGCAAAGAAACATTCCTGATTCAACTCATTAACATTATTGAGAAGTTTATCTATTCAAACAAAATCATTATCAAAAATCCTCTATTCAATCAAGACGAATCAAGAAAGCGAATTTTAATAATGCTTAACATGAATAAAGTTGTCCAGCACATTTGGAATGAAATACGAACAGTTAACACAGAAGCATTAACACCGGTATTTGACAAAGAAAACCCTATCCGTTCAACCTCTGACATAAGAACATGGTGGACAAGCAAACATTGCGAAGCATTTGAAAAAACACATATCAATTTTGTTGTAGTTGATAGCAAATGGGAATACTTAGAAGCCAAAACAATCAACGAATCAAATCTTGTAAAATCATTCGTTAAAAATGACCACTTAAATTTTGTGATTTACTACAATTATCAAGGCGTAGTAAGACGTTTCTTCCCTGACTTCATTTGCAAACTAACAAATGGAGAATACTTAATTATAGAAACGAAAGGACAAGACAATGAGCAGAACAAAACAAAACGAGCCTACCTTGATGAATGGTGCAGAGCAGTAAACGAGCATGGCGGATTTGGAAAATGGAAATGGGCAGTATCGTATGACCCTAGTGATCTGCAAAAAATAATTGATGACAAATACAACGAGAAATAGCTATCGTGCAGGTGTAAGCCCAGCGGACTGCTCAACCTTTTGGGATTGAGCTTCCTGTTTCGTCGCAGGATGGACTTCAGGTAGTTTCTAAGAGTCGCTTGTTTCGACAAACTTAGCATATTTACTTAGCATGCGACACAAACCGACGCTAAAAGCATACAAGTATTGTATTTACCCTACTGATGCGCAGGTGATGTTCTTTGCTAAGACGTTCGGATGCTGTCGTTTCGTCTGGAACAAAATGCTGGATGAGAAACTGCAAGCTTACAAGAAAAAAGAACGTCTGCAACGATTTACGCCTACCAAGTACAAAGAGGAATTCCCTTTTCTCAAAGAAGTAGATAGTCTTGCACTTTGCAATGTACAACTACAACTTGAGAAAGCATTCAAAGATCACTTCAGAAACCGTAAGCAATTAAAGCTCCCGAAATTCAAAAAGAAAAGAGAAAAGCAGTCGTACACTACGAACAATGTACACAATTCAATAAGAGTAGATTTTGAAAAAAGCTTGTTATATCTGCCGAAAATAAGACAGGGAGCAAAGATTGAACTACACAGAAGATTTGATGGCAAGATCAAATTCGTTACTGTAAGTAAAACAACGGATGGCAGGTATTATGCTTCCATCTTAGTAGAAACTAACGATCTGAGAAATAAAGTCGTAGAGCCTAAAAGCAAAGCTTGTGGGATAGATTTAGGGCTAGAATGCTTTGCTACTGTCACCAACGATTTTGGAAGCTACAAAGTTGAACATCCGAAATACCTTCTGAAAGCTGAGGAACGGTTGAGAAGACTGCAAAGGTCTCTCTCACGAAAACAAAAAGGCTCAAAAAATAGTGAAAAGGCTAGACTGAGACTTGCGAGGCAGCACGCGTACATCGCAAACACTCGTAATGACTTTCTGCATAAGTTGTCCAAAACCATCATTGACGAGAACCAAGTCGTGGTGGCGGAAGACATCAATGTGAAAGGCCCGTTGAAAACAAGACTTGCCAAATCGATTGGTGACAGCGGGTGGTCAAGTTTCTGACCTACCTCAAGCACAAAGCTGAATGGTATGGCAGGACTTTCATTCAGGTAGACCGCTTGTTCCCATCGTCAAAACTTTGCCATCGCTGCGGGTACAAAAAAGACGACTTGGCATTACATGACCGAACGTGGTGCTGCCCAGCATGCGGTGGAACACACGACAGAGACGTAAACACCTCTATCAACCTTTACTACGTAGGGCTAGGACGGGCCGAAGTTACGCCTGTGGAGCAGGCTCTGGTGGATGGCCGTAGTCCATACGGGCTACCTAAAAAGCCATCCTGCGACGAAGCAGGAAGCTCAACTGAAAAAGGTTGAGCAGTCTGCCAATTATACAACTATCATCGTAAAAACAGATAACTTGATAGATGATTTCGTACCGCTTGCTTAAAATCTTTCACCTCTGTTTCATCGTAATTAAAAACTTCAAATATAAACCCGTCTTGTAATACCGCGTAAAACAATACAGGTAGCTCATAAAGAATGTGATAAGATATTATCTGTGGTTTGTAATAGTCTACTATTACCTCCCTGTTATTAAGTGTATGCGTTATTAGATGTTTCACTTCTACTACATAATCGTACCTTATTAGCTTATCGTTAGCCATATAGGTAGCATATACCCTGCCGTCAGCTCTACCTCTAAGATAAACATCAATATCTCCTATTTCTAATATCTTTTTTGTTATGTTTTCTTTGTTTTTGACAAATTGTATATTCAAACCTAAAGCACTACCCACCTGACTTACTAAATATCTTTCCACAAATGTGCCGAGACTCATTAGGTCTAAACTCGCTTGTTTTGAATAACTAAAGGGAGGTTTCTTTTTAAAAACGGTTTTGCTGATCTCAGATGCTTTTAGTATAAAACGCATAGTAAAATTTACTCATTTCGATAGATAATACAAACGATATGATTTTAGAAGTCAAAAAATCCGAGCAGGAGAGTACTAAACAACAGCAAATCGTGATTGATGAATTATACGAATACGAAGAAGCACCGTTTCGTCATTTTAGCGATCTGCTACCTGAAGTAGATATAAAAGAGAAGGAGGAAGAAGAACGCATAGAAACAGACGAAGACGAATGGGACAGCGACGGGGATTGGGACGATGACGACGAAGATTCCGAATACGAAGAATGGTATGACGAAGAAGTAGATTGGGACGATGAAGAATATGAAGATGTCGAATGGGAGGATGTTGAATGGGAAGAGGAAGAATAATAGAGCACCAAAACTTTACAAAATTTAATTTGTACAATCTTCTTTATTTGTATAATTGTTTTTCATCTTTCCTATCTTTATTGATTTAAAAGTATATAATTTTGTATTGTATTGCGTTATAACCTATAACTTAGAATATCCCTGATCAATAGACTTTACGATTCCCATTCTTGAAAATACAACAGGCCCATAAAGTACGTATTTTAATCCCATGTCAGTACATACCAAAATCCTATCATATCGCCTAATATGAATGTTAGTTTTTGAGCTGGCATCTTTAGCTAATAGAAAGCTTCGCCTATTGTGTTTTACGTCAATAATATTAGCATATTGGTATTCAAAATTTAGTTTTATCTCATTGTCGTATATAAAGTTGGTATTTTTTTGAATTAATTCTTCGACTAAGTAAAGCGGTACATATTGGTGTGGTGATTTACTACGATCGTATAAAATAATATCCTTCATAACTCTTGAAAGGAATCGGTCTGACGCTGTAGTTAGCATGATGTTGTCATAAGGTCCCAATGTCAAGACATTTCTGTAAGTTCCTTTAGTATTTTTGATATTAATTTTGTAAATCAAGATGTATAAGTTTTTACGATCACTTAAATTTCTATAACAACTTACTAACATTGATAGATATAGGTTCCCCGTTTTTTCATCTAGATATATTTTATGTTTATGCAATCTATTGGATGTACTGCTACAAAATTTGTATATAAATGACGTGTTTGAAGATATTAAAGGCCAAGCGTCTATTATTGTTATATGTTGGATAATATCTATGTATTGTTTATTATATGTTTTATTTATTTTTCGGCTTGATATTATATTATATAATTTATACAGGTCAATAGCATAAACTTTATATGTCTCTTCATAGATTGAGCGCGTGCCTATTTTAGGCTCATGAGCAAGTGAAGTTGGATTTAAACTAGCTAAAAACTTTTGGGTGCTACCAGCAAACGTATTGTAAATATTAATACCTTCAAATCTTGACACATTCGATACAGTATAGTACTCATCAAATGTATCGTTCGAACCAACATTAGAAGATAATTTTAAAAGTCTTGTTCCGGCAAATACATAATTACCAAATAAATCTTTTATGGGATACAAATGTGATTTTGATAAGTCGTTAGGTACATCAACTTTGTACTTTTTAATCAATAATTCTATTTCGGACGGTATACTTATTACAACAGTAGATTTAGGTATGAATAATGTCATTGATTCATTATTGGCTGTACTAAGTTTAATAATAAACTCTTTATTTTTTAAAGAGCATAGTATAACAATTGCATTCTTTATTTCTATCAACCAATCCGAGGCTTTTACACGCCCTGTTACCTCTATATTTAAGATACTACTTTCAAAGAAAACAGTTCCACTTGAATCTGTATTTACTGAATATTTGAGATCATATAACGAGAAGTCAAAGTCTGTACCCTTAATTATTTCCTGAATGTACATAATATCTTTTTTGTTTTTGACTAGTTGAGATAATTTAATGAAATAATCTTTTATGTGGTAAGAAATTTTATATTTATGGCCATTTAGGAGATTGATTACATCTATGTAGATAGTATTTTCTTTGGTTGTGAGAACTACTGTGATTGAGTTAGCGATAGGCTGAATAATATCCGGATTTTCATTTGATTTTACCTCATATACGATTTTTTTCTGGCTGTAGTTATATATACCTATTAGCCCCTCTTCATTCCCTTCATTCTCTGTAATTCCCCTTACGTAATACAGGAAGACGTCGCCATTAGGTGCCTTTACGTAACTCTCAACCCGACCAACAGATTCTATGTGTGAATCGTCTATTTCCAATAAACTATATGATTCCTTTTTATAGTTATAAAAGGTAGCGATTAATTTTTTGTTTTTATATGTGTATACGTAAGTGGCGTCATTCTTATTAAAAAAAATGGTTGTATCTTGTTTAGTAGACAATCTATGCAGAGGCATTGGGTGATAACTTTCACTACGATATGTTATTTGTTCTCCCTCATTAGTAGGTTTTAGCCAAGATATTCGTACAGAATTAGTAACCTTACACTTGATTAGTAACTTATTATCTTTGGGTAATAACACTCGTAAATATACTACTAAGGAGTAATCTATGATATTATATGTACTCGTTCGTGAGTTTCTAAGTTATCACTATTTATTTATGTACCACGATGGATTGAGCATGAATAGTATATAAAGATAGCCTCTCACTTAGAGCAAGAGTTGGCTGTGTAAAAATCACTTTCTTTACAGTTTTAGAGCGTAGAGTAACATAAGAAAATAGTTATATTTGTATATTTAAAAGTGATTTTTACCCTTACTGCTAATGCACCAATCAAATGCAAATTATACAGAGAGTATAGCAAGTTTAGGTTGATGATTAAGGTTTCCGAAATAGAAATTGTTTAGACTGTCAAAACTATACAAAAGTGATTAGCTTTGTTCAATTGTTTTTGAAATGGGGTTTTATGGTTAGCATGGTGGATTACCCCTATGAATTACACGAAATCATTACTCGTTCTATTAAATTCAAATACCACAAAATATTTATAGGTAAATGCACAAATATTTTCAATTATATTTTCACAAGTTACGGTGGTATCTTTGGTGGGCGAGAATCAATCCTTGTCGGGTTAGAACAACCCGAAGTGAAGCCTGTGGATCAGGCTCTGGTGGATGGCCGTATCCATTGGGAGCTACCTAAAAAGTCATCCTACAGCGAAGCAGAAATTCTAACTGTAAAAGATAGGCATTCGGTCTTGCCAGCTTTTGCCTTGCGTTTTAACGAGTTTACAGTGTCATGGGATTGACTCTGCCAACACGAGACAAGCTGTCGGAGGAGCAAAAAGAAATACTGAAGGCTTTCAAAGAGACTGACCGTATTCGTATTAATGCCTACGCAGGTACTGGGAAAACGACGACACTACTCAGCATAGCTGCCGATAACCCAGAACTAAAATTCCTTATTTTAACATTCAACAAAAGCGTAGCAGAAGAACTTACACAGAAAATCAAAAAGTACGCTCTCCATAATGTAGATGCTAAGACAATACATGGATTGGCTTATGGATATTATGTGCGTAACACCAGAGGGCGAGTCAAGATAATGGATAATCGTGATGTGCGTGATATGTTAATGCGTACGGATATAGCGGACGATTATAGTGAGAGTATCTTTCTACACAAGCTTTACGAAGCCTATTGTCGCTCTGAGTTTATAGACATAAATGCAAATAATATCCGTTATATTCTCATGGGGGACAGGGATTTGCGAAACATAGCTTTAGCTCACTACATGAGTCAAAGGCGTAATTTTGATGAAAAGTATAGTTTTAGCGACTTTGTCAACGACCTGTCAAAAGATCTTGTTTACAAGATTGAACGCATTTATGAGGTTTTTAGTGCCCCTAAGTATGGTTACACAATACATAGTCATTATCTCAAAGAGTATCAATCCATGGTTATGAAGCAACTTATCAAGAATTTTGCGTACGATTGTGTCATGCTGGACGAGGCGCAGGATGCTAATGGATTGATGCTTAGTATCATACAGCATCTTCCGGCTCGTAAAAAGGTGACAGTCGGGGACATACACCAGTCTATTTATGGATGGAATGGAGCAGTTAACGCGTTAGCTAGACTAAAAGATTGGGAGAACTTCTATTTGACGCACTCGTTTAGGTTTAGGAATCCAACCATAGCTGAACTAGCTAATAAGTACTTAGTCAACATTAAGGGTGAGAAGAAGCTCATAGTGCCCCGTGGTGAGCGTGAGATACCGGGTCGTGCTATTATATCTCAAACAAACGCTAAACTTGTTGAATTCATTATGAACTTAGACGAGCCTTTCAAAACAACCCGTCCTCTGGAAGCTATTTTTTCGGATTTATTCGTTGCTGATAAGATTATATTGTACTACGAGCGCTCTGACATCAGTTACCTCAGCAGTATGCCAAACTACATGTTAGAAATGATTAAGAGTTTTTCAAACCTATCCGAGCTTAAAACATTTTTAGAAACCTATGACTATAACCTAAAGTATGCATTAGATGTTGCCCATATGATAAGGTGTAACGAACGAGATGGCGTAGAGGGTATTTATGAGAAAGCCCAAAGATTATATGATAATAAAGCAAATCTTACTCTTACGACTGCTCACAGTGCGAAAGGATTGGAGTGGGGGCAGGTATGTCTCACAGGCGACTTTAGACCACTAGACCAAATCATCAAAAGTAGCATAGACATCGTAGATGCTAAGGAGAAGCAGCTTACACCCGAACTCTTGGCCTACGCATTTCGCGAAAACTCACCAGGTATGAGAGACTTACTAGATTCCATAAATCTGCAATATGTAGCAATCACAAGAGCCAGCGACGAAAACAAGGGCACAGGATTATCTATCATACAAAGCAACTTCGACATGACAATAGAACAATGGTTTGCTACGGCTCTACAATCAGTAGCTGCATAATATATCAATGCCAATTTCTTGAAAGCAAAAGCTAAGCAGTCTTTTCAAAAATTATCGCCATTATTCGGCTAACTAAATTTCGTGGTGAGCTGACTTTATCTTCTTTGCTCACAATAAAGAGCGCTATACAAGACAACTCACTTTTGTATATTTTTATGACTTGACTTGCCATTAAAAATAGTATCATGTAATATTGTATAACATTTATTTTCGATATAATAAGATTCTATGAGTAAGGTAGATTTAGTCGGAATCGCGCAAGATCTTTTTCTGCTAAACGACTTGTCTTACAAGTACTCCGTTGGCAAAGTAAACGATAATTTGAATATTTACCTTTACAGAACTTCTTTAGAGGGCGAAAACATAAATCTCTTTTTTTTAGAAACCAACGATGCAAAAATAGTAGTACCCGCTTCCAACGAATGGGACAGCTTAGGGATAGATGGCTTATACAAAATAACATGTATAGACTGCAAGGGTAAATTTATATTCAAAGAATATAATAACATTCAAACTATTAAATCAGCATCTACTTTATATATTTCACCAATCAAAGATGAAGCTTGGGAGATAGAATACAGCATTCTAGACGATAAGATAAGAAGATTTAATATAGTCAATCATCTATTTAAACAAGAATCTGTTGAGTGGGCGGAAAATGCATTAAGTATTATATTCAACGATGAAGCTGAAGTATTAGCCGATAAAATACCAACAATGAGGATACTATTAGCAAATGGAAAATCAAACCTAAGTTACATTGATAAGATAAATATAGAGGATACAATACTAGGTTATATCAAAATAAATGATAAAGATATTTTTATAGACTTAGAAGATAAAGGAGATAGTTACTATGTTGTAAATTTGAAGAGACTAAATAAATGTTTTTTGTATCAACAGTATATAACATTATTTTACATAAATACTTATTATATAGTTGGAACATACACTGAAATTAGACTTGTGAACTACGAAGGTAAAAAATATATGGTTTTCATAAATCAGAATGACGAGATGATTATTGATATGACCTTCGTTGAAGTGCTTGATGTTTTAGTCAGAGAAAAAACAGACACTAGAAATAGTAATAGTGACTCTAATGATAACAACACTGACACAAGCGACAATAATACTGATAAGGTTGATAATAAGGTAGTGCATGAAAGCTAGTAATCTCTTTTAGTAACCTAATCGGGCTATGAGCATTGAAATCCAGATCAATAGATTAATAGATGCCACATTGAATGCTAATAGAGGAGCTACGGATAGGGAACAAATTGCACAAGCTAGTGATAGAAGTTATGCAATGTGGCATGATATTGGTTTATTGTTACATAGTAATTTTATAACTACACACTTGACGTTAATTGCCCCTATTTGTGCCTGTAGTTATGTGTCGACTGCACCAACACCAACATCACTCACTCCCGACCTAATGAAAACTACTCTACGAACAGAAATGCGAGATGTAAGGATAGACGAAAACAATAAATATTTAGGAGCACAAAAGCTAATCATGTATATATACGACAACTACATCTCCGTTATAACTCAATTTACTGGCGCTAATGCAAGTAATACGCCAGTCAGCATAGACATAACATTGTATCACAATAGGATAAGGGATCTTTTAGAACAAAGGGTAGTTAATTTTATCAATAGTATACATCATGATTATTTCAATACGGGTAACGACTTATTTGAAAAGGTTAAGGATTTCAACAAAGACTTAGCTAAGCTTTTATACGATTCCAGCCTACACTTCATCATGCCGAGTGATGGGATATGTAACATAGGTGGCAATCCTGGGCCTTTGCCTTATAGTGGCGCTGTTTATAGTTAGATTATGGAGTCACGATAGATGGTTCTTTAGAATTTTGGGCTGCTATTATTTCATTTATTTTTGCGTTGATCATTTTTACTGCATCAGCTTGTAGTTTCATTGCATTTATTATTTGTTCGTTTAGTGCTACATGCGCTTGGTGTATAACCTGTTGATTATGCTGATGCGTTGCTGTTTGTGCTTCACCTCTCAATGCGGGAGAGTTCATTTTTTGTTCAAGATTAACTTGTTTTTGTTTTTCTTCTTCTGTTTGCTCTGTTCCAGCAGATTGTTTCTCTGGATTAGTATTTGTAGGTATTGGAGTAGTAGGTGTTTTTAGGATGTCAGGCACATTTGTGTCGATATTTTTTACTTCTAAACCTGTAAGGGCAGCTGGAGCACCAGTTAATCTTATCTCTGCTGCATTGCGTGCTCTTATGGAACTAGCTAGTTGTCGGCTGCTACTATCTACTAAGCTTACACGTGTTGGTTTTATCTTATCAAATCTCTCGCGTAGTTTTTGAGGGGTATCTTCTGAGCTTGTCATTTTTTCTATTACATTGTCAATGGCTTCTTGTCTTTTAGCTTCTACAAAGGAAAAACCTTCGCCTTTTAGTTGCGGCAGGATAGCTTTTGTAAGTATTTTGTATCCGCCGTATCCAGCTAGTCCTAGAAGTCCGGCACCAAGTCCAATACCAAGAGGGTTAGCTAACATGGTTAGCATTCTACCGCCGCCTAGTAGGCCTCTTAGAGCGCCGCCCGTTAGGGCTCGCGCTCCTAATGTAGCTTCTAAACCTGAAACACCACCAGCTGCGCCAGTGGTGCTTGCAGTACGTCCTCGGATGAAGGGCTTTATTATATTCTTACCGTATGCCAGCCAACGACTTCTGAATTTAGGCTTGCGTGATTTAGTGCTACTCTTACTCTGGTTTCCGATAGCGGTATTAGGTGAATTTTGACCTGTGCCTTGGCCAGCTTGTTGGGTTGAAGCAGCACCAGCCATAGTAGTAGTAGATGCATGAGGGGCTGTCTGAGGCAGCGTAGGACTACCTTTGACCAAGGCTGGCTGAACATTCCCACTGGCTGATGCTGCATGTGTAGTGTGAGAATGCGGTGTAGGGGAAGGCTTCTGAGACTGCGCCACAACTTGCCTCGATTGCGATTTCGCTCCCGCAGTGGTGCCTTCATGTGCCTCTTTGGGATGCCCACCTTCTCTTCTCTTCCTAACTCTCGAGCCATCTCTATATAGGCGTTTCGCCAAATCCTCTGCAATTGTTTCTATAACCGGTTTCAACTGCTTCAGTTCCTCTGATGTTATATGGCCCTGTGTGGATGTCTTTTGGATGCAGTTAATTATATCACAAATATTACTCGTTAATTCATTTTCTACTTCTTTTTTTAGCACTTCTAGATCTTTTTCTGTAACCTCAGCCTCAGCTTCTTCTCTTTTTTCTTTCATACTTACAATCCTGTCTATTACTTTAAGCAATACACTAGAAAAGTCTGTTGTTAGTTGTATCGGTACTCCTTTACCAGTTTCATTTATTTTTTGAATAGCTTCGTTAAAATATCTTATTATTTCTTCTTTTCCAACTGTTTGTTCGCTAATGTCTTCGTCTATTGTGTTTTCTGATTGTGACGCCTTAGATTTGCTTGATGCCCGGCTAGACTCGGGAACTTGCTCTTCACCAGATGTGCTTAATGCCTGGCTAGACTCGGAAGCTTTCGCTTCACCAAATGTGTTTGATGCCTGGCTAGACTCGGGAGCTTGTGCTCCACCAGTTGCTTGTGCCATCCCGATATCTCTTGTTAGCGATGGCATTTGTTTTATAGACGGTAACGATGTAGTAGTTACCTCAGGAGCAGGCTCGTAGCGTAAAGTATCACGACTCAACGCACGCTCACTTACTATACCACTAACATCACGATAACGAAGATATAGATTAACAAAGTCATCAATATCCTTTTCATCTGTTAATCCAGTTACTTTACTAATGTAACTTATTGCCCTACGCAATCTATTCTCCTCTTCCTCACTCAAATTAGATTTGTTCTTTAATAACCAGTAATCCCTAGCTTTGTCTACTAGTGCCGCATTGTTGAGTAATTTAATCACCTCATTTTCATCTTCATATTTTGGATTCTTGCGTTTCAAAAAGTTTTGCAGGAGTTTTATTCTTTTGTCTTTTTCATACTCTAACTTAAGGTCCGTTTTTGTCTTAGAGCTAAATGATGTCCAAGCCTCTTCGCTGTCGAATGGGCTTGGTGTTCTAGTCTCGTAATAGCTCCTGTATTCTGACTGTTTATACCCTAATCCTAAGAAGCGGCCTGTATGGAGGTAAAGCTGCCTGTACCCGAACTCGCCCATTCCCGCCAACAACCTACCTAATGGATGACTCTTAATAGCACTATAAAAAGGCGATATAATACCGCCAGCTAGGCCGACTACACTACGCCTCAATTGTCTATTCGCTTCTCTAACGTCCTGCCTGAATCTCTGGTATTCTTCTTGCTCCCTAAAGAAAAATCTACCTACATCATACGACACTTTAGCCATCTTGACAAACTCCTGCACACCTACTGTATGGACTAATCTAATAAGTAATCTAAACCCTAAAACATTAACAACATTAAAGTAACCAGACATAATATTAGCTATATAGTTAGACACTTTATCTACACTAACATTTGGTTGATTACCTGTCTGCCCTGAACACAAGATGTATACTTCATAAATATTATCTAACGTTATATCCTCAATATTAATTCGCTCTATAGCCTTAATTATATCGCTATTACCATTAATAAACTTTTGTATGTTAGGAACTAATACTTTATCTAAATATTCTTCTATTTCTATGTCATTTGCTTGTTTTTCTTTTATCGACAAACTACATTCACCTAGAACTGTGCTATATAGTGTGTTTAATGCATTGCTTTTATTGTCTTTCGTATTTATGGTTTTCCACATCTGTTCAGCACCGCTTGCTAATATAGAAGCTATTTGATGGACTTTTAGATTAATAGACCTATTATATAATATCTTTATAGCATTGTAAAACTCATTAGTTAGAGAAGAGCTTTTTATAAGTATAATAAGCTTCCTAAGAGTCTCCTTTATTAGATATGCTAGTGCTTCTGTGCTACTACCCTGAAAACTAACATTCAAGTGCTGGGATAATTCTATGACTCTATTTATCAGATTTTTAACTATATTAGGATCCTGATATACATGTAAATAGTAGGCTGCTTCTAATATATAATATTTGGCTAGTTTCTCGCCTCTTGGTAATACATCACGTAATCCTAAGGATGGGAGGTTAAGATTAGTCATTCATAAATATACTAAGTAAAAGACAAAACTGTATATTTAGTATATTTACAATTAGTGAGCAGCAAATTAGATTTCAAGTCTATTTTAAACTCAGCTTTCACCTTGCCAGACGACGTGAGAAACTATGTAATCAAACTAACTAAGCTTAGGGAGGAAATAATTGACGAAGATTACAACCCAGAGGAGGTATTATTAGAATATCGTAGGACTGGTAGTGATGATTTACTTTTGTCGTTAGTATTATATAATCTACCGATGGCCGTTATCTTAGTTAAGAAGTATTCAGGATATGTAGACCCAATGCAAGTAAGTGATATGTTTTCCGTCGCATTGAATACTATAATACGATGCGCACAAAAGTACGATGTATCTCATGGTACTAAATTTAGTTCATATCTCGTAATCAATATGAAGGGCGAAATACTAAAGTACCTGGACGAAGCTAAACCGATCAAATACACTTATTATTACTACAGCCAACGGACACAGATTGTAGATAATTTAGATATAGATAATATACAATCCCCACACGAACACTACAACTCAGAACATTGCGATTTACCACAATTCATAACACATCACGACATTAAAAACATACTATCTGAAAATGAACCTGACGATAATATGTTAGAAAACTATGTCTACGAAGAGGGCAGTATTAATCAAAGCATAGATGAGTATAAAGAATCATCATATCGTACGATAATATCAGAAGAACTAATGAAATGTATAGACAGTATTTCAGAGCGTTTGACTAGTAACATAGAAAGTGTTATATTAAGTAGCATCAAACGCTCTATTATTGAAAATGTAAAGTATACTGTTGCCGAGTTATGTGAGAGATATAATTTTAGTAAGAGAAGTGCCTATAGTACACATGCTCAGATAATAAAGGAGATAGGTGATTGTTTAAGAGACAAGATTAGAAATAATCCTGAGCTATCAGATCAACTCTTAGATGAACTCAGGTAGTCGCCCCCTGACCTGAATGGGAGGGACTAGCCTTGTTTGCCACTCCTACCCAATCCCTTGAAATCAGTACTCGTTTCAAGGGAGAGAAATCCCGAAGGCTCTCGAGACAGGAGAAGGCGAGGGCTACGGAGAGAACTTGCCAGCTTTTTTGCCTTACATGGGTAAGGCCCCGCACCCGTTCCATCTTGCGGTTGACGGTTTGTTGGGTAGCTAGCTCGCTCTCCCCGCTTCCCCGAAAGTGTTTATATAGCAAATCTAATTCCTTTCGTGTTTTCCACAGATTACCTTTCAGTCTGTTCCGCTTGTATTCATTTTTCTCATATCGTATTTCTTGTTTGAGTTTAGCGATCTTATCTTCAGTCTTTGCTATTGTGTAAGATAAAAATTCCGCATCTTTCAGAAGCTCTTTGTAGTTCTTAGGCACGCGTTCTTTAAAACCTAGCCCTCTGCGGGCTATCACGTAAGCGCCTGCTATGTCTTTGTCTATGTTGTAAAGCGGAGCGTATTTCAATTTGCCAATGATTGACGTGTAAGCTGGATTGACCTTGATGACTTGAATCCCATTGCGCCTCGCCACAATCTCAATCTTTTGTAGCAAGCCTTTGTATACCCACTTTTGTAGTTTCTGTCTTAGCTTTGGTAGCCCATCACCTCTTTTACCTTTTGGGAGCTTCTCCAGATTTTCTATAACGAGCGCTTTCCCTTCTCTTTTAGCGATTCCCACCACTTGGTGAACTGTTTGCCAGCTTAAGTACTCTCTTTTTTCTGTGCTGCCTTCTAATAGCTTGTCTAAGCTGATGCGCTCGTACTTCTCTATATTGCCATCCTTTGCTGTATGAACTATCGCTAAATGAAAAGGATACGCGTTGATGTCAATACCTATGACACCATTGTCTTTTGTGATAGTCACTTCGGGGAACTTCTCTTCTTTAATGAACTGTGCGTAGATTTTCCCATTTCTTAGTTTGATTCGTACTGTGTATGGGAACCAGTCGCCTGTCTTCTCGGCGTGCTCTATGTCGCTGATGAAGCCTACCCACTTGTCGGTTTTTCTTTTCGACGCTCGGATTACCTTAGCCCACACATACTCGCCGTTTCCCAAGTTAATTCTCAAATGCCACTGGCCTTTCAGATTGACCAACCTAAGGTTGAGATTGCCTTTTGATGCTTTTCCACCTATCGCGTACAAGATACCGTACCTTCTTTCTTCCCATTTTTGACGTAGCTTCTCGCGCCTTGTACTTGTCAGATGTTTCTTCTTCAACTGTTCAAAAAGCGCTCGTGAGCCAAAAATCAGCTTTTTAGGATTCTGTTTTCTTTCCAAGCAGGAGCCTAATGCTTGCTGTGCTAAAAAGATAGCAGCGTTTGAATACCGAGCGTTGAGACCATACTTGATAGGCAAAAGCTTCCTCAAATCTTTCTCTTCTGTTTTCTTCAACAGCCTCTTGTAGGCAAACCTAACCATTGATGAAAACTTGTGCATGAGGTCTAGTACCTTCTTTTTGTCCTCATCAGTATCAAATGCTAATAAGCTCTCTACTGTTATGAAGCCGCTGTTCCCTTTATTGCCGTCATGAGAAGTCTCTACACGATCTTTTCTACTTGGTATTTTCCCTCTCATACTTTAATACAAATATACAAAACCTTACAGGAATAGAAACTGTTGCGTACCATCGGCCGTTCTTGCACTCCTTTACGCATCGAAACTCCGCCACCATAAAGATACGAAGATGCCTTTGTAAACCTTTACTTCGTAAGGCTAGAGCGACCCGAAGTCAAGATTGTGGTGTACGCTCTGGTGGATGGCGGTAGTCAGCCTGCGACGAAGTATGAAGCTCAACTACAAAAGAAAGAAATTATCATTAAAAATAATAAAACTTGGGGAGCAGGTAAAAATTTATCAATCCTTCGATATTCTATGCAGAAAAATCCGAAGTGATTTGAAGAAACTACTTAGTAAGCTTGGCTACTACAAAGTATAGGAGAAACAAGTTATGAAACATGTTGCGAGAATAGAGTCTACTAAATTTAGAGTTTTACAAAGTGTATTATAGATTCGAAAAAATCTTTTCTATTTCTTTCTGTTCTCATCGTCACGGGCCTTATAAAGGTATCAACCAAGTCAAAACCAACCTCTTGCGCTATCTTTTCGTATATATTGTGTTTATCATTTACTACAATAAATATATTTACACCACTTTTCAGGTTTTTGTTTATATTTTTAAAGACTTGTACCATTGTCTCAAAATATTCTTCTACTGCCTTCTTACTCCGTCCCTTGCTGGCTGAACCTATTTCTAGTTCGTCGTACCTTGGCGGACTGCTTAACATTTTGTAATTGAGCTTCCTGCTTCGTCGCAGGATGGCTTTTTAGGTAACCCATGAGGGCTACGGTCATCCACCAGAGCCTGCTCCACAGGCGTAACTTCGGGCCGTCCTAGCCCTACGAAGTAGAGATTGATAGAGGCGTTAACGTCTCTATCGTGTTTTTCGCCGCATGCAGGACAGCACCATGTTCTGTCATATAGTGCCAAGTCGTCATTTTTGTGACCGCAGCGGTGGCAAAGCTTTGAGGAGGGAAAGAAGCGGTCTACCTGAATGAAAGTCCTGCCATACCATTCGGCTTTGTACTTGAGGTAGGTCAGAAATTTTGACCACCCGCTGTCGGCAACAGACTTGGCAAGTCTTGTCTTCAACAGGCCTTTCACGTTAATGTCCTCCACCACCACGACTTGGTTTTCGTCAATGATGGCTTTGGACAGCTTATGCAAAAAGTCATTACGAGCGTTACTGATGTACGCGTGCTGCCTGGCAAGTCTCAATCTGGCCTTCTCACTATTCTTTGAGCCTTTCTGTTTTCGTGAGAGAGACCTTTGCAGTCTTCTCAATCGTTCCTCAGCTTTCAGAAGGTACTTCGGATGTTCAACTTTGTAACTACCAGAGTCGTTGGTAACAGTAGCAAAGTGCTCTAAACCTAAGTCTATACCGCAAGCTTTGCTTTTAGGCTCTACAACTTTGTTTCTTCGATTCTCCGTTTCTACCAGGATGGAAGCAAAATACTTACCGTCGTTTGTTCTGCTTACGGTAACAGACTTGATCTTACCGTCAAATTTTCTGTGTAGTTCAATCTTTAGGCCCTCTCTTATTTTAGGTAAATACAATAATCTTTTCTCAAAATCAACTCCTATTGAATTGCGCACATTGTTTGTGGTGTACGATTGCTTGTCTCTTTTCTTTTTGAACTTTGGTAGTTTGAATTGCTTTCGGTTTCTAAAGTGGTCTTTGAATGTCTTCTCAAGTTGCAGTTGTACATTGCAGAGAGCAAAGCTGTCTACCTCTTTGAGAAACGGAAATTCGTCTTTGTACTTGGCAGGTGTGTCTTGTGGGATATGTTCTTTCTTCTTGTAAGCTTGCAGTTTCTTGTCCAGCATTTTGTTCCAGACAAATCGGCAACATCCAAATGTCTTAGCGAAGAACACTGCCTGCGCATCAGTAGGATAAATACGATACTTATATGCTTTTAGCGTCGGTTTACGTCGCATTTTACGTAAATGTACTAAGTTTGTCGGAATAAGAGCAAGAGACTCGAACTTGAAAAATTTAGCCTTACACTAAGAAAGCATAATTTTTGTTAGTTTCGACAGTATTTTGCATAGGCGAAGACCAAGTCTTGTAGGGTTAGGACGACCCGAATTGAGGCCTGTGGAGCATGACTGGCAAAAACATAGCCAGCATGCATTAAAGCATGAAGCTCAACTCGAAAGTTGAGCAGTCCACCTCACGTGGGGCGCATGCCCCGCTTTTTTGTTTGCTTTCATCCAGTGAAATGCAAAAACGGTAACTAACTTTCCTTGCGCTTTCGTCGTAATGAGTGGTATGACGACGCAAGTGCAAGTCAGCGGAACCGAACTCAAAGTTCGAATTGAGAAGGCCCTGAACGAAAAAGGCCTGAAGAAGCTTATCACGAATTTGGAGAAGGAGCTGAATGGGGAGCACAGCTTCCTCCCTCACGAAGTGGAAATGCAGATTCGTGAGGAGATTGCGAACGCTGGTGTAGCGGTTTCGCAGCATGGAGGCTGGTACCGGTGCATTGCAGCGTACCTGCTGCTCCCTAAGCTGGACGAGCTTCTGGCCGTCAAAAGCATGAGTGAGGAGAAGAATGTAGCTCCCATTGTGCAAAAGCTCCGTAACGAGGCCCTTCGGGAATCTCTCAGCACCTTCGGGCTTGATGTACCTGCACGGTACGCTCGGACATCCAGTGGTACAGGTCAGACACGGGTGCGTATCCCACGCGAGCAAAAGCAGCAGCTTGTGGAAACCTTTCTGGACGCGCTGCCTACTTTTGAGGGACTCCAAGAGGTGCTGAACACCCTCCCTAAGAACACTAGCCTAACGGTCAAGCAAATCCGCTCTTTGGTCAAGCGGTATCTCAACATCGCTAGCCGCCTCCAAAGCGTAGCGGCGCACGAATAACCGCTCGCCAGTCAAACAGTAACAAGCCCTGCCCACTACGGGCAGGGCGTTCCCGTTTTCATTCAAATCGCGCAAGGAAAAGTGGACTGCTCAACTTTTTGCAATTAAGCAGTGCGCGAGTAAGGCTAACTCACAATCAGAAAGAATGCGCTTTTTAGTAAATTTATCCTCTCTGTAAAGTGAAATTTCATTCATATTTTTGGCAAATTGTGTCCAATACTGGCTTTTATTAGGGATATTTTCTCTTTTAACCCACCATAAAAGAGCGATGATATCAGCTATGTCTTCAGGCTTCGATAAAAATAGAGGATAATTCCAGCCTATCTCTTTAAGCGCCGCACAGTACATAATCCGTCGTGCCAGTGTCCCCTTTATTTGCGAAGGTATGAAACTGCGTAAATATTCTTTTGCTCTCACTTGGCTCATAGCAGAAACCCCAAGAGCAATGAGAAAAATTTGGTCTTGAGCACGTAAAGGTGAAAACCTATCATCAGGCTTAAGATTTTCAAGCATCTGTATTGCCTTAGTTGTGTATATTTCACTAATAGGAAGATTTTGCTGTTTGCGTAGCCATGCAATGAAAAACAAAGGCCCGATATTGCGCTTCCATTCCCATGCATCCTCTTTATGTGCCCATACGTCCAAGCGTTGAAACAAATCCTGAAATGGTGGGGAATGCAAATCTGTCTCGTCTACAAACGCATAAGCGAGCCAGGAAGCAATAAACGGATCCCATACCTTCTCCACTTGGCCTTTTCTTGCTAACAGTGCGTGTTTAACTTCATCACGATACTGTTCAAAATTTATAAGCATCATACGGTTTTATTCCAATTATCAGCTGTTGTAATTTGGTATAAGAGAATATACTTTAACAAAAACCGTAATGTCACGCATCCCATTTCTTACAAATTAGCTTTATCCCCAGTCCCCTCTCATAAATTGCTCTTCCCCGTCGCATTAGGGCCAACAATGAGCGTAAGCGGGCTCAACTCTACCTCTGTATCATGAAATGACTTATACCCATCAATACGTACCCGACGAATCATAATCCAATAGCAACGAGCGTCGAAAATACAAGCATTGCGCCACGACCTTAGGACTATGGTTATATCATGTAGCTAGCTCGTTATCTTCGTCTTTCTAAGGCATCACACTTAGGATTTGCTATTACTGTATAGATAACATGATTAGTAGCTGTCATGCTTATTATTGTATGTCATTTGGATTATATAACAGCATTAGCTTCGCTAATATTCAGAATTATTTTATTTATGTGTAGGGATTTCAATAGTAATAAACAAAACAAATAAATTCGCGGCATTTCATAAGCATGCCCTATAATTTTGTAAAATCAAGACTTTTTCATAACAAGAAGAAATTCTGATTTCATCCCTTCTGGATTCTTGTTTTTACGATTGCGAAATAGCTGTCGATTTTTAATCTTGTCTTCATAGACGTTTTCTATTTCATATCCTATCTCCTGAAAGTATTCAGCGATGATTTGCCAGATTACAACTTCAAATCCTTCTATTTTCGGGTTACCTACAAAAACACACAACCTACCACCAGAATCCACCGTTCCAGCAGCGTTTTCCAATGAACGGAGTGTATAGTAGAAGTACGAATCCAGAATCGCTATTAAGTCCTGCCGATGAATAGCTCCTTTTATATGTTCTAATGTAGGAGTTGAAATTCTCCCTACGGCTAGACGGTACGGTATTTCCAGACGACTGACCGCTTTCACTTCTTCTTCTGTATAGCCGAGCCAGTAGAGTTCTAATTTTACTGTGCGAATGTACTCCTGAGCCTGAAGATAAGGTGGGGACGTGATTAATGCTTGTACGGCTTTTGAGCGAATCTCTGTCTTCTCAAAGACAGAGGGGTCCGAAGAGTCTACCCCGCCGTAGTACAGCACATTACTCTGGCTTTGCCCTCGCAAGCGTGCAAGCGTAATCAAACGGTCATAGGCATCAAAGGCAGTCTTGTAGATGTAGTCTTTCAATGTACTTTCCCAGTCTTCTTGAAGCAGGTTATACATTTCCTTTTGCTTGACTTTAGATCTGAATAACTTAGGCGTCTTGTGTTCGGCATAGGAGAAACGTTTACTAGCTTTAAGTAGAGCAATTATCAGAATTGTCTGATAAGGATTGCCTTCTAATTTCTTGACCCATCCCCAGTATTGACAAAGTTTTTCCAGAACATTAGGAGCGTACCAGTATTCCAGATTTTCCCATGTCGGCCGATAGAAAGCCGAAGAGGCTCGCATCATATCGTCCAGTATTTTCTGAAGTACATGGCGTTCTAGATACGCATGCTGAAACAGAATTTTGGCAGGAACGATATGATTGAGGAGTGGGTTGATATCTAGCAAGATTGCGTTACGGTTCATCAAGACAGCCTCCAGACCCACTGTGCCGGAACCTGCAAATGGGTCTATGACCCAATCACCACCCTTTGTATAGTTCCTCAAGCAAAAGCGAGGAATTTGAGGGATAAATTTAGCCGGGTAATAAAAAAGGCTATGAGTAATATAACCTGTATCGCTGATTTCCGGAACAAGTTCACGGAAGTTAACAGCTGTAACCAAATTCACGGTAGAGTCTTGTGTTTTCTAACATCCTGCGTCAGGTATGATGTCCCTAAGTCAAGCTTTTGGAGCGCGCTCTGCTTAATGACCTTAGCTATCAGGCATCAAGCGGGCTGCCCAACTTTGTACAGTTGAGCAGCCCGCAGTAGTTTAGGCTATTCCAGCTTTGGTTCGTCGTCGTCCAATATTTTATCCGCTATCTCGTCAAGTCTTTGATTAGGCAAAACATTAGGCTGTACAGCCCATCCGTATGTTGTAGCCACTCTGGCATACAAGTTGTCAAACCTGCCAGTAAACTTAATAATACTCTTAACTAAAACATTTGATCCACCCTTTACATTTACTAGAATTTCCTTTACATTATTCATTTTGTCACGTATATTATCCATGTGTTGCATGATTTGATTTATTATTTCTTCACTTATGTCTTTTTTGCGAGGTCGCACACTCAGCATGATATTGATGTTTTTCTCGTGATAGTTAAGATTTAGTTTTTTCAGAGACCAAATGATGACTTCTCGTAGAATAATTTTTATCTTTTTGTTAATTGTTATGTTTGGTTTATTTGGCACTTTTTGATTTTGCAGGTGCAGTATTTCTCTGTATGCTGGACTTATTAGGTAGGCGGCGATGCAGGCATACCATCCGCCGTAAAAACTAACGTTGTATAGCCCTAGATTGTTGGTCAAAATCTTTTTTAGTGCCTGCTCGCTTTCCGGTGGCAAAAAGCTGTACCCACTGTCCAGGTTCTTCCTAATCATGCTGATGATTCTTTTCATCTTTTTGTTTTGTACTACTTGGATGATTTCATTGGCACTTTCGGCCAGCTTCCATGTTGTCGTGTCGGGTTTCATGCCCTTAAGTAGCATCGAAACTATGACCGCCGTATCCATACAGGTAAAACACGCTTTATGATTGGTATCAAAGTTTCGTGTAAAGGCACATAATAATCCAGTCTTATGTATAATACTAGCGGATTAGGCATATTCCAGTACCTGCCTAATAAGTAAGCTTTCAAAAACTCAGGCGCCCTAAATAACCTACTAACGTTACTTAAACGCTCAAAGAATTCTACATTAACAATATAAAACTTATCATAATCAACTAGTTTACTTATTTTAAATCTTAAAATATCTACATAATCTATTTTATTGTATGAAGTTATTATGTATCCATCGTCTTTATACTTAGGCACTATACCTATCGCTTCGTAGGTTATGCCGCCTAGAACCACCTTAAACAACGTTACACCTTCGTCTATGACCTTCTTAGTCTCAATTTTCGTAATATCAGTTATCTCATATATATAAGAAGTTATCTCATCATCTAAGTCGCTGTTTAACTTTCTTCTTATTTCATCTATTTTACTATTTATATTATCTACGAACTCGTAGTGCTTTATAAGGTCTCTTAAATACGGATACAGCTTGATCTGTGTAAAATAGCTCTTTACATGTTGTAAGTAGGCTAATAATCTATATGTCTGATACTCTACATCTAGGTGTTTATCCACAAACCAAAGGTCATTAGAAAACAATGAAGCGCTCATATAAAAAATTTACTAAACATAAAAATGTTGTTTTAGTATATTTACATATGTACGCTAAGTCTCAACAATACAAAGTATTTGAGCCTAACGAAGAAGTAAAAAAGAAATTCTATAAATTTTTAAATATTTGCCAACAGATGTTGGAATATCTAGAAGATAGTAAAGTTAAATATGTTATTATTATTCCATATGATACAGAAATCAAGTATGATACTGATAATTCTAGGTATGTACATTCTATAACCTATGCGATAATTAATAGTACAGAGCCTATAAAAAAGAGGAATATCCACAAGTCACCTTATGTGATTTTTAAGCAGAATACGGACAAAGATTTTGTGGAAGTAGTAAGAAAAGCTTTAGATTTGAAGGGTAAGCAGAGTGGCGTAGTCTTAGTTTCTGATTATCCCCTCCATGAGCAGCTGAATCGTGAATTAAAGCAAGAAGCGGAATCCAACACAATAAGCATTAAGAGCATTTATACATTAGCCTTATATTATCACATAGTTAACACATTAAAAAAAGGTAATCAAGTCGATAAAACGGGTTTTGAGGATATTTGTGTAGATGTGTCTTCCGGTAGTAAGGGTTTTAGTCATCGGGATGATGAGAATAATAGTAATCTAATGATGTGTAATACAACAGCCGCGACAGTAGCAGGCATAAGGAAGAACGACGCCGTCGCTACAATAAACTTAGCCCCTGAACTAGTGGAAGCCATCAATATAGCTACTGGTATTCCTATAAATAGTCCTAATGTTATTTTAACAAATGCTGAAAATGTAATGGAAGTACTACGGCTCTCCACCCGTAGAAATTTTAGTAGCCAATATGAAAGTCAAAATACTAGGTACTATAGTTCTAACGCACAAGAAACAAGTAAAATTGTGATTGACGAAAAAACAAAACCGTATGTCAAAGTAATACAAAAAGTAGCTACGATATTTTTTATAAACGTGCCAAGTGACTTAGACGAGTTTTTGAATTTATTTAATAGAGATTTTGCTGACTATATAGATAGTTTTTATAATCATTTAAAAGATATACCAGCTGCGGCACTGAGTGTAAATAATTTGCTAGATAATCCTGAATATAGTAACATGCTGTATAAACCTGACGGCCCTTTGGCCAATGCAGTAGAAATTTTTATTCATGAAATAATCAAAAACGCTCAGGCAAGTTTTAATCCGCCTACTAACCTAAGTAACGCTGGAAATACTATCGTATCTCATATTGTACAATCACCTATAATTATTGAGGCTCAAAAACGGAATTCGTATACGATAGGTGTATTAAACATGTCGGTACAAATACTTTATGCTTTATTATATTATGACTCTATTAATCATTTGACACCGCGAAATACTTGGGATAATTATGTCAAAGAATTAAGAGACATAATATCCCGAATAAGACCTGCAGGTGGATGGGGAACGGAAACTGCGTCAGACACTCCTACTACCAATGAAGCCAAGCAGGCTACAAAACTGCATGTATTAAAGAAAACACAATTTATAGATTGCCACCTATACGATCGCGATAGTGCTGTAAAGTATTGTAATTTATTACTCAATGGAGAGCTAAATCCAGAAAAATATATAAATACAGACCCACTGAAAACTATACTTGATATTATGCAATACTTATCAGGTTATTCTAACGGTATATTTAGTAGTATAGACCAAATTGGCAAGATAAACGAAGCTTCAATACCAGATGTGCCTATTAATTTCAATAAGTACGATATAGAAAATCTTATGTTACTAACCTGTGATCAGAATAGTGAGGCAATTCCGCTTCTATATAGGCAGGCTAGAATAGACGCTGAATTTGTTAGTAACAATGTAGCTTTAGATATAATAGATAACAAACTAATGGGTAATAAGTACGAACTAAATATAATAATATTCAAGCGTCGTGAGTTAAAGATAGACGATAAAATGATTGAAGCGCTTGATAACTTAGTTAAAGGCTTTGGCGAAATGGTAAGTAAAAAGGTTGAAGCAATGGCATTTTTTAAGGACGCTGTAAATATAAGCAATCTTTTATCTAAATATAGTTTTACAGGTAACCTTATTTTAATAGATGATGATCCTTCGCAGAATAGGGAAAAACTAAAAGACACGCTGAACCAGCACGCACAATACTGCTTCAATTTAGTATATATGATAGATGACCATCAATATTTACATGAAATGTATATATCTTATGACGAGGTAAAAGAGTACATCAATAAAGTTAGTTATAGAGGTGATAAGATACCACTAACAAGTTATTTACACTACATCATAGAATATGCTTTATACTATAGAAACTCCCAAGACGGAAGGCAATTGAAATACAAAGACAAAACAAGATACAGAGTATTAGTAAACGAAATGAGTTTAAAAATTGACATTGTTAGGTTATTAGCATATATCTATCTGCTATTTGACATAGGGCAATTCGCATACGCCGAAAATAATAATACATTTCGTGTACATGGGATAAATTTTCTTGAAGAAGTTAGCCAAAAAGCCAAATCAGTTAGGCAAATACAATTTAGCAACAAACCTTATACCGTTAGTTTGGAGCCTATAAATAACTTCATATCGAAAGTTAAAGATAAAGAATGGTATAAGAATGGCTTTCACAGATGTAATCCTGATATAAGGGCAGCACTTAATGAATACTATGACAAGTCTCCTTACTATTATGAGAAATTCTTAGGGTCAAAACAATACAAAGAACATGCTCATAAGATCATATCTTCTTGTCAATCATCCGATCTAAATGTTATGAACGAGAGAATGGGTCGTGTCTATGTAAGTGTAATGAAGCCTTATGAATTTACAGCATTTAGCAATGCGCCCATTCCAGTTCCTAAAATTCCTGACCCATCTGATTTATACTTTGAGAAGCTAAACAAATACATTGACGGCATCGCAGATGAAATCAATGACCTGTATAATTTATTTTCCGATAAACTTAAAAATCATGATACACCTGAGATAGACTACAATATGGAGGGCAGAGTACTGCAGGATATCGTCTTTAATAAAGTTAGGAGTAGTAAAGGTACAAAAACACTTAAAGATAAGATAAAATTTTTAGATAAACTTGGTTTAACATATTTAGAAAGAATAGCCTTCGTCATGTCAGCTTACATGATAAGTCAGTTGCGCGTAGTCAATAGAAATTCAAATCCCTACATTAACTGGGATTTTGTTCTTTCTCATATATTCTCTCAGAAAGATGTACCGCAGCTTCTCAAAGAACATCTTACTGGATTTGATAAAGATACGTATCAAAAGGCGTATGACCTTAGCAAGCTTTTGGGTCTAAGCAGCATTGAATTTATACTTTTGATTTTAACTAGTCGTTATCTTAGTAGTTTGTATTCTAGTAAGGATCAAGACATTAGCCGTCTTCTTAGAGAGCTTCTTAGGGATTTAACTATTACAGCCGCTTCTGAAGTGTCAGTTTATAGAATACAAATGTTAATAGCAGGTATTAGAATGTTTTTGCAAAACTTTATATGCGACCTTTATAGTAATTCTGCCGGTAGAGATTTTATGGATGCTAATAAGTTATCTGGCAGCTACTTAATCTTATGTGAGGACCCTGATTTAGCTGCTGCATTAGCATCTTCTATAGCAATCATGCTTCGATTTAAAAGTAAAACAGATAAAGCACTTAAAGAAATAGAAACTCTATCTCGGCAATTTTACTCTAACGTATTCAAAACGCTATATAAGAAAGACAACAAATGGTATAAAAGAATAATACACAGTATAACGGGTAATAAGGATAACAAATATTATGATGAAGAGTTAGAAATTGTAAATCAGACTATAGATGTTATAAATCTAGCTACTAGAGAAGCGAGAGATTTTATAATACCATCAGGCCCATTTGATAAGAACTATCCTCTATACGGTTTAGCTGCTTTGGCATTTGTTTTAGCCATTCCAATGACATTATCGTTAGCCATGTCGTTAGGTGAACGTGATAATACGAATAGTATGCAGGGTTTAGTATATAGGTATCAAGATACAATGAGTGCCTACGGAATTACGTTATCTAATAGGTACTGTAGCGCTGGTTATGGTATGGATGAATTGGAATGGCCAGAAGACCATAAAATATCTCAACTTATAGATTTCCCCGTTCCCACTAATATCGTAAAACCAGAAAATATATTTGATCGTGATAACTACAACGAGGCTATTATTACTATATCTGAGGTATTAAGTCATAGAGCCAAGAATATGCAGGAGAGATTGGGACAAGTCATTGTAACCGACGACTATACTAGACTAGCAATAGATATGAATAATGTCAATACAATAATCATATTGTCTGGCAGGCGCAGTACCCTTTCGCAGGCAAAAATTCAGAATACTCGCATTTTGAGCGAGAAAGTTGCTTGGGAGCTTTACGATCAAACTAACCGAAAAGCTAACGTCTATTATGTGGCTTTTGAATACGATGATAGAATACAAGGCATCATTAACAATACCTACCTAAAGGATGATCTAAAGCACGGTATTACATATGCACGATTAGGTTTGAATCAAAGCATAAACAACTTATATTCAGTGATGTCGCAAGTTCAAGCGGTGCAAGCTGGCACTGTTGGCGGTTCACAAACACAGCAGGCTCCAAAATTCGAACCTATTGTGCTTACGATAGCTATCACATAGGTAAAAAATTCAGATTTTTAGTATATTTGCCTTGCTATGGTAGTGAAAGTAGTACTTGGGTGCGGGTGCGGCGGCACTAAGGGTGGAAAGTAAGAGAAACGTGGAGCAAGCCCCGCCCCGCACCACTCTCTTTTTACTATAGTAGGCTAAGATTTTCGATTAACCAGCATACCATGCTCTATCCTTACGGTTTCCTGTTGTTTATTTTGATTATAATGAATATAACGGTATATTATAACCTTAGTTTTATAAATATGGTAGCAAGAAAAATCAAAAACTTTTTAAGCCGCAATTTATTAGTACCAGCGCTATTTTTTAGAGTTTCTGGTGTATCGCATAGTACATTAGATTATAAACATTTGGTGCTAGTTGATTCAAACAGTAGGCAAAACAAGATTTTCTATCATGCACTCTCGTGGCATTTGAAGCATGAAGGGCTTATAGCGAACCATCCGTCAGACCCTGGTGGGTTTACCTATGCCGGTATTTCACGCAATGTGCATCCTAACTGGGAGGGGTGGGAGTACCTTAATAACGGTAATCCCATACCTGATAGTATGATTGTGTCGTTTTACGATTCTCTGGTTTGGAGGCCAATGATGTGCGATTCGGTACCACCAGCTATAGCCTTCTACCTTTTTGATACCGCCTGCCTAATAGGCACTCCATACACAATCTATCTATTACAAAAGAATATGAATATAAAACCTGACGGCCTCGTAGGGCCACAAACAATACAAGCTATTAGAAATCACAATCCCAAAGACTTACTATCCCGATTGCATGCTAGTAGAATCGCGTTCCATAATAAAATGGTGCAAAAATACCCTAACCTAAATGTGTTCTATAACGGATGGATTAGAAGGGCTAATTTGACATATCTACAATCTATCGGACTGCTCAACCTTTTGTAGTCGAGCTTCCTGTTTCGTCGCAGGATGGCTTTTTAGGTAACCCATGAGGGCTACGGTCATCCACCAGAGCCTGCTCCACAGGCGTAAATTCGGGCCGTCCTAGCCCTACGAAGTAAAGGTTGATAGAGGCGTTGACGTCTCTGTCATGCGTTTCACCGCACTTAGGGCAGCACCACGTTCTATCATGTAGCGCCAAGTCGTCGTTTTTGTATCCGCAGCGGTGGCAAAGTTTTGAGGATGGGAAGAAGCGGTCTACCTGAATGAGGATCCGCCCGTACCATTCGGCTTTGTACTTCAGGTAGGTCAAAAACTTTGACCACCCGCTGTCAGCAATGGACTTGGCAAGTCTTGATTCCAAGAGGCCTTTCACGTTGATGTCCTCCACCACCACGACTTGGTTTTCGTCAATGATAGCTTTGGACAGCTTGTGTAAAAAGTCATTACGAGCGTTACTGATGTACGCGTGCTGCCTGGCAAGTCTCAACTTCGCCTTTTCGCTATTTTTTGATCCTTTCTGCTTTCGTGAGAGAGACCTCTGATGTCTCCTTAATCTTTCTTCAACCCGACGAAGATACTTCGGGTGCTCAACTTTGTAACTTCCAAAGTCATTGGTAATAGTAGCAAAGTGTCCCAGCCCTAAATCTATCCCGCACGCTTTGCTTTTAGGCTCCACAACTTTATTTCTGGGATTCTCTGTTTCTACCAAGATGGAAGCGTAGTACTTACCATCATTCGTTCTGCTCACAGTAACAGACTTGATCTTACCATCGAATGTTCTGTGCAATTCAATCTTTACTCCCTCTCTTATCTTTGGCAGATACAACAAACTTTTCTCAAAATCTATCCTTATGGAGTTGTGTGTATTGTTCGTAGTGTAGGACTGCTTGTCTCTTTTCTTTTTGAATTTCGAAAGCTTGAATTGCTTACGGTTTCTGAAATGGTCTTTGAATGCCTTTTCAAGTTGTAGTTGTACATTGCAAAGTGCAAAGCTGTCCACTTCTTTGAGGAATGGGAATTCGTCTTTGTACTTGGCAGGTGTGTCTTGTGGAATTCGTTCTTTCTTCTTGTAAGCTGGCATTTTCTTGTCCAGCATTTTGTTCCAGACCAACCGACAGCACCCAAATGTCTTGGCAAAGAACACCACCTGCGCATCAGTAGGATAGATACGGTACTTGTACGCTTTTGGTGTCGGTTTGCGTCGCATGCTACGTAAACGTACTAAGTTTGTCGAAATAACAACAGTAATCTCAACTATAGGAGGTTGAGCAGTATAAAAAGAAACAAAGTTTTTGTTGATTCCAACAGTATTTTTTATAGGCGAGAACCAGGTCTCTAGGGTTAGACTGAACCGAAGTGAAGCCTGTGAATCAGGTTTTGATAGATGACCGTAGCCCTAATGGGCTACCTAAAAAGCCATCCTGTAACGAGGCAGTAAGCTTAACTACAAAAGGTTGAGCAGTTCGCCAGCTTTTGACGAGCGGAGTTGCGCTGTCCCCGCAGAGCATCTTCACAATAACTTAAACACTTACATTTGTATATTTACACATGATTTTCGGCCTCATTAATAATACGCTGACCAAATGTAAAAATGCTAAGTTTATCAGAATTCCATCAATGTGTATAACTGGAACTAACAGAAATATAAGTCTAACCATAAAAAACAACATAATATTAGAACTATTTACATTGAGAAATAATGATTACGAAACAATGTTTTATTTACTGAAAGATTCTATTAGATTTATTAGCCGTAAGTATGAAGAATACAGGAATGTTAGTATTTTTCCAGTATTTGACTACAAAAGTGGTACTTATAATTTCATAGGTATAGATAAAGAAAAATACAAGCTAACAAAATATGATACTGAGAATGCTCAATTTGTCAAGGCGCCTAACGGCGATCTGTACTTCATAGTCGATCACACTTTTTTGAAAGTGGATAAAAATAGTTATAAAATACTAACCATAGGCAATCTAACAAAAAGGAAGGTATTATTTAGTTTCGCAAAAGAAGAATATTACTCTATTCACAAACAAGATGAAAACATATTCCCTACTATCCTTTACACTTACCCTATACTCAACTCATTTATTGTAATAATGCAAATAGACGATAACAAAGGATTTGATAAGACCAGTATATACTTAGTCAATCTAGTGGAAGGGAGTGTAGAAGAAATTGAATATGACTTGAAGGGATATATGATTGAGTTAATGTACAATGTGGGAGATTATATTTTTGATTTACTTGATGAGGTTTCACAATACCACGAACTTGAAGAAGATGACAGGGCATACTTTACTCCAGAAAAGATACTTGAAACTTCAAAAATAAAGGTATATGTAAATAATGATTGCAAACTTATTAAGTATCAAGACAATGTGCCAACCTATAACTATTGTAATTTTTATATAACAATATCCTTAAAAAACAATATACTCTACACTGATTGTGTTTTTGACTTGGATTTTAATATAATATTTTCAGTTTATTTTAAAAAAAGTGAGCTAAAAATTGTAATGTCTACTGATGAAGGTGGATATATAAAAGTATGCGGGCGCTCTGGCGTCGAGTACAACATACCAAGTAACGATGTATTACTGAACAAAAGTTATCATTTAAATAGTAAGTACGACATTAATAATTCTCAAATGTATTCTATAATCTCATTATCTGAAAAGTATTTGATTAATGGCATAGATGTTTATGAGTTAGTTGATGAATATTATAAACAGTTATATACTATGCATCCTAGTGATACAGCAAGATTCAATGGCATCAGTATTACATACAGGTCAGAAGATGTTCTCGCTCTTATCTTACCTAATCACTTCAAAGAAAATCCTATTTTTACAGGTAATTGTACACTGAGTATAGAACCTACATATAACAATAATATGTATTTTTTATATGACAAGAACACTGAAAATATAATAAACTTTATAGATTGGAGCATAACAAAAAAGCTCATAGACACATACAAAGAACAAGAAAAAGAAAATGTAATCATAGAATTTAGCGAGTATCTAAGAAAGATAAACATTGGTAACTTATTAAAACATATTGAGAGAAAACTACATAAAGATAATATAGAATATGACAAAATGTATTATATCTATTATTTTGTTGAAGAAACATGCAGTTTATACCTACTTGTATCACTATTTTATTATCAAAATAACTCTATATACCTGCGTTTTGCAATTGTTAAGTATGATATACTAAAACCAGTTTCACATGGTGAGATACTCTTTCTATCGGATACGTACGAATTAGATATGTATCCAGAGGTAAAGTTAAAGAATCATCGTAGGTTATTACATGAAATCATGTACAAGACTTTAAAGATAAGGAGACAAAAAATGTTCTTCGATTATTTGATAGATTTCTTACTAGTCAGTTACCTAGCTGACATATCAAAGCCTGTAAGGGCAGAAGGTAAAAAAGTGCGAATAAACAACTCAACGGGTTACTTGTTTGAAATTTCGAAAAGAGACTACGGTGGATTATTTTTATATGACAAAGAACTAATAATAAAAGATGATAAGACTTATATGGAAATAAAAGACATTAAGTGGAATCGTCAATCCGTATTAAATAACGTTTTTATAACCTATCCCAAGAATGGGGATACCTATTCTGTTATTAACCGCTATGGTAACATTCTGATTTATCAACTCAACATAAGAGATATACCAACACAAAGTAATTACGATAAATTTAGGTTATTGATCATGGTTTCGGAACATGAAATTATTCAGACTATTAAGGTCGTATAGAGATGAATTTTTCGGCAGATTATTCAACTACCAAAAGTTTGACGAGCTGCAGTAATATAGTAGTTAGGCAATAAGTTAGGCAAACGCTATCTTCTATTGGCAGACTTCGCAGCCTTCGTCGTATAGTCTGCATGTTGGACCCGTAGTATAGGTAGGGATGACATTGCGTTCTACCGTGCTCTTTTCAATTCGGGTTGCACCTGTCGTTCTGAAGTAGTATGTAGTTTTGAGGCCGCTCTCCCAAGCGTATTTATAGATATTGCTGATTTCTCGTATGTCGTTACCATCGTAGAATATATTTACTGATTGTGATTGTGTAACCCAACGTTGTCTTACTGCGGCTTGGTCAATAATGACCATAGGGTTTATTTGAAAAGCAGTTTTAAACATAGTACTTATATAAATTTTCGTTTCTTCATCTAAACCTGACATAGTGTACGCTGCTTCTATCGCATCACCGTCAAAGTATTTGAGTAGTTCTCTGAATTTTGGCCATAGACCCTTTTCACGCATATAACGTTCTAGAAACCGATTGATTACGAAGAAATCACCAGAAAGATTGCTTTTGACGTACATACTAGAGAATAGGGGTTCGATGGATGGTGAGGTATCCATGATAATGCTGATTGTTGCAGTAGGTGCTATGGCTGTGATGTGTGAGTTACGGATACCGTAAGCACGAATTTGACTGCGCAGGTAATCCCAATCGAGCTTCAATGGATATCTCTTCATCCTCACGGATTGTCCTCTCTCGGCCTCTATAAGGTCAATCATCTCGTAAGTCATAATCAACTGCTCCCACTTAGAACCTTTATAAGTAGGATAAGGGCCTTTTTCTTTTGCCAACATAACAGAGGCCATGATAGAGTGGTAACTTATAAATTCCATAATATCATTTGCCAATTCAAGAGCTTCTTCAGAATCAAAAGGTATCCCAAGCTTATACAACATATTATGCCACCCGCCCACACCTAGTCCAATTGGCCTGTGTCTTTTATTGGAATCTCGTGCATCTTTGACTGGATAAAAGTTAACATCTATAACATTATCTAATGCTCGTATGGCTATGTATATAGTTTCTTTTAGCAAGTCATAATTTATCTTTCCATCTTCTACAAAATAATCTAACATTAGTGAGCCTAGGTTACATACGGCTATCTCATCGTTACTAGTGTTAAGGGTGATTTCGGTACACAAGTTTGATGAATGAATGACGCCGACGTGAGATTGTGGATTAGCGATGTTACAGGGGTCTTTAAAAGTTATCCACGGATGTCCTGTCTCGTAGAGCATCTTCAATATCTCACGCCATAAGTCTATAGCATCTATCTCTTGCCCGTATATCAAACCTTGCTTATATTTTTCTACGTACTCATAATACTTCTCTTCGAATGCCTTACCATACAAGTCATGGAGTTCGGGGACTTCGTTAGAGCGGAAAAGATACCACTTGCCCCTATTGATTACCTGTTTCATAAAGAGGTCAGGTATCCATAGAGCAGTATTTGTATCGTGTGTTCGAAGGCGCTCGTCGCCAGTGTTACGTCTAAGCTGAATGAAGTCAAAGACGTCGTTATGCCAAGGCTCCAGATATACAGCGCCAGAACCATTACGTTTGCCCCCCTGATTGACAGCCACTAACATGTCATTGTGAATTTTCAGAAAAGGTATCACACCATTACTTTTACCATTAGTCCCGCTGATGAGTGCACCTCGGCCTCTTACTTTCGTCCATGAGCCACCTAGTCCACCAGCCCACTTAGACAAATAAGCACAATCTGCAATACCTCGCTGAAAGATAGACTCAATACTGTCATCAACCACATAAACATAACACGATGATAATTGTGGTTTAGGTGTGCAGGAATTAAAAAGTGTGGGTGTAGAAGAGCAGAATAGCCTTCTTACGTACTTGTCAAAAAGTGATATAGTACAATGTAATGACTTTTCTTTATCTTCTTCTAACAAGAATTGCCCCATGGCAACCCGCATCCAGAAGAACTGTGGTGTTTCTATTATGATTCTTTCGTCACCTCTTCTATAGCTTAGCAAATACCTATCGTACAATACCTGAACACTATGTACGGTAGAGTTAAAATCATGAACATGGGAAAGATGTATAGCTAATCCATCTAAATCATCGTCAGTATACTTTTGTGTAACTCTTTTGTCTAAGAGTTTCAGTTTAATCGCTCTTTTGATATAATGTTTGAAAGCCAACTTGTGGAACTCGTCTATCTTTTCTACGCCGTGTTTTAGTGCATCCCAGCCGAGTACGGTTTCGTATATCCGCATTAACATAAGCCGTCCAGCCAGAATGCCATAATCGTATCCATACTCTGTCAAAGCTTTCGCATTTAGTATCACAGTTTTCCAAAATAGTTGCGCATTTGTATTATCTAAGTCTTCCTCAGAAACACTCTTTAGAAGACGTTCAAGTACGGAATCTAAATCATGATCAATCATAGATAGCCCAGTGAGTGCATAGTCTAACCTTACTCTTAGATTATCAATCCACCGCCGAGCCTTACGTGACTTATAAACTGACAACCCTTCAGAAGTCTGCGTGTCATCAATCTTATTTAAGAAGTTCTTTATATATTCAATCCCTAAGAGTCTTATGCCTAAGTCATCGTGTATATAGGCCTTAGTATATACTAACGCATTTATAATTTCAACTGGTAAGTAGTAGAAGCCATCTTGTTCCGAACGCTTGCCGTGCTGACTGGAAGCATTAATAACGTCTTGAATGAAGTTAGACAATATAACAGGGCTAATATCAACTCTATCAGCTATACTATGATAGACAGTGGTGATAACCTGATTTATCTTATGTGGCATCCAGTCAAGTACGATACCACTGCGGCGAATTACACGAATAAGACTTTCATCAGAACAATCGCACTTATAAGAATCTGCAAAATGCTTTAAAATGTAATATGCTATATCCCAAATAGCATCGCCTGAGTTACTCTTGTAAAAAGCCAATAGAATAACTATTGGGTCATACTTGATTCTGTCAAGTAGATTGTATTTATGTATAACCTCTATTACTTCCTGTTTGAGCTGTGGCGCTCGTTCTACACCGAGCGTCTGCTTTTCTATTGCATAACCAATTGAACCGTTAATGAGGGCTTCAAAAGTACCTTTTTCGGTACCTACTTTTGACGTTGGGTTTACGGTGTGCATAATCAGTATGCTTTATCAGTCGAAACGAGAGACGAAAGTCTGAGAATCTAAACAAATAAATAGTATATTTACATATGCCTATTCGTGAGCCTGGTGTTATTGTTTATATTACAGGTCAGCAGCTGCCCCCTCCTAATCCACCCACGCGGGTAGGATACGCAGGTTATGTATTTGCTCGTAACGGCCCTTTTAAGACTAGGGCAGTTCTAAACAGTGTGTTCCCTTCTCCTTTTGAAGGAATAGTGAGCGGGTACGTGTACAACGATATTAGCTTCCTTAGAACAGTTGCGCCGCTATACGGGCAACTGCTACCAAATTTAGGACACAAAGCATGCAGCGCACTTATCAGCTACGAAGACGATAGCAACGAAACTATCAGCAACCTCATCTTACAACGTAATAGTAACAAGCTTAAAGATGAGTTTGTGCCTATGTTTGCCTTACCCTTATGGCTCAACGGCGCGCCTAAAAGGATTAGCTACTATAGAGGCACTGGCAATATAGTCCCACAAAGCAACGAAATCGCACTACACAATAGCACTATACGAATCACCATAAACGGTTCAACAACTCGAACATACATACCAGAAATGCTGAATCAGAACCCCGCTGTAACCATCAGCAGCATAATGGAAGCACATGCCGTAATACATGGTACCGTACCTCGTCCTAACCCTAACATAGGTTCATTTAGTTTCATTATATGGTTTCATGGTAATGAGGACGAATGGCCTAGACAAAACAACTACTTTTATATAACATATGATAATAATACTCGCACCTTTCACATCTATGCATACTTTGATTACGATACTACAAATATAATAAATCATATCACTAGTATTAGTATAGATTTAGTAACCGCGTCAGGCAATTCTACTAATGTGATAAACATAAACGTTAACCCTACTGATCATATAATCACTTTCACTAGCATCGGTGCCACTGCCCTAAGAAATAAAGTAGCTAGATTCAGCACAGTCTATTTTAGTAGTGTAAATTCTACAATAGCTACTGACATCAATAATGCACCTGCGGGGAGTCCAAACCCTTACAGGCTATCAGTTACAGTAGGTAACGATGCAACTAACTACGAACTCTCTTATTCGCCATTAGATACAGGATATTATGGATTTATCTACGATAATAGAATTGAGATGATTACTACTAATAACATATACGATCATGTCACACAACCTCCCGAAAATTTAGTAGTAAAAGTAGCTTATACGGATAGCATGGCTGCGGGGTACTTCACGGATATACCATTTTCCGCCCCACAACACGATTTCCGAGGACACTATACGAGACTTAATACTCTATCAGGCATAGACACACTTACGCAATTACCCGACGAGGCCAATGCTACTAATATAGACCCCATCCGCAACGACTTTTATGTATATCTCAGAAAATATATCACACGAACTAATGCATCAGTCTTATATGAGACTTGGATTAATGCGTGGAATAATAGTGTTTTATATAATGAAAGCGATGTAAGACCTATTAAGGAGTCTCCGATACAAGCTGACTTACTTACTGACTATGGCGGAACAATAAGCTTTGGATTCACAAAATTCATTCGTGGACACGATAAGTTCATGTTCAAAGTACTTGGAAGTGGCGATCTTACTCGTGTACGTGTGCGTGATATGGAAAACTATGTGAAGTATTATTGGAATCTGTTTGAACGAGAAGGGTTTCATTATATAAGACATCAAGGCTGTAGCACTACAGGAGTAACAAGCAGCGCTTTGTATATAAAGGCGTGCTTTGATTATAGGTATAACGCCATTTTCGGGATAAACGCTACCTTATCTTTATCGGACGCTGACTTTGAATTCACTAGAACAAGAAGAGAAGAACTTTTAGAAAAGAACGTAAACTGCATCGTAAAAGATAGAACATTGTTCTTATGGTATTTTAATAATAACCTCACTGAGGAGCCTAGACGGGATGATTCACCACTCGGCGAAGAATGTAATGCACGAGTTGCTATAAGACTAACAAAACTTCTCGGCGTCTACGTAGAAAGATATATCGGACAACCTAACAACATTACTACAAGAGCACGTATCACTAGTGATTTAACTAACTTCATCAATAACTTCATGACCAACAACCCTAGCAATATGCAAGCCTTTCGCGTAATATGCGACGAAAGCAATAATACCCCAGCCGACATCGCTAATAATAGACTAAACATAAAAGTAGAAGCAAGATTCGGTAAATCAATAAAATACATTGTCATCTTTGAACGCGTACTCGCCTCCTTATAGTTTCGACTGACTACAGATATGCTATGTCAGACAACAATAATCTGACTGTTAGAGATAAAATGATAATAAATAACTACATAAAATCTATAATAGAACCCTATGCTCAAAATTTGAACGAATTGAAGGATAAGATAGTAAAAATATTTTCTATAATATCTGATTCGGAAGAGGTATCTCTTTATGTTCATAGCGAAATATTGAAATACGAAAGTAATATAATAGGTTATAGTAGTACTCTAATACTATACTATCGTGTGAATGGTTTTTGGAATATTGTGCCTTCTCATATAGTGTGTGATGATCGCGACGCCTGCATGCAAGAAGTCATCAAACAGTTCCTAACGCAAATACCAGAAAATAATAGAATTTAACATCGAGTTGCAATTGATTGCCTCTTTTACTAAGAATAAAGCCAACCCTATGACTTATAGAGTTTCTAAGCGACCGACTAAAATACTTACTATGAAACAATCAACATTTTCTATCCATCTCTACCTCCCTCAAAACTAAACAACTGGGGAGTATTGAGGCTCAAGGAAAATTCTTTGATGCGCCTTTCTGCTAATCTGGTATACTCTTCGTTGATATCGTATCCCAAATAATGACGGTAAGTTTTCATTGCTGCAATAGCTGTCTGTCCGCTTCCCATGAATGGGTCAAGTACAATCTCGCCTTCAAAAGTGTAAAGCTGAATCAATCTGTAAGGCAATTCAACTGGGAAAGGTGCGGGATGTCCTACCTTCGTTGCTGGTTCTGCAGCAAATGTCCATACGCTTTTAGTAAAATCAAGAAACTCCTCCTTAGAAATAGTGCTCTTTCTTCTTAGATTTCCTCTACTGAACATGCCCTTTGAGAAGACTAAAATATACTCATGAACATCTCTAAGTACAGGGTTTTTAGCCGAGAGCCAGCTACCCCATGCAGTAGAAGGACTGCCACTTGAAGCCTTGTTCCAAATAATTTCACCTCTCATCAAGAATCCTAAGTCCAGCATGTCTTCAACTATAAACACATGGAGAGGAATGTATGGTTTCCTTCCTAAGTTGGCGATATTGATACAAGCCCTTCCGCCAGGAACAAGGACTCTCTTAACCTCACTCCATACCTTTCTCAAAAATTCCCTATACTCATTTAGGGTAAGGTTCTCATCGTATTCCTTTCCTACATTATAAGGCGGTGAAGTAACCATTAGATGAATGCTATTGTCTGGTATTTCTTCCATTTTTTCGCTGGACTTGCAAAAGATTTTATCCAGAGATTCGGGAGGAATTAGATTTTCTACATACTCTGTTATCTCCTCCTTTGGTAAACCCTCATATAGTTTGCTTGCATAAAAAGGGGTGGAGTCGTGGTTGACCCGTCCAGGCGAACCAAAAGCACTTGTCTTGGTGCCAGTTCTTTTCGAATTAGATACCATTTTTCAATCTTTGACAACTGAGCCCCCTGACGGACTCGAACCGCCGACCTGCTGATTACAAAACAGCTGCTCTACCAACTGAGCTAAGGGGGCCTATCTAGAAAATGAAGGCGGACAGACTCAAACCCTGCGCTAAGTCGCCACTACAAATTTATACAATTTCAGTAAATACATAACATATATCAAACCCTAATCCTTACCCGAAAGATGTTTTAGATAGGTATCATAAATAACATCACCCAACTTTCTATCAGCCATCATTTCTATTAAAAGTTTTGTATGTTGATTCAATTGCTGTATACCAGACTTTTGCAACCACTCTCGTAACCTCATTATCACCATGGGTATTATATCAGATAAGTAAAACTTCGGCCAATTAGCGTCTATTTTTGTGTAGCTAATTTTGTAAGTAGACATAATATGTGCAATTACGACTATAAAACTCTTACGATTAGTAACGCTATCACTAGGGCCATAACGGCTGGTTAAATAGTTTGTAACATACTTAATAATCTCTTCAGTATAATAATCTCCATACTTCATGCTTAAATTTACTAAACATAATTAAATCTTCTTGCCATTACAAACAAATCATCTTTTTTAGGTATTATTATAAAATCGGCTGACAATACATACTTGCGCAAGTTTGGTTTAATAAGAGATACTATCTTATGGAACAAATGATAAATCCTATTGTAAATTGTAATATCTTCATTTGTAATGTAAAAGTAACCCACATCATATTTTTGACTTGAAAGTTCCTGATATGTAGTTATGTTGAAAACAAAACGGGTTTTAATGTCTCTATAATCTGTAAGCACATCTGTAACAGCATTAATGTCAGGTAGGATTAGGACTTTCATATCATTAAATAGGTCGAAAGTGCACATTTCATGACATTTTGTCTATTTCTCGTGTTTGGTATATTTTTAGTATATTTGCAAGTATGAGTAAGGTTATTGGAATCGACTTAGGGACTACGAACAGCGTAGTTGCAGTTGTTGAAGGTGGTGAGCCAGTAGTAATTGTTAATCAGGAAGGCAAGCGAACGACACCGTCTGTAGTAGCTTTCAAGCCGAACGGCGAAGTTTTAGTTGGCGAGCTAGCGAAAAGACAAGCCGTTACTAATCCCGGGAGCACTTTTTACTCGGTTAAAAGAATCATCGGTAAGAGTTATGATGAGGCTAAACATGAGATCGGGCTACTATTGTACAAAGACAAGGTCAAGCCAAAGGGGAATCTTTGCGTTATTGAGGATGGAGACAAAGCTTATTATCCGCAAGAGGTCTCTGCCAAGGTCTTGATGAAGCTAAAACAAGCTGCTGAAGCGTATTTAGGGCATCCCGTTACGGAGGCGGTCATTACTGTACCTGCTTACTTCAATGACGCGCAGAGGAAAGCAACGAAGGAAGCTGGTGAGATAGCTGGTCTTAACGTACTGCGGATCATCAACGAGCCAACTGCTGCAGCATTAGCCTATGGCGTAGATAAGGAACTCAAATCAGGTAAGGTAGCAGTTTTTGATCTTGGCGGTGGAACATTTGATATCTCTATATTAGAGATCAGCGACGGGGTGTTCGAAGTATTATCTACCAGTGGTGATACACATTTGGGTGGGGACGACTTTGACGAAAGAATCGCTAAGTTCATCATAGACAAAATCAAGACCGAACATGGCGTGGATATAACTAGGGATCCTAAGGCTATGCAGCGAATTAGAGAAGCTGCTGAACAAGCTAAGATAGAGCTATCTTCGCAGTCGACAGCTGACATCACATTACCATATCTTCATATGTCGCCGGACAAAGGCGTGATTGACGTTAGCATGCAAATCACTCGCACTCAGTTTGAAAATCTGTGTTCAGACCTTTACGAGCGGATAAAGACACCCTGCTTAAAAGCCATGGAAGCTGCCAATCTAAAATCGTCGGATATAGATGCCGTTGTTTTAGTAGGTGGTTCGACGAGGATGCCGAGGGTCAGAGCACTTGTGAAGGAAATCTTTGGTAAGGAGCCAAAGTCTAATATCAATCCCGACGAGGCAGTAGCCTTAGGCGCAGCAGTACAAGGGGCTATACTAAAAGGCGAAGTCAAAGATATCCTCCTTCTAGACGTCATCCCTATATCCTTAGGTGTAGAAATAGCAGGCGACAGATTCGTAAAAATGATAGAAGCTAACACTACGATACCAGTCAAAAAGAGCGAAATATTCAGTACGGTTGTTGATGGTCAGTCAGCAGTAGAAATACATGTTTTGCAAGGAGAACGGCCTATCGCATCGGCTAACAAGTCCTTAGGTAGATTTATTTTAGACGGCATACCCCCAGCCCCACGCGGCGTCCCACAAATAGAAGTAACCTTTGATGTAGATGCTAACGGTATCCTCAACGTAACCGCAGTAGATAAGGCAACCAACAAATCTAAATCTATCCGTATTGAAGGCGGTACATCACTCCCTAAGGAAGAAGTAGAACGACTTAAGAAGGAAGCCGAAATGTACGCTGAAGAAGACAAGAAGAAAGCTGAACTGGCCGACCTCAGAGCACAAATCGACGATCTTCTCTACAAGTACAATAAACTGGAACAAGAAGCTCAAGATTGTGAAGACTGCAAAAAGCAAATAGAAGAAGATCGTAACAAACTATTAGAACTTAGAACTAACGACAACATTGAAGAAGTTAGGAATAAGGTTATGGAAATAGCAGCCAGATTCTATGCTCTTTCTTATAAACTCAACAACAAACAAAACGACAACAATACAACCCCACAGCCACAAGAGGTAAGTACAAACGAAGAAAACACAAACTAGGCAAAGTTCTTTGTAATCGGTTCTTTCTAGGGATCCCGAAACTACGGGATCCCCTTTGCTTTTGTGTCTAAAAAAAATACAGTCAAAAAAGTCTAAAATAGTAAAAGAATTAGTATATTTTCATATGTCTCTTAATCCCGAAGAAACTGAAAAGTATGTTTACATGATTACGAGCGCTACAGATCGACTAAACAAAATAGACAAAACCCTATGGCAACTATTCAAGCAGAAGTATGAAGAATATACTAAGCAGCCGATACCCTATGACTTAGACGATATCCAAGACTTCATGAATGCTAGCTTACAAGACGATAACTTCAAAAATTACATCAGTAGTTACATGAACTTCTCAATAACTTGGATAGCTACCCGCATCATAGACACCCTCGCACAAGCCATAGAAGAAATCAGTACTCTAAATGAACAAGATATAGACCTTAAATCAAAATTTGTGATATTTGATAGGATGATAAAACAACTTTCGGAACTGATAAAAATAAAAAACAAAATAATCAATGAAAATGAGCAGGATAACAAAAAAACAAAGAAGAAAGGCGACAAAGATTATACTAGGCTGCTTTCATAAAAGTGGAATATATGGTAATACTTGACTTTAGTGGCAATAAGAACGGAGGTTAGCAACAGTTGCTAACTTCTGTCTACAAGTGTATATTTATAGCATAAACTCCTAAATATGGTGGGGAAGAAAGAGATGCGCAGCAGCTGCAAATTTTTGTCTAGTTTAGTATATTTACGTACAGCGGGGAGAGCGAGTCAGCTGCCCAACAAACCGTCAACCGCAAGATGGAACGGGTGAGGGGTTCCACTCAGGTGGAACAACAAAGCTGGCAAGTTCTCTCCGTAGCCTTCGCCTTCTCCTGCCTTGAGAGTCTTAGAGACTTCTCTCCCTTGAAGAGAGTAATCCTCGCAAGGGATTGGGTAGGAGCGGCGAAACAAAACGGGCTAGTCCCTCTCCCTGGTCAGGGGACGAGCGTACTAAATATGTACAGTTTTGTATAGTTTGTGTGACCAGGATTAGTAAAATTAAAAACAACGCAAGAGAAAAACTTTAAAAACACAATTATGACATGCTATTTTTGCTGATTAAGAGAGAATATATAGACCCCAGTGAAGGTAGCAGATCCTACCATTGGTTCTGGGTTCCATTAGTAAATTGCCTTAGAAAGGTACCTATTACGCATTATAAACCCGAATCGTCGTTAGGAGCCGACGATATATTACAGCTTGAGCACACAGGCATCTATAAAATGCAGTTAGCGCCTGAATCAATAGAAGTAATAAACTTCATATATACTTCGTTACAGGGTAGAAGTGCATTATTATTAAATGAATCAACCCTACAAAGTGCTTACGAAGCATTTAATAAAATTATACGTTTATTTACAGCGTGCTCTGACGGGAAAATTACTGATAGCAGCGGCACTGTCTTATCGTACAACATAACTGGATGGGCGGATGCTGCAAATGTAACAAATGTGCTCATCTTCGGGAAACTAAATGTATATGGAAGGTTACTTGGGGAGCCAACTTTCTCAACCTCTAGTAATTCAATCGTTCAAACAGGCATATTATCAATACCTAGAGATACCAAAGAAGTAAAATTGATAAATATCTATAAATCAACAGCAAATAATACAATAAGATACCAATATAATGAATTAACAAACTATGCGATACAAAATGCAATGCGCATAGACAATACCTATTACAATCCAAACACATTGAACTTACATCTATATGTTGGTGACTTAGTAACCCTAAAAATAACACAAAATTCCACATACTTTATTAACACTAAGACTAAGAACATAACCAAACATATTTACCCTCCCACAGTACATGGTTATGGAACTACTCTTATGCCTATGAACGGGAATAGGATTATTGATAATATACTAGATAATTTTATTACTCAATACAGAAATCAAACACATAACAATCAATTGTTCTATGAGACTTTATGAGCCTTCTTTAATATATCAGACTAAGTAAGCAGAACAATATCTGTTATATTGCTTTGTTTTTCTAAAATGCTTGATCCTTTTAAAAGACTCCATCTATTTGATATTATGTTTAGAACAACTCCATAGATTGTAGAAGATGCCCATGGTGTATAGAAAACGTAGAATTTAGTATCCACTGAGAATACGATTTTAGAGTCAGGTAGGTAAGGCGTACTTGTGAGTGGCTTAGAATAAGGGATAGGTATTGTAAATTGTTGTATAAATTCTTGAGCGTTTGGTCTTGGAACAATGACTGCGTTGACCACTACGGCAGATATCTGAGACAACGAATGCAAAGACATTGGGATGTTGGATAAATTTATTTGTAGGCATATGTTACCTGGTGTCCTATCATTATCGGGTGCAGAACCTAAATCAGTAGATTGCATGCTAACTAAACGATAATTCAAAGGTCTTATTCCGAGAACCATCCTATCAGTAGCATGATTGAAAGAAGTTATCAAAGTATCTATACGATTAGCAAAGTAGTTAAACAAAACATTCACAGGATATTGCTGTAAGACAACCCAATCGTTCCATGTAGTGTGATCTTCGCCACAAATATTCATAAATTGTGGAATCGCTTCTGATGGGCCTAAAGTTATTTTATTCCTACCACTATCGTAGCCTACAGTCAAAGTTACTTGATTATTGAGAATTACATTACCTGAGCGGGTAGCTATAATCATTTTATCGTCTAAAACCGCAAATACGGTCTGTCGTATGACGTAACCTGATATAATCACTTCATTTCCATTTGAATCGGGGGGGGGGCTGGCGTATTTTCTACCAACCCATACATCCAATCCAATAATGTTGTTAGGATATGGTGGATTGTTCAAAAAGTTAGTGGTGATAACGCTTGGCAGATTATTGACGTTGTTAATATTGCCTAATACGATCACATATCTACCATTGCGACATATTTTATTTAGATCTAATGGCTCGTTACCGTCTGGTGTTAGTACCCCGGTTCCAAACTTAGCATTTAAGATAGATGCCAATAGTTCTGTTGCTACTGGTCTCATTAGAAACTTCCTAATATTATTTTGCAAATCTTGATCTATATTGCCACCCGACAACTGCCACTCCTGTATAATCTCCGCTGTCATATAATCGTACAGATCAGTAACAACATCTTTGTACCATAATGGGTATAGATAGCTGTGATTAGCATAATCCCTTAATGCATTGCTATCATTATAATATATGTAGAGCTTTGGGTCACCAGGTACATAAACGATATCACCATTCTCGTATATATATGGGTTATTGGGATCGTACTCAAAAACACCCTTAATATGGAATTGCTGACCGTCAATCACTAAAATCATAAGTAAATATACTTATTTTATTTCGATAAAACCCTGAGCTATGAACCCAAGAAAGGACTATTATAAAATATTAGGTGTTAGTCAAAATGCAACGCTGGAAGAAATCAAAAAAGCTTATAGGCGTTTAGCTAATACTTACCATCCTGATAAGAATCCAGGCAACAAAGAAGCGGAGGAGAAGTTTAAGGAAATAAACGAAGCTTACGAGGTTCTAAGCGACAAGGATAAGAGAAGGCAATACGATGCGATGCGGTCTGGTGGATTTTACGAAGGCTGGAGCAGCCGTACAGCAAGTGGCCACAGTAACTTTAACCCTTTTGCAGAAATCTTTGAAAGCTTCTTTACTTCGGCTTTCGGAGCTGAAGATTATGAAATCCCATTTCAAAGCTTTAGGAGAAGCGAATACGTAGGCCCTAAACTCGGAGACATAACAATAGAAATACCTGTAAAGCGTTCTGAAATAGGAAAACAGAAAACTATCACTTATAAACGCCGAATCGTGCAATACGACAAGACATGTAAATACTGTGGTGGCATAGGCAGTACAAGAATAGTCAGAAGCCCAAATCCTAACATAAGAATAGAACATAACGAAATTTGCCGTGCCTGTAACGGTACAGGGCTGGAACCAGGTAGCCACATAGAACAAGAAAATACTATCACCTTCACTATAACAGAACAAGACTATGAAAGAGGGCTGAAAATCCTTATAAACGCAGGACATCAAGAGTATATACCTTCACAACTTATGACGATTACCCACAGTGTTATTGTGAAAATTAAAGAGCTTTAGGATATTTTCTTGTGGCTGACAATTCTTGTTACAGGATCAACACAGGTCCAATAGACCTCAAAAGCGGGGAAGAACTAGAACTTAACATAACTACCATAGACCTTTACAAGGGCGAGAGCATAGAAACTAACATAAAAACTATATCGGTAGCTGACGGTGAAAACTTACAACTTAACATTACAACGCTTCCTATCAGCCAAGGCGAGGGCATAGATGTCAATATAGGAGTCATAGATGTCACCCCAGGCGCAGATTTAGAATTGGGAATAGGCGTAATAGACTTGCCGCCTGGCAGCGGTATAGAGACTAATATTACCGTCGTTGGTGTCTTGGAGGGTGCTGATATTAGTTACAATCTCATAGGCATACCGTTACCGTCTGGTGACCAGCTTTCTTGGTCTTTGGAAGGCCCCGGTGTAGCTAACGGCGAACCCCTGAGCGTCAACGTTATCACGGCACCTCCAATTAACGGCGAACCTCCTACTTATAACCTTTACACCCAAGAACTACCTCCGAACCAGTGCTAGAATGGCAAGAGTGAAAAAAATTATAAAACTACCTAAAAACACATCAAAAGGCAACATATACGTTATACACTACACTGAAAATTCGGTTTTATTCAGCTTCAATCGTTTTGCATCTGTGAATAGATTGTACAGAAACCGTCAAGGCTACACTAAACCCTACTCCGTAAACAGTAAAGTATATTTAGACATTCTTAGCTACCACCCTGAAATCATAGATAAGAAATTTCTACAATGCGATAAATACGCTGTTAGCTACTACATAATTGTAGGTGATAAAAAAAGGAGAGATATATCAAATTATGTAAAACTCTTTGAGGACATAGTATTTAGACTATTCATAAAGGAAGATGACAGTAAAGTAAAACATATTACAATAACTGGTATTTATAAAGAGAAAATAAAATCAAAGTATATTTTCATTACTTGGAATTGCTTAGAGAATAGCGAAAATACCGATGTGATCAAAGGTGTTGAAGAATTTATCAAGTAACATGACTATTACTTTTGCCTTGCGTATTCGACGGCAAAAGAGCCATGGAGTGGATAATCGGACTGCTTGCTCTCAGGTACGGCATCAAGTTCCTAGGAAAATTGCTTCGTAAGGTTTTCATGTTTACTCTGTTTATTTTTCTTTTATTCCTTTTAGCTTTGTACGTGGCCTTAAATTCATGAAATGACAGATTACAGAAACTGTACAAAGGTAAATCTCTATGTACATTTGTCCATAACATACTAAAATACAGAAGAAGCAGGAAACTCAACTGAAAAAGTTGAGCAGTCCGCACTGTGCAATGTTAAAAATACACTTCATAATTCAATACTCGGGATTTGACCTACTAGTGAAAGTTCTGACAGAATAAAACAAGATGAAAAATTGATGTCAGTCTCCCAATCATCTTCATCCCGAGTACTAAAAGCGCCACAGCTTAAAAATAAGGAGTTTCTGATATTATCTGCTCTAAACCCAGTTCTCGTAATGTCTGTTCCCAAAATTGACAAACTAACCCTATTGTGTCTAATGTCAGTGAAGCGATTATATGTGTCAAACAGTATTTCCATGCCAACTAACTTACAAAACCTATATTCTTTCTTGTATAAGTCTATATTATATAGATCTATTTTATCACTAATCCTAAAATGCTTATTGTGGTACCTTCTGACCCTGCTTATTACTTTCAAAGCAGCATTTCTATCTCCTTCAACATTATATCGAGCCATACTGAATCTTACATCCTGGCCTGGCCCAAACTATACAAAACTGTACATATTTAGCACAGTCGCTTCTTGATGAGGGAGAGGGACTAGCCCGTTTTGTTTCGCCGCTCCTACCCAATCCCTTGTGAGGATTACCCTCTTCAAGGGAAAGAGGTCTCTGAGACTCTCGAGGCAGCAGAAGGCAAGAGCTGCGGCGAGAACTTGCCAGCTTTTTTGCCTTACATGGGTAAGGCCCTTCACCCGTTCCATCTTGCGGTTGACGGTTTGTTGGGCAGCTGACTCGCTCTCTCCGCTTTCCTGTAAGTATCTGAGTAACGTGTCTAATTCTTTTCGTGTTTTCCAAAGAGCACTTTTCAGTCTGTTCCGCTTGTATTCGTTTTTCTCTTCTCGTATTTCTTGTTTGATTTTGGCAATCTTGTCTTCAATCTTTGCTATTGTATAAGACAGAAAATCTGCATCTTTCAGAAGCTGTTTATAGTTTTTAGGCAGGCGTTCTTTGAAGCCTAGTCCTCTTCGGGCTATCACATAAGCACCCGCTGTGTCTTTGTCTATGTTGTAAAGCGGAGCGTATTTCAATTTACCAATGATTGACGTGTAGGCTGGATTGACTTTGATTACCTGAATCCCATTTCGCCTCGCTACAAGTTCAATCTTCTGCAGTAACGCTCTGTATATCCACTTTTGTAGTTTCTGTCTTAGCTTAGGCAACCCGTCTCCTCTTCTACCCTTTGGGAGCTTCTCTAAATTCTCCACAACGATCGCTTTTCTTTCTCGCTTAGCAATTCCAACCACTTGATGTGCAGTTTGCCAACTCAAGTACGCTCTTCTGTCTGAATTGCCGTCTAATAGCTTGTCTAAGTTGATTCGCTCATACTTTTCCAAGTTACCATCCCTTGTCGTATGAACTAGTGCTAGATGAAAAGGGTAGGCATTGATGTCAATCCCTATGACACCATTGTCTTTTGTGATAGTCACTTTGGGGAACTTGTCTTCTTTACTGAACTGTGCGTAGATTTTCCCGTTTCTTAGTTTGAGTCGTACTGTGTATGGAAACCACTCTCCCGTCTTCTCAGCATGTTCTATACCACTTATGAAGTCTAACCACTTGTCGGTTTTTCTTTTTGCTGACCGAATCAAACACGCCCACAAATACTCGCCGTTTCCTAGATTAATCCGCAGATGCCATTGATTGTTCAAATTCACAAGTCTAAGATTTAGATTGCCCTCTTTTGATTTTTCCCCTCTTGAATACAAAACGCCATATCTTCTTTCCTCCCATTTTTGTCTTAGTTCGTCTCCTCTCTTACCTGCTAAGTGTTTTTTCTTCAGCTTTTCAAACAATTCTCTTGAACCAAAAACAAGCTTTTTAGGATTCTGTCCTCTTTCTACACAAGATTCCAGAGCTTGTTGTGCCAGAAGTATCGCACCGTCCGAATACCGGGCGTTTATTCCATACTTTCGGGATAGTAGTTTTTTCAGCTCTTTTCTTTCCGCTCCCTCCATCAGTCTTTTGTAGGCAAACCTGACCATCGATGAAAACTTACGCATGAGGGTTAATACCCGCCCCTTATCCTCATCTTTGTCAAATGCCAATAAGCACCCTACTG
>Ga0308418_1000111_pt1 | contig 55904 bp, 48 predicted proteins | sample HotsprSampleR4cd_FD_203517 | JGI IMG/M metagenome (GOLD analysis project Ga0308418, IMG submission 203517) | Hot spring phototrophic mat microbial communities from Mushroom Spring, Yellowstone National Park, Wyoming, United States - 20090729_R4cd ... | reverse complement strand
TGCACAAGGGAATGCTGTGGATTGCGACGGCGGCTCTAATGGGGTCGCTCGCGCTCATGACGCCAGCCTCTGCGCAAGATTCGGCTCTGCAGGGGTTCACGATTAACGCGGGCATCTTCTACCCCAGCAAGAAGAGCGTGCGCCAAGCGTCCGAAGACATCTGGTTCAGCGTGGATTTGGGCTACAAGTTCCAGACCAGCGAGCCGACCGAGTCGGGCTACTACTACGACTTGGGCGCGTCCGTCGGCTACAAGGGCGCGGGTAACGCGTATTACATCCCTGTCCACCTGACCCTCACGGGCTACCTGAACGAGCAGTTCTTCTACCGCGCGGGCGCAGGAGTGGGCTTCCCCAAGAGCGGCGATGCGGCGTTCTCCTACGCCATCGAACTGGGCTACAACTTCAACGCGGGTACCACGCCAATCGCTCTCACCATCGGCTACGCGGGCATCCAGCGCGGCGATGTGAATGGCTTCACCGTTGGACTGCAGTTCAAGTTCTAAGCCAAGTTCGGGAAACCCACGAAAAAATCCCCCTGCGGGTTACCGGCAGGGGGATTTTTATAGGAAGGAAGGTACTCTCCAACCTATAAGACTCAACTTCGCCCCAAAAGCGGACATCCGCAAGGAAACCTCGCAATTCGCCCGTCGTCTAATGCTATGTATGTCTCCGTGTTGGCGCAGGGGCTTCTCGCTGGTGGAGCTGCTGGTGGTGGTTGGGATTATCGCGCTGCTGATGGCGATTCTGACGCCTGTGCTGTTGAGTGCGCGGCGCGGGGCACAGCGCACGGTGTGCATCTCGAACCTACGGCAGATTGGGCTGGCGGTGCGGATGTACCGCGACGACTATGGCGAGTTGCCGCCCTACCTGTCGGCGGCGCGCGTCTATGTGGGCGACACGCGCGTGTTCGTGTGCCCGATTGACCCGTTGGCGGGCAAACACCAAGTGCGCGACACGCTGGGCGACGCGCTGCGTCTGGAAGGCGACCACTACCTGCCCAGTGGCGTGAGCTACACCTATGTGCCGAACTGGGCAGTGGCACGGATGCTGGGCTGGTGGCAGCCCGGTCCGCCCTACGGCGAGGGCAAGTGGGGCGAGCTGACCCCGCTGTCAGAGTGCCACTGGCACTGGGCGCGGCAGTTCAACCCGACTTGGCAGACCGACCGCATCACGGGCGCACGCGGCTGGGTGCTGATTCTCACCCTCAACGGGGCTGTGCGCCGCATCCGCGCCGAGATGTCTCCAGACGCATTCACGCCCGAAAGCTATTACTAACACCTATCGCATGCCCAGAGTCCACTATTGCCCCCCTCCGAAAGACCCATTTCCCCACACCAAATCAGCAGGAGTCCCCCCACCCGCCGTCGAACCCTACCCCAACATCTTGGGAGGTTTCGCATGGACGCTGGCTTCGTACACCTACATTTGCACACAGAGTTTAGCCTATTAGACGGGGCGACGCGCATCAAAGAGTTGGTCAAGCGCGTGGCAGACTACGACATGCCCGCTGTCGCCATCTCTGACCACGGGGTGCTATACGGCGTCATCGACTTCTATAACGCCTGCCAAGCCGCAGGCATCAAGCCCATCATCGGCTGCGAGGTCTACCTTGCGCCGCGCACCATCCGCGACAAAACCAAACAAGACCAGACCAGCTACCACCTGCTTCTGTTGGCGAAGGACGAAACGGGCTATCGCAACCTGCTGCGCCTCAGCACGATTGCAAACCTGGAGGGGTTCTACTACAAGCCGCGCGTGGACAAGAGCATCCTGCGCCAGTACGCCGAAGGGCTGATTGCCACCTCGTCGTGTCTGGCGGGCGAAATCCCCGACGCGCTGCTCAAAGGCGACTTCGAGCGCGCCCGCCGACTCACCGAAGAGTACCTGGACATCTTCGGCAGGGAGAACTTCTACATCGAGCTGCAAGATCACGGGCTGCCCGAACAGCGGCAGGTGAACGCGGGGCTGCTGGAACTGGCAGCCAAGTACCGCCTGCCGCTGCTGGCGACCAACGACGCGCACTACCTCACCCGCGAGGACGCGGCGATTCACGATGTGCTGCTGTGCGTGCAAACGGGCGCGACCGTCGACGACCCGAAACGCCTCAAGTTCGGCACGGAGGAGTTCTATGTCAAGTCGCCTGAGGAGATGGCGACGCTGTTTCGGGCGCACCCCGAAGCGTTAGCCAACACGCTGGAGGTCGCCGAGCGGTGCCATCTCCAGTTGGAGTTCGGCAGGGTGCAGTTGCCCGCGCCCGACCTGCCCGACGGCAAGAGCGCGATGGAACACCTGCGCGACCTGTGCCACGACGCCCTGCCGCGCCTCGTGCCGAATCACACGGAGACCCACCTCCAGCGACTGGAGTACGAACTCGGCGTCATCGAGACCACGGGCTTCGCGCCCTACTTTCTGATTGTGCGCGATTTCGCGCAGTTCGCGCGGCGCGAGGGCGTCTACTTCGGCGTGCGCGGCTCGGCGGCGGGCAGCTTCGTCTCCTACTGCATCGGCATCACCGACATCGACCCCATCGAGTACGACCTCACCTTCGAGCGGTTCCTGAACCCCGAACGCATCCAGATGCCCGATATCGACATGGACTTCGAGGACGCGCGGCGCGACTTGGTCATCAAGTATGTGCGCGAGAAGTACGGGGAAGACCGCGTGGCGCAGATTATCACCTTCGGCACGCTGGCAGCCAAAGCCGCGCTGCGCGATGTCGCCCGCGCCCTCAATATCTCGCCCGCGCTGGTCGATCGCCTGTGCAAGGCGATTCCGACTCAGCCTGGCATGACGCTGGAGAAGGCGTTGGCAATCAGCGAGGTGAAGCAGGAGTACGAGCGCAACCCTGACGCCCGACGCCTCATCGACACCGCCCGCCGCTTGGAAGGCATCACGCGCAACGCCAGCGTCCACGCCGCAGGGGTGGTCATCTCCAAAGACCCGCTGGTCGAGCATGTGCCGCTGGCGCGCTCGGCGGACGGCGAACCCGTGACGCAATACCACATGGGCGCGCTGGAGCAAATCGGGCTGCTGAAGATGGACTTTCTGGGGCTGACGAACCTCTCCGCGCTGGCGCAAACGGTGGAGAACATCCGACGCACACGCGGCATCGACATCGACCTGCGCCATCTGCCGCTCGATGACGCCAAGACCTACGAGATGCTGGGGCGCGGCGAGACCACAGGCGTGTTCCAACTGGAAAGCGCAGGCATGCGCCGCTACATCCAGCAACTGCGTCCGCAGAATGTGCGCGAACTGGCGGCGATGGTCGCCCTCTACCGCCCCGGACCGATGGAGCATATCCCCACCTACATCAACCGCAAGCACGGACGCGAGCCGATTGAGTACCCCCACCCGTGGCTGGAGCCGATTCTGAAGGAGACCTACGGCGTGATTGTGTACCAAGACCAGGTGCTGAAGGTGGTGCAGGCGTTGGCGGGCTTCTCGCTGGGCAAGGCGGACATCCTGCGCCGCGCGATGGGCAAGAAGAAGCCCGACGAGATGCGCCGCATGCGCGCCGAGTTCGTCGAGGGCGCACGCACCAAAGGCATCGACGAAGACGAAGCCAACCGCCTGTTCGACCTCATCGAGCCGTTCGCAGGCTACGCCTTCAACAAGGCGCATGCCGTCTGCTACGCGCATGTCGCCTACCAGACCGCCTACCTGAAGGCGAACTACCCCGTCGAATACATGGCGGCGCTGATGGCAGTGTTCAAGGACAAGACCGACAAGGTGACGGCGTTCATCGACGAGTGCCAGACGATGGGCATCCGCGTGCTGCCGCCCGACATCAACCGTAGCCACGCGGGGTTCACCGTCGAGCCGCAGGAGGAGTCGGCAGGACACCCGACGCGCGGACGCCGCCGCGCCCAAGCCCCCGCCTATGACCACGCGATTCGGTTCGGGCTGGGCGCAATCAAAGGCGTCGGCGAGGCAGCCGTAGAGGCGATTCTGCGCGAGCGCGAGACCAACGGCGCGTTCAGCGACATCTTCGACTTCGCCGCGCGGATGCAGGAATCGGGCGCGCTCAACCGTGCGACGCTGGAGGCGCTGATTCAGGCGGGGGCGTTCGAATCGCTGCACCCGAACCGCGCGCAGCTGCTGAACGGGCTGGATCTGATTTTAGGCTACGCGCAGTCGGTTGCCCGCGCGAAGGCGACGGGGCAGAACTCGCTGTTCGACGGCGGCGGGCAGGACGAGGTCGCCATCGCCAAGCCCGCGCTGATGCTGGTGGACGACCTGCCCACCCCCCAGAAACTCGCGCTGGAACGCGAACTGCTGGGCGTCTACCTGTCCGACCACCCGATGCGCCCCTACCAGCGCGCCCTAACGGGCAAGGCGACGCCGATTGCCCAAGCGATGGAGCGCGAAGGCGCGACGCTGACCATCGGTGGCATCATCACCAGCGTCCAAACGCGCGTCTCCAAAAAGACGGGCGCGCGCATGGCAATCCTGCAGGTGGAAGACCTCACGGGCGCAATTCGCGTCGCCGTGTTCGCCAACACCTACGAGCAGTACCGCGAGGCGATTCAGAAAGACCGCGTCGTGCTGATTCGCGGCAAGATGCAGTCCAGCGAGTACGGCAACCGTAACGGCGAGGGCAACGGCGCGATGGAGTTCCGCGCGGAAGCGATTGAACTCGCGCCTGAGCCAAGCGCAGTAAGCGAGGAGCCGCGCGTTTCGATACGCCTCGCCCGCTGCCGCGCCGACCAAATCCGCCTGCTGCGCCAGATTATCGAGCGGTACACGGGCGAGGCGGTCGTGCGCGTGCAAGTGCCCATCAACGGGCATATGCGCGTGATCGAGTCGTCGCTGCGGGTTGCGCCGACGCCCGAAGTGCTGCAGATGTTGCGCTACACGCTGCCCAACGCGCAGATCGACATGACGCCGCTGGAGTACTAAGGCACTGCCCCGCGCTCACGGACGCTCCGTAAGTGCGTAGCGGTACTCCCACTCCGCGCTGCCAGGAGGCACGATCACCTCCCAAGTCACCTCCGTGAAGGGGTTCATCGGCGCCTTTTGGCGCAGGCTCCAGTCCCATGTGTCGCTGGTGCTATGCTCGACGCTTTTGCGCGTGATACGGATTGGCTCGCGCGTCGCGCTGCGGTAATGCCCCAGAAAGCGCACGCGCACGACCATCAGCACCGCCTCTGAGCGGCTGTTCGTGACGCGGATGACACCGCGCTGTTCGGTCTCCATGCGATCGAAACTGTGCCCGCGCGTCTCGCTGCTCATCGTATGCGATAGGTTCACCTGCGGCGCGGGACCCAATACCACCAGCGCGTCCTCGCCCTGCGGCGTGAACAGCAGGATGTCCTGCGCGATAGGCGCGCCGTTCTGCACGACCGTAATCGGTGCAGTCGTCCACGCCAAGTCGCCCTTGTTTTCCAATAGGATGGCGTCTTGCACCTCGTTCGACAGGTTGCGCCGCTGCATCAACTCGTAAGCAAGCTCCTCGAAGGTGCGGAACCGCAACGGATCGCGGCGATACCAGTAGTAGCTCTCGCGTTCGCGCTGCGTGAGGTCAACTGCCCAGAAGCAGGCGCGCTTGTACGGCAACGGTTGTCGCATCACCGCGTGCTGGGCGACGGTGCCTTTGGGCAGCGTGATACGTCCTAACGGCGTGAGGCTTAGCTGGGGCGGAACGGTCGCCTGCGATTCACTCTGAGTCAGGGCTTCGAGCGCAGATTCCGATGAGGCGGGCGAGATGCCCATTCCGGGGGCAGAGGGGGCACTGGGCACCGCCCCACCGAATCCGCCGAACCCTCCGAAACCGCCTGCGCCGCCGATGGCGCGCTGGTAGACATCTTCAGGCTCGCCGAACCAGCGTGAGAGTTGCATAAAGGTCTCGCGCATCGCCAGCGGCGAGATTTCGTCCTTCATCAGGAACTGCGGCGCGCCCACAGCAAGCGTAACCTCTGCATCTTGAAGGTCACACAACTCGTTGATGAGCGTCGCGTGCAGCTCCAGAGTCGCCTCGCCTTTGTCTGGGGGTAGCACCAGTCGGTACTCGGGAATCCAGCGGATGCCGCGCTCCAGCGCTGCCAGCACGACAGTCGCGCGTTGCCCCGCCTTCGCGCCGTTGAGGGAGATCTCCAGCTGCGGCTCGCGCACGGTCGCCGAACGCTCCTTCACATAGTTGCCCAGAAACTCCACCCGCTTGACCTGTGCAGGGGTGAACATCACCATCCCGCGCGCGGTTTCTAACGCAAAGCTACACTGGCTCGCCATACGGCTCCACTCGTCCTGCACATAGTCGGGCGGCGACTGCTGTCCGTAGGGGTACCAATAGTAGTACCCGTAGTACCAATCCCTGCGCGGGCGTGGTGGCACAAGCGGCTGCGGGGTGTACGAAGGAGGCGGGTCGTGCGTCGGGTAGGCGTCTTTGTAGCTAATCGCAGGTTTGAAGACACGCAGCTTGCCCGAGTGCTGCTCGGTCTGGATAGGCTGGTTCGAATCGGGCTGCGGCGCGGGGAACATCAGCTCCATCGTGACCTCCGCGCCGTCGTTCAGTACGAGCAGTTCCGCCATGTTTTGGGGCGCAATCGTGCGCTTCGCCTCGTGCCAGCTTGCCCGCAACTGCGCCACCTGCACCTTCGGGTCGCGCGAGTATGCCCACACCGCGCCCAGCACCGCATGGGGCAACTCGGCAAGCGTCGCCGTCGCGCTGTTCACAACCAGCTCGCGTTGGGTAAAGCAGTGTCCATCTTTGTAGACGACAACGCGCCGAATGGGAGCGTCCGAGACCGTGTTCGTATCCGAAGGAGTCGCCAAAGCCATCAGCAGGCTACCGCATAGTGTGAGCCAGTATCCGTGTCTCCTCATCGGAATCACCCTCCAGCAATTAGACGAGTGTATCGGGGCGCAGGGTTTCATGGGAGCATGCGCCCCAACCCCTTGACACAGGGCGCAAAGCATGCTATAATATAGTTCAGAATACGATTTCTCGCCGCGGGCGGCGACGCCCGCTCCATACACTGGGGAGTACCCCGACGCAGGGTATAACGATGTGGAGCCGCAGAGCGATGGCTGGCATGCTATTGGCACTGGCGCTGTCTGTCTGGGCAGACGAGCCGACCTACCCTGTCGCGTTCCGCATCGCGCTGGACGCCCCTGCTGAAGTGGTCTACCTCGCGGGCAGTTTCAACCAGTGGCAGCCGCGCATGACCCCGATGACCCCCGACGCCGACAAGCGCGTGTGGACGCTGACGCTGCGCCTGCCTGCAGGCGCGCACCAATACAAGTTCGTAGTCAACGGCACGGACTGGCGCACTGACCCGACCGCGCCCGCCATCGACGACGGCAACGGCAACCTGAACTCGGTCGTGTGGGTGGAGCCAGACGGCTACAACCGCCCTGCGCGACTCGGCGACGGGCAAATCACCCGCAGTGCAATCCGCCACGACCCCAGCGACCTGCGCGACCGCAACCCCATCGGCGGGCAACTGTACCTTCGGCTGCGCGTTCGCAAAGGCGATGTGGCGCAGGCGACCCTCGTCTATCGCCAAGGTGGGCGCACGCGCCGCCTCGCGATGACGCCGTTCGTCAGCGACGCGCTGTATACCTACTTCCGCGCCCAGTTGCCCGAAGCCGATATGGAGTATTGGTTCGAGCTGCGCGACGGGCGCACGCGCCTGCGCCTGCCCGCAGGCAACGCGACCTACCGCCACCGCCGCGGCGAGAATCGTTTCGAAGTGCCCGACTGGGTGCAGGACGCCGTCTTCTACCAAATCGTGCCCGACCGCTTCTACAACGCCGACCCGACCAACGACCCCGACCCCAGCCAGCCGATTGACTTCACGGGGCGCATCGACGGCGACGGCTTCTACGGGGGCGACCTGCAGGGCATCCTCAAGCAGCTGGACTACCTGCGGATGCTGGGCGTCGACGCGCTGTACCTCACGCCCGTGTTCGCCTCCGTGACGCACCACAACTACGACACCGACGACTACGAGCGCGTTGACCCCGAACTCGGCGCGGACGAAGACCTCCGCCAACTCGCGCAAACCCTGCACCAGCACAACATGCGCCTGATTCTCGACGGCGTGTTCAACCATGTCGGCGTCTACTTTTTCGCGTTCCAAGACCTGCTGCGCCATCAAGAGCAATCGCCGTTCCGCGACTGGTTCATCGTGGAGCGGTTCCCTGTGGCGGTGGAGTGGAACCCCAGCTACTGGGCGTGGTGGAACATCCCGTACATGCCGAAGTTGAACCACGCGAACCCTGTGGTGCGCTGCTATTTGCTGGGCGTGGTGGAGCGGTGGACGCGCGAGTTGCGCTTGGACGGCTGGCGGCTCGATGTGCCCAACGAAGTGCCGAATGTGTTCTGGCGCGAGTTCCGCCCCGTTGTGCGCCGCGCGAACCCCAACGCCGTGATTATCGGCGAGATTTGGGACGACGCGGGGCTGTGGCTGCAGGGCGATATGTTCGACAGCGTGATGAACTATGTGTGGCGCGGGGCGGTGCTGGGCTTTGTGGCGCACAGGAGCCTCACCCCGTCGCAGTTCGACCAGCGCATGGCGCAGCTGCAGGTGATGTACCCGCGCCAGAGCCTCTACGCGATGTATAACATGCTCAGCAGCCACGACACGCCGCGGTTTCGGCGCGAGTGCGGAGGCGACCTGAATCGCGTGCGACTGGGCTTGCTGCTGCAGTTCACGGCGATTGGCGCGCCCGCGATTTACTACGGCGACGAAATCGGCATGGACGGCGGCGGCATCCCAGACAACCGTCGCCCGATGCGATTCGAGCGCACCCCCGACGAGCAAGCGCTGTTCGAGTATACGCGCGCGCTGATTGCCCTGCGCAAGGGGTCGGTCGCGTTGCGACGGGGCGAGTGGACGACCGTGCTGGTGGACGACGCGCGCAGGCTGTACGGCTTCGTGCGCCACACCCCAGACGACGCTGCGCTGGTGCTGCTGAACCTCAGCGACCAGCCCCAGCGCGCGACCGTGTCTGCGTGGAACGGCGTTCCCCAGTGGGCGCACGCCGTCAGCACCCACACCACCCCCCAGACGACTTACACGGCAGTTCAGGGGCGCATCACCGTAGACCTACCGCCCCTGTCGGGAACCGTGCTGGTTCCCAGCAGTAAATCACCCATAGGAGGTAAGACACAATGAAGGCAACACAGCATCGTGGCTTCACACTGATCGAGCTTCTGGTCGTAATCGCGATTATCGCCATCCTTGCGGCGATATTGTTCCCTGTGTTCGCGCAAGCGCGTGAGAAAGCCCGCCAGACGCAGTGCCTGAGCAATGGCAAGCAGATTGCGCTTGGGCTGCTCATGTACGCCAACGACTTCGACAACCGTCTGCCCGTCTACAACTGGCCGCAAAGCTTCATCATCGCTGCGCGCATGATGCCGTATGTTAAGAACCGCGAAATCTTCAAGTGCCCCTCGTCGCGCTTCCCTCAAGGCGCAGTGCAGGCAGCCGAGCGCGACAGCGGCGAAGGAGACTTTATTCCTGCCCCGAATCACCCGTTTATAGGGCTCGGGACATCCACACGCGGACGACAACACTACTTTGACGACATCTACCCGCCTATCGACTATCGCACTAACGAGAATATGTGGGCATACCGGCGAACACCGCCGACCAGCCCGTGCTACATGGGGTCAGTGCCGTGTGCGGGTCAAGTGTGTATTGAGGTAGGCAGATCTATCGACGATCCAGTGGTTACTAATCCCAGTAAGGCGATTATGATGATCGACTTCCCGACTGCCTCCTTCGAGTGGCCTGGTGGTCGTTTCTGGGGCGCAAACTTCAAGGGACGCCACAACGAAGGCTCGGTAGCCATCCATGTCGACGGGCATGCCAAGTGGTATCGGTTCCTCGCGCTCTATCCGCGCAGCGTGCAATGGAGCGGGCAGTATGTGGAGTGGTACTACTGGGGGCTTGCCTGCGGCGCTGAGAGTGTGCGGTAACGCCGCGCCATCCATCGCGTTGTTGATACTAATCGGGCAAGTGAAGTTTACAAATTGCCCCCCCTCCTTTAGGTTCCCCCCGCTTCGCGAGGGGAACCAAGCCCATCGGTTCCCCCTGCGTGCAGGGGGAACCCTAAGGAGGGGGTCGTCAACCTCGTTGTTTTCGTAAATTTTGCCTACGCGATTGGTATGACAGTGGGGGCAGCCCGTGCGGTAGGCTGCCCCGTTTTGGTATACTCTCCTCAAGAGGTGGAGATTACATGGCAATCACGCGCACGGACGAGGAACAGCTTCTGGCACGAATCACGACCAACCCCGCCATTTTTGGGGGCAAGCCGATCATTCGGGGGCGACGGCTGGCGGTCGAGCATGTGCTGGCGATGCTGGCAGCAGGCGATAGCCCCGAAACCATTCTGCAAGGCTACCCGTGGCTGGAACTGGACGATATTCGCGCCTGTTTGATCTACGCGCGTCGGCTTGTGGGACGCGAGCGCGTCGAACCGCTGAAGCTGGAAGCCTATGAAGGTGCTTCTTGATACCTGTGTGTGGGGCGGGGCAAAGGCGTTTCTCCTGAAGGAAGGCTACGATGTGGTGTGGGTCGGCGACTGGGATACCGACCCAGGCGATGAGGCTATCTTAGAGTACGCGCACCGCGAGCAGAGAGTTCTGATTACCTTAGACAAGGATTTTGGCGAGTGGGCGGTAGTTTACAGGCGTCCTCACTGGGGTATCGTGCGGTTGGTCGGATTTCGTGCGCATGAGCAGGGGCGCGTTTGCAGCCACATCCTGAAGACTTATCAATCGGAGTTAGCTCAAAGCGCGCTGATTACGGTAGAGCCTGATAGAGTGCGGATACGCTACTCGGAATGACTGAGCGAGTGCCCCGTTTTGGTAGGTATACTCTCCGCATATGGCAGCGCACACCGAACGGAAACGCCGTCGCGCGTTGGGGGAACACCTCACGCCCCAGCAACTGATGCGCGACTACATCCTGCCAGAACTCGCGCCCGTCCTAACGCAATACCGCTGGGTAGACCTGTTCGCGGGCAAGGGCGACTTGATTTTCCCGATTCTGGAGCAGGTTCCGCCCGCCGAGCGCGCCGACTTTTTCGCCGAGCATATCCGCCTCTACGACATCCAGCCCCAGATGGCAGCGTATTGCATCCAGCGTGCGGTCGCGCTCGGCGTGCCCGAATCGCTTGCGCGGGAACACATCCGCCAACGGGACACGCTCGCCGACTATCCCGACGAAATCCTGCGCTCGGCGCTGCCTGTGTACCATGTCACCAATCCGCCGTACCTCTACTTGGGGTACATCCCGAAGCATCCTGAAACGCGCCCGTACCTGCGCTACTTCACGGGGCGCAACGAGGGCTACCAAGACCTCTACCAGATTGCGCTCATCAACGACCTGCGCCACGCCATCCCCAAGATGGCGTACATCATTCCCGCCAACTTCCTGTTCGGGGACGCGATTTCCAACAAGATTCGCGACGACCTGCTGGACGCCTACACGATTCGCAAGGCGTACCTGTTTGAGCAGTCGCAGTTCGAGCATACGGGCGTGCATGTGATGATCGCCTTTTTTGAGCGCAAGCCGTATGCGTGTCGTGAAGTGCAGGCATTCGAGGCGGTGAAGGTGAACCACGCTGCCGAAACGCGCTGCTACCGCCTCTCGCCGAAGTGGCATTATCGCGCGGGCAGTGAGTTCGAGGAGTTCACCACGCTTCACCGCGCCGCGCGCCCGCTGAAAGTGCGCTACTACCTGCACTGGGAGACCGTGCAGCAGCACGCAGGCGCGTACCCGCTTCGGCTGGTGGACGCGAACGACTTTTCGGGCAAGGGCTATCGCGTGCTGGAGGTGGGCGTAGATGCCGCGCTCTACGAATATGTGAAGGCGAACCCGCTGTTTGTGCGCACGCTGGACACGGGCAGCGCGGACGGGCGCGCGGGGCTATACTTCATCCCCGAAGTGTTCGGCGCGGACGGCATCGTCGTCACAAAAGCGACCTATCGGACGCACCCGATTCAGGTCTTCATCGAGCCGCGCCTACCGCTGTACGACCTGCGCCTGCTGCGGGACTACTTCAACCTGCTGTTGGAACACTTCCGCGCCTTGACCGACAGCGAGTTTATGACCACCTACAAGTATTCTGCGAGCGCGTACACGCGCAAGTATCTCGGCTTATCGCAAGCGAAGGCGTTGATAGAGACTTTCCCGTACCTGGGGCTTTCCGATGAAGAGCGTGAGAGGCTGAGGACGCTTGTATATTCAGGTAATGCAGAAGGAGTTGTCGAGTTTCTCAGGCTGCACAACGGGGAGGCACTTCGGCTATGCCTGTGAGAGAAAACGCCTATTACTGGGAATATTCTCTGGAGCACCCTGAACCAGAAGATCTTGCAGAGGAAGCCTACATTCACGACCAACTCATAGTCGAGGATCCTGACTATCTCAGGGAGGTCAACTACTTGAGGGAGTTGTTAACAACATACTGCACACTTAGCAAGTTTTCTGGAGACCGTTCGAGTCTTACGCAGGAGGAAAAATACACACTGCTTCCTTTCAACGATAAGCCGCACGGCAACTCGAGTGCCATCTACGAGAAGATTTTGCAAGAGGTGGACAGAATAATTACAGGGGTTCAAAATATACAGTACACTGAGTTCGTTGCCTATTTCAAATGTCTCGGCTTAAGCCATAGTGATTATTGCAATTACGCAGATGAACAACGACGGATCGCTCTTTTGGAGAAAATTTTGCAAAAGTACTGTGAGCGACGAAGGGAGCTGTATGATCGTTTGGGATACACGTATGTGACCCAACAGGCGTTGTACGACAGCGCCACCAGCCGAACACAAGGTTCCTCTGGGATTCAAAAGCTTCGCCAACTTATAGAACGGGTTTCACAAGATTCTGGTATACCGATACAAGAAATAATAGAAGCCTCACAGTTTGCCCAAAACAGCTCAAAGTGTAGCTTTCATGTTGTTCGTACCAGAAAGGATTTTTTAGAATTGAAAAAAGCCATAGGATTTGCGTATAAATATGGTCAAGAAAAACAAAGCAAAATTCCAGACCTGATGATTTGGATAAATGACAGGCTACTTATTCTTGAGGCGAAGCACATAAGAGAGTCGGGCGGTGCGCAGAATAAGCAGATTGGAGAGCTGATAGATTTCATCAGTCAAAAGGAGAATAAGCCTGTTTCGTATGTTGCCTTTTTAGACGGTAGATACTTCAACAAATTTATCGAGACGTCGCTTTCGGGTAAGGTGCAGGAGCAGCGGGACGCTATAGAAAAAGTGTTGCAGAAGCATCCGAGCAACTACTTCGTAAACACTGCTGGGCTGCGCCAATTGCTTACTGACCTGCTTTCGGGAACAACGGCAGGCTCCGACAATGATGTTGTCGTTGGTGATGACGGTGGTGGCGCGTGCGCCGATAGCGACCACGCGCCCGTCGATATCGCCGACTTCCACGCGGTCGCCGACCTTGATGGGACGCTCTAACAGGATGATGATGCCGCTGATGAAGTTGTTCGCGATGTTCTGCAGCCCGAAGCCGATGCCGATTGCGCCCGCCAGCACATTCAGCGCGGTTAGGTCAATCCCTGCGCTCTGAATAATGACGATGCTGCCCAGAAACAGCACGAAGTAGCGGAAGAGCGAGCCGATTGCCTCGCGGGCGCCGAGGTCAAGGCTCGTGCGCGTGAGCAGACGGCGGGTAATCAGTCGCTTGACCCACAGCGATACGAGGTAGAGCGCGACGAAACTCAGCAGCACAGTGGCGACCGCGCCGACTGTAAGCGCGCCCTCGCCCACTCGGAACAGCGGATAGCTCCACAGCTGGCGCAGCGCCTCCATCACCGCCCAGACGCCCACCTCTGCGCGTTGCGCAGGCGTTGCAGTACGCGCGGCTTGCCCAAAGCCTCAATCATCTCGAACAGGCTCGGTCCTGTGGTGCGTCCGCTGAGCGCGACGCGCGTGGGGTGGATAACCTCGCCGCCCTTGACCCCCAGCCACGCAATCACCTCGCGTGTGACGCGCTCAATTTCGGGCGCGGTGAACGGCTCCAGCGCCTCGTAGCGGCGAATCAGCTCCTCCAGCATCTGCGGGATGTGCGGCTCGCCGAACCACTTGCGCACCGCCGCCTCGTCGATGGGGTAGTCGTCCGTGAAGAAGAAGTCCAGCAGGCGCGGCGCGTCGCTGAGCAGCTTCATCTTCTCCTGCTCCAGCGGTACGATGCGCTCCACATACGCGCGCGTCGCCTCGTCCAGCGTCTGGGGCACTAAGCCTGCCTCCTGAAGGTACGGCAGACACAACTCCACCAGCCGCTCTTTCGGCAAATGGCGCAGGTAGTAGCCGTTCATCCACAGCAGTTTATCGTGGTCGAACACGAACGGGTTATCCGAGATGCGCTCGATGGAGAACAGCTGGATAATCTCCTCGCGGCTGAGAATCTCGCGGTCGTCGCCGGGGTTCCAGCCGCAAATCGCCAGAAAGTTGAACATCGCTTCGGGCAGGTAGCCTTGTCGGATGAACTCGGTGAACTCCACTGCGCCGTGCCGCTTGGAGAGTTTCTGCCTGTCGGGACCCAGCAGCAGGGGCAGGTGCGCGAACTGCGGCGGCTCCCAGCCCAACGCCTTGTAGAGGTTCAGGTGGCGCGGCATGCTGGAGACCCACTCGTCCCCGCGCAGCACATGGGTGATGCCCATCAGGTGGTCGTCCACCACATTCGCGAGGTGGTAGGTCGGGAAGCCGTCCGACTTGAGCATCACGAAGTCGTCGGTGAGCTTGTTCTGGAACACAGTGCGCCCGTGAATCAGGTCGTCGTACTCCGCCGTGCCTTCCAGCGGCATTTTGAAGCGGATGACATAGGGCAGTCCTGCGTCCTCGCGCGCTTTGACTTCGGCGGGGGTGAGCTCGCGGCAGCGGCGGTCGTACATCGTGGCGGCGGCGCCTTGCGCGCGTTGCTGCGCGCGCATCTGCTCCAGCTCTTCGGGCGTGCAGAAGCACTTGTACGCCTTACCCTCCTCCACCAGCTGGCGCGCGATGCGCTGGTAAATCTCCAGCCGTTGCGACTGGTAGTAGGGCGCGTGCGAGCCACCGACTTGGGGACCCTCGTCCCAATCCAGCCCCAGCCAGCGCAGCGATTGCAGAATCGCCTGCTCGGAGCCTTCCACGAAGCGGGTGCGGTCAGTGTCTTCGATGCGCACGATGAATTTGCCCCCGTGGTGGCGGGCGAAGACCCAGTTGAACAGCGCGGTGCGAATGTTGCCCACATGGGGCATCCCTGTCGGGCTGGGCGCGTAGCGTACCCGAACCATCAAGCCAAGCCTCCTGCGTCGCTATACTGCATAGCGCAATTCTACCCCACTACTTCTGGCTTTCGCGCAGGCGCGCGGCAACCGACGGGATGACCTGCGCCCGCAGGTGGATGCCCTCTTCGTGGTAATCCACCGACAGCACGCGCCCGTACTCGTAGCACTCGGCAAGTAGCGCGGTCGCCTCATACGGCAGCCACACATCGACGCTGACCAGCATCCCCTGCACGGTCGCCACGATGCGATCCATCAGGTGCGGGATGCCCTGCGCGAAGCGGGCGGAGATATACACGGAGTTGGGCGTCTCGGCGACCAGTTGGCGCAGCATCGCGGTGTCGCGGACGCAGTCCGCCTTGTTGAACACGGTAATCACGGGCTTCTGGTCTGCCTGCAGCTCGACCAGCGTTGTCTCGACAGCGTCGCGCTGCAGTTCCCAGTGTGGGCTGGAGATGTCGATGACATGCATCAGAAAGTCCGCCTCGCGCACTTCCTCAAGGGTGGCGTAGAAGGCTTCCAGCAGCATCGTGGGCAGGTTCTCCACGAAGCCTACGGTGTCGGTCAGCAGCACCGACCAGCCGTCGGGCAGCACGACGCGGCGCGTGGTGGGATCCAGCGTGGCGAACACGCGGTTGTCCACATAGGTCTGCGCGCCCGACAGCACATTCAGCAGGGTGGACTTGCCCGCGTTGGTGTAGCCGACGATGGCGCCGCTGGGGAAGGGCAGCTTGCGCCGTGAACTGCGCTGGTGGACGCGCTGGCGGCGGAGTTCTTCGATTTCGTGGCGCAGGTGCGCGACGCGCTCGCGGATGCGCCGCTTGTCGATCTCCAGCTTCGTCTCGCCCGGACCGCGCGTGCCGATGCCCCCGCCCAAGCGCGACAGGGCGACGCCCTTGCCCGACAGGCGCGGCATCAGGTACAGCAGCTGCGCGAGTTCCACCTGCAGCGCGCCCTCACGCGAGCGCGCTCGCTGTGCGAAGATGTCCAGAATCAGCTGCGTGCGGTCAATCACGCGCGTCTGGGTCATCTGTTCCAAGTTGCGCTGCTGCACGGGGTTGAGTTCCACATCGAACAGGATGACATCCGCCTCGTGTTCGCGGGCGAGTTGGAACAGCGTTTGTGCCTTGCCTTTGCCGATATAGGTGGCAACATCGGGGAGGGGTCGTTTCTGGCGCGCCTCTGCGACGATTCGGACGCCTGCCGAGTGCGCTAAGGCGCGCATCTCGTCGCTCCAGTAGGCTTCCTCGTGCGCGTCGGCACGGCAGAAGACCAAGATGGCGCGCTCGGCTTGCCCGATTTCGGTCAGTCGGTGCGGGATTGCGTTTCACCTCCTGCAAGTTCGAGTTTCTGCACGCGGCGGTGGTGGCGGTCTTCGGGGCTGAAGCCCGTGCGCAGGAACGCTTCCACCGTCGCGCGGGCGAGTTCGGGACCGACCACGCGCGCGCCCAAGCAGATGATGTTCGCGTTGTTGTGTTCACGGGCAAGCGCGGCGGAGACGGGTTCGCTGGCGTTCGCTGCGCGGATGCCCGGACGCTTGTTCGCCGCGATGCTCATGCCGATGCCCGTGCCACAGATGAGGATGCCCAGCGCGGGGCGCGTCTCGCTCACCAGCCGCGCCGTCAGCGTATGCGCCACATCGGGGTAGTCGGCAGGCTCCTCCGAGTAGACGCCCACATCGACGATGTCATAGCCCTGCTGGGTCAGGTGGCTCTTCAGGTACTCCTTGAGGGAGTAGCCCGCGTGGTCTGCGCCCATAAACAGAATCATCGGTTCACCTCCGCTTCGCCCTGCGCCCGCAGGATGCCGTTGCCCTCCTGCGAGGCGTTGAGTTTCTCGCGCAGCACTTCCAACGCCTTCTGCAGTTGCTTATCGCGCGCCTTGTCCTCTTCGGTCATGCGCCAGTCTTCGGGGTTTTTGACCTCGATATCGGGCTTGAGACCGCCGACGCGCTTGCCGTTCACGATTTTCGCGTTCAAGTCCGTGCCGTTCGGCGTGAGGTACTTGGCGGTGGTGATGGCGACGGCGGTGTTCTGCGAGGTCGGGATGACGGTCTGCACCAGCCCCTTGCCGAACGAGTCCTCGCCGATGAGTGGGGCGACTTTGTGGTCGCGCAGCGCACCTGCGACGATTTCCGACGCGCTCGCGCTGCCGCCGTTAATCAGCACGACCATCGGCACATCCAAGTTCGCGTATCGCCCGCGCAGGGTGCTTTTCTGATCCAGCAGTCCCTGCCTGCCAACGACGCTCACGACGACCTTATCCCCCGGAATGAAGCGGCTGGCGACCTCGATGGACGAGTCGAGCAGCCCGCCAGGATTGGCGCGCAGGTCTAAGATAATCGCGCGCCCGCCCTCCTGCTTAATCTGGCGCAGGGCGCGGTCAAGCAGAGTGGGGGCTTTCTCGCTGAAGTTCTGCAGCCAGATGCGGTAGATTTTGTTCTCGTCGTCTTCCAGGTAGACATCGACGGTGGGGCTTTCCACCAGGTCGCGCTTGAGGGTCACGGTGAACGGCTCTTGCTCGCCGCGACGGATGGTGAGTTTGACCTCTGTGAAGCGCGGTCCGCGAATCATGCGCACGGCTTCGTCGAGGGCGACGCGCTCTAAGCTTTTGCCGTCCACGGCGATGATAATGTCGCCAGGTTGCAGTCCCGCTTTTTGGGCGGGGCTGTTGGGCAGGGGTCGCACGATGCGTGCGCCGCCTGGGGCGTCTTCCAGCAGCGCGCCAATCCCCGTGAAGCTGCCTGTGGTGTCCTCCTGCATGCGGCGGAAGGCGTCGGGATCCATAAAGCGCGTGTAGGGGTCTTCGAGGGCGCCGAGCATTCCGTCGATGCTGGTGTAGGTCAGCTTATCGATGGCGGGCGGCTTGCCGTAGAAGTGCGCTTCCACTTCGGCGAGCGCGCTGCGGAAAGCGTCCGTCGGCTCCAGCGTCTCGCGACGGGTGAGGTTGCGCAGCGAGTCGCGCAGCAGCGACGGCGAACCGTGCGTTAGCACCGCATACGCCTCCGACACCACGAACCCGCCCACAAACAGTAGCGGCATCAACAGCAGTGTGTAGACCCAAGCGCGTCCGCGTTCTCTCATGACCGTTTCTCCTGCGATTGCAGCCAGCTAATAGCGCGTTCCAGCGCGGGGTCGCCGCCGAGTTGCCCGCGCATGCGCGGCTCAGCAGCGACGCGCACATCGGGCTGCACGCCCTTCTGATGGAATTTCGCGCCGTCCAGCCCCACATAGCGTCCGACGGTCAGCGTGAAGCCCGACCCATCCTTGAGTTGGTACAGATTCGTCTGCGAGGCGTCCCCGAAGGTCGGCATCCCGAAGATTCGAGCGTTCGCCGTCTGTCGGATTGCCAGCGCGGTCAGCTCCGCGACATTGTAGGTGCCGCGATCGGTTAGCACAGCGACGGGCAGGTTGGCGGGCTGGGGCGGCTTGGGCAGGTTCAGCGGGCGCACCTTGTAGCGGTTGCCCGCGCGGTACTCGACCTGTGCGACCTGTCGCTTTGTGGCGATGAGGCTCAGCATCTGCAGCGCAGGCTCCTGCTGTCCAACGGCGACCCCGCGCAGGTCAATCACCAAGCCTTTCGCGCCGCCTTGCTTGAGGGTGCGCAGCGCGTTGGCGAACTCGCGGCTGGCGGCGGCGTTCAGCAGATTCGGACGCAAGTAGCCCCAGCGTCCCTCCAGTAGCCTATACTCCAGCGGGCGCACGCGCGTGGTAGCGCAGGCGACCTCCACCTCCAGCGTCTGCCCCGCGCGCTTGACCGTCAGTTTGAGGGGCTTAGCGTCTTTGGCGTCCGTCGGGGTCTGGCTCAGGCGGCGGATGGCTTCGCTGAGCGAGATGCTGCTTTCCAGTCGCTTGCGGGCGCGTTCGCTCGCTTGGCGAATCTGCTCGCGCGGGCTGTGCATGCGCTGCAGCTGGGCAATCTCGGCGAACGGGTCTTCGGAGATGACCCACTGCCCGGCGATGGCGTCGATGAAGTCGCCCGATTTCAGTCCCGCTTTTTCGGCGGGCGAGTTGGGCGCGACGGCGACCACCTGCAGCAGGTTCTGCTCCAGCGGGGCGGTCTCGTCGCCGACGCGCAGGGTGGTCTTGCGTTTCACCACCGTCAACACCGCGCCGATGCCCTGAATCTCGCCGTTGAGGGCGCGGGCGAACTGCTCGCGCTGCTCAGGGCGCAGGAACTGCGAGCGCGGGTCGTCCAGCGCGGCGAGCATCGCCTCCAGCGAGCCGTGCGTCATTTTGTCCGTCGGCACAGGCTCGACATACTCGTCGCGCACGAGGCGGAACACGCGGTCGTACAGCGTCACCATCGACGGCTCCGAGACATCCAGATTCGATGCAGGGGTACGGGCGTCTGCCAGCGCGGGCGCAAAGTCGCGCTGCACCACCACTGCGCCGCTCTGCACCGAGCGGTTCGCCAAGAGATTTCGGGTCAACCAGCCGCTGGCAAACACCAACGCCAACGCCAGCGCGCTAAGCCCCCCGCGAAGCCATTTCGTTCTCACGCTCTGTCCTCCATAGGTAATTGTATCCCATCTTGGCGTCGAAAGTTCCCCCCCCGCCGCCTACAGGATATATCGGCTCAGGTCGGTGTCTCTCACCACATCGGCGAGTTTGGCTTGCACATAGGCGCGGTCAATCACGATGCGCTCGCCCGCGTGGTCAGGCGCGTCGAACGACAGGTCTTCCATCAGCCGCTCCATGACCGTGTGCAGGCGTCGTGCGCCGATGTTCTCCGTGCGGGCGTTCACCTCGCCTGCAATCCGCGCGATCTCCTCGACGGCGTCGTCGGTGAACTCCAGTTGCACGCCCTCGGTCGCCATCAGTTGCTGGTACTGCTTGGTGAGCGCGTTTTTGGGTTCGGTTAGGATACGGCGGAAGTCCTCCGCGCCCAGCGGCTCCAGCTCCACACGAATGGGCAGTCGCCCCTGCAGCTCGGGGATGAGATCCGACGGCTTGGCGGTGTGGAACGCGCCCGCCGCGATAAACAGGATATGATCCGTGCGCACGGGACCGAACTTGGTGGTGACGGTGGAGCCTTCGATGATGGGGAGCAGGTCGCGTTGCACGCCTTCACGGCTCACATCGGGACCGACCGCGCGTCCAGAGCCTGCGATTTTGTCGATTTCGTCGAGGAAGATGATGCCCGTCTGCTCCACGCGCTGCACGGCTTCGCTGACAACGGCGGAGCGGTCAATCATTTTACGGGCTTCCTGCTGCGTGTAGATGTCGATGGCTTCGGCGATGGTGACCACGCGCCTGCTGCGGCTGCGCGGTCCGAACGGCGGCATCAGGTCGGCGTCCAGCCCCATCTCCTCGATGCCCTGCGGTGAGAAGACCTGCACGAAGGGGGTGAGGCTCTCTTCCACTTCGATTTCGATGGTCTCTTTATCGCGTGCGCCCGATTTGAGTTGCTCCATGATTTGGCGTCGTCGGGTGCGGCGGTCGGCTTTCTCGCCTGGCGTCTCCTCGACGGCGGGCGACTCGTCCTCCTCGTCGTCGTCTTGGTGCAGGATTTGGAAGAGCATCTCCAGCGGGGTGACTTCGCGTCGGCGTCCGCGCTTGGGGCGCTCGGTCTTGTCCAGCAGGAGGGTCGCCAGCCGCTCATAGGCGCGGCGCTGCGCTTTCGGGCGCACTTCCTGAATCTTCTCCTGCTCGACCATGCGCACGGCGATGCTGGTCAGATCGCGCACCATCGAGTCGACATCGCGTCCGACATAGCCCACTTCGGTGAACTTGGTCGCTTCCACCTTCACGAAGGGCGCACGCACCAGCATTGCCAGCCGACGCGCGATTTCGGTCTTGCCGACGCCTGTGGGACCAATCATCAGGATGTTTTTGGGCAAGATTTCGTCGCGCAGTTCGGGCGAGAGTTGCTGGCGGCGGTAGCGGTTGCGCAGGGCAATCGCGACGGCGCGCTTAGCTTTGGCTTGTCCGACGATATACTTATCCAGCTCCGCCACTATCTGGCGCGGCGTGAGCGACTCGATCGGGATGATGGTCTCGATTCTCACGGCGTAAGTGTACCCTGCGCAACGGCGCAAGACGATTGCTGGTGGGCCGTGCAGGACTCGAACCTGCGACCCGCTGATTAAGAGTCAGCTGCTCTACCAACTGAGCTAACGGCCCGTTTGGGGGGACCGATGGGACTTGAACCCACGACCTCCTGAGCCACAGTCAGGCGCTCTGACCAACTGAGCTACGATCCCCGCGCAAGCCTAATTATACCCGTGCGCGCAGGCGCGAATTCAAGGGTTCAGGGTAAATGCGCTATGGCTCGTGCAATCTCCCCAGCCAAGCGTGCGTTCGCCTCAAGCAGGGCGCAGTTGACCGCAATCGTGCGCCCGTCGCTGAGTTGCGCCAGCCGCGCGAGCAGCCACGGGGTGGTCGCTGCGCCCGTAATGCCCGCCGCTGCGCACTCGCGCATTGCTTGCTGCAGCAGCGCGTCCAGCTCGGCGGGTGGGAGCGCATATGCTGCAGGCGGCGGCTGCACGACCAGCATCGCCGTGCCCAGCGAGCGGTGCGCCCGCCACAGGTCAACGAGCGCGTCCACATCGTGTACGGTTGCGTCCACTCGCAGCCCTGTGTGCGCCGTGTAGAAGCCAGGCAGCTCGTCCGTCCGAAAGCCGACGACGGGGATGCCGTGCGTCTCCAGCCACTCGCGCGTGGCGGGCAAATCCAAGATGACCTTCGCGCCTGAGCAGACGATGAGCATCGGCGTGCGCGCCAGCACGGGCAGGTCGCCGCTGATGTCGCGCCCGTCCCGATGCACGCCGCCAATCCCGCCCGTCGCCATGACCGCTATCCCCGCGTGGTGCGCCAAGTGAACCGTCGCGGCGACCGTTGTGCCCCCCGTGAGGCGCATTGCGCAGGCGATGCCCAGATTGTGCAGCGCGATTTTAGACGGCGCGGGGTACTCCGCCAGCGATTCCAGCTCCGCGTCGCTGACGCCGATGCAGGGCGTCCCGTGCAGCACGGCGACGATGTGGGGCGTCGCGCCCGATTGCTGCACGGCGCGTAGCATCGCGCGCGCCGCCTCCAGATTGTGCGGGCGGGGCAGCCCGTGCGTGATCACCGCCGACTCCAGCGCGACCCGCGCCTCTGTGCGAATCTCCATCGCATGGAGGATACCTGCTGGGCTATGCCAGCCCCAGCCGCGTGAGAACCTCCCGCAGCGGCGGGCGCGTCCACAGCCACTCCACCTGCAGCCAGAAGCCCTCCAGCACCCGACTGCGATAGACCCCCTCCGAGCCGCTGAACGCCACGCGATACAGCCCCGCATCGTCCCGCTGGTAAAACTCGGCGTACTGGCGGTCGGGGTCAACCAGCCAATATTCGGGCACGCCTGCGGTCTCGTACTCCTCGTACTTCACGAAGCGGTCGGTGTGGCGGCTGGCGGGGCTTACAATCTCCACAATCAGGTCGGGCGCGCCGTCGAAGTATTGCTCGGCGAAGCGTCCTGAATTGCCGTTGAGGATGACCACGATGTCGGGTTCGCGGGCGACCTCGCGGATGTCGGGCAACGGTAACTTCACCAGCAGCGGCGGGTGGTATACCTCACCCAGATTGTGGTACGCTAACCAGTTCACCAGCAAGCCCAACAGAAATCCGCTTGTTCTCTGGTGTTCAACGGACGCAGGCGTTTTCGGTATTGCCTCCCCGTTGACCCACTCGGCGTGGGCGTCCTCGTACTGCTGTAGGAACGCCTCGAACGAGAGCGGTTCCTTCAGCGCGGCGTGCGCTTCAGCATAAACGACGGGTTCCATCACACCACCTCACGCCGATTATACCTTCAGACTGCAGGAATCTGCGTCCCGTGCGCGAATTCACACGCAGACTATACAGGTATAATCTCGACACACGGGGATGAAGACCGCTGCGCCACTGCCTGCAGGAACGCTGCTTGCAAACGGGAGATACCAACTCCAGCAAGTGCTGGGGCAGGGTGGGTTCGCGATTACCTACCTCGCGCTGGACACCCAGCTCAAGCGCACGGTCGCCATCAAGGAGCTGTGCCCGCAAGGGTGCATCCGCGACGCGCACAACCAAGTCGCGCCCATCACGCTGCCCCCCGACCAGTTCGCGCAGATACGACAGCGCTTCCTTGAAGAGGCGCAACTCGTCGCGCAGCTGAACCACCCTGGCATCGTGCGCATCTACGATGTGTTCCAGCAGAACAACACAGGCTACATGGTGATGGAGTACCTGCACGGCGAGACGCTGGGCGCGAAGCTGAAGCGCGCGGGCGGCGTGCTGCCCGTAGATGAGGCGGTGGACTACATCCTGCAGGTGTGCGACGCGCTGGAGGTGGTGCATCGGGCGGGCTACATCCATCGGGACATCAAGCCCGACAACATCATCCACTGCGAGGATGAGCGGCTGGTGCTGATAGACTTCGGCGCGGCGCGCCATTTTGTGGCGAACCAGACGGCGACCTACACCGTGATGCTCACGCCCTCGTATGCCGCCCCCGAGCAGTATTCGTCCGCAGGGCGGTTAGACCCGCGCACGGACATCTACGGGCTGGCAGCGACGCTGTACCACTTGGTCACGGGCGTGCCGCCCCTGCCCGCGCTGGATCGCACCAGCGGGTTTGACCTGCCCGCGCCGCACTTGGTGGAGCCAGAGGTCGGCGAAGCACTGAGCCGAGCCATCCAGCAAGGACTCTCGATGCGCATGGACGAACGCCCCGCAAGCGTAGCGGCGTTCGCGCAGCTGATCAACGAAGCCCTTGAGGAAGACCTTCAGCCCCCTGCGTCTGTGCCGTCGTCTGCACAGTCGCCCCCTGCGTCTGTGCCGTCGTCTGCGCAGCTGCCCCCTGCATCTGTGCCGCCGCCTGCGCAGTCGCCCCCTGCATCTGTGCCGCCACCTGCACAGTCGCCACCTATGCCACAACCTTCGAGGCACGCTTCTGCTTGGGAAAGTGTTTGGGAGTGGATTCAGGAAAATGCTTGGCTGGTTAGCCTAATCCTCTTATTTACTTTGTTCTTAATAGCCCGTTCCTTCGTTAGCGAACTGATTTGGCCGACTGTCATTGAACTAAGCCCTGAAGATACGCAAGAGACCATCATCAAAGCGTTCGAGCGAATACGCGCAGGGGGCACAATTCGGTTAGAAAGCGGCTCTTACTACATCGACACAAACATAGTCATTAAGAAGCCGCTCAAGTTAATCGGTATAAGTGGCTCCGTATTCGTTGCAACCAATCACAAAAGTCTCATCTTTCGCGCTGAAGGAGACTCGCAAGTGCAGTACATCTCTTTTCAGAATACGGCGATACGGGTGGAAAAGGGCGATGTGATAATCATCAATTGCAAGTCCCTTGCTGGAAACGTCGATTACTCGGCAATCAAGGCGACGAGCTCCGCTTTAGTACGTGCCGAGAACTGCGTTGTTCGCGGCTATCTTCACGGAATATACGCTGAGGGGAATGCCACACTCAAGGCATACAACAACACTTGTGAGGGGAATAAGCGATCAGGGATTGCGCTTTTCGGCAGTGCGCAGGGGGAGGTGAGTGGAAACGCCTGTCGCAACAACGGCTATTACGGGATTGTCGCGAACGAACGACCGCGCCTTGTCGCCCGCTACAACACTTGTGAGGGGAATAGGTATTCAGGGATTTCGCTCTTCGGCAGTGCGCAGGGGGAGGTGAGTGGCAACGCCTGTCGCAACAACGGTATTCATGGGATTGCTGCCTCACAACAATCGCGCCTTGTCGCCCGCTACAACACTTGTGAGGGGAATAAGCAAGACGGAATTAGTCTTTTCGGCAGTGCGCAGGGGGATGTAAGTGGCAACACCTGTCGCAACAACGGTATTGACGGGATTGCTGCGCATGAGCAATCGCGCCTTGTCGCCCGCAGCAACACTTGTGAGGGGAATAAAGAGTGCGGTATTGCACTAATGGAATATGCGCAGGGAGAGATAGAAAACAACGCTTGTCGCAACAACAGGCTTCACGGAATCTATGCTGGCAACCAATCGCGCCTTGTCGCCCGCAACAACACCTGTGGGGGGAATAAGAGCTGCGGTATTTTTCTGTATGGCAGAGCTTCGGGAACTATAGAGAATAACACTTGTGCATACAATAAGTATGGCATCTACTCCTTACGAACCGTTCGCGCTTATGTGGGGTACAACGAGTGCTACAGCAATTCGGTAGAAAATATCTTGCTCAACCAGTAGGGTCGGTGGAAGCGTTTATGCGTTGGGGGGTTGGACGGTAATCGTGGTGCTGCCCAGTTGGATGTGGTCGCCTATCTGGAGGGCGCAGCGGTCTACCCGTGCGCCGTTCACATAGCTGCCGTTCGTGCTGTTGAGGTCGTAGAGGACTAACTGGTCGTTTTCGAGGGCGATACGGGCGTGGTAGCGGCTGACGAGTCGGTCGTCGAGCGCGAGGTCGTTGTCGGAGGCGCGCCCGATGGCGAGTCCCTGCGGCGGCACGGCGCACTCGAACGATTCGCCCGTCACGGTCTGCACGGTGAGGCGGTAGCGTGTGGGCGCGTCGGCAAGCACGGTGGGCGCGTGGGTGAGGTGTGGGTCTGGCGCAGCGCTGCGGGGCGCGGGGTGGGGGGACGCCCGCGCCTTGCGTCGTGACCGCGCAGCAAGCGCGCCCCCAACGACCAGCAGCAGCGCAACTGCGCCGCCTGCCGCTATCGCATAGTACAGGTACGGGTTCGGCGTGCGGTCGCGCCCCTCCAGAATGCCCAGTTGCGCCGTCTCGCGCAGTTTCTGCACGGCGGGCACATTCGGGCGAATCGCCTCAATCTGCTCCAGCTTGGGCATCGCCGCCTTGTAGTGGCTGCGCTCCACATCCTGCACCGCCTCGCGATACAGGCGGTTGAGCGTGTTGGCGTTGACCTCGCCGACGGGCACATTCGCCCGCGCCAGAAACTCGCGCACGATGCTGGCAGGCACGATGAAGGGCGTCGGTTGCTCTACGCCGATGGTGAACGCGGCGATACCGATGACCTCCCCGCGCGTGTTGAGGATGGGACCGCCGCTGTTGCCTGGCTTGATGGTCGCATCGATCTGGATGGACTCCCAGCCTTCCTTGAGGGCGCGTCGTCCGCTGAGCGCGCCTTGGGTGAGCGTCGGCTCGGCTTGGCTGGCGGGGGTGAACTCTTCGGCGAAGGTCACATCGCCGGGGTAGCCGTAGGCGAACAGTGTGTCGCCTTGTTGCGCCTGCGCCGAGTCGCCCAACTTCAGAAAGAAGTAGTTCGCGCCGTCCACCTTCAGCACGGCGACATCCTTGCCCGGCGCAGGCTCGCCTTTGGTCACCACCTCCGCTGTGAGCGCGTTCTCCAGTTGCGGCGCGCCGCCCGTGAGCTGGGTTAGCAGCACCCTCGGCTTTTGGGTGTCTATCGACTCCACCGACACATACTGCGCATAGAGCAGGCGGCTTTGCTCGCGAAGCGTTTCCATTCCCTGCTCGGAGAGGGTTAGCCCTGTGCCGAGCGAGATACCCGTGGAAAAGAGGGTGGCGAACTCGTCGGCGAGATTCTCGATCTCCTCGCTCAGGTAGTTGAGGGTAATCCACAGCTCCAGCTGGGCGTGGTCGGGCGCGACGACATGGGCGTTGGTGATGAGGTAGCCGTCGGGACTGACGAAAAAGCCTGTCCCTGTGTGAACGACCGCGTAGCTTTTCGTTGTGTAGCGCGCAGGCTTGAGATAGTCTGTCAGGTTAGCGACTATCTCTGCGGTCATAAAGCTTATAATCTCTTGCTGGTGGTATTCAATCGCGTAGGGGCTGATGTTGCTGGCTTCGATAAACTCAAGGGTTTTCTCCAGGAGCCGCTCTTTGTTGAGGGAGTCTTCTGTGAAGAGGGGAATACGCGCGCGAGCTTCGCTGGTGGTGACGATCAGTACGGTTGCAGGGCGCGCGTAGCTGGAGATGACGCGCGGGGAGAGCGGCTCTTGCCCAGCGTCTCGCTTCTGCTCGCACTGACAGAGAGCGACCAGTAGCAGCAGCCCCAGCGCCTTCAAAGCGTGCGCAAGCCCTTCCCTTGACCGCAGTCTCATAACAGCAGTGGGATTATACCTTGCACAGGCGACCTTGCCAGCCCCCCGTTGCAAGGGATGTGCTTCGCCTACCCCGACAGGAATCCCCACGCCCACCCGCGAACCAATTGCCTATGACACGCGAGCAGGCACAGGCGCGCATTACGGAGCTGCGCAGGCTGGTGGAGTACCACAACTACCGCTACTATGTGCTGGATCAGCCTGAAATCAGCGATGAGGAGTACGACGCCCTGTTCCGCGAGCTGCAGCAGCTGGAGGCGCAGTTCCCTGACCTGGTGACGCCCGATTCGCCGACGCAGCGGGTGGGTGCGCCCCCGCTGAGCGCGTTCCCCGAACATACGCACCGCGAGGCGATGCTGAGCCTCGACAACGCCTTCAGCGAGGAGGAGCTGCTTGCCTTCGACCAGCGCGTCAAGCGGTTTTTGGACTTGCCCGCCGACGCGACGATTGAATACACCTGCGAGCTGAAGATCGACGGGCTGGCGGTCTCGCTGACCTACGAGGAGGGCATTTTGACGGTGGGCGCGACGCGCGGCGACGGGGTGCGCGGCGAGGTCGTCACGCCCAACCTACGCACGGTGCGCCAAATCCCGCTGCGCCTACAGACGGGGCAGACGCTGTTCGACGCGCCCCCGCGCCTTGTGGAGGTGCGCGGCGAGGTGTACCTGAGCGTCCACGAGTTCGAGCGCATCAACCGCGAGCGGGCAGAGCAGAGCGAGCCGCTGTTTGCGAACCCGCGCAACGCGGCGGCGGGCAGCCTGCGCCAGCTCGATTCGCGCATCACGGCGCGAAGACGCCTGCGCTTCTGGGCATACGGCGTCGGCTATTGCGAGGGCGCATCGTTCCACACGCAGTGGAAGATCCTGCAGCAGCTGCGCGCGTGGGGCTTCCCCGTGAACCCGCACACGCGGGTCGCCCACAGCGTGGAGGACGCTATCGCCTTCTGTCGCGAGTGGGCGACCCGCCGCGCCGAGCTGGACTACGCCACCGACGGCGTGGTCATCAAGGTCAACCGCGTGGACTGGCAGCGGCAGTTGGGGGCGACGGCGCGCGCCCCGCGCTGGGCAATCGCCTACAAGTACCCCGCCGAACGCGCCGTCACCACGCTGCGCGAGGTGCGCTGGCAGATCGGGCGCACAGGCGTGCTGACCCCTGTTGCGATTATGAACCCTGTGCCCGTCGGGGGCGTCACGGTCTCGCGCGCCACGCTGCACAACATCGACTACATCCGCGAAAAAGACATCCGCATCGGCGACCGCGTGGTGATTCAGCGCGCGGGCGAGGTCATCCCCGAAGTGGTCGCCGTGCAGGTGGAGGCGCGCGACGGCGACGAGACGCCCATCGAGCCGCCGACGCAGTGCCCCATCTGCGGCGCACAGGTGGAACGCCCCGAAGACGAGGCTGCCCTGCGCTGTATCAACCTCGCGTGCCCCGCGCAAATCGTGGAGCGCATCCGCCACTTCACCAGCCGCCACGCGATGAATATCGAAGGACTCGGCGACAAGTGGGTGCAGCGGCTGTTCGAGCAGGGCTACATCAAAGACCCCGCCGACCTCTACAGCCTGTACCAGCATCGCGACGCGCTGATCGCCTTAGAGCGCAGCGGCGAGAAGCTGGTCAGCAACCTGCTGAACGCCATCGAGAAGAGCAAGACCAACCCGCTGGAGCGGCTGATTTTCGCGCTGGGCATACGGCATGTGGGCGAACATGCCGCGCGCCTGCTGGCAGAACACTTCGGCAGCATGGACGCGCTGATGCAGGCGACCGAAGAGCAACTCACCCAGATTCCCGGCATCGGTCCCGAAACGGCGCGCGAGGTGGTGGAGTTTTTCGCGCGTCCTGAGAATCGCGCCGTGATTGAGAAACTCCGTCAGGCGGGCGTGCGGATGGAAGCCGAGCGCACGGCGCGGGGCGCGACGCCCTTCGCGGGGCTGACCTTCGTGTTCACGGGCGAACTGCAGAGCTACACGCGCGAGGAAGCCGAGGCGCTGGTGCGTGCGTTGGGCGGGCGCGCGACCTCCAGCGTCAGCAAGGCGACCAGCTATGTGGTCGCGGGTCCTGGCGCAGGCAGCAAACTGCAGAAAGCGCAGCAGTTAGGCGTGCCCATCCTCGACGAGGCGCAGTTTCTGGAGATGCTGAATCAAGCACAGACCCATACCGACTATGCCGCCAGAATTCACAATCGCCCCCCTCCGTAGGTTCCCCCCGCTTCGCGAGGGGAACCGTGCGCGGGCGAAGGTCGCCCCGCGTCGCGAGGGGAACCGTGCGCGGGCGAAGGTCGCCCCGCGTCGCGAGGGGAACCGTGCGCGGGCGAAGGTCGCCCCGCGTCGCGAGGGGAACCAAGCCCTCTCGGTTCCCCCTGCGAGCAGGGGGAACCTGCAGGAGGGGGTCGTCAACTGCCGTTTTTTTGTGAACTCTGGTTCGGCGATTAGTATCAGTAAAACAGGAACGGCCACCAGTTCTTCATCGGCTTGCCCTGCTTGTCGCGGCTCTTGTTGCGGTAGCCGGGCATGTTCTGCCGCCAGTAGACGAGCCAGCGTCCCATGCAGTCGGGCGCGAGGTCGCGATACTGCTCCAAGACGGCGTTCGTCCACGGGCGTTTCAGGTCTGCCCCACCGCGCCCGCTGCCGATGCACCAGTCCTCAATCGTGGACAGCACGGGCTGCGTGTTCTCTTGGTCGTAGTGTCGTCTGCCGTTCGGCGGGAAGTGGACATTGCCGCCCGTAGCGTAGTAGTCGGTCAGCGTCCAGCGTTTGTCGCCGTCGCGCACGATGGCGGTGCGCTCGTCGGGGTACTCGATGCCCTTGTCCTCGCCCCAGAGGTAGTAGTAGGAGTTGAAGGGCAGCCCGAACCGCTTGTCCAAGTCGAACATCGCGTACTCGTAGAAATACTCACGGAAGTAGGGGATGCAGTTGCTGTGCGCTGTGCCTTCGAGGGCGTGTCCGAGGTTCTCCATCCCGCAGCCGACGCCGCGCTCGTAGTTGAGCATATTCAGGCGCAGGGAGCGTCCGATGAAGCGTTGTTCGGGGTCGCCGCCGTTGCCCGCCTGCACATACTCGCCGGGAATGCGGCGGAAGTTGGCGTCGTAGCGCGGCTTGATCTCTACGCACTCCAGCCAGCTCACGATGTTGTCCGCCGCGCCGAGAAACCACACCTCATGCACATAGCCCGCGTCCACCAGCTCCTTGAGGGTCAGGAACCGTTTGCGGTCGTTGGGATCGCGCACGCCGATGCGCTCGGCGAACGCTTCGGTGAAAAAGCCGTCGTAGCTGCCGTTGATGGCTTGGACGGGCACATGCGGTTTGCGCGGGGTCGCGCTACTGTTCCTGCCGCGGATGCCGTCGGGGTCTTGCAAGTCCACATAGCGCCATACAGAGTATTCCAGAAAGCGCGGGGCGCGCGGGTCTTTGTAGCCGTGATAGCGGCTGCTCTCGTTCAGCGCGGTGATGAGATCCGAGAAGATGCGCTCGGCGCGCCCAGGCTCCAGCCCGTTCACGAAGTTGATACACAGCAGGCGCGGGCGCATCTGACGGATGCGGTCGTGGTTGCGCGGGATCCATTCGTCGGAGTTGGCGTTGCTGACGGTGTTGGGCCAGAGGGTCGGGTCTTTGGGGTCGCGCAGGGGTTTGGGCGCGCCGTCGGGTTCGAAGTTCTCCTGCCAGCGCAGCGTCTGCTGCAGCGTCTCCTGTTGCAAGCGTTTGTAGTCGCGCATGGTGTGCCTCGTGTTGCGCCTGCTGGCGTGTAAGCCGGGTTCTGTTTACGGCGGCGATCTCTCTGGGGCGTTCGCTTGCGCGAAGCCTCGCGCGGTCTACCCGGAGGGTCGGCGGAGCGCGTCATCCCCTCCCTATGCGACCTTGCTCCCTGTGGGGCTTGCCCAGCCGTTCGCTCGCGCGAACGCTGGTGCGCTCTTACCGCACCGTTGCACCCTTACCCCCGTGGGGGCGGTCTGCGTTTCTGTGGCGCTTTCCGTCGTCGGGTCGCCCCGACGCCTGGGCGTTACCCAGCACAGTCTCCTGTGGAGCCCGGACTTTCCTCTCCCGAATCGGGAGCCGCCGCCCAGCCAGCAGGCATGGGAATTGTACCCGATGTTGCGGTATAATGCTTCATGGTGGGTACGCACACGCAGTTATCGGAACAGCGCCTGTCAGAGATTTTCGCCCGCACGCTGGACGCGAACGCCGACGGGGTGGTGGTTTTGGGGGAAGTGCTGGACAAGGCAGGCGATCGCGGCTACGGCTTCCTGCTGATTCTGCTGGCGATTCCCGCCTTCATCCCAATCTTGCCGCCGGGCACTTCGGGCGTGCTGGGCGCGCTGATGAGCATCGTCGCGTTGCAGATGCTGGTCGGTCTCAAGCAGCCGTGGTTTCCCAAGCGGTGGCGCAACAAGGTGCTGTCGCCGAAGGTGGTTCAAGCGCTTCAGACGCGCGGGGTCGCGATGCTGCGCAAGATTGAGCGCGTTTCGCACCCGCGCGGCAGACGCTTCACGCGCAACGGGCTGATTTTGCGCCTCAGCGCGCTGGTGGTGATTGCACTGGCGCTGGTGTTGTCGTCGCCGATGCCGTTTATGAACACGCTGCCCGCGCTGGGCGTGCTGCTGATTGGCGTCGGGCTGGCGAACCACGACCTCTACTTCCTCTCGGCGGGCTGGGGAATTGGCGTCGCCGTCGCGCTGATTGTCGTGCTGGGCATCGAGGCGTTGCTGCGCCTTGCCAAACTCGCGCGTGAAGCCATCGGGATTTAGTCGCCCAACTTTCCCGTCCCCAAATCAGGTACACTCCTATCTTAGGAGGCGCAAGATATGGAGGTCAAACTCATCCCGATTGACCAGATTGTGGAAGACCCCGACCAGCCCCGACGGGGCTACGACGAGGAGAGCCTGCAAGGGCTGGCGGAGAGCATCCGTCGCTACGGGCTGATTAACCCGATCACCGTGCGGCTGCTGCCCGACGGCGAGACCTACCAGATTATCACAGGCGAGCGACGCTGGCGCGCCGCGCAACGCGCGGGGCTGACCGAAATCCCCTGCATCGTGAAGTCCGTCACGCCCGACGCCGTGACCACCGAGCAACTTATCGAGAACCTGCAACGCGAAGACCTCGCGCCCATCGACAAGGCGCGCGCGCTCAAGACCCTCAAGGAGAGCCGCCGCCTGACCAACCGCGAGCTGGCGCAGATGCTGGGGCTAAGCGAGCGTACCATCGGCATCTGGCTGGGACTGCTGGAGCTGCCCGAAGAGGTCGGCGAGCAGGTGATTGCCGTTAGCGGTCGCCCACCCGCAGGTAGCATCACCGAGAGCCACGCCCGCAGCCTGCTCGAACTGGACGACCCCGAGCTGCAGACGCGCGTCGCCGAGAAAATCCGCGACGAGGAACTCACCAGCGACGAGACCGCCGCGCTGGTGCGCACCCTGCGCGACGAACCCGACCGCGCTGAAGAGATTCTGGAGCAGCCTGCCGAGCAGGTGCTTGCCGCCGCCGAAGTGCGCGGTCCCGCGCTCGAAGTGCGCCGATTCCGACGCTACTTAGAGGGGCTCGATGTGTCCGCCTTGCACCCCAGCCACCTGCCCCCGCTGGAAGAGGAACTCGAACTGCTGCTGGAGGTCATCGCCGAGCAGCTGCAGAGCGTTCGCGCGGAGGTGGGATGACCGTCGTCGCGATTGACGGTCCCGCAGGGTCGGGCAAAAGCACGCTGGCGCGGGGCTTGGCGCGTGCGCTGGGCTTCGTGTTCCTCGACACGGGCGCGATGTACCGCGCACTCGCGCTGGCTGCCCATCGCGCTGGTATCGACCCCGACGACGCCGAGCGGCTCGCCCAACTCGCGCAGCAGGTGGACATCCGCTTCGAGGCTGACGGCGAGGCGCAGCGCGTGCTGCTGGACGGCGCGGATGTCTCGGAGGCGATTCGCACGCCCGAAATCAGCGACCTCGCCTCGCGAATCGCCGTGCATGCGGGCGTGCGCCGCGCAATGGTCGCCCTGCAACGCGCGCTGGCGTCCCAAGCGCACGGCGTCGTCGCCGAAGGGCGCGACACCACCACCGTCGTGTTCCCCGACGCGGCGGTCAAACTCTACCTCGACGCCTCGCCCCAAGAGCGCGCCCGCCGACGCCAGCACCAGCTGCAGCAACAGGGCATCGACGAACCCTACGAGCAGGTGCTGCAATCGATTCTGGAGCGCGACGCCCGCGACGCCGCGCGCGCCGACTCGCCCCTGCGCATCGCCGACGACGCACTCGTCATTCAAAACGACGGCTGGAGCAAGGAGCAGACCTTAGAGTATGCGCTGCGCCTATGCCGCGAGCGACTGGGTATGCTATAGGTATGTGGCTTCAGGTGTTGTGGCGGCTGCGCCGTCCGATTGGGCGCGGCGCGAAGTGGGTGGGGCTGGCGGCGCTGATCATGTTGGCGTTTACGCTGCTGACGCGCGAGTCGGGGCGCGAGTGGCTGCTGAGTCGCCTGCACGCGCTGGGCGCGCCTGTGTATCGCACGCAGCCCAGCCCCGTCGTGATTGTGGAGCGTTTGCAGGCGATGCAACGGCTGGAAACCGCGCGGCAGACCACCCTGCACGATGTGGCGGTCGAGGCGACCAACGGCTTGCCCGTGTGGCTGGCGGGCGAGCGGCTGCGGATGCGCATCGTGGCGGAAGCCTCCGCAGGGATCGACCTCGCCAAGCTGCGCCCCGAGCATGTGCAAGTCTCAAGTGGGCGCGTGCGCCTGATACTGCCCGAACCGCAGCTGTTCGAAATCACCCTGCGCGAGGGCAGCGCGGAGGTGTACCATCGCGAGCGAGGCTGGCTGGTATTCCGTCCCGACGCCACGATCGAGCAGCGCGCCCGCGCTCAGGCGTGGCTGGAGGCGCGTCAGGCGGCGTTGCAAGGCGAGCTGCTGGCAACGGCGCGCCAGAACGCCGCCCGCGAAATCACGCGCCTGCTCGAACTGCTGGGCTTCGAGCAGGCGCAGGTCGGCTGGCAAACGGCGCGGGCGCTGTAGTAAACTTCGCGCCGAATATGGAAACACATGCTGGGTGATTGGCGTGAACGCAGTCAAGATACGCATCCCGAACACCAATCGGTCATGTGAGGGGCAACTGGTCGCACTGGAGAAGCAGGCGCAGTTGCTGATTGTGGCGATAAGTGAGGGCGCGGAGGCGCTGCGGCTCAACATGCTGGTCTCTGTGAATCTGATTGTTGGCGGCGTACCGCGCACGATGACAGCAGTCGTGGAGGCGATTGCCAACGACCGCGTAAGCCTGCGCCCCGTCTCACGCGCAAATAAGCACGAGCGACGCAGCCTCAAACGCTACTCGGTCAATCTTCCCGCCCGCATGCTGATTGAGGGGGAGCCGTCGCCGTGCAATGTGCGAATCGTGAACATTAGTGCGGGCGGCGTCGGTATCCACTCAGACCATGCGCTCTCGAAAGACCAAACAGCGCGCTTAGCGTTCGCGCTGCTGGGGCACGAGGGAACCGTGCAGACGACGATACAAGTACGCCACACGCGCCCGCTGGCAGACGGACGACATTACATCGGCGCGGCGTTCGCTGAGATTAGCCGCACTGACGCGCTCTGGCTGCGGAAGTTATTTCCCTGATGGTGGGGGCAACCAGAGCGACTCGGAAGTCGCCCGCGCGCTGCCGATAATTCCACCGATGGACGCTTACAGGCTTCGGTTAGCGCAACTCGCGCTGGAGAATATGCCGTTCGCACGGCATCAGACGCGCACAGTGCTGGATCTGCACGCCGCTGACGGCGCGACGACGCTGTACCTGCAGTACTTCATGCCCTACAGCACGGTGTTCGGCTTGACGACGGGCAGCCCCAGCCGTGACCTTGCCGCCTGCGGGCAGCGATACCTCGCCACGCTGCCCAACGGCTTCCAGTGCGACTGCATCGTCGCGATTGTGGAGCCGTCTCAGCCGATCGAGCCGACGCTGGAGGCGATTCGAAGCGTTGGGGCACGCTGGGAGCTGATTCTTGCCCCGTGGCGAACGGCGCAGGCAGTGGACTGGCAGTCGCTGGGCTACCAAGCACACAACGAGATTACGGAATAGCCTGACGACGGCGTGATTGTCGTCGCTGTGCGCGACCGCGAGGCGCAGCCGCAAGCCGACGCCACGCCGCGTGTGCTGATTGCCGCGCCCGTGCGCCAGAAGCCCGTTATCTGCAGCACTTTCTGGACGGGTTGCAACGGCTGGACACCACTGGGCTGGAGGTCGCCTACCTGTTTGTGGACAACAACGACGACCCGCACGCCTCGCAGATGCTGCGTGCCTTCGCAGGACAGGTGGGCGCGCCCGTACATCGCCTGCGTGTGCCCGTCGCCGAGCCATACCAGCGCACAGAGACCCACCATCACTGAACGGAGAGCCTCATCTGGCGGCTGGCAGCTATCAAAGACGGCATCCTGCACGCTGCCCTACAGCACGGCTACGATTACGCTTTCCTTGTGGACAGCGACCTTGTGCTGCACCCGCAGACGCTGCGCCGCATGGTAGAGTGCAAGCGCGACATCCTCTCGCAGGTCTTCTGGACGGTGTGGTCGCACGACAAACCGCCCCGGCCGAATGTGTGGTACGCCGACCACTACAACCTGTATCGCGTGTGGCGCAAACAGACGCTGGAGCGCGACGAGCAGGCGCGACGCACCGAGGCGTTCCTGAACGCGTCAGCGTTCTACGCGGGCGTCTACCGTGTGAGCGGTTTGGGCGCGTGCACGCTGATTGCGCGCCGCGCGATTGAGGCAGGCGTCAACTTCTGCGAGCTGCGCGGGAGCTTGCACGCAGGCGAGGATCGCCACTTCTGCCTGCGCGCCGAAGCGTTGGGCTTCCGCCTGTTCGCCGACACAACTTTGCCCCCGCTGCATCTGTACCGCGAGTCGGAGTTGCCGCGCGTCGAAGCCTACTGGAAACTGGTGGAATCGGGTATGCAGGGCGCGGCATTCAATCGGGCGATGTTCGAGCTGCTGCTGGGACGCGCGTCTCAGGTTGCGTAGCTGGATTGCCCCCCTCCTTTAGGTTCCCCCCGCTTCGCGAGGGGAACCAATCATGCCTAATCGCGGGGTTCGCCTGCCGCGTCGGGGTACATCTGGCGCACAATCGCGCCCAAGATGCCGTTCACGAAGCGCCCCGACTCGGCGGTGCTGTATTTTTTGGCAAGCTCAATCGCGTCGTTGATGACCACCTTGTACGGCTGTTCGGGGTGGTGGCGCAGTTCGTAGAGCGCGAGGCGCAGCAAGTTGCGGTCAATCACTGCCATGCGGTCAATCGTCCAGCCGCGGGCGTACTGCTGAATCAGCGGGTCTAACTCGGTGAGTTGCGTGCGGGTTGTGCCCAGCACCAGTTCGCGCACGGCGTCGGCGTCGTTTGGCTCCAGCGCGGCGACGCTCAGCACCTCCTCGACGGCTTCGTCGGGGGGCTTGCCGCCGAGGTCTATCTGGTACAAGGCGCGCAGCGCCCACTCGCGCACGGCGCGTCTGCCTGTCGGCTTGCCGTTCATCGCACGCCTCCTGCGACCCTGCCTTTGAGCAGGCGCGGCACGAACGGCGTCGAGACCGTGCCCGCCCGAAACTCGTCGGTGTGCGCAATCCGCAGCAGGAAGTCGCGACAGGTCTGCACGCCCGCGATGCGCGTCTCGTGCAAGGCGCGCTGCAACCGCGCCACTGCCTCCTCGCGTGTGGGCGCGTGGACGATAATCTTCGCCAGCAGCGGGTCGTAGTACGGCGGGATGCTATAGCCCGTGTAGAGGTGGCTGTCGACGCGCACGCCCGGACCGCCCGGCGGCGTCCACTCGCTAATGCGTCCTGTGGAGGGGGTAAAGTCCTGTTCGGGGATTTCGGCGGTCAGGCGCGCTTCGATCGCGTGCCCGCTGATAGCGATGTCGCCTTGCTCGAACGGCAGCGACTCGCCCGCCGCGATGCGTATCTGCCACTGCACGATGTCGATGCCTGTGATGGCTTCCGTCACGGGATGCTCCACCTGCAGGCGCGTGTTCATCTCGATGAAGTAGAAGTTCTCCTCAGCGTCCACGAGGAACTCAATCGTGCCTGCGTTCTGGTAGCCGACGGCTTGGGCGACCTTGACCGCTGCGTCGCCGAGCGCGCGGCGCGTGTCGGGGCGCAGGTTCGGCGCGGGGGCTTCCTCAATCATTTTCTGGTGGCGCGGGTTCTGAATGGAACACTCGCGCTCGAACAGGTGCAGCACTGTGCCGTGTTCGTCGGCGAGGATTTGCACTTCGATATGGCGCGGTTCGGGGATGTATTTTTCGAGGTAGACTTCGGGCGAGCCGAACGCCGCTTGCGCTTCCGATTGGGCGATGCGCAGCGCGGGCAGCAGGTCGTCCTCGCCCATCACGCGCCGAATGCCGCGCCCGCCCCCGCCCGCCGCCGCTTTAATCAGCAGCGGGAAGCCAATCTGTCGCGCGGCGGCGACCGCCTCGTCCTCGCTCTGCAGCGCGCGTTCTGTGCCAGGCAGCACGGGCGCGCCCGCTTGGTGCGCAATCGCGCGCGCCAGCGACTTGTCGCCCATCTTGGCAATCGCGTCGGGCGTGGGACCGATGAACTTGATACCCTGCATCGCGCACGCCTCGGCGAAACTCGCCCGCTCCGACAGGTAGCCGTAGCCAGGGTGAATGGCTTCCGCCTCTGTAATCTGCGCCGCCATCAGGATGTGCGGGATGTTGAGGTAGCTCTCTGTGCTGGGCGGCGCGCCGATACAGACCGCCTCGTCCGCCAGCTGCACATGCAGCGCGTCGCGGTCTGCCTCCGAATAGACCGCCACGCTCTGGATGCCCAGCTCCTTGCATGCACGAACCACCCGCACGGCAATCTCGCCGCGATTGGCAATCAGGATTTTGCGGAACACAGCAGAGGGTATTGTACCCGCTGGCGATCAGCCGAATCGCCCGCGGATGTAGTCCTCGGTCTCTTTTTTGCTGGGGTTGGTGAAGATTTTCTCGGTCGCGTCGAACTCGTGCAGCACGCCCATCATGAAAAAGCCTGTGTAGTCCGAGATGCGCGCCGCCTGCTGCATCCCGTGCGTGACGATGACGATGGTGTACTCTTTTTTCAGTTCGGTCAACAGCTCCTCGATGTAGTAGGTGGCGGTCGGGTCTAAGGCGGAGGTCGGCTCGTCCATCAGAATCACTTCGGGGTTGACCGCCAGCACGCGGGCGATGCAGAGCCGTTGCTGTTGCCCGCCCGACAGCGCCATGCCCGACTGCTTGAGTTTGTCCTTCACCTCGTTCCACAGCGCAGCTTGGCGCAGGCTGGTCTCCACAATCTCGTCCAGGATACGCCTGTCGCGGATGCCGTGCATGCGCGGACCGTAGGCGACATTATCGTAGATGCTCATCGGGAACGGGTTGGGCTTTTGGAACACCATCCCGACGCGCTTGCGCAAGTCGACCACATCCACATCAGGGTCGTGAATATTTTTGCCGTCCAGCGTGACCGTGCCCGTGATGCGCACGCCTTCGATGAGGTCGTTCATGCGGTTGAGACAGCGCAAAAAAGTACTTTTGCCACAGCCAGAGGGACCAATCAGCGCGGTGATGCTGTTGGCGCGGATGTCCAGATCAACATCCTTGAGCGCGTGGAAATCGCCGTAGTAGAGGTTCAGTTGTCGCGCCGACATGCGTGCAGGAGGCGTCGCCTGCTGCCCTGCCGAGGTCGCCGACTGCGTGTCCAAAGCGGTTCGCTCCACCGCTTATAGGATACCCGCTCTGAGTGTTAAGGGCGTGTTAAGACCCTCTGCCAGTAGAACACACGCCCGCAAGAGCGTGTCTTGGGACTGAACAATAGCAGCGTGAGTCGGTCGCCGTGCTTCGCGGCAAGCAACAGGAACCTATTACCCTAAAATCCCCCGCCCCCCCGACCAATCCGAAATCCTGTGCTATAATATAACCGTCCGACGCAGGACACATTACTGAACGGGAGGTTCAACAATGAGGCTTACGCTCAGAACCCTGCGCCAAACAGGGCGCACAGTGATTGGCAAAACGGTTGCTTTCGCGCTTACGGTGTCGCTGACCCTGCCCCCAACCTTCGGCGTCGCTGCCGAACTGGAATACCACCACCCGAAACGGGGGGGATAAGTAGCGTCGTGGGAACGAGTAAGTACCGATGGTGTACGGGTTGGACTTGCTGCAGTGTGGTGGCGTGAGCCAGTACTGGACTTGGCGTGGCGACTTGGCGGCGACGGCTGGCGTTGGTGAGCCAGTGCAGCGCGCGCCTGTGTTCGATGCGTTTGGCGACTTGGTGAGCGGCAGCCCAGATGTGTATGCGTGGAACGGCGCGTGGGGCTATCGGCACGAGGCGCACACGGGCGGGTTGCAGAAGGTTGGCGTGCGCTGGTACGACCCTGCGATAGGACGGTTCCTGCAGAAGGATCCGTGGTTGGGTAGCCCTGCGATGCCGCTCACGCTGAATAGGTACGGGTATTGTGTAAATGACCCAATACATTACACAGACCCAAGCGGCATGATTCTGGACGCGCTTTTCGACTTGGCAGCAATTCTGTATGACATCTCCCAGAATGACTGGGTGGGCGTCGCTATTGGAGTGATTTGTCTCTTGATACCTGGCATTAGCAGTGTCCAGATTAAGCTAATACGAGAGGCTCTTGAGAAATCGCCCGAGGTGCAAAAGTTTGTGAAGGGCGGTATAAAATATATTCGACAAGCAGGTGGAAAAGCAGAGTTTAGAGCAGGCGAATACAGAATAGTTGTTCGTATCGACGAACCAGACCCAAATGCCCGAGATGAACTACATTATCGTGGGCATCTTGATGTGGAAATATGGAAAGGCGGTTCCAAAAAGGGCAAAATACGAATACCACTGCCATGGTAATAAGTAATCATATCTTCAGTGTCGCTTCCCTACGAGTGCGCGACTGGAGCCCCGACTCCAGTCGCGCCGCAGGTGGGTTATTTCAGCAGGTTGCTTGCGAAAGTGAAACGCTGTCGCGGTGGCTTAGATTGCAGGGCTACCATCTCCACGCGGTCAGCCTGTATGACAAGGACGACAGGGTTCTCAGTTATGTTCCTGCTGAGTGCCTCAAGTGGTACGCTGCGCCTGCATTCGCTCGCCTGCTGCTGGCACTAAGCCCTTCAGAGCAGTGGGTTGTGGTCATTCGCAGTCTCTTCGGAGCAGAGGATGTTCTCGAACGAGTAAGGCGTTGGCATACTGTCGAGGTTCTCGACTTTAGCCCTAAACCGCTGCTTGAGGCACTACTCTGCTGCTATGACTCGCGAGCACTGCAACAGGTGATGCCTTTTCTGTTCGGCGATGCAACGGAGGTGTTCCTGATACCCGAAGCACAGGAATCGCCACGAGATGCTTTTTCGAAGCTCCTAAAAGGCAACACCCAACTGCGCGATTTTCAGCGAGTGATGAACCAAGCCCACCTCTGGTGCGCACTGCTGAGAGACTCCACAGTGCTCGAGATACTCTCCCCGTCCCCACGGCAGGAACTGGAAAGCTACCTTACTCCGTTGAACCAAAGGCTCTGGGATGCTGTTGCGCAAGATGAGGCAAGGATGCGTGCTCTTTTACAAAGGTATGGTGAAGTCCTCATCACTCAGGTGGCGCACAAAGCGTGTGAGGAAGCACACAGATCCGTATTTCAACCTTTAGAACAACATCAATTGCCTCAGCGCATCAGCACGAGCGCAGTGAAAGCGACAGATGTTTTGGGCTACCACTTTCTTCGCGCTGACACTGTGGAATTTTGCTGCGCGGTGAACTTGATGGCGGAGACAAAAAGCTTGCACTGGGTGTTTGTGCGTGTAAGGTTCAGCAGCACAGGCAAACTTGCCTTCCACTCCAGGGAAGTTTCGGTCTGGTCGGAAACAATAGGGAAGGTTGCACGGGAACTGTATCAGTCGCATGGGTACGGTTCACGAGTTCCTTGTACATAGAGGCTCTTCAAAGTGGTCTTAACCCACGTCCCGCAAGGTCGGCGGCTGGTGCGGCGTTGCCCCACTTACCAAACCGTCAGGCGCGCCATGCCCCTCCTGAAGGAAGTAGTGTACCGCCTGTTGAAAGCAGGGCGTGTGGTATACTACGGCATAACCAAGCAAAACCTTTGTGTAAGAGGCAGGCAGCATTTCCGTAGCGGCAAAGACTTTGACACTATAGAAAAGTTAGTGGAATTAGACGATGTTCGCAAGGCGCGCCTCGTAGAAGAGACTCTGATACGAGAAACCCGAAAAGCAGGGGTCGAACTGCTAAATAAGCTACCCAAACACTAGGAGGCTTTCATGAATACGAACCTCGAGTACTACCTGGCAGAGATCCATGCGCTGATAGAAGCAGGCGAGTACTCACAGGCAGTGGAGAAGCTCCGCCGACTGCTTGCTACTGCGCCCGACCACGCCGAAGCACGCTTCCTTCTGGGAGTTGCCCTGATGGAGCAGCGGCACTGGGGCGATGCTATCAAGGCGTTCGAGCGCGCGACTCAATTGGACCCAGAAATGACAAGCGCGTGGCACAACATCGGCTACGGCTACTACCGACAAGACTACCCTGACCGAGCCATCCCCTACTTGCAACGCGCCCTCGAAATCCGACCCGATAAGTGGGATAGCCACATGCTGCTCGGTCTGGTGCAGATCCAAGTCGGTCAGCTGGAGCAAGCCGCTGTGCATTTGGAGCAGGCGTTGCAGCACGGCGGCGCGGAAGCCCCAAAGCAGAAGATTTACGAGATGCTTGCCAACCTCTACGAGGTTCTAGACCAGCCCGCGCGCGCCGCGCACTATCGCGCCCTACACGAGGAGACCCCTCAACCGCCCGCGCCTGCGGCGAGTGAAACATCTACCCCGCATGTGCGCATGGAGCATCTTATCCTGTTTCCAGATGCTGCGAGAGCCTCTCGTGCGCTGGAGGCGTACCGCGCGGCAGGCTTCGATGCCGAGCTACTGGACGACCCAGAAGAAGACACCTACGGCGTGCTGGTGTATGACGATACGCCCAGCGACGCGGATGCGTTCGAGCAAGTGATTGCGCAACTGGAGCATATCGCCGAAGAATATGGCGGCGAATACGACGGCTGGGGGAGAGATGTATGAACCCGTGCCTGTCAGCGGCGGTGGCTGGCGTGAGTGATAGCCCCGATGTGTATGCGTGGAACGGCGCGTGGGGCTATCGGCACGAGGCGAACACAGGCGGGTTGCAGAAGGTGGGCGTGCGTTGGAGGTGATTACCCAATCGTCTGCTTGCGGAAGCGGAGCCAGCCGATGAGCAGCCACGCGCCGCCATTCAGCACGGCATAGCCCGCCATCGCGCCCAGCACCCACCACGGCGCAAGGTCCCAGTCGAACACCACCTTCTTGCTCATATCGAAGTAGTCGTAGTGCGGCAGCACGCCGTACAGCAGGTTTAGCCACAGCGCGCTCAGGTCATGCTCCCAGTGCGCCATCAGCAGCAGCCGCCCAAATAACCCCGACCCGAACGCCAGAATCAGCGAGAGCGTCACATTCGCCGCGGGCGTCATATACAGCGACAGCGCAAGCACCATCGCACACAGCCAGCCGATGCCCAGCAACTTCAGAATCACATACTGCACGAAGATGGGCTTGACGCCGACGCCCAGCGTCAACAGCAGCCCCAGTGTGGTGAGCGCAAGCAGCATGAAGCACAGGCTCGCCGTCATCGTTGCCGTCGCCCACTTGCCCAACAGCAGCTGCCCGCGCGTGATTGGGCGCGCCATCAGCGGGTAAATCGTGCGCCGCTGCATCTCGTCGGGAATCTGCCGCGCGGCGATCAAAACGGTCAGCACAGTGGTCATGACGCCGATCGCCGTCAGCGCGACATCCTTGACGAAAATCTCCAGCCCCTGCACCCCGAAGGCGCGGAACGCCGACGCGCCCAGCGTCAGCAGCAGCGTCAGAATCAGCACCACATACAGGTCTTTGCGGCGGAGCGTCTCCAGTAGCCCCGCGGTCATCAGCGCGCGTGTGATTTGCAGCGTGCGTGTCATGCCGCGCTCGCCTCCTCCAGCAGGATGTCGCGTCCCGCCTGCACCGTGCGGATGAAGTAGTCCTCCAGCGACTCGACGCGCCCTGCCAGGTCGCTCAGCCGATGCTCGGCGATTAGCCGACCCCGATGGATAATCAGGATGCGGTCGCAGATGGAGGCGACTTCCGCCAGTTCGTGCGACGAGAAGAAGATGGTCGCGCCCCGCGCCCGCTGGGTCGCCAGCAGGTCGCGCAACTCGCGCTTGCCGATGGGGTCTAACCCCGACGAGACCTCGTCCAGAATCAGCAGTTTCGGGTCGCCCAGCAGCGCTTGTGCAATCCCCACGCGCTGCAGCATGCCCTTGGAGAGGTTTTTGTTCAGCGTGTGCGCTTTGTGGCTGAGGTTGACCGCCTCCAGCAGGGCTTCGATTTGCGCGTGAAGTTGCCGTCCGCGCAGCCCATGCAGTTCGCCGTACAGGCGCAGCGTCTCGTAGGGGGTCAGGTAGGGCGAGTAGAGCGCAGTTTCGGGCAGGAAGCCGACCAGTTGCCGTGCGCGGGCGTTGGTCGCGTCCATCCCGAAGATGCGTACCGTGCCCGCTGTCGGCGGCTGGAAGCCCATCAGCGTCTTGATGGTGCTGGTCTTGCCCGCGCCGTTCGCGCCCAGAAAGCCGACAATCTCCCCCTCGCGAACGACGAAACTCAGGTCGTCCACTGCACGGAACGGCGGCTTGAACCAACGCCGATACGCCACCACCAGATGCGAGACCTCGATTGGCAGCATCAGGCGCAATTATCGGCGGGCGCGCCCCGATTTTGCAGGGGATGTATGCAGCAATACACACCGCCGTGCGAGAACCGCGCGGGGTATGCTTATAGGATATGCATCGAGGATGGTTGTGGCTTGGGCTATGGATAGCGATTGCGAGCGTTGGCGTTGGGCAGGCGGTTCCCCGTTCCGTAGAGGCGATTCCGCGCAGCACGGAGCGCATCACCCTGTATTGGCTGCCCCCGCGCGGCGAGACGCCCAGCGCGTATCGCGTGCTGCTGGACGGCGTGCAGGTCGCCGAAGTGGGCGGTTCGGCGAAATCGTATGACTTCACGGGGCTGACCGCAGGGCGCGAGTACCGCCTCGCGGTGCAGGCGGTCTACCCTGATGGGCGCGCCTCGGAAGTTGTGGAGCGCGTAGACCGCACCTACCGCGCGCTGCCTGCGGAGGCGCGCTACCCGATTCTGATTGTCGGCGGCACGGCGTCGGGCGTTGGCGCGGCAATCACCGCCGCACGCATGGGCGTCAAGGTCGCCCTGATGGAGCCGACCAATCGCCTCGGCGGGATGATTACCAACGGCGTCGCCGTCACCGATGTGCGCCAGCGCGACCGAATCAACGGGCTGTACGACGAGTTCCGCCAGCGCGTGGACGCCTACTACAAAGCGCGCGGCGACGACACCAGCGTCTACTTCTACCGCAACGGGCTGAACTTCGAGCCGTGGGTCGCGAATATGCTCATCAAGCAGATGGTGTACGCCGAGCCGAATATCGACCTCTATTTCGGCGTGCGCCCGACGCGCGTATTCAAAAAGGGCAACCGTATTACGGGCGTGGAGTTCGTCACGCTGGACGGGGCGCGGCGCGGGCGGTTCACGGCGGACATCGTGATTGACGCGACGGCGGAGGGTGACATCGCCGCGTGGGCAGGCGCGCCGTACCGAATCGGACGCGAGCCGCGCAGCCCTGAAGAGCCGCACGCGGGCGTCCTCTACTACGACCGCCTCAACGACCGATTCCTGCCCGGCAGCACGGGCGAAGGCGACCGACGCATCCCCGGCTACGCCATCCTGATGATCGTGCAGAACTACCCGACGCCGCAGGTGGGCGACCCACCGCCAGGCTACAACCGCCTGGAATATGTGCTGTCGCCCCCGTGGGAGCGGTCGTGGGCGTACCTGTATGGGCGCATCCCTAGCAACAAGTTCGAGGTGAACCAACACCCGCACGGCACAACGCTGCAAGAGGTCAACTACCGCTACCCGACGGCGAGTTGGGAGGAGCGGCAGCGCATCTATCAGATTTATAAAACCCATGTGCTGGGCTACCTGCACTATATCCAGACCGAGTTGGGGCAGCCCAATCTCGGCTTGGCGGAGGACGAGTTCCGCGACAGCGACAACCTGCCGCCAATTCTGTATGTGCGCAAGGCGCGGCGCATCGAAGGCGAGGTGTTCCTCAAGCAGATGGACATCACGCTGGCGCGAGAGCGCATCCGACGCGACGCGATTGCGATTGGCGACTACCCGATGGATTCGCATGCCGTGCGCCGCGTGGTCATCAAGGAGGGCGAGCCTGTGCCCCAAATCGCGCACATGGGCGAGGGCGAGTTCTGGATTTTCCAATACACCCCGTGGTACCAAGTGCCCTACGGCGTATTGGTTCCCAAGCGCGTGGAGGGCTTGCTGGTGACCACCTGCGTCTCGGCAAGCCATGTGGCGATTGGCAGCCTGCGCATGGAGCCTGTGCGGATGAATATGGGGCAAGCAGCGGGCGTCGCAGCGGTGTTGAGCCTGCAGACGGGCGTTCCCCTGAGACGGATTGACCCCGCCGAGATACAGCGCATCTTGCTGCGCCAGTTCAAGCAGTATATCTACTACTTCCCCGATGTCACGCCCGACACGCGCTTTTTCGAGGCGATTCAGTTTCTGGCGGCGCGGGGCTACTTCCCCAGCGAGCGCATGGAGCCTGACGCGCCCCTCACGCGCGGCGAGGCGGCGCGCATTTTGTGGAAGCACCTGCGCACCGCCCGACCCGACCTACCCGAAGAGCGATTCCAAGGACTGGCGTTCACCGATGTCGTGTTCGGACACCCCTACGCCGTGCCCGTGCAGAACCTGTTCCTGCTGGGCATAATTGAGCGCACGGAGAACCGTCGTTTCAACCCCGACGAGCCGATTAAGCGGCGCGACTTCGTGCGCTGGCTAACGCGCGCGCTGGCGATTGTAGAGCCGAACGAGTGGCAGCCGCTGCAGGGTCAGCAGTCGCCGTTCGCCGATGTGCGCGACGACGACCCCGACCTGCCGTTTCTCACGCGGTTGCATGCGCGTCGCTTCTCGCCCGCGATTTGGGACGGCTTTGAAGCCTTCACGCCCGAAGGGGTGCGCTTCCAGCCTGACGCGCCCATCAGTCGCGCCGACGCTGCACACACGCTGTACCTGCTCGGCGGACGGCAGATTCCCTGAGCGTGGTATAATACCGAAGTCATGGCGCGCAGCGAGTTTGCCGAGCAGTTTGCAGACCTGGTCGAACAAGACGAGGCATATCGCGAGCGGATTCAGCGGGCGCTGATTCCGCGCGAGCTGTTGCTCCTGCCCGAAGCCTTCGCACGCTTCCAAGCGCGAGTCGAGGAGCGCTTCACCCAAGTCGACCAAGAGATTGCGAATGTGCGTGCGGAGATGCGCGAAGGCTTCGCGCGGGTGGATGAGCAATTCGCCGAAGTTCGCGCGGAGCAGCAGCGCCAAGCGGCAGAGCAGCGACGCCAAGCGAACGACATCGCCAAACTCAAGGGCTTCGTGCTGGAGCTGATTTTCGACAGGCGCGCGCCCGCAGTTTTCGGGCGCTACTGGCGGCGCGTGAAAGTGGTTCCTGCGACCGAAATCTGCGAACTCGCGGAATCGATTCAGCCCCTGACGCCCGAAGAGGAGGAGTCGCTGTACCGCGCGGACGCCTATGTGATGGGCGTGCGCAAGTCGGACGGGCGCGAGATTATCGGGGTGGTGGAGGTCTCGTGGATGGTTGACATCGGCGATGTTGAACGCGCCCAGCGCCGCGCGGAGGTGCTGATGCAGCGCGGGCTGCTCGCCGTGCCCATCGTCGCAGGCGGCGAGGCGACCCAAACCGCCGAGCAAGCTGCCCAACGGGGCGCGTGCGCCCTGCTGCTGGACGGGATTTTCAAGTACCCCAGCGCGGTCAGTTGACCTGCTGAAGCAGGCTAACGCTGTCCACTAACCACTGGCGTGTGTCTCCGAGTGCGCCGTCACAGGCTCTTTGAGGCGGCGCGGGGCGCGTCCGCGCGGTTTGACGGGCTTCGGCGTTGGGGTCGGGAACGGCTCGCTTGTCGTGCGGGCGACCCCGTAGCGCACATCGCGCGCCCGACGCAGCGTTGCCATCAGCCCGCCCAGCAGCGTCAACGGCGGACCCAGCCACACCAAGATCGTGAACGGCTTGTAGTAGACCTCCAGCGGAATCACCCAGCGCGGCGCGGTCTCGGGCTTGTTCGGAACCATCACCAACTGGAACTGCACCAGCCGCCGATTGACATCCATCTGCCAGACCAGAATCTGCGCTCCGTCGGGCAACGCGACGGGAATCGGAATCGGCACCACATCGTCTTCTGTGACCACGCAGAACGGCTCCACTTCTACAGGCTGCTTCCAGTCGGGGTGGCTCACCCGCGCTTTGGCAATCGCACGGAAGCCTGCCGCGCCCATCGCGCCGCCCGTCTCGAAGCCGAGAAACTCAATCGTGTAGCCCTCCACCGTGCCCTTCTCACCCTCGCGTAGGCTCAGTGTCAGCGGGCTGACATCGATTTTCGGCGGTGCGAAAAACGACACATACAAATCGTGATCCCACCAGCGAATAATTGCGGGCCAGACGACACTGTTGCCCGTCTCGCGCCGCTGGTCTTTGTAGAAGCGCGGCTCCACGACGAACTTCTCATCGTGCGAGGCAATCTCGATGCGCACGCGGTTGAACTTGTCCGCCAGCGGTTCGCCAGGGAACTTCTCGTTGCCCGTCATGCCCAAGTAGCGCCACTTGTAGCCCATCGCGAAGGTGTCCTGCCCCTGCATGATGACCACGCGCTCCTTGCGCTCATAGGCGTAGGAGAGAATCAGCCCCAGAATCGCCAGCGCCAGCCCCAAGTGCGTGATGAACCCGCCCAGCGTCAGGCGCGAGGCGCGGAACCGCCGCCAGATTGCGCCCGCGTTCGCATACGCCGTGAACGCGACCAGCGTGCAAATCAGCAGCGTGATTGGCTCGCGAAAGCCCAAGAAGAACAGCACGAAGCCCGTCGCGACCGCCGCCAGCCAGCTCTTGGTCAGCCGCTCCAGCGCTTGGTCGAAGCTAATCCCGCGCCAGGCAAGCATCGGCGCGGCTGCCAGCGCAATCGCCGTAATCACAATCCACGGGATATGCACCTGGTTGTAGAACTCAGGCTTGAGCGCCTCCATCTGGTTGCCGATGGCTTTGGTGATGAGCGGCCACGAGGTTCCTATCAGGCTAATCAGCGCGGAGATGCTGAGCAGCGCGATTCCCCAGTGCACGGCAGCCTCGCGCGAGACGCCTTTGGTCTGGTTCGGTGCGGGCAGCGGCATCTGCCGATAGCGCCACGCCCACAGCCCCAGTGTCAGCAGCACGCTGCCGATAAGCATCCCCAGCAGGATTTTGAGCGCGTTGGTCTCCATATTCACGAACGAATGCACGGAGACCTCCGCCAGCGCGCCGCTGCGCGTCAGGAAAGTGCCGTACAGAAACAGCAGGTGCGGCAGCGCGAGCAGCAGCGGGTTCCAGCGCACCATCCGCCCGCGATTGAGTTGCAGCAGCAGCCCGTGCATGCCCGCCGCCATAAACAGCCACGGGAAGTAGGAGCTGTTCTCCACAGGGTCCCACGCCCAGAATCCGCCCCAGCCGAGCGTCTCGTATGCCCAGTAGCCGCCCAGCGCCAGCCCGAAGCCGAGCATCGTCGCCGAGTAAATCGCCCACGGGCGCACGCGCACAGCGAACTCGTGATACTCGTTGCGCCAGAGCGCGGCAATCGCATAGGCAAACGGCACGGTCAGCGCGGCGAACCCCGCGAAGATAATCGGCGGGTGAATCTTCATCCACGGGTTCTCCAGCACGGGGTTCAGCCCGAACCCATCGCGCGGGGGCCACACCGCAGGCGCAGGGTCGGGCTTCGGCAACGGCGCGAACGGGCTTTGGAACGCCAAAATCGCCATTAGCAGCAGCACCACGCCGCCGTACACGGTCATCACCCAGCGCTCGTAGCCCCCTGCAGTGCGCATCACGATTAAGCCGTAGATGCCCAACCACAACGCCCACAGCAGGAAGCTGCCCTCTTGACCCGCCCACGCGCTGGCGATTTTGAACAGCGGCGTCAGCGACTCCTCGCTGAAGCTGAACACATATTGCAGGTCGTACCGCCCCGTCAGCAGCGCGTACATCAGCAGCCCTTCGGCGGCGACAATCGCGGCGAACGCGCCCACGAACGCCCCACGCGCCCAACGCAACAGCGCGGGAGACTTGCCGCTGAGCAGGTACAACCCTATCGACGCGAGCGCACACAGCACGCCCGCCCATACAACGCCATATCCAATAGCCATAGACCACCTCATCGGCTGGGCAGTGCGCCCAGCGACTTATAGGCTGCCCAGACGCGCCTAATTGCGGGCGGTCTGGGTCTCACCCTGATACTTGCTGGGGCACTTGACCAGCATGTCTTCCGCGTAAAACACACCGTCCTTGTAGCTGCCGATCACGACGACCTGCGTCGCTGCCTCAAAGTTGTTCGGCTTGCCCTTGGGGTAGACCACCTTCACGCGCCCCGTCTCGTCTTCGCCCTCAAAGGTGAGCGTCATCGTCTTGATGTCGAACTGTGCGGTTTCCTGAAGCGGTTTGAGCGGCAGGTGAACATTTTGCCCGCGCGTCTCGAGCTGATTGACCTTCACATAGGGGCTGGTGTTGGCAACAAACGCCCGCACGGTGAACGCAATCCCCGCAAGAACCAGCACAAGCGTTATGATACTGCCGAGTTTCATAGCGACCGTATTATACCCCATCGGCGCGGTTGTGGGGTATGCTGCGGCTATGCGCAGGCTCGCCCTCGCCGATGGGGTAGCACGGTCAGCGCGTCAGGTAGTAATACACGATTCCGTCTTCCTCGCTCTCGGTGGCGTACCGCTCCAGCACGAGGCGTTCGAGCAGGTTGCGTGCTTCGTGCAGCGAGATTTGCGCGGCGACGCTTGCCTCCGCAACAGTGATGCGCCCGCCATGTTGCAGGGCGTAGGCGACCACCGCGCGTTCGCGCAGGGCTTGCCGCGCTGTCTCGCTTTCCTTATGTCCTGCGCGAAACAGCCACGCGCCCAGCGCGGTCATGCCCCACAGAATCACCGACTGGCTCAGGAACTCTCCCCACGCAGGGCGTGGCATCCCCCAGCCGCGATGCACCTGACTGGAGAGCCAAGTGTATGCATAATCCGCAAACGAGCCACTCAGCAGCACGACAGCGACTGTGCCCACGATTGCCAACACGCCGCCGATGACCTGCTTCCAGAGGTACACGGGCATCATCTCCTGCGCTGCGTGCAGGGGCGTTGGCTCGCGTTGTACTTGGTAGGCGCGCGCCATCGCCGCGTACATACTGGCGCAGTGGTAGAGCGCAACTATGGGCGCAAGCAACGAGGCTGGAAGCTCGAAGTAGATCCACGACGAGAGGGAGAGCGCCAGAAAGTACCACAGGGTCAGTGCGCCCAGCAGCCAAAGCGCGCCCCGAAACGGCGCACGCTGCAAAAAGTGCCCTAAGCCAGGCGCCACCAGCGACGCAAAACCATAGACCTGATGGTTCGGTATCTGCAAGCCTTGTGCATGCATCGTCATATGTCCCCCGTATATCGGTGTGATATGCAGATTCTACCCAATCGCGCGGATTCCTTCTGTGGTGCGGGGCAAGCCGCGCAGGCGCGGTCTGCCCCGTGCGCTAAGGACCTTAACAGCCGCTGCCGAAGTTGAACAGCACCTCCAGCAGGTCAGCGTCATCGACGACGCCGTCCCAGTTGAGGTCTTCGTTGCGGTAGCCGCGCCCGCCGAACTCGGTCAACACGCGCAGGAGGTCGGCGGCATCCACGCAGCCGCTGCGGTCAACATCCCCACGCCTTGGGAAACCCGTGTCCAGCAGGAAGGCTTCGCGTCGCCTCGTCGCCGAGTTGTAGCCGTAGCCCACGATATAGCGCCCGTCGGGCGTGACAGCGGTCGCCGCCTCAAGAATCGAGCTGGGGCTCAAAAGGTTGAGGTAGGCAAGGGTCAAATCTTCAAATCCTCTGAGTGTCGTCCACCGAAAGGCGCGCCCGCTCGTCTCGCCGACCACGATTTGCCCGTCGGCGGAGACGCCCCATGCAATGCTCTCCGCAGTGCGGTCGCGCGCGCCGAGATCTTGCATGCCTGTTTCTGCCGTCCAGAGGAACGCACGTGGTATCCGATTTGCGTTTTCCGACCTTCCGACCACGACGCGCCCATCTGCCGAGACCGCGTGGGCGACGCTCCTATTGCCGCCGGGAAGCGCGCCGAGATCTTGCATGCCTGTTTCTGCCGTCCAGAGGAATGCGCGTGGTATCCGATTCGCGTCCGCAGATTGTCCGACGACGGTGCGTCCATCGGCGGAGACGCCCCACGCCTCACTACTCACGCGACCGGGCAACACGCCAAGGTCTTGCATACCGCCCTCTGCAGTCCAGCGGAACGCGCGCCGTATCCGACTCGCGTTTTCCGACCATCCGACGACCACGCGCCCATCCGCCGAGACTGCGTAAGCCTCGCCATAATAGCCGCCCGGCAGCGCGCCAATCTCCTCCACGGATCCGCCTACTATCCAGCGAACCGCGCGCTCTCGGTTCCGCGGGTCGAAACATGTTCCGACTGCCGTGCGTCCATCGGCGGAGACGCCGTAGGCAGCGCTCCAGATACCGCCCAGCGTTTGCAGTTCCTGCAGTCCGTCTGCCGTTGTCCAGCGGAACGCGCCGATGTTGCCTACGGGGTTTTCCAGCGCGCCGATGACAACCTTACCTTCCACCGAGACGCCATAGGCATAGCTTTTGCCGCCGCCCAGTGTGCCCAACTCTTGCATCCCCCCTTCGGCTGTCCAGCGGAAGGCGCGCACGCGCTGCGCAGCGTTGTAAGCATAGCCGACCACAATCCTTCCATCGGCGGAGACAGCATACGCCCTGCTCCTGTTGCCGCTGGGAAGCGCGCCGAGGTCTTGCATGCCTGTTTCTGCTGTCCAGCGGAAGGCGCGCTGTATCCGATTCGCGTTTTCCGACCATCCGACCACCACACGCCCATCCGCCGAGACGCCGTAGGCTTCGCTCTCGTTGCCGCTGGGAAGCGCGCCGAGGTCTTGCATGCCTGTTTCTGGTGTCCAGCGGAAGGCGCGCCGCTGCCCTGCGGCGTTGGTTGCCACTCCGACCACCACACGCCCATCGGCGGAGACGGCGTAAGCCTCGCTTCGGTCGCCGTCGGGCAGTGTCCCAAGATCTTGCATGCCTGTTTCTGCGGTCCAGCGGAACGCGCGCCGCTGCAAGTTAGCGTTTTCCGACCATCCGACCACCACGCGCCCATCCGCAGAGACGCCGCGCGCCTCGCTCCAACCGCCCTCTGTCAGCGCGCCAAGGTCTTGCATTCCCCCGTCCGCTGTCCAGCGGAAGGCGCTCTTCTGGTAATATGGCGACCATTTTTCCGACCATCCGACCACCACGCGCCCATCCGCTGAGACAGCGTAGGCTTCGCTTTGACCGTGACTCGACAGTGCGCCAAGGTCGCGGATGCCGCTCTCTGCTGTCCAGCGAAAGGCGCGGTTGTTGGACACGCCGACCACCACGCGCCCATCCGCAGAGACGCCCAGAGCCTTAGTAATTGCTGGGCCTGGCAGCGCGCCTATGTCGTGCATCCCTGTGTCTGCTGTCCAGCGGAACGCGCGAGTGTTCGACATACCGACCACGACACGCCCGTCCGCAGAAATCGCATACGCCTCACTCGCGCCGCCGCCCAGTGTGCCCAGCCAAATGAGCGACTGCGACCAGCCCACAGCACTCGACAGCAAGCCCATAATCGCCACGCCAAGCGCAGCACTTACTCGAAGTAGAGCAGTCTGTCTCATCGTTGCGCCTCCCATTCTATGGCTCTATACTGCCTCTCGAATTATACTCCGTCAGTCGCCGCCCTTCGCGCCTACTGCGGCAGGGGAAACATTCGAACCTCACTTATTCCTGCGAGTTTGTGGGCAGGAAAGGCTTGCCTCACACGCCGTCCGCCCAAAACGGTTGCAGGGCGGGGTACAGTCGCCGATAGCGGGGGTAGAGTTGCGCGTAGACGGCTTGGTCGTCGGGGTTGGGCGCGGTCGTGTCGGCGAGTTGGATGGTCGCCGCGCACGCTTCGGGCACGGAGTTCCACACGCCGACGCCCACCCCCGCCAGCAGCGCGACGCCGTAGGCGGGACCCTCTTCCGCCTGCAGGGTGTGAACGGGCTGCCCGAACACGCTGGCGAGTATCCGCCGCCAGGGCGGGCTTTTCGCGCCGCCGCCCGTCAGGCGCAACTCGTGCAACGGGACGCCCATCGCCCGCAGGATTTCCAGTGAGTCGCGCAACCCGAAGGCGACTCCTTCCAGCACGGCGCGGGTGGCGTGCGCGCGGGTGTGCGCCAGCGTCAGCCCGACGAACGCGCCGCGCGCCTGCGGGTCAGGGTATGGCGTGCGCTCGCCCGACAGGTACGGCGCGAACAGCAGCCCCTCCGCGCCCGCAGGAACCCCTTCCGCCTCGTTCACCAGCGCGTCGAACGGCGTGTCGGGCGCAAAGGTCTCGCGATACCACTGCAGCGCGCCGCCCGCCATCAACATCACGCCCATCACATGCCACGCGCTGGGCACGGCATGGCAGAAGGTGTGCGTGCGGTACTGGGGATCTACCTGCGGCTGCTGCAGGTGTGCGAACACCACGCCGCTGGTGCCTACCGACACGGAGGCGCGCCCCGCTTGCACAACGCCGACGCCCACCGCGCCCGCCGCCTGGTCGCCTGCGCCACCCACCACAGGCGTGCCCTCCGCCAAGCCTGTCGCCTGCGCCGCCTGCGCCGTGATGCGCCCCGTAATCTCTGGCGACTCGTAGACTTTGGGGAACCATTGGCGCGGCAACTCCAGCGTGTCCAGCATGTCATACGCCCAGTCGCGGCGCGGTACATCGAAAAGCGCCGTGCCCGACGCGTCCGAAACCTCCGTCGCCGACTCGCCCGTGAGCCGATAGCGGATGAAGTCTTTGGGCAGCAGCACCTGTCGGATGCGGGCGTAGTTCTCAGGCTCGTGGCGGCGCAGCCAGATAATCTTGCCCGCCTGAAAGCCCGTCAGCACGGGGTTGAGCGTCGTCTGCAGGATGGTCTCCTGTCCGACGCGCTCGGTAATCCATGCGCATTCGTCTGCAGTGCGCTGGTCGCACCACAGCAGGGCGGGGCGTATTGACTCGCCGCGCTCGTCCAGGAAGACCGAGCCGTGCATCTGCCCGCTCAAGCCGACGCCACGCACTGCGTCTGCCGCAACGCCCGATTGCTCCAGCACGCGCCGTATCGCCGTGCAGGTTCCCTGCCACCAGTCGTCGGGGTTCTGCTCCGCCCACAGCGGGCGTGGCGTATGAAGCGGATATGATTCGCTTGCGCTGGCGACCACCGCGCCCGACGGGTCAATCAGCAGCGCCTTCACGCCCGAAGTGCCCACATCCACGCCTAACAGGTACATCGCGCGAGTCAGTTCGGTATTCAGCGCCTATCTCCTGCAGACGCAGGAAGGGAATGCGAAGCCTCTGCCCATCGCTGAAGCTAACGCTTCAGCACTCCAAAAAGGTCGGTCCCCTCTCCCACAGGTGGGAGAGGGGGTGGGGGTGAGGGCGAACATGCGTTCCTGATGAGGGAGAAGCAGCCCCTACTTGCGCTCGTTCAGGCGTTTGATCACATCATCGGTGATGTCGTTCTCGGCGTAGAGGACTGCGCCTGCGCTGAAGACGAGGCTCAGCTTTTTCTCTTTAGCGACTTGGGCAATCGTCTCGCGTACCGTCGTGTCTACCTGTTTGCCAATCTGCTGGGCTTGCTGTTCCAGCTGTTGTCTAAGTTGTTGAAAGAGGCTTTGGATTGCTTCGCGCCCGACTGCCTCCATTTGGGTGAACTGCTCCAACGCGGCTTTCTCGGTCTCCGAGAGCTGCGGTTTCTGGCGGAGCTGTTGCAGTTCGCTTGCGCGTTGCCGCGCAGTCTGGGTGAGTTGGTCGATGCGCTTGCGCTGCTCGTCGTTGGGGTTTTCAGTGAGAAGCAGGTTCGTCAGCTCTTGGCGCTCCTCGTTGGTCAGCACGATGTTCTCCTGAAGGGTCTGTAGCACGCTTCCATAGCGCGCCTCCAACGCCTGCAGCCGTTCCCGATTGGTCTTAACATAGGTGGACTCGTTGAATACTCGCTCGTAGTCCACGACGCCAAACGCTTGTGCGTGCGCGGTCAGCACGCATCCGATCATTAGTAGCCATCCGAAGAGAGTTTTCATGTTAACCTCCGTGTCATGAGTGTACTCCTTATTGGTCGTTAGAAGACCTGTCCCACGCTGAAGTGGGTGCGTCCTCCGTCGCGCCCGATGCCGTAGTCGATGCGCAGGGGTCCCAGGGGGGTGCGCACGCGGATGCCCAAGCCGTAGCCGACTTCGGGGCGGAAGCTGCCGCGCTGGGTGAAGTCGTTCACGCTGGGGTAGCCGCCCCAGGCGTGCCCGATGTCCACGAAAAACACCGCCGTGAACGCTTTTTCGATGGGCTGGCGGAACTCGAAGCTCAGCAGCGCGGCGTTCTTGCCCCAGAATCGGTCTTCGGGGTAGCCGCGCAGCGTCTCTGCGCCGCCGATGAAGAACTGCTCGA
>Ga0308418_1000109_pt1 | contig 56620 bp, 51 predicted proteins | sample HotsprSampleR4cd_FD_203517 | JGI IMG/M metagenome (GOLD analysis project Ga0308418, IMG submission 203517) | Hot spring phototrophic mat microbial communities from Mushroom Spring, Yellowstone National Park, Wyoming, United States - 20090729_R4cd ... | reverse complement strand
AGTAATTTAGCAAACTGACCCTGGAAATTCACTTCCGGTACCAGCACAATCTCGACCTGTTCAAGAAATTCGTTAATCGCATCAACCGGTAGTGGCGCCAGCATCTGAACCTGCAACATTGCTACCGGTACTTCTTCCTGACCGGCCAGATAGACTGCACCACGACATGGGCCAGCAGTAGTTCCCCAGCAAATAATTCCTACTTTGGCCCGCTCGGCGCCAAAGCGGCGAACGTACTCGCGTGAATGTTGCAAGGGGGCCAGCTTGCCCCAGCGCTTCTCGGTCATTAATGCGTGATTCTTCGGTGTGTAATCGGGGTTGCCATACTCATTATGTTCAAGGCCGGTTGCAGTGTATTGCGCATACGCCACGCCCGGCGCAACCATCGGCGAAATCAGGTTTGCGGTTATCTCGTAACGTCGATACTGTTTGGGCGCCAGTGCACCATTTGGTCGCAAGCGATCAACGCGCGGATACTTGCTCAGATCAAACGGTTCAACTGTCTCGGTGCGAAACGAGAGCGAATAATCACTGAGCAAGATAACCGGCGTCTGATATTGCTCGGCCAGATTAAACGCCCAAACCGTCAGATGAAAACACTCGGCAACGCTGGCCGGAGCAAGCACGATCCGCGGACTATCACCGTGGCCCCCGTGCAGCGCAATATTTAAATCCGACTGCTCCATCTTGGTTGGTAGGCCGGTGCTGGGACCACCCCGCTGAGCATCCACGATCACCACCGGTATCTCGGTCATACTAGCATAGCCGATTGCTTCACTCATCAGCGATAGCCCTGGCCCAGAGGTTGCGGTCATGGCGCGCTTACCGCCATACGAAGCACCAATGCAAGCCATAATCGCTGCAATCTCATCTTCAGCTTGCATATAACCGCCACCGATTTGAGGGAGCATCGCTGCCATTCCCTCCATAATATCCGAAGCGGGAGTAATGGGATAACCGGCAAAGAACTCAACGCCGGCATGCAGCGCACCGGCAACAATCGCCTGATTACCGGTCATCACGTAGCGTTCGTGTTCGGCGACCGACTCCATCCAGAACGGATCGCGTTTCTCCAGCCGCTGAGCATAGGCAATGCCGGCGCGCAACGCTGCCAGGTTGCTCTCTAGCAAGTCGGCTTTTTTGCCCAATTTTGCCCGTACAATGTCTTCGAGCTTATTCAAACCTAAGCCAAACAACGCGGCCACCACACCGAGCGCTGCCACATTCTTTCCACGGCGATTGCCTACCTCCTGAGCTATGGCGCCGATTGGTACCGGATAAGCGACACCACTAAACTCGGTTGGCAGCTCAAATTCTTCGGGATCGTAGAGGAGTACCGCATTCGAGGCCAAATCAGCATGGTGCAAATCCCACGCTTCACGGTTAAATGCGAAGAGCACATCAACCACATCGCCCATTGAGCGTACCGGGCTATTCGATGCACGAACCTGGAACATCACCGGGCCACCCTTGATCTCGGCTGGAGTGGTCCGAAAGGTAAAGACATGCAAACCAGAACGGGCAGCCGCTTGCGCGAGCATCTCGCCCGTCGCCGTGCTGCCATCACCGCTTTCGCCAGCTACGCGGATGACGATATCTTCCTTCTGAATCATGGCAACCTCGCCGCAGCTTCGTTGCTTTGTACCTGCGTTGGTACATAAAGCAAATGAGAGATGGATTAACCCTATCATAGCACTGCCATAATCGCACCGCAATGCCCTTTTTATTGTGATACCTGGTGCGATGTTTGTGCAAAAATAATGCGTGATGGGGGACAGTGTATGACAAAGCGGCGCAGCAGCTAATTGTTAGGACGAATATTGCCGGCCTATGCAAGGGTGCACTCTGGTACGCCCGTTCGCAGTGTGTACGCAGGTGCGCTGATCCCCGTTCCGAATAAGCGTTGTCGCCTCACAACGGATACATCCAGATGATGGATGGAACATAATGGGCGATCGGTGCATAGTGGGGCAAGATGAGGCCGTACCGGAGGAGTGGTTTGCGAGCCGCCCTCAATTGTTCTTCGCCGGCAAGCCGGGTATTTCGGCTAGATTAAAAGCCCAGATTTCCCGTTGGACACGTAACGTACCCGCATTCGGGAGGTGCCAACATACTTTCGCACTAACCACGTTACCTCTCCCCTTTCTCGTTCTATGTGGGAGCGAAAGGGGGTAAGGAGGAAGGTGAGGGGCGCCAGGCGTGCGTCGCAGCACTGGCGCTGAACTCGGTGCCACCCGTTGCTACCGCGGCGAAGAGAAGCCTGTGTTGCCTGCAACCGTTCCCGGAACCATTCTGGAGATGCCCTTGCCTGGCGCGGGAAGTGCCTCTCGTAGTCGCAGCGATGAAGGATGATGCCTTCCACAGAGGTGGCCGAGATCGCAGAGAGAAATGCGAGAAAAATCGCAACCTATGATTATCTTTTTTCTTAAAAGCAACGGATTGACATTTTTCGTTGATTCCTATATAATTTAGGCAACACACCACCGTTGCATGGTCTTCAACGAATACCGCTGAAGGGCGCTCGAATGTAGCGGAAGTTTCGCGGGAGACCAGCCGGGTGTCGGTCGCAATCTCGCTAATAGCAGAAAAGTGGAGGTTCGCCCATGCGCGACGACGACGATCTGGTTCCACCGAAATGGCGTCCGCTATTTAACAATCAAGACTGGCTGCTGCACGATATTGTGGTGAAGTCGTTCTACGGCTTCGGTGTCATCGCCGCAATCGCGCACCTGCTGGTCTATCTGTGGAAACCGTGGCTTCCTTAGTGTAGAGTAAAATGAGGAGGGATTATTCATGCAACCTCGCAGCCCGGTGCGGACGAATATCGTCATCTTTACTATTCTTGGTTTTGTTGTAGCGCTGCTTATCCATTTCATCGTGCTCAGCAGTCCGGCTTACAATTGGCTATCGAATGCCAACGGCGGAGCGCTGCTCCTGAGCGCCGTGCGTATGTTGTTCGGAGTCTGATGTGGTGGCGGGCCGGCTACGGCTCGCGTAAGACGGCAACCGCCAGCAGCGCCTCTGCTGGCGGTTGTTGTTCGCAGGCGGTTGAGATTCGGCTTTTTGCACATAGATAAAAAATTGACCTTTAGAAATAATTCGTGTATACTGAGAATCGGTGTATACTGGTTATTAGGATCGTTAGGGGCGGCGTCGCCCTTCCGCCGCAATCTCACGCTTGCATTGGCGTCACTATGTTGGGGACGCCGATCTGGATCAGGAGAGACCCATGCAATCGTCACGACCAAGTGATCGGCAACTCGCGATCGTTGTCTCGGTGGCGGTAGGACTCGTTGTCGCAGTGATTACAACAGCCACCTTCTGGTGGGTCTACGATTTGACACTAGGCCGTGCCCAACGGGAGGCTGCAAAAACAGCCGGTGCGCGCTGGAGTCCGAGCGATGGAATTAAGGTGATCACCGAATCGCAACCGGTCAACCCCACTGATGGCCGCCAGAATTGGCTGGGTACGCAAGCATGGAATGAGGGAGTTCAGGCTGGTCAGGCCTGGGTTCAACAATTTCCAAATACGGTCAATGTGCAGGTTTTGGTCGGGATGAGTTCGGCCCAAATCTGGACGTACATGCAACAATACGTGTCGGGTGCGCTGGGGGTTGGTTGCCAGTACTGCCACAATATCAACAATTTCGCTAGTGATGAGTATCCGCAAAAGATTGCAGCGCGCAATATGCTGCGTCTGGTGCGTGATGTCAACGCCGAGTTTATTGTCAACTTGCCGGCCTGGAAGGGTAACTACGTTCAGTGCGCAACCTGCCACAACAACGCGCCAAACAATCTTGAAAGCTTCGGCGCCCAATTTATCAACTCGATACCACCGATTAAGGTGACTGTTGATCCGCTTGATGCCAATGGACGTGCAATCCTCGATCCTGCTCAGAAGCCCGAAGCTATTCGCGACCAGGTCTTGTTGAAGGATGCTATTCTCTACTACATCTATAACTATCAGGTCTGGAAACCTTTCGATCCAAATGATCCGGAAAGTGGTCGCGGCTCGCTGGCACTGACCTACGATGGCGGACCCACACAATATCAGGTGACGATTAACCAGAATGTGATGAACTATCAGTCCTGGTCGCTGGGGGTTGGTTGTACGTTCTGCCACAACTCACGTAATTTCGTTGCCTATGAGCTGAATCCCGCCGGTGACAATGTGCTTAACCCGGCTTATGCGTACAACAAACTGAAGGCGCAGCGGATGTTGCTGCTCACGACATGGCTGGCCGAAAACTGGACGCGCTACGGTGCGATTGGGAAGCCTGAGATTCCTACCGGCCCCGGGGCGGCAAGTCGCTATTCATACCAGCGCCTTGGCGATGGACAGGTGTACAACGTTCCCGGTTGTTACACGTGCCATCGTGGAAACAATATCCCGCTGGCTTCGATCAATCAGGCCGACATCCCCAATAACGATGCCGGTGTCGTGATCCTACCACCGCAGATTAGAGGCCGCTAACCTACTCCTTGAAGGGGGCGCTTGGGCGCCCCCGCGCCGCTGGCGCGCTAGAGAGCGATGCTCTATGAGCGATATGAGCGACCGAACTAGTTTGACTTCACCACCTTCACTTCCGCTACCCAAACGTCTGCGGCTACGCCTGGTCTGGCTAACGCGATCCATCCAGCTCATGAAGCCGGTAACCTGGTTTGCACCAACGTGGGCGTTTATGTGTGGGGCAATTGCCAGCGGTGCTCTGGGATGGAACGAATCGATTGGCTGCCTTCTGCTCGGTATGTTTATGGCTGGCCCGGTATTGTGCGGTTTGTCGCAGGTGGTCAACGATTACGCTGATCGTGATGTTGACGCCATTAATGAGCCACACCGGCTTATTCCATCTGGTCAGGTTTCGTTGCGTCACGTCTATATTCTGACGGCAGTGCTGACATGGCTTGGCGCGAGTATTGCGCTATTTTTGGGGCGAAATGTGGCCTTTTTTGTCGCGCTTGGTCTGATTTTCGCCCTGGCCTATAGTCTACGACCGATCCGCGGAAAGCGTAATGGCTGGATCGGTAATGCGCTGGTTGCTATTTCATACGAAGGCCTGGCCTGGATGGCCGGTCATTCGGCATTTGCTCCACTCACCGGCGAGAGCGTCACGATTGCTTTGCTCTATTCCCTCGGCGCCCACGGGATTATGACGGTTAATGACTTTAAGAGCATCCGTGGCGATACACTGATGGGTATCCGTTCCATTCCGGTACAGTATGGCAAGGTTATCGCTGCGCGGATGGTGGTGATAACTATGGGAGTGGCCCAAATTGCAGTCATTGGTTTACTCTATTACTGGGGCCATCCTGTGGCGGCAACGGTTGTTGCCATCTTACTGGCAGCGCAGAGTATCCCGAATGCGCGCTTCATCCGTGATCCAGAGAACAATGAGGTCTTTTTCAATGCAACTGCGATCATGCTTTATGTGTGGGGCATGTTAGCAGCAGCAATTGGTCTGGCAGCTTGATGGGCATCAGCCCCTAGAAGTGTGTTCGATGGCACCACGAGTTCTGATCGTTGGCGCATCGGTGGGTGGCGCAACCGCAGCGATTACGCTGCGGTCGTTTGGTATCGAGACGATCATGATCGAGAAGGAGCTGAGTAAGGCCAAACCATGCGGCGGCGCTGTCCCACCAGCAGCGTTCCGTGAGTTTGACTTACCGACTAGCCTGATTGATCGTAAGGTTCGTCAGTGCCTGATCGTTTCGCCGTCGGGTCAAGAGACTCACGTGCCGGTAGCCGGTTCTGTGCCTAGTGATGATGATTATGTGGCGATGGTGCGGCGTGAGGTGTTTGATAGTTTCTTGCGTCAGCGTGCGCAGGAACGTGGGGCAGAATTGATCCACGCTCAGGTTACCGGTTTACGGGTTGATCGGCATGGGGTGACGGCTACCTACCGTACTCCTTCAGGTTATGAGGGTTCGGTTTGGGCCGATGTGGTGATCGGTGCTGATGGTGCTTATTCACCAACCGCAAAATTCCTCGGCCTGCCGAATCTGCCGCGGGCTGTGGCAATGCAAGAGCGGATCAAGCTGCCACCTGATAAGATGGCGCGTTGGGAAGAAACTGCTGATCTCTACCTCGGCCACGAAGTCAGCCCCGATCTGTATGCCTGGGCTTTTCCCAAACGTGACCATATTGCGGTAGGTATCGGCGCCGGTCCTGGTCATGGATCGGCTGCCAAACAATTGCTGGCTAATCTCAAACGTCGCCTTGGTTCGGCCCTCGATGGTGGTCAGGTCATTTTGCGCGAAGCGCATGCATTGCCGATGGAACCGCGTCCGCACATGGCTTTTGATCGGGCAATGCTGATCGGTGATGCCGCCGGATTGGTGGTGCATACTTCCGGTGAAGGCATTTATTGGGCAATGAAGAGTGGTCAGATGGCTGCGCAGACCCTGGCCGAGTATCTCGATGTGCCTAGTGCTGCAAACCTGCGCCACTACGAGCGCCGCTGGTGGAAAGAATATGGCACAATGTATCGCTTCCTGCGCTTTTTGCAAATCTGGGGCTATGGTAACGAGCGGCAGATGGAGGTCTTTACTGAAATGTGCCGTAACCCTGATGTGCAACGGCTAACGTTTGATAGCTACATGCACAAGAAGATGGCACCAGCACCCTGGTTGGCCCAATTGCGTATGACCGCTGAGATTATTGTCAGTGAAGTGCGCAATTACCTGCGACCTCGCACACCGTTGCGCGAGCAGTTGGGGTTAACGGTGATCGAAAAGCAGCGGATGCTTGCCGCCGATTGATCGGCACTTACCCCACGTGATCGGCGGGACGCAGTGCAAGTCACTGCGTCCCGTTAACGTTTCTGGCTACACCTCATCAATAAAGGGATACAGCATCCGACCGGTTAGATCGGTGTGACTGCCCAGCGCATAAGGCGGACGATAATCTTCAAGGACGCGCACGTAGTTGGCCCGCTCGAAGGCTGCCGGTTCAGCTACCGCTTTTTGGCTCATACTCCCGCGTAGTTGGGTAATCGACTCGTACTCGTGCTCGCTGAGCCACAATTCCATATCGTGTAGAATACTGCGCAATACATCGGGTGCCCGGCCACGGAGGAGCGCCGATGCCATCATTGCTACATTTGCTCCGGCCATTAGCCCTTTGAGGGCATCAATCGCACTATGGACACCGCTGCTGATCGCAAATTCAAGCGGGATTCGTCCGTAGAGTAAGGCAATCCAACGCAGCGGTAGTCGCAATTCAGCCGAACTGCTCAGTTGCAAGTTCGGTCGTACTTCCAGTTGTTCGAGATCGAAGTCGGGTTGGTAAAAGCGATTGAAGAGCACCAGCGCATCTGCCCCTGCTTCACGTAAGCGGGCGGCAAAGTGAGGTAAAGCCGTAATGTATGGACCGATCTTGACTGCCAGCGGGATCGTGATTTCGGCCCGTACTGCACGAACCAAATCGATGTAAATGTCCTCAAGCTCGCTGCTGGTAATGCTGGTATCAACCGGGATGAAGTAGATATTGAGTTCGAGAGCATCAGCGCCTGCTTCTTGAATGAGACGGGCATAATGAACCCATCCACCTGCCGAGACGCCATTGAGACTACCGATAACCGGGATGCTCAGGGCTTTTTTCAAGGCTGCAACCTGTTCCAGATACCGTTCGGGGCCGACACTGTACACGCCGTGTTCGGGAAAATAGCTGAGCGCTTCGGCAAAGCTCTCGGCCCCATGACTGAGCATGCGATCAATCTCGAGGCTGTTTTGAATGATCTGCTCCTCGAAGAGCGAATACATAACAATCGCTCCCAGGCCAGCCTCTTCGAGCTGACGAGCCAGCTCAACGTTGCGACTGATGGGTGATGCGGCAGCGACTAACGGTGTGCGCAGCCGCATCCCCAGATAGGTCGTACTCAGATCGATCATCGCAGCCCCTCCTTCGTCTCGGCAGCTAACTCATTGGCCATCCACTGCAAATGTGCCCACTTCAATGCTACCTGCCGCCGTAGGCTGGCGACCAGTTGTTCGTAGCGAGCCGGGTTGGCTTGTTGCAACATCTGGAAACGACCTTCACCGCGCAAATAGACCTCTGGATCAATGGTCGGTGCTTTCGAGTCGATGGTCAATGGTGAACCCTCGTGAATGGCCGGATTGTAACGATAGAGTGGCCAGACACCAGACTCAACCGCCAGCCGTTGCTGCTCTAGACCACGACGTAGATCATAGCCATGGGCAATGCAGTGGCTGTAGGCAATGATGAGCGAGACCCCAGGATACGCTTCGGCCTCCTGGAAGGCGCGTAGCGTCTGGACATCATCGGCACCAAAGGCCACTCGGGCCACGTATACATCACCGTAGGTCATTGCAATCTGGGCCAAATCCTTCTTGACCCCACCTTTCCCACTGGCTGCAAACTTGGCGACAGCGCCAGTTGGTGTTGATTTACTGGCCTGCCCGCCAGTGTTAGAGTAGACTTCCGTATCTAACACCAGGATATTGACATCGCGCCCTGACGCAAACACATGGTCAAGCCCACCAAAGCCGATGTCGTAGGCCCAACCATCACCACCGACGATCCAGATACTGCGTCGGATCAACACATCGGCCAGGGCTAGCAGATCACGCATTTGTGCTGCCTCTGGCGGATCACTGCTCAGCAATTCGCGCAAACGCTGTTTAAGGATTGCGACCCGCTCGCGTTGCTCACGAATGCCGGTTTCGCTGTGTTGATCAGCATGCAGCAGGTCTTCGACAAATTCAGCACCAAGAATGGGCCGGAGGCGATTAAGCAGCATTCGGGCATGGTCAAGCTGCTGGTCAATACTTAAGCGCATCCCCAACCCAAACTCGGCATTATCCTCGAAGAGTGAATTGCACCATGCTGGCCCGCGCCCCTCGGCGTTGGTTGTCCATGGTGTTGTTGGTAAATTACCGCCGTAGATTGACGAACAACCGGTGGCGTTGGCAATAATTGCGCGGTCGCCAAAGAGCTGACTCAGCAGCTTGAGATAAGGTGTCTCGCCACAACCGGCACAGGCCCCTGAAAATTCCATCAGCGGCACAAACAGTTGCGTATGCTTTACACTGCCAGACGGAATCTGGGTGCGATCCACATCCGGCAACGAGAGGAAGAAATCCCAATATGCAGCTTCACGAGCACGAATAGGCGGTTGCGGTTGGAGATTGATCGCCTTACGACCGGTTGCACGCTTGTCCTTGACCGGACACGCTTCAACACAGAGGCCACAGCCGGTGCAGTCTTCGGGCGCAACTTGTAATGTGTAGCGCTGACCGGGGAACTCTTTAAAGCGGGCCGGTGCGCTCTGGAATCCTTCGGGAGCGCCAACAAGTGCCTCTTCGGGGTAGACCTTCGCACGAATGGTAGCATGTGGACACACAAAGACACACTTGTTGCACTGGATGCAGATAGCCGGGTCCCAGATTGGTATTTCAAGCGCAATATTGCGCTTTTCCCATTTCGTCGTTCCGGTCGGGAAAGAGCCATCGATGGGGATCGCACTAACCGGTAACTCATCACCCCGCCCGGCGATCATCGGTCCCAACACATCACGCACGAACGGCGGTGCATGATCCGGTACCGGTGGTCGCATCGGCAACCCATTGTCCTCGGTCGGCGGTGGAATCGGTACCTCGTACAGCCGGTCGAGCGTGCGGTCAACTGCTGCCCAGTTCTGCTTGACCACGGCCTCGCCGCGCCGACCGTAGGTCTTCTTGATCGACTGCTTGATCGCCGCAATTGCGTCTTCACGGGGTAAGACGCCACTGATTGCGAAGAAGCAGGTCTGCATCACGGTGTTGATGCGTCCGCGCATACCCACTTCATTGGCAACAGCAGTTGCATCAATCACGAAGAAGCGCAGGTTCAGCTCGCGAATTTTACGCTGGACAACCGACGGCAACTGATGCCAGACCTGATCAGGACCGTAAGGGCTATTGAGCAAGAACACACCATTCGGTGCTGCATACTGCAATACATCAAATCGTTCGAGGAAACTGAACTGGTGGCAGGCTACAAACTGGGCCTGTCCCTTACCGATCAGATACGGTGTTGCCAGCGGCGATGGCCCAAAACGGAGATGGGAAATCGTCACCGACCCCGATTTCTTCGAGTCATAGACGAAATAGCCCTGCGCGTAACGCTCAGCCTCGCCCTCACTGCTATCACCGATAATCTTGATGCTATTCTTATTGGCGCCGACCGTGCCATCAGAACCAAGACCCCAGAAGACACAGCGCACCGTACCGGGCGGATCGATGCAGAGATCGGGATCGTAACTCAGACTACTCTGGCTGACATCATCAATGATCCCAACCGTGAAGTGCTCTTTGGGGTGTTCCTTTGCCAGCTCGGCAAAAACGGCGGCTGCCATCCCCGGCGTAAACTCCTTCGATGAAAGGCCATAGCGCCCGCCGATCACCTTGATCGGCTGACCACGGAGTGCCGCAACGACATCGAGGAAGAGCGGCTCACCAGAAGCCCCCGGCTCTTTGGTGCGGTCGAGTACGGCAATTCTCTTCACGGTTGGTGGCAATACGGCACGAAATGCGGCCTCGGCAAAGGGTCGGAAGAGACGCACTTGCACGACCCCGACCTTCTCGCCTTGCTGGTTCAGGTAGAAAGCAGTTTCGCGGGCTGTCTCACCTCCTGAACCCATTATTACTATCACCCGCTCGGCATCAGGAGCACCGAAATAGTCAAATAGGTGGTACTGCCGACCGGTAATTTCGGCAAACCGATCCATCTGTGCTTGTACAACGGCTGGGAAGGCATCGATGATCGGTTGGATACGCTCACGGGCCTGAAAAGCAACATCAGGGTTCTGCGCCGTGCCACGAATCACCGGCTGTTCTGGTGAAAGGGCATGAGCGCGATGATCGTGAATCCATTCGTCCTTGATCATTGCCCGAATCTCTTCCTCTTCGAGCAGGATGATCGTATTCACTTCGTGCGAGGTACGAAAGCCATCGAAGAAGTGTATCACCGGCAATTTCCCGGCCAGCGAGCTGGCGTGGGCAATCAGGGCTATATCCTGCGCCTCTTGTACCGATGCTGATGCCAACATGCCAAGGCCGGTAGTTCGTGCGGCCATAACATCTGACTGATCACCAAAGATGGAAAGAGCCTGCGTTGCTAACGCCCGGGCCGCAACGTGGAAGACGCCCGGTCTTAGCTCGGCGGCCATCTTATACATATTGGGAATCATCAAAAGCAGACCCTGCGAAGCGGTAAACGTCGTGGTTAGGGCGCCGGTCTGCATTGCCCCGTGGAGGGCGCCTGCGGCGCCACCTTCCGACTGCATCTCGTAAACGGTCGGTACTACTCCCCACAGATTGGGCTTACCGCTAGCAGCAAATGCATCAGCCAGTTCACCCATTGGCGTGGAAGGGGTGATTGGGTAAATTGCTATCACTTCACTCAATTGATAGGCAACATTCGCAACCGCCTCATTGCCATCGAGAGTGACTCGTCGAGTGCCCATTATGTTCCTCCTTACCTGCAAGCAGAGGTCATGATGCCTGCTCTGTATCAGTATAGGAGGGGTAGCAGTATAGTTCTGATAAAACTCAGGCAACCATCAGTAATGATTGCTTCATTCTAGTGATAGAAGCGGTGGGAAAATGTTCATCAATTTTTTAACTTTCGTGCCATTTTCCTGTTTTAGCGAGTGCTACGACAGTCTATAATAAGAGTGATTTCGTGTTCTACAGAGATGGAGCAGCGCATGCAGCGCGTAACCTTGATCCTCGACCGATTGGCTGCTCTGCGCGAAACCTTTGGCCCTGAAGCCAATTGGTGGGTTCATGCGTTTGTTGCCGATCTTCAGGCGCTGGTACTTCGTGTAACTGGCTCGACCGCGTATGTTACTTCAACCATTCAAATCGCTACGGAAGCCAGCGAAGGACCATTACTGATCCTCAGTGGTGATACGCCACATCTACCTGAGTCACGGGTTCGCGATGCCTATACCCTCTTAGATAGTGGCACCGATGTGGTGATAGGGTTATGCGATCGTGGCTCCTGGTATTTGCTGGGTATCCGCCATCTGTCAGTTGTCGGAACAATTCCGCTTGTCTCGGAAGAGGTACGGCTATGGCTGAGCGGTTTGCACCGCCATGGTGTCCGTATCGCCTACCTGCCACTCTGGTTTCGGATCGTGTACGTATCAGATTTGGTCACCCTGTCAGTTGCGCTCCGCACGATGCCAGAAGGGTATGCCCCTTCAACCCGACGCCTCCTCGGCGGTGGTGCCCGCGAACGCGAATGGGGGGCATGACCTCATGACAATTGGCACAACTTATGGTATACTTCTTATCGGCGTGCATCAGATGCACGCCAACCTTTTACGTTGGAAGCATTAGCACTCTCACTTAGCGAGTGCTAACAATCGACCTGCAAGGCAGGATACAGCGATGAGCGGACCTCTGACCGAACGCCGGCAGATGATTCTCAAGCTGGTCATACAAGAGTTTGTCGATACGGCAACGCCGGTCGCTTCCGAGACGCTGGTGCGCAAATATCGCCTCCCCGTCTCGCCTGCGACGGTGCGGAATGATATGGCCGCACTCGAAGAGTTGGGTTTTCTGACCCATCCGCACACGTCAGGCGGGCGTATCCCGACTGATGCGGGTTATCGCTTTTTCGTTGAGAACTTGATGGAGCGCACATCGCTCTCTCCTGCCGAACAGCGCATGATTCGCCACCAGTTTTACCAGGTACGTGGCGAACTTGATCAGTGGGTGCAACTGGCATGTGCTGTGCTTGCCCGTACAGCGCATAACGCTTCGGTTGCCACCGCTCCCCGCGCCGAGCAGCTTCGCTTCAAGAGCCTGGAGTTGATCGCAATCCACGAAACAATGGCACTGGCGGTTATCGTCTTTCACGGCGGGATTATCAAACAGCAGACCCTGCCCATCGAGCCGGGTCGTACACCAGAGGACCTGCGTCGGGCTGCTGGTGTGGTAAGCGATCTGCTCGCTGATGCAACCTTAACCCGGGCTGAAGAGCTGGCTGCCGTGGCGACCTTCAACGGTGTCCCGCTCAGCGAGTTTGAGCGGACACTGGTTGATATGGTGGTGCGAGCGATGATTGCTTTTGAAGAGCAGGCGCAAGAGCAGATCTATTCTGATGGTCTGCTTGAGATGTTGAGTCAGCCTGAGTTCATGCCTGCTAGTGGCCGTGATGATGCTGAGCGAGCCATTGAACGATTACGCCGTACTCTTGAAATTCTTAAGAGTGGCCGCGGTCTTGGTCCACTCATTCCCCAGGCCCTCGCCTCCGGTGGGGTGCAGGTGATTATTGGTGGCGAACACGGCGAAGACGCTATGCGCGATTACAGTGTGATCTTGGCGCGCTACGGCGTCGAGGGAGCGTTGGTTGGTGTGCTCGGTGTGATTGGGCCAACCCGTATGGCCTATCCACGTTCGATCTCAACAGTGCGCTATATCGCATCATTGATGAGTAACCTGTTGGCCGATCTCTATTACGCGAATCCTCGTCCTTCGGAACCAGATGTTGATACTCCTGCAACTTCGTGAATTGAGATATACCTTGTGAGGGAACTATGGCAAATACGGAAGAAGTGAAACCCGATACAGCAGTTCAAGACGCGGCTGCTAATGCGCAGAACGAAGGAGCAGACGCGACGACGGCTCAGCCATCGGTGGCTACCGCCGATGGCGGAGTGGTTGACTCGGAGGCGTTGATCGCCGATCTGCAAAACCGCCTGGCTCAGGCTGAAGCTCAGGTTGCCGAATATAAAGATCAGTGGATGCGGGCCGTGGCTGATTATCGCAACTTCAAGCGCCGTACCGAAACCGAACGCAGTGAGCTGATACGTAATGCCGGTGCAGCACTTATTTTGAAGTTGCTACCGGTCCTCGATGACTTCGAGCGGGCGATTGCCAATGTGCCACCTGAGATTGCCGAAACACCGTGGTGGCAGGGAACGCAACTTATTGCTCAAAAATTACGTACAATCCTCGAAAGCGAAGGGGTCAAGCCGATTGAGGCGTTGGGGCAGGACTTTAACCCCAATTTGCACGAGGCGGTGATCTACGAAGAAGCAGAAGGGCAAGAAGGTAAAGTTATTGCAGAATTACAGCGTGGCTATCTGCTCCACGACCGTGTCATCCGTCCGAGTATGGTTAAGGTGGGTCGCGGTTAGGAACTAGAACGTTTTTTGAGATGAAGGTAAGCTCCCATGCCAAAAGTAATTGGGATTGATCTGGGCACAACCAACTCGGTGGTCGCTGTGGTTGAAGGCGGTGATGTGGTTGTTATCCCCAATGCTGAAGGGTCGCGTCTGACCCCGTCGGTGGTGGCCGTTACCAAATCTGGCGAGCGCGTCGTTGGTCAGGTGGCCCGTCGGCAGGCGGTAACGAATCCTGAAAATACCATCTTTTCCGTGAAGCGCTTTATCGGTCGGAAGTTTAACGAACCCTCAGTGCAACAAGACAAAGAGCTGGTTCCCTACCATATCACCGCTGCACCCAACGGCGATGTGCGCGTGTTGATGGCCGGTCGTGAGTATGCGCCACCTGAAATCTCGGCGATGGTGCTGCAAAAATTGAAGGCTGATGCTGAAGCCTATCTCGGCGAGCCGGTGACGCAGGCGGTGATCACAGTACCGGCCTACTTTAATGATAGCCAGCGTCAGGCTACCAAAGACGCCGGTAAGATTGCTGGTCTCGAAGTGCTGCGGATCGTCAACGAACCAACGGCCAGTGCCCTTGCCTATGGGCTTGACAAGAAGGGCAAAGATGAACTGGTCGTCGTCTACGATATGGGTGGCGGCACCTTTGACGTTAGCATTCTTGAACTCAGTGATGGTGTGGTTGAAGTGAAAGCCACCAGTGGCGATACGCATCTTGGTGGTGATGACTTTGATCAGCGCATTATCGACTGGCTGGCCGATGAGTTTCAAAAGGAGCATGGGATTGATTTGCGCGCCGACCGTGTGGCGCTGCAACGGTTGAAAGAGGCGGCAGAAAAGGCCAAAATGGAGCTTAGCTCGTTGATGCAGACCGAGATCAGCCTGCCCTTTATCACCGCCGATCCGAGCGGTCCGAAGCATCTGCATGCAACGCTCACCCGCGCCCGCCTTGAGCAACTCTGCGCTGATTTGATCGAACGCAGTATGGGGCCAGTCCGACAGGCACTGCGCGATGCAGGTCTCCAACCAGGTCAGATCGATGAAATTATTCTGGTAGGAGGACAGACCCGCATGCCAGCGATCCAGGCAGCCGTGCGCAACTTTTTCGGCAAAGAACCAAACCGCAGCGTTAACCCTGATGAAGTAGTTGCCATCGGCGCAGCGATCCAGGCTGGTGTGCTGGCCGGTGAAGTGAAAGATGTGCTCTTACTCGATGTGACACCGTTGACGCTCGGTATCGAGACGCTTGGTGGTGTGATGACGCCCCTGATTGAGCGCAATACCACTATCCCGACCCGCAAGAGCCAAATCTTTTCTACCGCCAGCGATAACCAGACGAGCGTCGAGATTCATGTGTTACAAGGTGAGCGTGCGGAGGCGCGTTACAATAAGAGCCTGGGCCGCTTTGAGTTGTCGGGGATTCCCCCTGCTCCCCGTGGTGTCCCGCAGATTGAAGTGACGTTTGATATTGACGCCAACGGGATTGTGAGTGTCAGTGCTCGCGATAAGGCGACCGGTAAAGAACAGCGTATTACTATCACGGCTTCTTCAGGCCTCTCGCAGGAAGAGATTGAGCGGATGGTGCGCGATGCTGAGCTTCATGCTGAAGAAGATCGTCGCCGCCGTGAGTTGATTGCCGCCCGTAATCACGCCGATAGCCTGCTTTACACTGCGGAAAAGACGTTACGCGAAGCTGGCGAACACGTCGATCCAAATGTGCGGGCGACCGTCGAAGAGAAGATGATGGCGCTCCGCAGTGTTGTCGCCGAAGATGACGAGCAGACGATTCGGAATCGTATCGCTGAATTGGCCGTTGCGTTACAGCATATCTCAACCGGGGCAACATCAAACGGTGCTGCCGGTACCGTTGTTGATGAATCGGTAGGCGAGTAGGCTTATACCAGGCTACTGGCCGGTAGCACACGTCGTGAGGACACCGTATGACAGCGGGAGCCAAACGTGATTATTACGAAGTACTCGGGGTGAGTCGGAGTGCGACGCCCGATGAAATCAAAAAGGCGTATCGTCGGCTAGCCCGCCAATATCATCCCGATGTGAATAAATCGCCGGACGCTGAGGCGAAGTTCAAAGAGATCAACGAGGCCTACGAGGTGCTCTCTGACGAACAGAAGCGGGCGATGTACGATCGGTTTGGTCACAATCCGCCCGGTTTCGGTGGCGTTGGCGCTGATCCGTTTGGAGGTGTTGATCCCTTTAGCTCGATTTTCGATGCCTTTTTCGGTGGTGTCGGGGCGGGACGCAGCACCCGTGGGCCGCTGCGCGGAGCCGATCTGCGCTATACACTGCGGCTTACCTTTGAAGAGGCAGTGTTCGGGACCGAAAAGGAGATCGAGTTCCGTCGTCTCGAAACATGTCCGGTATGCCATGGTTTTGGTGCCGAACCTGGTACCGAACCAACGCGCTGTCCTCGTTGTGGCGGTACCGGTGAAATCCGTCAGCGTGCACCCATCTTCAATATGGTGACGGTGACGACCTGTGATACCTGTGGTGGCACCGGTTACGTAATCCCTATTCCCTGTCGTGAATGTCGTGGTGAAGGTCGGGTACGACAGACCCGCAAAATCACGGTGCGCGTACCGGCGGGTGTCGATAGTTCACAACAGATTCGGATTAGTGGTGAAGGTGAGGCCGGGCCGCGTGGTGGGCCACCGGGGAACCTTTACGTTGCCCTTGATATTCAGCCGCATCCCCTTTTCGAGCGCGATGGCAACGACATTATTCTCAATCTGACCATCAATGTTGCTCAGGCCGCGTTGGGTGGAGAAGTCAGTGTGCCAACGCTCGAAGGGACAGAAAAGCTGCGTCTTCCACCTGGCACCCAGCACGGCCAAACCTTCCGCTTACGTGGGAAGGGGGTTCCCTATTTGCGGCAACAGGGTCGCGGTGATCAGATCGTAGTGATTCGGGTAGAGGTTCCGACGAAACTGACCGATCACCAGCGTCGCCTTTTCCAGGAATTGGCCCAAACCTTTGCGTCCCACGACGACAACCACGACGATGGGTTCTTTGGGCGGATTAAAGATGCGTTTGGTTTGTAAACCACGGTATTGGCATTGCGGTTTCACCTGCAATCTCAGGTGCGATGAGGGGGCGAGAGGGTCGAGGCGGCTGGGTGAAACATTGCTCACATCCAGCCAGGTCTGTTCGCGCCGATGGAACCTTTGTGAGCTTGAGTACTGAGTGAATAGTCATGACAACGGAACTCCTCTATGGGCGCAATGCGGTGCGCGAGGTACTGAGTGCTCGTCGCCGTACATTGCGCCGTTTGGTTCTCTCGCGGAGCGTCCAGGAAAGTGGCGTCATCGCCGAAATTATTCATCTGGCGCAACAAGCCGGTATTCCGGTGGAGCGTATCGAACGCCAAATGCTGGATCGCCAGTTGCGCGATGTTAATCATCAAGGGGTAATGCTCGAAGCTGGCCCCTACCCTTACGTTGATCTTGATACCTGTCTCAATGCTGCGACAGAACGACGGGAAGCGGCCTTACTGCTATTGCTCGATCATCTGCAAGACCCCCAAAACATCGGTACTCTCCTGCGCACGGCAGAGGCTGTCGGATGTCATGGTGTCCTGATTCCCGGTCGGCGGGCGGCTGAAATTACTCCAGCCGTTGTTAATGCGAGCAGCGGTGCGGTCGAGCATCTACGGGTAGCAATGGTGTCAAACTTGAACCAGACGATTGAAGAATTGCAACGAGCTGGTGTCTGGGTGGTTGGTCTCGAACAGGACGATCAGGCGCAAGACATCGATGCGGTTGATCTCGATCTGCCGCTGGCACTCGTGATCGGTGCCGAAGGTACCGGCATTGCTCGCCTGGTGCGCGAGCGGTGCGACTTTCTGGTTCGTTTACCGATAATTGGCCAGGTTGGATCACTCAATGCAGCGATCGCGGGGAGTATCGCTATCTACTACGCCTGGCGTCAACGCCATCGCCCGGTTGCTGACTGAGACAGGATCATTTCCTCTGACTTGAAGCTCTATTGGGTCTGCGCTAGAATACGCAACGTAAGAACAGAGAGGAGGCGTATGCGCTGGATTATACTCGCTGCTTTTGGTATCGCGTTGGGATATATCGTATTCCTGCAACGCAAGCTAGCCGCTGCCGAGCGTCGTGGTGATATGTACCGCGATATAGCCCAGCGGCTGGAACTACAGCTTGCCGGCCTCAAGACTCAGTAAGTGTACGTGAGCATGTCTGTCGCCTCTGATATATCGTCTGGTGTATCAGCCAACGGTATTGTCATTCGGTCGGCACGTCTGAGTGATATTGATGCTATCGTCGCCCTGCATCGTGAAGCCTTTGCCGACACCTTTGGCGCTGCGTTTGGCCCGCACGGCGGTGAGCGTGGCGCCCAAGCGTTGGCGGTTGGTTGGCGCCGGCAGGGTGCAGCCGCCTTGCAAGGTATGTTCGTGGCCGAATACGACAACCAGGTCATCGGTACTACCAGTTTGCGAACTCGTGATATGATGAGTGGCGGCGGCTTTGCCGAATCGGCATTCTTTGAAATTCTGGGCTGGTGGGGGGCGCTTCGCTCACTCTTCGCGCTATCGTTACTCGATCACCAGATCGGGCACGGTGAAGGGTTTATTGCCGATGTTGCGGTCGCACCGGCCTGGCGCCGACGCGGGGTAGCTCGTGCACTGTTGCAACAGGCCGAACAGTATGCTCGCTCACGTGCCCTGACCTACCTTGGCCTGTACGTGCGCGAGACGAACCAGCCGGCCCGCACGTTGTACGAGCGGCTTGGCTTTCAAGCGCTGTATGTACGGCACTCGTTCTTTGGTCGCTTGTTCTTTGGTCAAAGTGGTTGGATCTACATGCGCAAAGACCTGGATTGAAACGTCTGGTAACCGGCACGGTTCCAACCATCACTGTTGAACCCTTGCTCTTGTACGTCCGGATTATGCACAGGTATCAGCAGCAACAGCTAAATACCAATGGAGAACACAGACAATGACGTCTCACCGTATCAATCCGTTTCACGTTGCCCAACAGCAGTTCGATCAGGCAGCCGAAATGCTCCATCTCCCGGATGACATTCGGGCAATTCTGCGCGTGCCCCAGCGAGAATTGACGGTCAATTTTCCGGTACAGATGGATGACGGTAGTACACGGGTTTTTACCGGTTATCGAGTCCAGCACAACCTGAGCCGTGGCCCGGTGAAGGGAGGTATTCGCTACCATCCGAGTGTTGATATCGATGAAGTACGTGCCCTGGCGATGTGGATGACCTGGAAGTGTGCGCTGGTCAATATTCCTTACGGCGGTGCCAAGGGTGGCGTGATTGTTGATCCTAAGCAACTCTCGCCTGGTGAACTTGAACGACTGACCCGACGTTTTGCTACTGAGATCAGTATCTTGCTCGGCCCTGAAAAGGATATTCCTGCACCTGATGTGGGTACCAATGCCCAGATCATGGCCTGGATTATGGATACCATCTCGATGCATCGTGGCTACACGGTACCCGCTGTCATTACCGGTAAGCCGGTGAATGTTGGTGGCTCGTTGGGTCGGGTTGAGGCAACCGGTCGTGGTGTCATGCTGATGGTGCGTGAGATGGCACGGCAGTTAGGCTGGTCGCTCGATGGATTGCGCGTGGTGGTGCAGGGATTCGGAAATGTGGGGAGCACCGCCGCTTATTTGCTGCATCAACTCGGTTGCAAGGTGATCGGGGTGGCCGATGCCTCCGGTGGTTACTATTGCGCGCAGGGACTTGATATTCCGGCAATGCGTGCCCATACCGAACAACACTCGTTCCGTCTGCTCGACGGCTATAGAGCAGCCGGCGTCGAACGGATCAGTGGCAGCGAATTGCTCGAACTAGAGTGTGATGTATTGATACCGGCAGCGCTCGAGAATCAGATTACCGGCGAGAACGCTGAACGAATCCGTGCTCGCCTGATCGTCGAGGGGGCGAACGGGCCAACGACACCAGAAGCCGATGCCATCCTTGGTGAACGAGGCATCATCGTTGTGCCTGATATTCTGGCAAATGCCGGTGGTGTGATTGTCTCTTACTTCGAGTGGGTGCAGGGCTTGCAAGAGTTCTTCTGGGACGAACAAGATATTAACGAGAAACTCGAACGGATTATCGTTGGTGCATTTCAACAGGTGTACGCGATGGCTGGGCAAAGACAGATTCCATTACGGCTCGCAGCGTATCTCCTGGCCGTACAACGAGTCGCCGACGCTAATCTCACTCGTGGCGTTTATCCGTAAAGGGATTGTGACGCAGCGCCAAGTTCGGCTCCTCTGGTCGACCCTCGCTGCATCACCGGGCAGGAGGAGTTATGCAGATTGTGCTTGTCGAGGATAATCCGCTAATGCAGCAACTGTTCACCATCTTCCTACAGGGGCAGGGATGTAACGTAACGGTCGTTGCTACCGGCGCTGCGGCATTGGCCGTATCGGTGCCACTTCCGGCGGTGTTTATCATCGACTTGCGCTTGCCCGATTGTAATGGATTTGACCTTGTGCAACAACTACGTGCCCATCCGGTGTATCACCGTTGCCCGACGATTGCGCTGAGTGGTCTCGGCGAGAGTGATCGTCGGGTAGCGTTGGCCGCAGGTTTCGACCGTTTCCTCACGAAACCTACTGATCTCGATGAATTGATGCAGGTGATTACCGAATTAGCAGAGCAATCTTCTCCATACTAGATGTGTGGCTGGCAATGAAAGCAATCGCACGACGTCTCATCTTGTGGGATATTGACGGAACTCTTCTTTCAACTGATGGTATTGCGGCTGAGGCGATGCGTACTGCCCTCCGTAAGCTGATAGGCCCCGGTGTACATCTCGAGCGGACTTCGTATGCCGGGAAGACTGACTGGCAGATTATCCGCGAGAGTATCCCTTCGTTCGATGCAGCAACTGCCCATAAGCGCCTGCGTGAGTTTATCGAATTGTATACTGCCGAGCTGAATGCGCAACGTGAAGCATTAATTGCGCGCTCTACTGTCTTTACGGGAGTTGTTGAAGCTCTCCAAGCCTTGACTGAATATGGGTGTCAGGCGCCCCTGACCGGAAATGTTGTGGCTGCGGCACGCATCAAGTTAGAATGTACCGGCCTGCTTCCCTGGCTTGATCTCGAAGCCGGTGCGTATGGCGATGACCACTTTGATCGTCTGGCGCTACCGCTGATTGCAACCGTTCGTGCGTCTAGTCGTTATCGTTACAACTTTTTGCCTGCTGACGTCGTCATTATCGGTGATACCCCGCGTGATATTGCTTGTGGCAAAAACTTTGGTGCTCGTACTGTAGCGGTGGCAACTGGCCCCTTCACAATGACCGAACTGTCCTGGCATCGTCCTGACGCACTACTCCCTGATCTCAGCGATACTTCAGCCGTACTGAAAGCGGTGTTGGGTACGTGAACACGTGATGTAGGAAATGTGCAACCGATATTGGCGAGAGGCGGGTTGGGTACCCGCCCCAGAAATCATTCCAGATCAGGCAAGTGATACGTTTTACTGATTACTGCGCTACCAGGCCACCATCAACCACCATCAGATGTCCGATCACATACGATGCAGCCGCCGAACAGAGCCATACGACTGCCCCGGCAACCTCTTCAGGGGTGCCAATTCGGCCAATCGGCAAGGTTGCCAGCGCACCGGCTTCTACGCCAGGTTGGGCAAGGAGACGTTCAAGCATCGGGGTATAGATTGATCCCGGACAAACAGCATTAATGCGGATGCCTGCCTTAGCATACTCAATTGCCGCTGCCTTCGTGAGTTGTACGACGCCTCCCTTAGCAGCACAGTACGCCGGTAGCCCCGGTGCACCTACCAAGCCCACCACAGAAGCCGTATTGACAATTGCACCACCGCCCTGTTGTAGCATCTGGCGTATCTCATACTTCATACAGAGCCACGTTCCCTTGAGATTCGTGGTGATGGTGCGATCCCAGTCATCTTCTGGATAATCAGCGGTAGGTGCAATAATACCTTCAACGGCTGCATTGTTGTGGGCGAAATCAAGCCGTCCATAATGCGCAACGGTTTGTTGAATTAACTCTTCAACTTCCGCCGCTTTTGAAATGTCAGCCTTAATAAAGAGTGCTTCACCACCCATCGAAGTAATCATCTGTGCCGTTTCTTCACCCCCCGCGACCTGAATATCCGCCACAACAACTCGTGCCCCTTCACGGGCAAACGCGAGGGCACTGGCCCGCCCGATGCCAGATGCGGCCCCGGTAACAAGTGCAACTTTGCCATGGAATTGAGACGTCACGGTATGCTCCTATGCTGAACGAAAAGGCTCCTGCAACGGCTGTAGTATACAAGACATTGTTGTAGCTGTGCAACAGAAGGAAGCAAGGGGGTAGTTTAGCGTCGTTTATGGTGTTTTCTTTGGTGATAGAGATTTGCTGAAGTTCTCACAAGAAGAGCGGGTTGAAAACCCGCTCTTGCGCTCCTACTGGCAAGACATCTTCACCGTCCTACAACGAGCGTGGCCCACCGTGTAGTTCTTCCACCAAATGCGCACGTGCCTCGACAACGCTCATTTGGGTCGAAGCATAGAGCGAGGCCGCGCGCATAATCTCTTTGGCCTGCTCTTTGGGCATAGCCCGTACTTGTTCAAGGGTCAGTCCTTGACTGTGTAGATACTCCAGGATGTAAGCTTGTTCGAGGTGCTCGTAACCTTCGCGTGCGCCGACATCAACCAGCTCTTCATCTTTTTCAGGCATCGTTGCCATATCGCACCTCCTCGTTGTATGCTCTCAGCACTATTATATTGGCACCGGCGCACGCTGTGAAGAGCAAAATTGGCAACTATTTCAGACGGCGGTTGTAGTTGCTTTAGTGCGAGCATGTTCCTGCTCGGCCAGATACCAGGTTGCTTCCATTGCGGCCCGACAACCATCGCCGGCCGCAGTAATCGCCTGACGATAGATGTGGTCGGTCACGTCACCGGCAGCAAAGATACCGGGGATGTTTGTGCGGGTACGCCCATCGGTAACAATGTAGCCACCTTCATCAAGCTCAAGGATACCGCGGAACAGATCGGTATTTGGTACGTGCCCGATATACGGGAAGACACCGTCGGTTGGCAGCTCACTCACCTCGCCGGTCTTCAGATTGCGTAATGTGACCGACTCAACCTTATCTTTGCCGTTGATCGCAATCACAACCGAGTTCCAAATAAAACGTACCTTTGGATTACTGAAGGCGCGTTCCTGCAAAATTGGATCGGCGCGGAGAGTGTCGCGTCGATGAACGATGACCAGCTCATCGACATAACGGGTAAGGAACAGCCCTTCATCGAGCGCACTGTTACCCCCGCCAACGACCACCACTTTCTTGCCCCGGAAGAAGAAACCATCGCAGGTTGCACAGTAGCTCACCCCCCGATTCGCCAGCTCCTCCTCACCAGGCACCCCAAGTTTACGTGGTGAAGCGCCCGTACTGACGATGATGGCATCGGCGGTCACGATCTGGCCGCTATCGGTATGGATCACGAAGGGGCGTTGGTCTACTTCTACCTTCGTCACCATCGTATCGAGATACGTTGCACCAAAACGGGCTGCCTGCTTCTCCATGGCCTCGGCCAGCTCAAAACCACCAATCCCATCTACGAAGCCCGGATAATTCTCTACTTCGCTGGTGGTGGCAATCAGACCTCCGGGTTGCAAACCGCGAATGACTAGCGGCTCCAGGTTGGCCCGTGCCGCGTAGAGAGCCGCCGTCAGACCGGCTGGACCCGAACCAATGATAACAACTTTGTGATGCATACGACAGCAATCTCCTGGTATCAATTTCGACACATAATCACTCTTGCGACAACGGAATTGTCGCTCACAAAAGGGAGTATAGCACGTCCTGGCGATTGTTGTCTGTAATCCAGATTACCCCCCTGGGGTATGGGATTGATTTATTGCTTGTTGATCAGTAATTCGTCGTGGTGTCCAGTGGGATCGGACGCCGGGTATCGGTGGTGGTGGTCGGTCGCCGCAGAAAAGCCAGACGATTCGAAACCCAAGCTCATGCAACCGCAATAGTGCGGCCTGAACCGGTTCAGACGCGACTGCGCCGATCAACACAATCGTAGCCCCGGGATGCAGGTCGGTGGTGATCAACCGGAGCAAGCGGGCAGCGGGTAGCACTGAATAGGCTGTCAGTCGGGCCAGGGTTTCCATGATCTGAGCAAGCTGGTTGGGACTACGACCGGGCGGCAATCGTACCAGATGTTCATCTTCAACCGGCGCGCCATTGACGTACAATCCAACCGCATGGCCTGCATTGATACTATGATGAGCCAGCGTAGCCGTTACGCCGATCAGATGTTCGACCAGTTCAGGATCGATACCCTGAAAGTAGAACTCAAACGTATCGAGATCGAGAACCAGTGCCAGCACGTGAGCGGTTGTCGGTTCGTAGACGCGGGTTTGGAGGGTACCGGTGCGCGCCGTAGCAGCCCAGTGCACATCTTTAAGCGGGTCTGAAGGCGTATAGTCACGTACTCCGACTACTCGCAACGGGTCACGCACAAGAGCCGCTGCTCGTGTCAACCCAAGTGGATCGCGGGCCGGTAAACCAAGATCGGTCAGATTGAGGAGTTTTGGATAAACGAGTAACGTCACATCGGCAGCAAAGGTCTCTGCCGTGCGAAAGAGACCAAACGGATCACCACTCTGCACCTGGGCCGGCCCGAAGCGAAATGCACCGCGACGCTCGCAGTGTAATCGGTACCGCCAGATGACCCGTTCGTACCAGCGTAAGCCGGTGCTTCTGCGGATGATGCTGACCTGGCGACTTCCGCTAAAGATCACCGGCGCTCCCACCACCGTGATCCCGTTGGGAATGGCATCGAACACCTGAACCTGTGCCAGCGGCAATAGCTTCCGATTGGTCATGGTGATCGTCAGTGTAAGCTCATCACCGGGAAACGCACGAAGTTGACTCAACGTGCGTAGATATTCCACCCGTCGCAATGCCCAGCGCTGCCAGAGACGGGCCATGCCAAGACTGACCAGGATCGTTGCCACCAACAACGCCAGTGCTGACTGACGAAAGATCAGTGCCAGGATAAACACTACGAAGAGTGCCAGTATCATAACGATATCACATCTCGTTTATTCACCGGGTAATCGGCGTCGGCTCAAGGGGATGGTGAAAAAGAACCGTGAGCCACGACCGACCTGGCTCTCAACCCAAATGCGACCGCCGTGCGCTTCCACAATTGCTCTGGCAATAAACAGGCCCAGACCACTGCCGGGCTGGTCACGCCGCAGACGAGTATCGACTCGATAAAAACGTTCAAAGATCAACTCTTGTTCTTCTGGCGGAATACCGATCCCCTGATCGGCGACATAGACAATGGCCATGTCGCCTTCGGCGCGGGCGCCGATCCGAACGACGCCGCCATTTGGGCTGTACTTGACGGCATTTTCGATCAGATTATTCAGCACCTGGCGAATCCGCTCGTAATCAGCGTAGACCGGCGGCATATCATCAGGTACCCGTATCTCGAATTCGATCCGCTCACCAACCTGGGTGGCGAAGCGACGTACTACCTCGGTCACCAATAGATGCAATGACACATCACTTCGTTCGAGCCGCAGTCCTCCTGCAGCAATGCGTGAGACATCGAGCAAATCTTGAATCTGACGAGCCAGACGGTCAGCCTCTTCGCCGATGACCTGGAGTGCTTCGCGGTATTGTTCGACCGTGAACTGACCATCAGGACGAAGCATCGTTTCGGCAAAGCCCTTGATGATACTCACCGGTGTCCGCAACTCGTGCGAAATGACCGAAATGAACGTGTTCTGGCGCTCTTCCTCAATCTTTTGGTCCGTAACATCACGTACATTTGCGATGGCGCTCAACAGTTGGCCGTGGCTTCCCCGTTGTGGTGCGTAGCGATTCTGGATAAATAACTCACGGCCATCACGAGTAGTAATCCAACCTTCAACGACAGGGTTGGCGAGGTCGGGATGGCGTTGCAGCGGACACTCGTTTAGGCAGATATTTACTCCCTGTGCATTGCGAATCCCAAGGATTTCGGCGCATGGACGGCCGATTGCCTCTTCACGTGACCAGCCGGTCAATAATTCCATCGTGTGGTTGAAGGTAGTAATTCGCCAGCGGCCATCGATAATCATCACCCCATCGGCTGACTGCTCAATTAGCGCATTCAGATGCTGTTTCTCGCGTAACACACTTTGAAACAGGCGAGCATTTCCTACGGCGATAGCTGCCTGATCGGCGAAATCTTGCAGAATCTGGCGATCATCAGCCGAGAATGCCACATTGAGAGCAGCACGGAAAACGTAGATCACACCGAGTGAGGTATCACGAACCGTCAGTGGTAATGCGATCATCTGGCGCAGTGGAATACCGGTATCAAGGGAGACCTCACGCAGTACCTGCGGGCCGTAGCGACTGAGCTCGGCAATCGGGATGTGCAGCAGCGGGGCAAAGGCGGGCCAGAGATCGCGCGGCAATTGCGCTGAGGCTCGAATACGGAGCATTCCATCTTCTTCGTCGAACAGGGCAATAAAGCCGAGTGTGCCGGCTAATAATTCGACCGCATACGTGATCACCAGATTTAGCACACTGCCCAGATCGAGCTGTGCCGTGAGGGCCCGGCTAATTTGCAGTAGATATTCGCGTTGTCGGAGGCGTAGATCGGTCATAATCGTCTATTGTAACACAGGAGTGTACGCTCCTATCGTCGTGAGCATGTGTAAACTTTTACACTTCTTATTCCACGCAGAAGGTGTCGTTGTCAAATATTACACAAGTGCGTACAGCCCTTGTATCTCAACATCGGTGTGATAATCCTTGTCTCATACAATGGCGTATCGTGCGCATGGTCTCTCCTCCGTTCTGCCCACCCGGTTACTATTTACACAACGACTCGACAATATTGCTGATACGTGGTATGATGATAAAAAATTATACCGTCAACCAATAACATTACATTCAGAATTCCTGAGTACACGGGTATACGTGACGGAGATCGGTAACCGTAGGCCGTTTAACCTGAGCGCGAGGAGGGTAGGTGAGCAAGTATTCACCACCAATGCCTGGCACAGGCAGTGAAGCCATTGCTATCCGGTGTGGCGAGGAGATCGGCATGAAAATCAACCAAAGCAGCAAACGTGCCCAAAAACTCATTCGCGAACACAAATTAACGCCCGAAGAGATTCAGCAGATCATTGCGGCTGCACGTATCAACCTCGCCACATTTGATCCCGGCTATCGGGCTAACGTCACCCAAATTGCCGATGAACTACAGAAAAGTCGCCCAACCATCTATGGTTGGGCTGATCGGGCCCTGGCCGCAACTATCCACTCCCTGCGGAACATCCGCGCCGGTCGCCCCCCGAAAGATCGGGAACGCAACAATGTGACTGGTGAAATGGAGTGACGATATGGAAACATTCTGGTTCAACGACAGTGTATAATACACAGTGCGTGCGGTAAAGTGAGGTAGCATGAGTAGCGAGCTGAAAGAGCTTCTAACCCGATTTCGCATGGTCGAAAGCGTTGAAGCTGCTGCGGTAGTAGCCACTGATGGTCTTTTGATCGAAAGTGTCACTCGTCTGGGGGTGGATATTGATGCTATCGGTGCAGTGGCATCCAACGGGCTGGCCATGGCCGATGCGCTGGGACGAGAAGTCGCCAAGGGTCGTACCGTTCAGGCAGTGCTTGAATACGATGATGGCCTGGTCATTATTGAACCGATCAGTAGTGATGCCATGCTCTTGTTATTGACCAACTCACGCGATGATCTTGGCTTTCTTCGTTTTCTTGCTGCCAAACATCGTGACGAGATGATCGATGCGCTCAGCGCAATTTGACAACGGTATGTTATAATTTGAAGCAGTAACGCATCGACACCCGCCACTCTCATACGTGAAGGTAGGCTGCGATGGATCCTCAGTTGACAAGTATCATCGTACCTTCGGAAGAGATCGCTCAAATTGAAGAGTGTCTCTCCCGGCTGGTGGAAGACACCGGCAGTGACTATGCATTGCTCCTCGATAAAAGTGGTCAGGTCATCTCCTCGAAAGGCGATGGCGACCGGCAAGACATTACTGCGCTAGGTGCCCTAATTGCCGGTGTGTTCGCTTCCTCGCGAGAGGTGGCCAAGCTCTTGCGCGAACGCGATTTTCGGGCATCGTTCCAGCAAGGGGTGCGCGAAAATATCTTCATCGCGTTGATCGAGGAACAATGGATTCTGTGTATCATCTTCAACAAGGGCACACATATCGGTCTAGTGAAGGTGCTAACCAAGAAGGCGACCGATGAGTTGGCTGCCGTTCTCGAACGGGTACGGCAACAGCATAAGGCGCGTGATGAAGTGCTTGGTTCCGCCTTCCGTACTTCAATGGAAGATACCATTGATCTGTTGTTCCGTGATTAGCCGCGCTTCCATCCTGCTGATTGGTCGTGTCGGGGTGTGATCCGACCGGCTCCGCGAGAGAATCTATGGCTCTGATCAATGTCGCTGCGCGTGAAATACACTGCAAGATTGTGTACTATGGGCCTGGGATGTGCGGCAAGACAACGAACTTGCAGTATATCCATAGCCAGGTGCCAAAAGAGGTAAAAGGCGATCTCCTCTCTATTGCAACTGAAACTGAACGAACGCTCTTCTTTGATTTCTTGCCACTTGACCTCGGTAAGGTGCGCGGATTTCAAACGCGCTTTCATCTGTATACAGTACCGGGGCAGGTACTCTACGAGCGGACACGGGTGGCAGTGTTGAACGGTGCTGATGGGGTGGTCTTCGTGGCCGACTCGCACAAGAACAAAATGCAGGAAAATATTAACAGCCTGCGTGAGTTGGCCCAGAATATTACCCGCCAGAATAAGCGATTTGCCGATTTTCCGATCGTATTGCAGTACAACAAGCGGGATTTGCCGCCAGAGGTGCTCACACCAGTGGCAACTATGGATCATTTCCTCGGTGTGAATAAGATGAATTGGCCGCGGATCGAGGCAATCGCTACCAAAGGCGTGGGGGTCTTTGAAACGCTGCGGGCAATCAGTCGGGTTGTCATTAGCAAGCTGTGATGTTGCTCTGCAACGTCGCACGCGCTAGTCAAAGGTGAGGCGCAGCTATGGCGCTGGCAGGTGATTTGAGCGAGTTTTCGCTCACTGACCTCATCCAGTTGTTGCAATTGAGTAAGAAGACCGGTGGAGTTGAAATTGATGGCCGGCGTGGTGCGCAGAAGTTGGCCGGTTGGATCTTTTTTCGTGATGGAAAGATTGTTGATGCAAAGCTGCCCGGTTTAGAACCACTGGAAGCGGTCTATGCGTTCTTTACCGTGACGAGCGGCCCGTTTCGTTTCCACGAAGGTGTGACGTCGCCCCAGGTCACGATTACCGTTAGCAATGAGTCGATCATCATGGAAGGGATCCATCGTCAAGAGACCTGGTCGCAGCAACAAGCAGCGCCCACGTTGTCGATGGTGCCCCGTCTAGTTCCTAACCCGTCTTCAGGTACGGTCGAGATTAGTCTCGATGCGGAAGAGTGGCGGGTGCTGACGATGATCAACGGCAAGCATACGGTTGGTCAGATCGCCCAGCGTAGTGGCCTGGGAGAAGCGCGAACCTGCGAGATTATTGCCAAATTAATGCAGAGTGGGCTGATCGAGCGTCGCGAAGCGGCAGCCGGTGAGTCATTGGCGCCAGAATTTGAACAGATTGCTGCCGGTTATCTCGGCGCCGGAGCAAACGTGCTGCTCCAGGAAGCGTATCGAATTGCCGGGGTGACCGATCCTTCACGGGCATCGGCAGCCGAGATGTTGGCGGCAGCCGATGCGTTTGAAGCTGAAGCACGGCGTTTGATTGGTGCTGATCGCGCCAGTCAGGCTGCTGCCCAACTACGCGAGCGAGCGCGTGAGGCGCTGGTTTGATTTGTGGTACAATGGCGATACACGACCCTGCCCGTCGCTGCGGGCAGGGTTTGGTCTTGAATAGGGTGAGGAGTATGTTGTGCGTGCGTTGATGAGCGTTTACGACAAGACAGGGATCGTTGAGTTCGCACAGGCATTACACAACCTCGGTGTTGAGATTATCTCCACCGGTCAAACGCAGCGGGTGTTACGAGAGGCCGGTATTCCGGCCCTGGCAGTGAGTGAGATAACGGGGTTTCCCGAAATTCTCGATGGCCGAGTCAAAACGTTGCATCCAGCCATTCATGCTGGCTTGCTGGCCCGCCGCGATCTCCCAACCCACATGGCCGAACTGGCCGCCCATCAGCTCAAACCGATTGATCTGGTTGTCGTCAATCTTTACCCGTTTGCGGCAACGATTGCCCGCTCTGATGTTTCTTTGCTTGAAGCTCAAGAGCAGATTGACATCGGTGGAGTCGCGCTGTTGCGTGCAGCGGCGAAGAATTTTTCAGATGTGATCGTCCTCGTTGATCCCGCCGATTATCCGGTTGTGCTTGATGGTTTGCGTACCGGTGATGTGCCACTTGCCGAGCGACGACGACTGGCTGCCAGGGCTTTTGCCCATACGGCTGAATATGATGCTACAATTGCAGCCTATCTCTGTACGGAACCCCTTCCTGAAATTTTGCCGCTCGCGTGGCGTAAGTATCAATCGCTGCGTTACGGCGAAAATCCGCATCAGGCAGCCGCACTGTATGGTGATTTCGGAACGTTTTTCCGCCAGTTGCACGGCAAAGAACTGAGTTATAACAATATTCTCGACACCGCAGCCGCGCAAGAGTTGATCGAGGAGTTTCCCCCTCATGAGGGTGCGGCAGTTGCTATCATCAAACATACCAATCCGTGTGGTGTTGCCGTCGCCCCTGATCTCCGCAGTGCCTGGGAAGCAGCGTTTGCCACCGACCGAGATGCCCCCTTCGGGGGCATTATTGCGGTCAATCGCACGGTTGATCTCGCTTTTGCCGAAGCGGTCAACGAGATTTTCTCGGAAATTATTATTGCCCCTGCTTTTGATCCTGATGCCTTAACATTATTGCAGCGCAAGAAGAATCGTCGTCTTTTACAGAGTCTGCGACCGGTTGCCGGGTCTGCCCGCTGGCAAATCCGCAGCGTTCCCGGTGGAGTGCTGGTGCAAGAACCGGATAGTGCTCCGCTGGCAGCCGAGGAGTGGCGGGTGGTAACCAAACGGGCACCAACCGATGCCGAAGTTGCTGCGTTACGTTTTGCCTGGCGTGTTGTGAAGCACGTGAAGTCAAATGCGATTGTCTACGCAGCTACCGACCGTACTCTGGGTATCGGTGCCGGTCAGATGAGTCGGGTTGATAGCTCGCGCCTGGCAGTATGGAAAGCGCAGCAGGCCGGCCTTGATCTGCGCGGGAGTGTGGTGGCCAGTGATGCGCTCTTTCCCTTCGCCGATGGAGTTGAAGCGGCGATTGCTGCCGGTGCTACGGCGATTATTCAACCCGGTGGTTCGGTGCGTGATGAAGAGGTAATTGCTGCGGCTGATGCTGCCGGTGCAGCAATGGTCTTTACCGGCCGCCGCCATTTCCGCCATTAACGAGGAGCGGTGACCACCGCTGCCTTATCAAACAGACACGGAGACAGAGTAAGCCCATGGTTGATATTGCTGAACCTTCGTTACTACCTGTTATCGTACAGCATGCTCGCAGTGGTGAAGTGTTGATGCTGGGATACATGAATGAAGAGGCACTGACTGCGACTCGCACAAGTGGCTTTGTGACGTTCTATAGTCGTTCACGTCAGCGGCTATGGCAGAAGGGTGAAACTAGCGGCCACACGTTGCGCGTTGTCGAAATCCTGCAAGATTGTGATGGCGATGCTCTTCTTATCCTGGCGGAACCGGCTGGGCCAACATGTCATACGGGCCGGCCAAGTTGTTTCTTCCGTGATCTGAGCGAGAGCGAAGTGAATGGCCCGCTGCCAGCCGTGGCAATTCTGGCCCGCTTGGCTGACCGCATTCACGACCGTCGCGATACCGATCCTGCTACCTCGTACACTGCCAGACTGCTCCACGGCGGTATTGACCGTATAGGTAAGAAGATCGGTGAGGAAGCAGCCGAGTTGATCATCGCCGCGAAAAATGGAAATCCGGCAGAGATAGCCTACGAATTGGCCGACCTGATTTACCATAGCCTGGTCCTACTTGAACAACAGGGGGTAACCACCGAAGCGGTTTGGGCCGAGCTGACCCGTCGTTATCAGGCCTCGTAATCGCAGATGATTGCGGGATAACTGTATGCATCATTGGGCTGGTCGAGTGTTGGTTGTAGATGATGATCCGCTCTTGCGTGATCTATGCCGACAGACCCTGGCACGTGCCGGGTTTGTTGTGGTGACTGCCGCCAATGCAACGATAGCTCTTGAGGCCCTCGAACAGACCATCTTTGATCTGGTCATCGTCGATCTGGCAATGCCGGGCGTCGATGGTATCCAACTCCTTGAATTGATCCGGTTACGCGATATTAGCGTCCCTATCTTAATAGTCAGTGGTATCGCTTCGGTTGAGCAAATTGTCCAGGCCATGCGTCTTGGGGCGCGCGGTTTGTTGATCAAACCGTTCCACGCCCAAGAACTGACCAGTATTGCGCACGAATTGGTCAGTAAACGGCAGGAAGTTCGTACCCGTGACCGGTTGGCAACCCTCCGACCGCTGTTGCAGATCAGTCAGCACTTATTAACCGAACTTGATCAGTCACACCTCTATGCCTTAATCATCGAAACGGTGCGGAGCGAAGTGCACGCCGAACGGGCGTCACTTCTGTTATTGGAGCCTGATGAGCAGTCGTTACGAATTGTGGCGTGTACCGGTTTACCCGATACCGTTGGCATCGGTACACTGATCCCGGTTGCAAGCAGTATATCGGGTTGGGTTGTGCGTCATCGTCAGTCTTTGTTGATTGATCAACGATTGACTTCATCACCATGGTTTGCCGAACTACGCCATTACCTGTTGGCCCCTGAATTGACCACTGCTTTATCGGTACCGATTATGGCTGGTGAGCGCGTCTTAGGGGTCCTCAATGCAGCCAAGGCGGCACCGGATACTGCTTTCACGATTGCCGATCAAGAATTGCTACAACTGTTGGCGCGGCAGGCAGCGGTTGCGATCGAGAATGCTCGCCTCTACGCTGAGGTCTCGCGCTCGGAGGCACGCTATCGCGCTTTACTACGCCACGCGAACGATGCGGTGCTCTTGCTTGATGTCACCGGTACTCATGTCCTTGATGCCAATCTGGCTCTGGCTCGTTTGTCAGGTTATCCGCACGAAACCCTCTTACAGCTTCACCCGCACCGATTACTCCCTACCCTGCCTGGCCTGTTAGCAACTGCGGTCAATGGTCGAAGTGAACAGCACGAGATTGAGACAACGCTTTGTACTGCTGATGGTCACGAGACTGCGGTAGCCGTAAGTGTGAGCGTCGTACCTGAAGGCGAACAACACCTCTTTTTGGTTATTGCCCGCGACATCAGCGAACGACAACGGCTAGCGCGCGAGCTTGCCCAAGTGGAAAAACTGGCGGCTATTGGTCGTCTTTCGGCGGCGATGGCCCACGAAATTAATAATCCTCTTCAGGCGTTTTCCGGTACGATACGCCTGTTGCAAAACCCCGATTTACCACCCGAGCGACGAGAACTCTACCTCACAAAAGCTGCGGCTGAACTCGACGGATTGATTCATCGCGTGCAACGAATTCTCGACATCTCGCGTCCAAACCTAGACGGGCGGCGTCCGGTTGATCTTAATCAGGTGATCAATGATGTAATTATCGCCTATCGACCGCAGATGAATGCTCGTGGGATTCGGTATATCGGTGAACTGACCTCAACCTTACCATGGGTCACCGCAGTGATCGGCCATCTCAAGCAGGTCTGTCAGACGCTAGTTCAGAACGCGATTGAGGCGATGCCGAACGGAGGGACGCTCCATATTCGCACCTATCCTCGACCCCCTGATGGCGAACCAGATCGGGCATTGTTCTGGCGGGCTGGTGGCGGATCGCGGCAGTTATCTGATCAGGCGGTTGTGCTGGAGATCAGTGACACTGGGGTAGGTATTGCTGAAGCGGAATTACCCAAGATTTTTGAACCGTTCTATTCGACGCGGTTCGACAGTCTCGGTTTAGGGCTGCCGCTCTGCTACAGCATTATAGATTTTCACGGCGGTGAGTTGCTGGTACGGTCGCAACCCGATCAGGGAACAACGTTCCGTGTGATCCTTCCAGTTGCCCGCTAAACGATTGCTAATCTAACAGACCAGCAATTGGGCGAATCACCAATCGCCGTTCAAGCAGATCGATGGCTATAATAAAATCGCGCACCATTGGGACAAGTGCGTCGGCACGTCCGCGTCGCTTAATCACCGCAATCTCGCCAGCACCTGTTTCGAGAATATCGCACACCTCACCAATACCCTCTCCGCTCTCGGTAATAGCCTGCATGCCGATCACATCGTGATAGAAAAACTCATCGTCAGCAAGCGGAGCAGCATCGCTGGCAGCGATATAAACCTCGGCGCCGCGAAGTTCGGCAGCAGCATCGCGATCGGTAATACTTTGTAGTTGGATAATGATCAGGCCCGGTTTGTGCATGAAGAGGCGTGTAACCTGATGTGGAATCCGTTTCGGACCGATGAAAACGGTGCGCAGGTGGCGGATCAGATGCTCGGGATGGCTCGAAATAGAATGGAGCTTGATCTGACCACGCACACCGAACGGAGCACCCAGAGCACCGATATACAAGAGATCATCCATAGTAGCCAACAGCAGAGTGAGCGGTCAGTCAGAATGACCGACCGCTACCACCCTCTTTACACCTATTCGATGTCAACATGGACCCGCTTCTTTTGGCGGGCGGCGGCTACACCCATCAGATCGCGGATCGCCTTGGCGACCCGGCCATTGCGCCCAATCACCTTACCGGTTTCGGAAGGTGCAACGGAAAGATGGTACGTAACAGTAAAACGCCCACTTCGCTCTTTGATGCGCACAGCTTCAGGCGTATCAACCAGATTGCGGGCGATGTATTCAAGGAGCGCTTTCATAGAGGCCCCTCCGGTAATAGTGATTACGCCTCGGCTACGACCTTACCCTGCTCGTCGAGAATGTTTACCTGCTTTAGCAGCCTGACGACAACCTCAGTTGGTTGGGCGCCAACGCTGAGCCAGTAACGAGCACGGTCGGGCTTGATTTCCAGCACTTTAGGCTGGCGGGTTGGAAGATAGTAGCCGATGGTCTCGATAAATTTACCATCACGCGGTGAGCGCGAATCGGCAACCACAATGCGATAGCTTGGCTGCTTAGTCTTGCCGGTGCGGCGCAGACGAATTTTAACCATAGGTCGTTTCGTTCCTCACACTCAGACCAATAATAACACACTAGCCTTAGAGTATAACACAGATTTGGGTTTGTGTTGCAACAGCTCAGCGCAATCGCCGCAGCAGTTCGTTTGGATCAATCCCGCCCCGGCCTTTGCCACCTTTACTGGCAAGTTGCTTCATCATTCGCTGCATCTGCTGAAACTGTTTCACCAACTGACTCACCTCTTGCACCGAGGTGCCACTACCGCGGGCGATCCGCTCGCGGCGACTACCCTTGATGATTTCTGGTCGCCGTCGTTCTTCGGGCGTCATCGAATAAATAATCGCTTCAACCCGCTTAATGTGCCGTTCATCAAGCAGCTCCTCGTTGCGGGCCAGTTGATTCAGGCCGGGAATCATCGCAATAATCTGCTGTAGTGGGCCGAGCTTGCGCATTTGATGGAGCGAGGTCAGGAAATCTTCAAAATCGAATTCACCCTTGCTCAAGCGCTTCTGCATCTTCTTTGCCTGTTCGGCATCGTAGAGCTGTTCGGCGCGCTCGATAAGGGAAAGCACGTCACCCATTCCCAGAATGCGTGAAGCCAGCCGGTCGGGGTGAAAGACTTCGAGCGTATTGCCATCTACCTTTTCACCGGTAGAGAGGAACTTGATCGGTACGCCGGTAACGGCCCGTACCGACAAGGCCGCACCACCCCGTGCGTCGCCGTCCATCTTCGTCATCACTACGCCGGTCAGCTTCACCCGCTGATTGAAGGTTTCGGCCACGCGCACCGCCTCTTGACCGGTCATTGCGTCAACGACCAGCAAGCGTTCAATCGGATGCACACGGCTCTCAATCTGTTCCAGCTCTTGCATGAGCGGTTCGTCGATCTGGAGCCGACCAGCAGTGTCGATGATTACCACATTAAATAGCTCTTTGCGGGCATGTTCGACCGCGTGTTCGGCAATATCTGGAGGACTGGCCTGCGTTCCTTCGCTGTAGACCGGAATATTCAGTTGCCGACCCAATGCCTGCAACTGGGTAATTGCTGCCGGGCGATATACGTCAGCCGCAACCAGTAATACCCGCTTCCCCTTCTTACGTAGATGGAGCGCTAATTTGGCGGCCAGCGTTGTTTTACCGGTGCCTTGCAAACCGACCAGCATGATCACGGTTGGGCCGGGACGGGCCTCTTGTAATGGCACGTGCTCGGTTCCCAATAGATTAATCAGTTCTTGATGAACAATCTTAATAACCTGCTGGTGGGGGGTGAGGCTCTTGGTGACCTCTTCACCAATCGCCTTTTCGGTGACTTTTGTCACAAAATCTTTAACGACGCGCAAATTGACGTCAGCTTCTAACAGCGCAAGGCGTACCTGCTTCATCGCCTCGCGCACATCATCTTCGGTCAAAATTCCTTTACTACCGAGTTTTTGAAAAACGGCCTGTAGTCGGTCGGAGAGACTCTCAAACATAGGTCAAACTCATTTCTACGAGTGTATTACCCAATGCTATTGCTGGTTCCATTGTACGAGTGAAGCAGGCACACGTCAATGCACGTACTCGGCAGAAATGAGCAGCGGGTGCGTGATGTTCGTTGGTGTCACTTTGGCTGCGTTCTTTTCGCTCTACCCAGGATGGATGTGACGATGGTGTACGTATGTAGCGCAATTGCAAAGTAATGATGTTTTCTAAACCATTGAAGTCTCTGTGTTTTCTCGGTATAATGAGCGGTACCACATGCAGCCACGTCGCTTCCATTGCCAGGCCCGCAAATCGGTCATTCCCGACGAAGTTGTTCTGAGGTAACACTATGCAGGATTCTCAGGTAGCGATATTGCAGGCAGAATGTGAACGTTTGCAGGCACAGGTAGCCGAATTAACACGCTTTCAACGGATTGTTGAAGATACCGATCAACTGGTCACCGAGGTTGACAGCAATGGTATCTTTACCTATGTCAACCCGGCAGCGGAACGATTCTTTGGCTATCCTCCTCAAGACTGTATCGGTCGCTCTTCGCTAGAGTTTTTGCATCCAGACGATCGCGAGCGAGCACAACGGGCGCTGGGCGAATGGGTACAACGGGGTGAGCGGACGGTCACGGTTGAGAATCGGGTGGTACACCGTTCGGGTGCTATCTTTCCTATACTTTGGACAATCGCGATTCGTTATGATAATCAACGCCAGTTTGCCGGTGCGACATCGATTGCGCATGACATCAGTCACATCCAACGCCTGCGCCACGAATTAGCCGAAAGTCGATCAATGTTACGCCTGATCATTGATAGTTTGCCACAGGCAGTATTCTGGAAAGATCGTGACGGGCGTTTTCTTGGTTGTAATCAGCAACTGCTTCGTGATGCCGGTCTCAGCTCTGAAGCAGAGATCGTTGGCAAAACCGACTTTGAAATGCCGTGGCGCGATCAGGCCGATGCGTATCGGGCCGATGATCAAGAGGTTATGTGCAATGGCCCCAAACTTAATATTGAGGAGCCGCTGACGCGCAGTGATGGCACAACGATCTGGTTGCGCACCAGCAAACTGCCGTTGCAGCGCGATGGTGAGGTAATCGGTGTTCTTGGCATGTATGAAGATGTTACCGATATTAAGCTGCAAGCCGAAGAGCTGCGCACCTTCAAATTGCTCGTGGAAAACGCCCCTGACGGGATTGCGATAGCCGACCCGCATCTGGTTATAACCTATAACAATCCGGCTTTGGCGAAGATGCTCCAGTATCCTTCACTGGTAGGCAAGGCAGTTGCCGAAATTGTCTACCCGGCTGATCTTCCGATACTCGAACAGATAGCACAACAGGTGATGCAGGGCCTGACGCCACGGGAAACGGTTCGTTATGTGCGCAGTGATGGTGCCCTGATTACGATTCAGGCCTCAGCACTGGCGTTACGCGATGAGCATGGCAATCTGACCGGCTACGCTTCGATTAATCGTGACATCACCGAGCAGTTGCAAGCTGAAGAGAATCTCCGCTTGAGCGAACGGCGTAAGCGTGCATTGCTCGACGCAATTCCCGACTTAATGTTTTTGCTCAGGCCAGACGGCGTATTTCTCGACTACAAAGCCGACTATAGCGGTGAGTTGCTTATGCCGCCAGAAGCATTTTTAGGCAAGCGAGTTGACGAAGTGCTGCCGCCACCACTAGCCGCGCAGGTGCTACACCATATGGATCAGCTCAAGCGCACCAATGAAATGCAACAATTCGATTACCAGCTTATCATTGGCGATCAGACACTAGAGTATGAAGCGCGCATGGTATTCAGTGATCGCGACATTCTGATTCTGTCGCGCAATGTGACCGAACAGCGCCGCATTGAACGTGAGCGCACCGAGATGCAAGAACAGATCATTGCGGCCCAGCAGGCAACATTGCGCGAACTCAGTACACCGCTGATGCCGATTGCCGATGGTGTGATAGCAATGCCGCTGATCGGGGCGATTGATACGATGCGCGCCCAGCAAATCATGGAGACGCTCCTGAATGGGGTAGCCGAATATCGTGCGCAGGTCGCCATTATTGATATTACCGGCGTGAAAGTGGTTGATACCCAGGTGGCCGGTGCACTGGTACGGGCTGCACAGGCGGCACGTATGCTCGGTGCTCAAGTTGTGCTGACCGGAATTAGCCCAGAGATTGCCCAGACCCTGGTGCATATTGGTGCTGAGTTGCGTGATATGACGACGCGCGCAACATTGCAAGAGGGCATCGATTACGCTTTGAAACGTCGGGGTACTGCTCCTCATGTGGTGGGAAATAATCGACAAAGCAGGCCGCGATGAGGTGGATGGCGAAGCCGGTATGCCGATGAGCGAGCGACGATGCACAACACACAGAGCCGGGGTGTAACCTCTTACCCGTTGTCGGTAACGGTTTTCTACAGTGTGAGAGTCTATCCAGACATTCGTCGTCACGTCATAACGCATCAACCCAGGCGATGGCTGGAACACGATGGATGTACAGCCTGATCTCGATGGTGTTGCATAGCGAAGCCAGACGATGCTTTGCCTCCACGAGTGACCCCTGACGAGCGAGCGCAGCGACGCTGCGCCCCGACCGATCTGACGTTGCCGGTGCTACCACAATGGCTTCATCTGGTATAATCATTGTGGTATGCAACCACTTGAGCTTCAAATTGACCACCGTGTCGTGGTGGCCGGGACAACTTTAGCGGAAAGTGCTCGCACACTGGTCGTAACACCTGCCCCTCAGCAGTTGGCAGCCGCTGCCCGTGGGCAACTTTTTGTGTTGTGTGAACCGATTGGTCCGGCTGAGCGTGCCGAGTATGCCTGTCGGGTTGTTACCCAACGTATCCGCCAGGTCTTTTATGAGAGTGATGCAACCAGTGCTGCATCCGCACTGCGACTAGCGATAGTTGCCGCTAATAAGGCGCTGTATCAAGACAACATGCGGTGTGCGCCTGCTCACCGCATGACCGTTGGGGTGACTGCAATTGCACGACTTGATGGCGATCTCTTTATCGCTCAGGTGCAACCGGCACAGGTCTTCTTACGGTGCTGTAACAAGCTTCGGGCTATTCCTCCCCATCCATCCTGGGAGCCAGGGCAAGTCAATGCCGCACAGCTTGCATTAAGCGGCGCGCTCGGCGCCAGTCTGTTCGTTGAACCCGAGTTCTTTCGAGCGGTATTACAGCCCGGTGATGCGGTTCTCCTCAGTAATAGTGATTTGATCACGCGATTTGATTCACCGACGATGGCGGCGCTCCTTGCCCAGACTGATGTTGCAGCCATTCTGGATGCGGTGCAGTCGCGCATCGATCAGCTCGCGGAGATCGAATTACTGGCCTTCACCGTTCATGCGGCAGCATCACGTGCAGCATCTCTACCCCAGGCAGAGCATAGACATCAGTTTTTTCAGCGACCGAACCATAAACCGGTGCAGTCTGTTGCATCCCCTGAAACAAAGCCTGATCCACTTTTTACCTTACCATCACAACCGACGTATTCATCAAACCCGTCCCCCCGACCAGCACCGATTGATCTCGGTGAGTCGCTGGCCGAAAGAGTAGCCCAGCAGCAGATGCCGCTGCCGCCATCGAGTATGTTAGGCGAAAATCCACCATCAGCACCGCCGATTGATCTGGGTGATACGTTTACCGATGCTCGTCCATACGGTCTGCGCCGCCCGCTCCGACCATCAGAAACCCTGACGTTGCTTGAACGACTGAGCTGGCCTCTCTTGGTGGTAAGCGATCTGATCCGCGAGTGGCGACGCGAGCGAGTATTGCGGCGGAAAGCCCTCACCGTGAGCAGTTATGTGCCCCGTGGCCGGGGTCTCACCTATCGCCGCACTGCTCCGCCATTTCCGTGGTCACTGATAGTAGTTACCATCTTAGTGGTGGGGATTGCTATTTTGTACGGGATCAACCTCTCGCAGCAGAATAACCTGCAACTGGCTACTGAATATCTGGTAGCGGCTGAAGAACGAGTAGCGGCAGTCCGTACAGCGCCTGATGAAACCGCCGCCCGGGAAGCATTGATCATTGCGCAACAGGCTATCGAAACGGCCCGCACCAGCCCTGAGATTACGACAACGAATCCAGGGTTATGGTTACGCTTTAGCGAACTCGAGCGCGAATACGAACGATTATTAGCCGCTGTTGATCGCGTCTCGTTCCTTGAACCTGTGTTGCTGGCAACCCATCCGCTCCCCAGCGGTGTTTTTACCAGCGTTATTGTTCCACCTGCAACAAGTAGTGTTACGGATACGGCACGTCTGACCGCCTTGCGTTACTTGTATGCGTTAGATAGTGACCCCAATGCTGCTCGTCTTTATCGCATTCCACGTGATGGCGGCGTGCCAGAACCGTATCTCGAACCAGGACAAATCGTAGGTGCTGCTGTAGTGGGTTCATTGCGTGCCGCACTCTGGCGAATCGATCAGGTGGTCGCAATCGATCAAGCGCCAAACGGCTTCGGTTACTATTTTCGCCAAAATGACACGTGGAACTACTCGAAGTTGGGTAGTTCTGAGATATGGATTAACCCCGAACGTCTCGACGTTGAAGAGTATGCCGGTAATCTTTACGTTTGGGGTGCCCAGCCTGGTGAAGTATTGAAATTCTCGTCGGGACGCTACGGCGACACGCCTGAATTCTGGCTTAACCCTGGTGTTACACGCGATGCAGCCGTGCTCTCGGCAATTGATATGGCCGTTGATGGCAGTATTTATCTGCTCCAAAAAAACGGTACGGTGTTGATCTTCAGTTTCGGTCAACTGGTAGGTCAGATCACGCCACGCAATGTCTCACCACCGATTGCCGAAGTGACGCGCTTCGTGATCACCGGCCCGCCCGATGCGGGATACATTTTTATGCTTGAACCAGTTCATGAACGGATTTTGCAGATTGATAAACGTACTGGCGAGCTGATCCAGCAGTTACGAATACGAGTCGGGAACGATCTGAATCTGAGCCAATTGATGGCATTGAGCATTGATACCAGTAGTGCTCGTCCGATCCTCTACATTGCCAGTGGTGGTGACATCATGCGCGCTGAGTTGCCGCCACCACCGCGTAGTTTTCGTGAAGAAGCTCTGCGATGAAACAGTTTTTCCTTTGCTGCTGCCTGCTATTGCTGATCAGTGGCTGTAGTACGGTCAGCCTGGATGAAGATATTGGTTTAGGCGGAGTCACGCCTGAAGCAGTAGTAGAGAGCTTTCTCGAGGATTTCAACACAGCTCTGGCTGATCCGGCGCTTAGCGAGCCAACGGCCCGACAGGTGTGGGCTAACCGTCTGGCAAGCTATTTTGCGCCCAGCGAACGTGCCGATCAGCGTCTGGTCATGCGCGAAATGTTCGACAGCTTCGCTCGTAACAACCTCCAACCAGTACGTGGGAGTAAGGCTGAAGTGGTTATCACTTACGACCGTACCCGTGCGAATCGGATCGATGAAATGACGGCACTGGTTGAAGTGGTCAATGGGGTGATGACAGTACGCTGGCGTGATGCCGCAGGGAATGTCGTTTTTGAACGCAGCGGTGCCCTGCTGCGTCTGATTGGTCGCGAAGCAAATGGACTACCGGTTATTCGGGTCGATGGTCGCTGGTATTTAACCGAGGCTGGCTGAGAGCACGTCCATCTTGAGATGAACGGCGTATGGTCGCATCAACACGCTCTAGAGCTTCCTTTCTGCATCAACCGTGCCGTTTCCGTATCCCGACACTGAGGGCGTGTGACGGAGCACAGACATCACACGAAGTACGACATGCCGTGAGTTGCTGCCCAAAGTAGGCTGCCAGAAGCTGATGACGGCACCGCGCCTGGCGGGCATAATTGACTGCTGCTTCAATTCGTCGCTCTTGCCACTGTTGCGCCGTTGCTAGCCAGTGATCAATTCGATCACCGACATCAGGTGGCACAGGTAAACATTCGATGAGTGGCAATCGTAAGCCAGGACGATACAACAGTTGACCACTGGCCTGGGCTTCGAGCAGCACGGCTTCGATCTGTGGCACCGGAAGGTTGTATTGACGGGCAAGCATCACCAGATCAATTTCAACTGCTTCCTGCGGAAACTGTCTTAACCAGTCTGGTGTATGAAGATTAGCAGTGCGACGCTCGACGATAGCCGAGAGTGGCAGATCGAAATGACGGCGTAAAACACCGACCTGTTCGAGTACACTGATCCCTACTCGAACCAGTGTTTCACCGTCGCTACCCAATTGATCCTGCAAGGCATTGAGATCGATCACTCCTACCGGGTACTCGATCATCTTCCGAATATGCCGATACAGTTCGCGTAGCTTTGGGCGTGTAATCAAGGTAGACTGCAACCATTGGCGGAGGGTATTGGCATCACTCTCGCTGAAAAAAAGAATACAACGTGCCGGCCATCCATCACGTCCGGCGCGGCCTGCCTCTTGATAATAGGCTTCCAGCGAAGGCGGCAAATTGTAGTGAATAACCGCACGAATATCGGCTTTATCAACACCCATCCCGAAAGCGACTGTTGCCACTAACACCCGCGTCTTGCCATTCATGAATCGTTCCTGTACGGCTTCTCGATCAGGATGGAGGGCGTGGTAGTGGTCAGCAGCGATTCCGGCCAGGCGCAATTCACAGGCCAGCTCCTCGCACCGCTGACGGGCACGGGCGTAAATGATGATCGGGCCATTGATCTGCTGGCAAAGTTCAATCACACTGCGCACTCTCGACATGCCTGATCGTATCCGCACTACTTGAAAGAAGAGGTTAGGCCGGAAGATAGGGGCCTGGATAACATCGAGTGGCCCCAGCATGGTTTTAATGGCGTTGATCGTATCGGTCGCCGCAGTAGCCGTGACTGCTAGAACCGGTGGTGTTCCCAATTCGGTAATTGCCCGCCTGATGAACAGATAGTCGGGCCGAAAGTGCTGACCCCACAAACTGATACAGTGCGCTTCATCGATGACAAGCCGTGCTACTCCGCAGCGACGCAGCGCGTACAGAAAAGAACGCTGTCGTAATCGTTCTGGGGCGATGTAGACCAGTTTGTAAGTACCGGCTGCGATGGCCCGCAAGCGTTCACGCATTTCGTGTCCGCTCAACGTTGAATTGATGACAGTCGCACGTTGTTGCAGAGCTGGCGGTAGTCGGTCAAGCTGATCCTTCATCAATGCAATCAGTGGGCTGATGACAACCGTAGCTTGCGGTAGTAATTGCGCCGGTAGTTGGTATGTCAGAGATTTCCCGGCACCGGTCGGTAAGATAGCTAGCGTGGACTTGCCATGCAGGACACGTGCGATGATCTGTTGCTGGTAAGAACGGAATTTGTTGAAGCCGAAAACATCCCGCAATATGGTGGTGGCTTCAGGTGGCAACAATGGTTGGTGATGGTGTTGTTGATTTGACATAAGACATGTTTCGTTGCCGAAAGTTTGTTTTACCTTAGAGAGTTCGCATAGCGTTCTGGGCAGTGAATGTAGCATATCGAAACGAACATGCTATATATAAAACCGTTTGAGAGACAAAAAAGATACGCTTTCTTTAGCGGAATGCCGAGTGAAATGAACAGTTGGTCGGCAGGGCTGTCCACCAGCCTTCTCCACTCGCCTTACCTCATTGCTGCGGGGTGTGATGAGAACGTTGAAACGACATCCACCGCCGGTTATCGTGTTTCACGCCCTGAAGAATTGTGGGTAGGGGCATCACACGCGGTTTGCACAGATAGCATTGGTATCAGGACAAATACCTGTTAATCAAATGATGTTCATCGCACGTGGCAGTTGTGCGCCGGTAAGATGCTGTCAAGATATGCAAAACTGAAATCGCTGAACATTCTGATAAGCATCAAGCGATACGTACCCGATGATCGTTGCTGCCTGGCAGAATGATTTGTGTTAACCAGCGGGCAATAATTCCGGCGACATCATCGGGGCGTTCCATCGGCAGCATATGACCGGCTTCGATCTCGGCAAAGGTGGCCTTGGGAACAACCCGATGGAGTCGTTGCCAGACCGAGTCAGTTATCAGATCAGAGCGTGTGCCGCGCACAATCAACAGTGGCAGCGTGAGACGGCGCAGATCACGCCAGGCGTCGATTGGTGAAGAGGCAAAGATATGCGATTCCCAGCGTTTCGGCCATGCCAGGGTATAACCCTGACCATGCGGATGCGGCCGCAGCCCACCGCTCAGGTATCCTTCGAGCGCCTCTGGAGTAAAATCGGCGAACACACCACGTCCACGCCAGCGTTGTCGAGCTTCATCGACGCTAGCGAAATGATCGCGGCGTCGTAATGCACCCTGGGCCAGCGGGAAGCGGTATCCCTGGCCACTCTGACGGAGAAGCCATATCAGCACCTGCAAGCGTCGCCGGAAGAGTACCGGATCGATCAGCACAATCCCTTGAAAAAGATCAGGGCGTGCCACGGCTGCATATAAGGTGAGAATACCCCCTAGCGAATGACCAATACCGATGACAGGTTCGCTGGTTACGGTCTGTAAGTCGGCGATCAGGTCAGCAGCCAAATCGCGCCATGTCCCTCCCGGCTGCGAATCCCCATCGACACGCAGCGGACGTGGCCGGTACCCAAGGATGCGCCCAAACGACGCAAGGCCGGCGGCGAGAGGGACATACGCTTCTGGCGGAAAGCCATTAGCAGGCGCGATATGGATGAGACGGGGGCCGGAACCCCCGAGCTCACAATATGGTGTAAGAGCGGTTTGTGTTGTCATAAGATACGTTGAAGGGCAACCGCGTTATATGAAGGGGCCGTGCGCGGTAATATCGGCGCACGGCACGCGCAACGTCCGAATGCCACCCTAATCATCGCGGCGGCGTGGTCGAGGTCGGTCAGCTTCACGACGCGGTCCACGTAACTCTTCGCGCAAACTGCGCGGTTCTTCACGGCCACCACGTTGTTCCTCGCGTGGACGAGGACGTGGTGCAGCGCCAGCAGCCTTGCGTTCTTCAGGTGTCTCACCGGTCAGAACGGCACGTCGGCTGAGGCTGATCTTCCCGGTGGCGCGATCAATATCGATGACCATCACATTGATCTCATCACCGAGTGAAACCACATCTTCCACATTCTCGACCCGCTTGTCATCGAGTTCTGAAACGTGAACCATGCCATCTTTGCCGGGCAAGATGTTAACAAACGCACCAAAGGGCTTAATACTCACCACCTTACCGAGAAAAATATCACCCACTTTGGCTTCGCGGGTCAATCCCTCAATCATACTGATAGCTTGTTTGGCGGCGGTGCCATCGGGTGCGGTAATAAAGACGCGGCCGTCATCTTCGATATCGATTTGGGCGCCGGTTGTATCACAGATATTGCGAATCGTCTTGCCGCCAGGCCCAATCAGGGCGCCAATCTTGTCAACCGGTATCTGAATGGTCATAATCCGTGGTGCATAGATCGACAACTCTGGCCGTGGCGTGCTAATCACCGCATTCATTTTATCGAGAATAAATAGGCGTCCGGCACGCGCCTGTGCAAACGCTTGCCGCATAATCTCGTAGGTGATTCCGGTCGTCTTGATATCCATTTGCAGCCCAGTAATACCCTTAGCGGTACCGGCTACTTTAAAGTCCATATCGCCGAGGGCATCTTCAATACCCTGAATATCCGTTAACACTTGCCAGCGCCCGCTCTCATCGGTGATCAAGCCCATTGCTACACCAGCGACAGGTGCCTTGATTGGAACACCAGCGTCCATCAAACTGAGCGACGAACCACACACCGAGGCCATCGATGAGGAGCCATTAGAAGAGAGTACTTCAGAAACCAGGCGGATCGTGTAGGGAAAATCCTTCTCATCGGGCAACACGGCGTACAACGAACGCTCTGCGAGAGCGCCATGGCCAATATCACGACGACGTGGCGTGCTTACCCGGCGTACTTCACCGGTACTAAACGGCGGGAAGTTGTAGTGATGAATGTAGCGTTTGGATGTCTCAAGCCCAAGATCATCCATCTTTTGCTCGTCACCAGGTGAACCGAGAGTTGTAATCGTCAGAACTTGGGTTTGACCACGGGTAAAGAGCGCCGAACCATGCACTCGTGGAATGAGGCCTACCTCGATGCTAATAGGACGGATCTCATCAAGCCGACGACCATCTACCCGAATCCCCTCATCGAGAATCGCATTACGTACCTCGTCCTTGAGCAGCTTTTCAAAAGCTTTTGTTACCTCTTTGGTGCGGTTAGGGATTTCTTCTTCCGGTTCATCCGCAGTGAAGTGGGCAATCACCTCTGCCTTCAGGGCTTCGGTTTGGGCTTCACGCTCTTGCTTAACAGGACTACGCACCGCTTTGCGCAGGCGATCACCCATCCATGCACTGATTGCCTCTTCCAGCGAGGTATCGACCACCGGTGGGGTAAATGGACGCTTTGGTTTTCCACAGAGCTGCACGAGTTGCTCTTGCAAGTCGCAGATCTGCTTACAGACGGCATGGCCTTCGATAACGGCTTGCAGCATCTCGTCTTCGGTTAACTCGTAAGCACCAGCCTCAACCATCAACACAGCGTCCTTGGTACCGGCGACTACCAGATCGAGACGGCTGTTGGCGATCTCATTCATCTTCGGATTTACCACCAACTGACCGTTAAGATGCCCCATCTGTACTGCGCCAACCGGGCCGGCAAAGGGAATATCACTAATACACAGTGCGGCTGATGCTGCAATAATTGACAGCGGGCCAGGGTCGTTCTCCATATCGATAGAGAACGTGGTAACGATCACCTGTACTTCGTTGTAAAAACCCTTGGGAAAGAGGGGGCGTAGCGGTCGGTCGGTAAGCCGGGCAGTGAGAATGGCGGTTGTTGTGGGGCGTCCCTCGCGCTTGAAGAAGTTACCGGGTATCTTGCCCACCGCATACATCTTCTCTTCGTAATCAACGGTTAGTGGGAAGAAATCAGTTCCTTCACGGACTTCTTTAGCGCACACCACAGTCGCTAACAGCATTGTATCGCCGTAGCGAGCCACAACCGCGCCATCGGCCTGCTCGGCAAAACGTCCGGCTTCCAAGGTTAAGGTACGGCCAGCTATCTCTGCGCTCACCGTATAGATATTACGTTCTGTCATACGCTTCTACTGCTCCTGTGTTTCGTACCTGATTGGGGCGCCCTTTGCGCCCTTTTTGCAACGAATCCAATCGCCGTTTGCGACCGGGGCGCGGTGTTCGGTACTGGCGTATAGGCATCCTGTTCATGCGCATACGCCAATCCCGAACTGCCGCGCCTGACAATATGCAAAAAGCGCCTGGCGGCGGAGGCCGCTGGCGCTCTTTGTCGCTTATTTCACACCAACGAATACCCTTATCATACTAGCGGCGTAGACCGAGCCGGTTGATGACGTTACGATAGCGTTCGCGATCCTTAGACTGTAAATAGTTCAGCAGCCGTCGTCGGCGCCCAACAAGCTTAAGTAGACCACGACGCGAGTGGTGATCGTGCGTATGCACGCGCAGATGTTCGATCAACTGGTTGATACGCTCGGTCAGCAGTGCCACCTGAACTTCGGGCGAACCGGTATCAGACTCATGAATCTGATAGTCGTTGATAATCTGTGATTTTTCTTCTTTTTCGAGCGCCACGAGCAATTCCTCCTCGTGTAATCGCGCACGGGCTGGCGCAGCCCGGCGTTCCTGATATAAGCTGCTATATTATAGCATGGGTTGTGGTAATTTGCCAAATTATGTCGTGCTGCGTGATGGGTCAGGGAACGGTTTTTCGGATCGGCGCTAAGTGCCTATTCGGAAGACCCTGGCGCAGAATCGGTTGGGGCGCAGCAGCGCTGCGCCCGTACATCTATCAGGTATCAGGTTTCATCCGCTGTACTGTGAGACGATTGTTCGGATCGGCTCTAGATGTATGCTCGTGATTTACCTGGGTAGATCGCTCTGAATTGCTTCGGCGCAACGTTCGCCACTGAGCATTGCAGCGTTGATACTGCTCGCTTCAGTTAATTCGCCGGCCAGGTAGAGACCACGTCGAGTTGTGCGGTTAGCGGGCAGTGTTGGATGCAGACCGGGAGGTTGAGGGAATTGAGCGAACGGAATGCGATTGACCCGTAGTATGCGAGCATTTGCCAGCGCTGTCGTTGCTGCGCGGTCGTTGACGAATATGCGGTTCAGATCCACCATTGTGCGGGCAATGACGGTACTGTCATCACTTTGGGGAATACCAAGAATCGCCGCTGCATACAGGTGCCATCCGTCAGGTGCGTATCCTGGGGCAACTGCGCTCAAGGGGGCAAGTGTGTTGACGAAGGCATTTTGGTCAGCGTTCAGCAGGAGTTTTTTACCCCGATACAATGGGGTGCGGGTAGCCAGCCAAACGCACGATGAACCGAGTTGTCCGGTTGGCACCGGCAGTTGGCTCAGACGGGCCGTCTCAGGAGCGGGTGTCGCCAGTACTACCGCATCGGCTAAGCGTTCACTCCCATCGTCCAGACGGACACCGATGACCGTGTCACCGTTGTGCAATAGCGCAGTAGCGCGTGTTTTGAGGCATACTCGCCCGGCTTTCAGTAGTTCGCTGCCTAATTGTTCGGCGATAGCACCCATCCCGCGATTTGGGACAACCGTTGCACCATCACTCATCATCTTGAAATTGAAGCGGAAGCACTTGGCACTGGTTTGTAACGAGCGGTCAAGGAAAATGCCACCAAAGAAAGGACGGAAAAAGCGATCAATCATCTGATCACTGAAGCCGAGTGCCCGCAATTCATCACTGGTGGTGCGGTCAGGGCCGGCCAGTAGTTCATCTATCGTCTGGCGCCGCATGCGCAGCGATACTTGCAAGGTGCGTAGCTTATCACTGAAGGGGACAACCGGCGCCAGTACTGCTGCAAGGAGTGCACCTGGCTCGCGGTCACGAAGTGGATCGGTGAGCATGTAGTGTCGGCCTTGCCAGGCTACAATAGCTCCTGGATCGAAGGCGCGTAGATCAAGGGCAGTGAAATCGAGTTGTCGTTGTGCCGCAGGGTACGCGGTGAAAAGTACCTGAAACCCGCGGTCGAGGGTGAAGCCCTCAACCCGATCCGAGCGTACTCGCCCACCTAGACCATCGTCGGCTTCGATCAACGTGACCTCATATCCCTTGCGATGCAGTGTTCGTGCGCATACCAGGCCGGCTACTCCACCACCGATGACAAGTATCTGCATGAACTCCTTCCTTCTAGCTAGCGAAAGACGTTACCATATCGAGTATACTATGTTTCACAGCAAGCCTGCTCGCAAGGGAAAAGGGGGAACCAATGATCCACAACTTCAATCCCGGCCCGGCGGCCTTACCGCCCGAAGTAATTGCGCGTGTCCAGGCAGAATTGCCCGATTATCGCGGCTGTGGCATGTCGATCCTCGAGATAAGCCATCGGAGTAAGGAGTACGAAGCGGTTAACGCTACTGCCGAAGCTAATTTAAAAGCGTTGTTAGGCCTGGGTGACGAGTATCGAGTGCTCTTTATGCAGGGTGGCGCGTCGATGCAATTTGCGCTCATCCCGCTCAACTTTCTCGCCGCAGGTGCAACTGCTGCTTACATTATCACCGGTACATGGGGCGAAAAAGCTTACGAAGAGGCGCAACGGTTGGGTACGGTTCATCTGCTGGCCAGTACATCGTCTGATGGATACCGCAGTCTACCGACTGACGTCCCAGAGCCTGATTCGCAGGTCGCTTACCTGCACCTGACCACAAATGAGACGATTCAAGGTGTGCAATGGCCGGCGGAACTTCCCGATTTTGGTGCAGTGCCGCTCATTGCCGATATGAGCAGTGATTTTCTCTCGCGCCCCTTTACCGCTAACCGATTTGCACTGATGTACGCCGGTGCGCAAAAGAATCTAGGACCGGCTGGGGTGACGGTTGTGGTTATTCGCCAGGACATGATCGAGCGAGGGCGCAAAGATTTGCCGGTGATTATGCGCTATGCAACCTTTGCTAAAAACAACTCGCTCTATAATACACCACCGGTTTTTGCTGTCTACATGGTCAATCTGGTGTTGGAGTGGATAAAGGATCAGGGTGGTCTATCGGCAATGGCCGAACGCAATGCGCAGAAAGCTGCACTCGTCTATGCTGCGATTGATGATAGTGATGGTTTCTACAGAGGCCATGCAGTACCAGCGGCGCGTTCGCTGATGAATGTAACCTTCCGCCTTGCTACCCCTGAGTTGGAAAAGCAATTTCTGGCCGAAGCTCAGAAAGCCGGGATGGTTGGTCTGGCCGGTCATCGTTCGGTTGGCGGGATACGAGCATCGCTCTACAATGCGGTATCGCTTGAATCGGCCAGGGTATTAGCCGACTTTATGCGCGAGTTTGCACGACGGTATGGATGAGTTTCCCTACGCAGCGGCGATCACCTTTGTGCCGGTAACCAACTTGCAGGCGAGTGCAGTCTGTTATGGGACTGCGCTCGGTTTGCCGCTCGTGCTTGATCAGGGCGGGATTCATATCTATCGAGTGGCACGGGGTGGGTATCTTGGGTTATGTCAACAATTGGCGCCACCGATTGCTGATGATCGTTTGATCTTGACGATTGTCAGCGCGGATGTTGATACAATCTATCAGCGGCTGATTACTGTTGGGATAGCCACTGATGGCCCGCCCCGCGAGAATCCACGTTACCGGATTTATCATTTCTTTGCCCGCGATCCTGACGGTTATCGGCTGGAGGTACAGCGATTTTTGCATCCGTTTGATACCACCTAGGGGGAACGTGACACGTTCATTGCTCTCTAGATCGCTCATCGCTGTCATTCTAGCAGACTGCAAGCGGGTTGATCAGAGCGCATACCACTGTGACCTGGGATTGCGAGGCTCTGGCTGGTGTCCTGACGTAAGCGAGTGGACCCCCGTCTGATTGAGTTTCTGCCAATGCGCTGCTAGAAGTCACGGTGCTGGGCATTCAGGAACTGTGCCTTTCCTCTAATACTAATCCTGTTTGTGTAAACCGAGTATCATCCTGTCCACGTTGCTGGTGTACTCCCTTCCCCTCGCAATCTCCCCGCAAGCGGGGGGTGGCGGAATGAGTAACGACTTGATTCACGAGCGGCGGGTTCCCAACCCGCTTTTTTCAGGCACCGGAACAAACACATACAATACTCAGGTTATAATGCGCCTGCACGATTGCCAGTTGTGTCTGGCAGTCGCTTTCGACATAACCATCGTAGCATAGGCATTGTATGCGTGTTGTGATGCTTTCAAAGGCCGTGGTTGCCGGTGCCTACCAGCGCAAGTTGGAGGAGATTGCACGGCTCGGCGTAGAATTAACCGTGCTGGCGCCAACCGGCTGGCGTGAACCACGGGTTGGATTGATACCGCTTGAGCGTCGTTTCACGAGCGGTTACACCCTACTGACGCTGCCAATTGTCTGGAATGGACATCATCATATTCACTTTTATCTGGGGCTACGTCCGCTGCTCAATCGGTTACGTCCACAGGTGTTTCACATTGATGAAGAGAGTTTTAATCTGGCCACGTTTCTGGCCATGCGAGCAGGTGTGGCGATTGGCGCACGTTGCTGTTTCTACAATTGGGCAAACATCGACCGCCGCTATCCCCCTCCATTCTCTTGGTTTGAACGGTACAACTTGCGTCACGCATCACATGCGATTGCCGGTAATCAAGAGGCAGCAGCAATTTTGCGGCGGCACGGCTATCGCGGTCCGCTAAGTGTCATTCCCCAGTTCGGGGTTGATCCGAACTTGTTCGCTCCGTCCGATGCCATTCGTCAACAAGATACCTTCACTATCGGTTACGTCGGGCGTCTGGTTCCAGAAAAGGGGGTTGCCGATCTGGTGAGGGTTCTGGCCGATTTACCGGCGCAGGCCCGTTTGCGGCTAGTTGGTGATGGGAGTGAACAACCGCGTTTGCTGCGACTGGCAACCGATATAGGGGTTCGGGAGCGGATCGACATACAGCCAGCGGTGAGCAGCACCGCCGTCCCAGACGTTATGCGCCAGCTTGATGTACTGGTGTTACCATCGCGGACACAATCGAACTGGAAAGAGCAGTTTGGGCGGGTACTGATCGAAGCAATGAGCTGTGGTGTCCCGGTTGTTGGTTCGACGTGTGGTGAAATTCCACAGGTGATCGGTGATGCTGGGATTGTCTTCCCTGAGGGTGATCTGGCTGCATTGCGTACCGCTCTGCTGCGATTGATGGATGATGACAGGTTGCGTACCGAGTTGGCGCAGCGTGGAAGGCAGCGGGTCCTGGCTGAGTTTACACAGGCAGCAATTGCCCGACGCCATGTGGCAGTCTATCAGGCGATGGTGAATGATAGTGGCTAAGTGTCTATCCAGAATACCCTGTTGCAGAAGAAGATTCGGTTGGGGCACAGCGCTGCTCGTACATCTATCAGGTTTCGTCCGTCGGATCGTGAGAAACGGAAAGGGAAGCGAAGCCAACGGGGTAGTACGCACGTTCATCATGATAGTGAACGGTAGATAGTGTATCCCGCAGCCATTGTATATAGCAGGTTGAAACAAGAATAGGAGTTACCCATGTCGGTTAAATCTGATCGCTGGATCCGCCGGATGGCTCTGGAACATGGGATGATTGAGCCGTTTGTCGATCATCAGGTCCGCCGGGGAGTCATCTCGTATGGCTTGACCTCGTATGGATATGACATGCGGGTCACCAACCATTTTAAAGTGTTCACCAACGTCTATAATGCGCTGGTCGATCCCAAACAATTTGACCCGCGTTCGTTCGTTGATATTCAGGCCGACTATGTCGATATTCCGCCCAACTCGTTTGCGTTGGCGCAATCGCTCGAATACTTTCGGATTCCTCGGAGCGTATGTTGCATTGTGATCGGTAAATCGTCGTATGCGCGTTGTGGAATCATCATCAACGTGACTCCGCTCGAACCGGAATGGGAAGGGCATGTCACGATTGAGATCAGCAACACCACGCCACTGCCAGCACGCATTTACGCCAACGAGGGTATCGGTCAGGTCTTGTTCCTGGAAAGCGATGAACCATGCGAGATTTCGTATGCCGACAAGAAGGGGAAGTATCAGGGACAGACAGGCATTGTCTTACCGCGGATCGATCCATAACGTGGTGTGCAAGCCGTTGTGGCAAACCGCAACGGCTTGCACAGGCGACGACAGCTATACTTCCATGACCATTGGTAACACCATAGGACGGCGACGAGTCTCGCGGTAGAGGAATTCGCTGACCACGTCGCGAATCTTGCGGTTGATGTAGGCCGCATCGAACGAAGGATTACCCCCGTTTTTGTTAGTTAATGCAGCACGTACCGTCTCTTTTGTCGCCTCAATCAGGTCTTGACTCTGGCGCATATAGACAAACCCGCGCGAGACCACGTCTGGCCCGGCCACGAGTTGACCGGTCGCGCTATCGATGCTCACCACCACGATCAACATGCCATCTTTCGCCAGTAACTGGCGGTCACGGACGACCACATTACCAACATCGCCAACGGTTGTGCCATCAACGTAGATATACCCGACCGGTGCCTTACCGGTAATCTTGCCAAAGCCGGGTGAAAACTCCATGATCGATCCGCCTTCAGCCAGCAGAACATGCTCACTATTGGGGACTGCACCCACCGTCATTGCCAGTTTGCGGTAGAGCATCAGATGGCGGTAGTCCCCGTGGAACGGCACAATAAAGCTGGGGCGGAGCAAGGCCAGGATCAGTTTGAGTTCCTCTTGGGCGGCGTGTCCGGAAACGTGAACCCTGGCTTCAGGGCCGTAGATCACCTCAGCACCGAGCTTGAAGAGGTTATTGATGACCTTATTAACGCTTACCTCATTGCCGGGAATCGGCGTGGCCGATAACACCACCGTATCACCGGGCTTAATCTTGACATGCGGGTAATCGCGGTTGGCCATGCGGTTGAGGGCCGACATTGGCTCACCCTGACTACCGGTACACACAATTGCGATCTCTTCATCGGCGTAAGCTGCCATTTCATGAGGCCGGATCATCGTGCTTTCATCGGCACGCAGATACCCTAGCTCGAACGCAATACGAGCATTGGTTTCCATACTACGACCGGCCAGCATTACTTTACGCCCATACGCTTCCGCCGAGTCGATCACCTGTTGCACCCGACTGATATTTGAGGCGAACGTTGCCACAATAATGCGCCCAGGAGCGGTGGCAAAGATGTTATCAAAAGCTTCACCGACCGTTGCTTCGCTGGGGGTATAGCCTTTCGACTCAACGCGCACACAGTCGGTAATGAGGACCAAAGGCTTTCGGTTGCCAAGTTCAGCAATCTTTTCCAGATCGGTTGGGCGCCCATCAACCGGTGTATGATCGAGTTTCCAGTCGGTGAGATAGATAAGCAGACCGGCAGGTGTTGTGATTGCAAAGCCGACGGTATCGGGGATCGAGTGCGCGATATGAAACGCCTCGACGGTGAAACAACCAACCTGAAACGGTTCGCGTTCCGTAATTAAGACGGTTTTTACCTTATCTTGTAAACGATGTTCGCGCAATCGGTTACTGAGCAGCCCAAGGGTCAACCTGGTGCCGTACACGGGGGGAAAGCCCAGGTCGGCGATCAGATGTGGTACTGCGCCGATGTGGTCTTCGTGACCGTGCGTGATCAGAATCCCGCGAATGTGGTCAGTCTTCTCGCGTAAATAGGTGATGTCGGGCAACACGAGGTCAACGCCGAGCATGTCGGCATCGGGAAACATGACACCGCAGTCGAGAATGACGATGTCATCGCCATACTCAACCACCCACATGTTCCGGCCGACTTCTCCGGCGCCACCGAGTGGAATCACACGGAGACGTTGTTTGGCCATAGGTTCCTACCAGGGTCGGTTGAACACGACCCCCTACTCCTTTCTGTTTTGTTCGTTTCATTCAGCGAGCGCATGTCGTATGCGCCTTGCCATAACCGTATGTTGACAGGGCCTGCATGACCCTGACATGCCCATCCGAATTGCTACCCTAACGGTATACCGGTGGTTGCTGTGGTTGCCGAGGATTGGGCAGTGACCATTGCCTGTTCAATTGCTTGCAACAATTCTGCGCGCCGTTCTATCCCCGGCCCAATCAGCAATCGTTGCCGACCATGCATCTGTTGGTGAAGCCAGCGGCGAAGCGGATTTTTTAACGCATCTACCGGATCATACCGACACACAATCGCAACCGCTTCATCAGCCGTGGATTGTGGTTGAATAGCGAGTATATTATGCCAGTGATAACACAAGCGAAATCCCAGCGTCTGATACTCCAGGCCCTCGTTGGTTAAACGAAAGGTTGCATCCCATTCGGCGATCAAGTTCCAGAGCAGCAGTGGTGTAGCAACGATCAATACCAGCATCAGCAATGCTGGCACAGCCTGTTCAATCGCGGGTGGCTGGGTGAATACCTGTTGCAGATCGAACCAGAAAACCGCGGGATGCAGACGCAATCGTAGTGTGCTGGCAATGCTCCACACTGCGAAAACCCAAAGGATCATTGCCACAATAATCATCAACAAATTGTCTCGCCGTCCAATCGGCGAAAGGCGGTAACACTGTGACATCGCTTCGTCGCACACAAGCGACTTGCGGCCAATGCTCAGAAGAGACGGAGCTGCTCGGGCGGCTCGTCGGCCTGGGGAGAGAGGAACGAAGCCTGCTTATGGAGACGTTCGGCTTCGGCCAGAATCTCAGGCAGACGACGAAAATCGGCTTCCAACAATGGCCGGTTTTGGGGCTGGTGGAGCGCAGCAGCCGGATGGATCATTGGCACGATCAGTCTGCCGTTGACAAGACGTGGTTGACCGTG